>Ga0081455_10001955_pt1 | contig 24750 bp, 22 predicted proteins | sample TabmetS3T2R1_FD_70207 | JGI IMG/M metagenome (GOLD analysis project Ga0081455, IMG submission 70207) | Tabebuia heterophylla rhizosphere microbial communities from the University of Puerto Rico - S3T2R1 | ecosystem: Host-associated > Plants > Roots > Rhizosphere ...
TAATACCCAGCCATCCCTCGCGCGATAGATGTTCCATGGCGCCGCCAAGACATGACGATTGCCGACACGGCCGACGTTCCCATCTGCCCCGGCGAGCACCTTCGGAAGGAAGGTTGCCATGGAGGAAAACGCACAGTCATAAAGCGCCATGTCGATGAACTGGCCGCCGTCGCCACGTCGCTGTACGCGCAACGCCGCTTGACAGGCGACCGCTGCGTAGATGCCGGTCATGAACTCAACCAGCGGAAGCCGGATAGGCGTAGGCGGCGCACCGGCGAGCCCTGTCGTGTCGAGAATGCCCGAAAGAGCCTGGACCTGCGTCTCTGAATAGGGTTTGCCTGAAAGTGGGCCACTGTCGCCAAATGCCGTCAGATTGCAAACCACGCGTTCTGCGTGCGCGAACAATTGCTCATAGCGACCAAGGCGAGCGTCGACATCGCTCGATATGATCACCACGTCGCTGCATGCGACCAGGCGGTCGAGCAGCTCGAGATCGGCGGTCGCCCGCGGTTCGAGCAGTATGCTCAGCTTACCTGCCATAAGCTGAGGGCGATGTTGCGTCTTGCCACCCTGACCGTAAATGCCCTCGGGCGCGATCACGGTCGCGCCGAGCTGCGCTAGGATTGAGCCGCAGACGCCGGCACCAATGCGCCCGCCCAGCTCGGTGACGATGATGTCTTGCAGGGGTGTCTTGGTGATCACAGCTGTCGGCAGGCCTCTGAGATGACGGGACAGTAGGGACGGGCGCCTCGTTGCTCTTGTGGGCCGTCGGCTGGCCGAGACGCGGATGAGGGTGCTTAAACTGTCGCAGCAAAAAGCTTGGCCACCGCACGCCCATCCGTCTCACTCCAGATCTTTGTGCGTGTCGCTGTCATATCGAGATCAGGATCCACATCGCGCATCAATTCACGCGCCTTGTCGGTCAACTCGTCGAGCGAGAGCGGTTTGGCCGGTGTACCGCGGCTATCCATCACTCGCGCGGAGCGCACCGAGCCGTCGTTCAGCGCGATGGCAACGGCGGTCCCCATATGCAGCGGGAAATGCGCCTCGATCTCGGCATCGGCCGCGCCCTCGACCTTGTCGACGATTCCAAGAATACCCGCGTCCTCCAGCCGGTCCTGGCGGTAGGCATCGAACCGATTGGGGCCATAGGCAAGCGTGGCGCCAACAATGAACGGCATGCTGTATTGTGCCGCCATCACTGACGTGGGGCGGCGCATCATGTGCTGGTCGAGCATGCAGCTTGGACCTGCTACCTCGATGCGCCTGATCGCATCGGTGGGCAGCTTGAAGCCCTCGCTGACCTCACGCAGGCCATCGATCAGCGAGTGGAACAGACGGCAACACGCGTAGGGCTTGATGCTGATGCGATGGATCTGCAGCGGAATTCCTGCCGTCACAGCAAGTTGATCAAGGCGTGGCTCCTTTGCGTAAAGAGCCAGGAAGCCGTACTTGCCGTCGAGCGCGCGAGCCGGTGCACTCACCCCGCGTGCGGCGAGCTCGACCGCCAGCACGCCGTTCTGCGCAGCATAACCCGCATGCAGGCGCTTGACTGTCGTACCCTCGGGTTCGTCCGAGAACTGCATCGAGCCACCTGCCAGCGACAGCACATGACCCCAGGCACGCGCGAGACCGTGCTCGTCGAGCTTCAAGAGGCGTGCAGCAGCTGCAGCGGCGCCAAAACCACCAAACAGGGCTGTCGGATGGTATCCGTCCTGGATTACCTGATGGGCATCGGCAGCCATGCCCACCCGTGTCATCGCCTCGTAACCGCACGCAATCGCCGCAAGCAGCTCGTCGGCTGAACTGCCAACCTCGGCCGCGACGGCGGTTGCCGTCGGAATCACCACGGCGCCGGGATGGCTCATCGAGGCATCATGCGTATCGTCGAGCTCGTAGCCGTGTGCGGCGGTGCCATTGATCAGCGCCGCAATGCTGGGTGCCACCTCGAGCGATGTGCCGACGATCGGCGCTTGGCCGCTACCCTTGAAACGGCTGGCCCAATCGGTCATCGCCTTCGTCCAGGCGAGTGTGGCTCCAACCCGAGAGACGCCCAAGCAATCAAGCAGCAGGTAGCGCACCTGATCCCGATCGACCGGACTGAGCCCGCCGCTGCCGACATCCAGGATCTGGCGGGCGAAGGTCAAGGAGTGGTTCTGCTGAGTTTTCACATGCGGTCTCCATTAGGGCCGAAAACTGCGTGTCGCAAGACACGATAACCATTTCTCATGTCAGGGCCTTGCGAACGAGTGGCGCAACCTTCTCACCTATCAACTCGATAGTTCTCATTACATGCCTGTGCTGCATGCCGACCCACTGAAGTCGCGTGACGAGCCGAGTACAGCCCGTCGCTCGCAACAAGTCGATGATCTGTTCGGCGCATTCCTCTGGGGAACCGATAATAAAGCGATCCTTCAGCAGATCCTCAAACTCCGGTTCTACCTTGGCGTCACCAACAACCTCGGTGAAAAGCCCCCATCTGCCGAAGATCTTGTAGCTTTCCGAGATTGCCGCTCCAGCATCGCGGATAGCCATCTGCCGATCCGGTGCGACGACGATATTGCGCAGCACCGGGAAATCGACCGGCGCCGGCTTGCCGAGCTCCTTAAGGGCCGCCTTGAACAGGCGTGCCTGCTCGATGATCACGGGCGTCTTCAGATGAGAAGAGGCAACCCAGGTGTCCCCGAACTCTGGCTCTGCGATGGTGGCAATGCGTTTCACGGCGACCTCGACGCTGCCGCCGAGCCACATCGGCGGACGTGGTTTGCGCGTCGTTCGCAGGGCGAGCGTAAGCTTCGATACCTGAAAATGCTTCCCATGGAACGTCACTTCCTGCTCAGTGAACAGGCGCTTGATCAGCGTGACGCCTTCAACGAAGCGGCTGGTCCTTTGGCCGTAATCGAGGCGCATGACGTCGAACTCGTCTTTGGTCCAGCCCGGGGCGAGGCCCACAATGGCGCGTCCGCCGCTGGCCGCATCAAGGAGCGCGAACTGCTCGGCGACATGCAGCGGCTCATAGAGCGGTAGGATGAGCATGCATGTGCCAAGGGACATGCCCTCTGCGTCGGCCGCCAGACGCATGAGCGTCTCGATGGGCGGCAACCAAGCCGTGGCGCTGTAGGACAAGTGGTTGCCGATCGTCACTCCGTCGAAACCGACGCGGCGTGCGAGGCGTACCTGCTCGCAATGCTCGGCGAGCCGTTGCGCCATCGATTCCGAGGGCCGATGCTCAGCGCCGATAAACAGGGTTAAGTTCATGGGCGCGCAGCGCCAAGATACGACAATTGATGTCGCGTGCGAAACATCATCGACCCCTAATGGCCTCCTTGCCGGTCAGCTCGCGTCCCTCAATCAATGTCAAGATCTGATTAGTCCCATCGGGTATCGGGAGCATCCTGATGTCGCGATAGAGCTGCTCAAGGCCGACCTCCGTCGCGATACCCATGGCGCCATGAACCTCCATTGCCATCGAGACGGCGCGCTGGCAGGCGGCAACTGCGTGCCGCTTGGCCATAGCAGAGACATGATTCGCACGCTCACCGTTGTCGATGCAGGAGAGGGCGTAATAGCAGAGCAGGCGACTGCTCGTAACGGCGGCAGCGATATCGGCGAGCAGCTCTTGGATCAGCTGGAACTGGGCCAGCGGCCGACCAAATTGCGTGCGGTCGGCCGCGTATTTGAGGGCTGCATCGAGCGCCGTTTGCGCCATGCCGACCGCCATTAGGCCAATCACCGGCCGATTGATCAGCCACGTGACAGTGAGCACCTTTGGAGCATCGCCGATGGCGCCGCACTGATTGCGTTTTGGCACCCGGCAATTCTCGAAGACGACCTCGCCGAGGTGCGCCTGCTTAAGTCCGAGCGTATCAATCGCGCGCGCATCGAACGGCGAATGCTCACGTTCAACTAGGAATCGGCCAATGCCGGCCTGCCTACCAGCATCTCCCTGCACCTGCGCCGTCACGTTGACTACGTCGGCCGTTGTGATGCCAGAGATCCACATCTTGCGGCCGTTGAGCACATAGTGATTGCCATCGAGCGTCGCCCGCGTAGCAATGGTGCGCGTATCGGAACCGCCGGCCGGTTCGGTTGTTGCCGTGCATGCGATCCGGTCCGCCGCAATCAGATCCGGAATGAAGCGTGCCTTCTGCTCAGCCGTGCTGTCGAAGTGAATGCGAGCGACGGTCACCTCGTGCGCCAGCACGTCAAAGGCGATCGCTGGCGGCAATTGCTCGTACATGAGCCCGAGCGTCAGCGCCGAAAGCCCAGCCCCACCGTCAGCCTCGGGAATGCGTGGCGCCGTCAGGCCTTGGCTCGCGCACGCCTTCAGGATTCGATGCATCGCCTCCTTAGGCAGTGGCTTCATAGGATCGTTGGCCTTTAGGATTGGCACGATCTCGCGTTCGCTCATGCGGCGTGTCGAATCCTGGATCAGCTTTTGCTCGCTAGTCAGTTCAAAGTCCATATCACGCGATCCATGGGCAAATTCCTGGAGTCGCAAGCCAAGCCTCAACAGGTTTTTGCTTTGCACTTTTGGTGAACGGTCTGTGGCGCTTCGTTAGCTTCGGCGGTTGGGTATTTGAGCCGATGCCCTTGAAACCAACCCCGACAAAATCGCGAATGCGCTCGCTTTCAGGTGTGAAGGCGCCGCTGGTCTCCCCGTAATGCGCGTCCTTGAACATCGAGATGACCATAGAGTCACTTATGGCATGGCAAATCCGCCATTTACGCTCAGGACTTGGCCCGTAATCCAGGCTGCCTGATCGCTGGCGAGGAATGCTACGGCCGCGGCAGCATCATCCGGCTCGCCGATGCGGCCGAGCGGGTACATGCGCACAACCGTCTCCTGCCGCCGTTTGTATTTCTCCTCGCCCATTTGCTTGCGAAGGCTTGCTTCTCGCTCCTGGCGCAGTTCCGTGTTCGTGGCGCCCGGCGAAACGACGTTGAGCGTAACACCGCTCGATCCAATTTCCTGCGCAATCGACTTGACCAGCGCGATCACCCCAGCCTTTGCGGCGGCGTAATAGGACAGACGCGCCTGACCGAGCCGCGCTGCATCTGATGCCATGCATACAACGCGACCGTAGCGGCGATCCACCATGCCGGGCAGCACCGCATGCATGACGTGCATCGGCCCATAGAGACACACGTCGATGATCCGGTGCCAATCGTCCGGCCGAGATGCCAGAAACAGCTTGTCGTCGAGCACGGCCGCGCTGTTAATGAGGACATCGATGCGACCGAAGCACGAATGGACCGTTGCCGTCAGGCGTTCCACGTCCGTGGGCTCCGAAATGTCGGTCCTCAGTCCGAGCGCTTCGACGCCTGTCTCCGCGGTAAGGCGTACGGCAGACGCTTGGGCAAGCTCGCCGTTGAGATCTGCAAGGATGACGCGGTCGCCCATAGAGCCAAGCATGCGTGCCGCCGCAAACCCGATGCCGCGGGCGCCGCCTGTAATGACGGTGACCCGTTGTCTCGGCACTTCACTCATGACTGCCTCTTCGCTGTAGGCAAGTTCAAGAAACCGGGCTCCGACCATGCATTATCGCTTTGCCGATCTTGATATCTTGTCCGCTGATACGCAAGCTCCATACGATGTGGGCACGACCATGTAAGCAAGGAGGAGAGAGATCCATGCAGTTCGAGACCTTGAAGACAGAGCGTGAAGGTCCAAGTCTCGTAATTACCCTCGCTCGCCCGGAGCGCCGGAATGCCTTGTCGATCCGGTGCATGGATGAGATCATCGCGGCCGCGCGCGCGGCCGAGTCCGATCCGGCGACGCGCACCGTCATCCTGACCGGCGGTACGGACTACTTCTCCGCTGGCGCCGATCTCACGGAGGCGATCAAAGTCAAGACCGCGAGCGATGGCGTCGAATACTTCCGGCGCTTCCATCGTCTGTGCGATGCCTTGGAGACGCTCGGAAAGCCGGTGCTCGCCGCCATCGAGGGCTTCTGCCTGACTGGCGGCCTCGAGCTGGCGCTTGCTTGCGATATTCGCGTTGGTGCCAAGGGTTCGACCTATGCCATCACCAGCTCCCGTATCGGCACGGTTGCTGGTGCGGGTGGCACGCAGCGGCTGCCGCGGATTGTCGGCACAGCGAATGCGCTGGAGATGCTGTTCGCGGCCGAGCCCATCTCTGCAGAAGAGGCGCACCTCATGGGTCTCATCAATCGGCTGACCCCCAAGGGTGGAGCGTTGGCGGAAGCGAAGCGCATGGGACAGGTCTACGAAAAGCGCGCGCCGCTGAGCCTCGCGTTCGTTAAGCGCGCGGTGCACCGCGGCATGCAGATGGACCTGGCGTCGGGGCTCGAGTTCGAGACATTCCTCGTCAGCTCCATTTACAGCACAGAGGACAAACAGGAGGGCATCTCCGCCTTCCTCGAGAAACGCGAGGCGAAGTTCAGGGGGCGGTGACTAAGGTGGGCGGCAGAAGTTGGCAGAGAGCGTAATTGCACCAGTCGATCCATGCCCGTAACCGAGGACACCAATTGAAGGTCTCACGAGCCCGCGGGCGAGGCGGCCTTTGACCCAACGCCAAACTCGCCGCATCACGAGAGCTCGCGGAACCACGGATGTGGAATGTGAGCCCCGCTGTATCGGAGCTATTCCGCCTTGATGTTGCCTGCCCGGATAACCTTGGCCCATCTCTGTTTCTTCAGCGATGAGCCTATCAATCGGCAGGCGAACGCGGGAGCACCTTGCCTCCTCCTAGTTCGGCTCGCCGAGCCTTCATCCTGGGATCGGCGAGGACAGCGTTGATCTCACGCCTTCTACGCGACAAGCGCAAAGTGCTCGGCTGCGTCGACCTGGCTATCGGCAACGGTAAGCTGGTGGCGCAGCGCACCGCCAGCGAGCGGCAGCGCTACCGAAGGCTGCAAGCACCTCTTTGTCGCGCTCGTCACTCACGGCAATGAACCAGCTCACGTCCGCGTTCTTGGCGAGGCCGATGTGTTGGTTCACGTAGGCGGCGTCGATCCGAACCTATCGCCAGCATGCGCTGCATGGCCTGCCCTTAGTGAGCAGAGAGGCGCTGCGCAATGTGATCGCTGATCGCTTGCGTGCCCTGGCGCCAGCCTTCGAACGCGCGCGGCTTGTCGGCCACCAGGGCGGTGAAATCCTTGAAGTAATACTTCTTGTCGCTCGGCAATTGGGTCGCGGACATTAAGGGGTTGTGATACCCGAACATGACCTGCTCCGAATAGAGCACTGCGCGCGTCTTCGCCGACACCAAGCACACGTCGGCCAGCAGGTATGGGCGGAAATCCGGATCGTTGATGTTGTAGCTAACATAGCCCACCATGCGCGCGTCGATGTCGAGCAGCGCATCGGCGTCCGCGGCCGGCACCTTGGCGTAATCCGCGACGAGCTCTTTAGGCGTTGCGCGCTCGGCGCGCACGACGACGACCTTGTAGCCGGCGCGCTTCAGGCGCTCGCTGACCGCCGTCTGCATCTCGCGGCTGTAGTCGAACTTCGCCTCCCGGGCCGCTTTCGTGAGCGTCTCGCTCATCGTCTTCGCCTCGGCCGCGATGGCGGCTCCGCCGATGGCGCCGAACAGGCCGGCCTTGCTGCCATAGTCGACGGCCTCGTACTGGTCCGGGTTCGGAACGCTGATCAGCGCTACGGTCCTGATCGGTTCGCCCTTCGGGTCGAACTGCTGCAAGGTCACACCGCCGCAGCCGGCGCTCAGGACGGCAAGAGCAATGGCTGCGGTTCTAAAACTTTTCATGCTTCCCCCCTTTTGCCCGTTTTGTTGTCGGGGGGCGCTTCGGCATGTCCCGCCGACGGCTTTGCCTCCAGGTTACATCAAATCCACGGACGTGCCCACGGCAGCTCGTGGCACGAAAAGGCCTCCTCCTGTTCGGGCAGAGCGGGACCGCTCTGCCCCGGGAGTTCAGACCTCAACTTCCTTGGCGATCTCAAGGGCAAGATAGCGCACTTGCTTTCCGGGTCCGGCGATAGATCAACGCCGCCTTGGCTCGCAAAGGAATGCGTGGCGAACTTACTGGGGTCGAGACCGATGCCGCCGACCCACTTGGATACGAGCCGAGCTACTGCCGCGTGCTCAAGGGCCGCTCCCGGGTTCGGCCGCCTGGGAACGGGTACTTGCCAGCTTTGCACTTCGTCAGGCGAAGGCAGTCGTCGAGGGCCCGTCGCGTGGGCTCAGTTAGCTCGAAGCCAACAGGTCTACCGGTTTTTCGCTGCCGGGCGTTGGCTCGGTCCTTGGCATATCCATGGGGTGCCACATCATCGACACGCAGCGCGACGAGATAGGAACCACGCAATTTACTGTCAATTGCGAGGTTGAACATTGCCAATTCACGCGTCCTTCTCCAGATCCAACTTGGCAGAGATCGCCCAGACGTGGCTGGGTCATAGCGGCGGCTTCGGGCCGGGAATCTTGCCTCGATTCCAGGCGGGTTGCGGGTCGCAGACGGCGGAGCTGGTTTCGGTCATCGTGGTCCCCTTGTTCAGAGACCTCGGAGCATGCGCCTCCGATCGCACGACCCCATGCAGAATCAGTCTGCTAACCGATTATGCCTGTCGCGGTATGGTTACTCGCGAGGGCTGCTCGCTTCGCAACGTGACCCAACCCAGCCGCGGGCCGGCGGCCGACGATGCAGTGCAGTAGCTGCTTACTGCGCGTAGTTTTCGTGACCTGATTAGTCGGCTAAGTTCCGAGGTTCGCGGAGATTGGCGGGATCTAAAAAATGGCCCGGTCAGATCACTTGAGGCGTTCTTCAGAGCTGTGGAAGCGATCTACGACTTAAGCAGACTGAGCTGCTGAACCTCCTGAAGAATTCGACACCGCCGGTGAATACAGTCTAACGTCAGGGGAAACAAAGAATTCCATCTCATATGAATATAAGACGCGCGGGCTTCCCGGGCGTGAAACGATACCGCGATGACGAGGTCGCGGTATCGGCAATGAAGACCTTTCCATTCACTTTTATCGTCGGCTCGACCCTTGCCTGCAGCTGGCAAACTCCAGCACCCGCACACAGCTGGTATCCGAAGGAGTGCTGTAACGACAACGACTGCGCTCCTGTCGAAGCCTTCAGACGCCCTAATGCCGACAGGCAGTGTCCCCCCGCAGTTAGTGGTGACATCTAGGCACGGGACGGCAGTAGTGCCCTCGATTTTCCGGTTCGCGTCTGAAGGACGGTCGGATGCACGTATGCATGCGACAAAACGAGTTTGGCTGGGACGTGATGTGCCTCTTCATGCCGCCGCCGGCGTAACGGTTGGGATGGCTCGGATGCTGCACCTTGAGGCTAAGAAGATCGCCGGCGCAATGTTACTTGCAGGCGCGCTTTACTCAGCAGCGATGGCACAATCCAGCCATGAGCTTGAGGCGATGAGGCGTCAAATCAGGCGCAGGAGCTGCAATGAGATGTAGAGTTTGATGACGTACTGGCCGCACCTGGCCGACCGTGCGTTCTTTTCATCGCTCTTCATGGCGGCAGCTGACGGCAATAATGGGCATCTTTGCCAATGCCGGATCCGCCTTGATGCGCCGGGTGGCCTCGTAGCCATCGAGGATCGGCATTTGGATGTCCATCAAAGTGAGGTCGGGCGCTCGGACTGGCCTTTGTTACGCCTTCACTGCCATCTGGGGATTTGGCGACTTCGTAGCCCATCCTGTCAGCAAAGTCGCGCCGGATGCCCCGCAAGCCTGCCTGATCTGCAACGCCAAGAATGCGCTGTGCGGCGCTCTTTTTCACGACGCGCAAGCTGGTCGGGTCAGAACCGCATGCCGGCCAACTCGGCGGCTCCCCGAGGGGTCCCAAAAGATGCTCATCGCCTTTGAGTCGTCATTCAATCATCTCGTCAGCAGCTGCCAGCAAAGTATTTGGAAGGGTAAGGCCAAGTGCCTTGGCGGTTTTGAGATTGATGACAAGCTCGAACTTGGTCGGCTGCTCGACCGGCAGCGCCTCGGGCTTAACTCCTTTGGCGATCTGGTCCAGGTAGTAGGCTGAGCGGAAATAGCTGTGACGCAGACTCTCCCCATAGCTCATGAAACCGCCCTCCTCGACCGCCTCGCGGATGCCGAAAAAGGATGGCAAGCGGTGGGCGGTCAACTGCTCGACGATGCGGCGACGCATGTTGAATAGGACCGGGTCATCGGGCAGCACCAAGACCGCGCCCATGGCGCCGCGTCGGATGCCATCAAACGCCGGGAGGACATCATCGGGCCGGCTGACCGTGAACGGAGTAAGCGTTACGCTAATCGGTTGGGCAGCCGCCTCGATGTCGGAAAGGAACCTTTTGTGCACCGGATTTCTTGGATTGTGGATGACGGCCATTGACGCTACCTGTGGCACCGCCTCCCGAAATTGCCCGAGCATCTTGGCCATGAGGTCTTCAAACTGGCTAGCCGTCCCAGTAATGTTGCCGCCGGGGTGTGAATAGCTAGAAATCAACCCCTGACCGACTGGATCGGAAACCGCCGCCATGACAATGGGCGTGCCCTGAGACACGGCCCTCATTGCGCGGGTCGTGGGCGTGCAAGTTGTCAAGATGGCGTCGAGCTTCAGGTCCGCGAGTTCCTTGGCGATAACAGCGACTCTCTCGAAGTGAGCGTCGGCATAGCGCCTCTCGACGATCAGATTTCTCCCCTCGATATAGCCTTGTTTGCGCAAGCCCTCGATCAATGATCGATAGAGATGAGGGCCCATCGCGCCTTCGCCGTAGGCGATCAACCCGATGTGCATCGATTGCCTTGAACTCTGTGCCTTGCTGACGATAGGAACAGCGGCCGAAGATATGCCGGCGGTGAGCAGGGTCACCAACACAGTGGCTCGAAAATGATGCTTCATTTCATCACCTCACTGATCGAAAATAGCTGGTCGAGCTGTGTGGCACTCGCGAGTCCGCCTCGACTTTAGCGATCATGCAGTAGACCGGTGCCGCGTCATTGGGATTTGTCAACGCAAAGCCGTTTCCCTCGGCGGGCTCAAGAAGCCGGGCACGCCCGTCAAACATGAGGGATCGCCGCTGGCGGGCACCAAACCCGACAGCCGTCGCGACACCAACCGCTACTCCGGCCGGGCATTCTCGCTTGTGGCTATCGGGCAAATCCCTGGCAGTTCGTGGCTGTTAAACCTTTGACTGACTTCCAGCCAAACCTCGAAGGATTTCACGGCGAAGTCGGCCACCAGCAAGTGCGAAAGGCGCGGCCGACCTGCCAGTGCAAGCACCGACGGGGTACGAGCTGGCCATCAACCCGAAGACCGCCTAGGCACTCGGCAGCACCATCCCACCCGCGCTTCTTGCCCGCGCCCACGAGGTGATGGAATAGCGTCTATTCAGGCCACACGCATCTGTCCGACCAGAATCCGAATTTAGCGCAACCTCGCCTGTTAGCCGGTACCAAGCTGCACCCGGTAACCAAGCTGCCCACTTTTGGCTGACTACTACAGAAAACACCTGATTTATCAGTGTGGTTACCACCTATAGAAGAGGCTCCCCCTTGGATCGTAGGTTCGCGTTTGAGAGCCGGCTTTTGGAGTTTGCTTTGAAAGCGCTCGATACGCTTCACGGGGGGCATTTCTTCGCCAGCGCCCCCAGATCGATGGGGTGGACAGCTGCTCTTGGCGCGGTGGCCGGGTTTGCTGCCGCCTATTATCTGGCGGCCCGGCTGGGGCTTGCTTTGCTAGCCGCGCCTTCTGACGTTGCCGTGTTCTGGCCGGCCTCAGGTCTGGCTGCAGGTATCTTGATCCTATCAAATCGACGCAAGTGGTCGGCGATTGCGATCGGCATTGTGGCGGGCACTATCGCTGCCAATCTCATGAGCGACAGAAACCTTTTAACTTCGCTGTTGAAGGGCGTTTGTAACGCGGGTGAAGCGCTGTTGGTGGCGACGTTGATTGAACGCTGGTTCGGTCGCCCATTCGCCTTTGTTGATCTGCGCCACGTGCTGGGCTTTGCAGCTGCCGCCTGCCTCGGAGCCGCGGCATCCGCTCTTGGTGGCGCAGCCACAATGACGGTATTTCATTCCGCTGCGCCATATTGGGATGTTTGGCGCGCGTGGTTCTTGTCCGATGGGGTCGGAATTGTGATGGTCGCGCCGTTGGTGATTGGCGTTGGTCAGGCTTGGAACAAGCCTCCGTCCTGGGCTGAGTCCATCGAAGCAGCAGGCGTGCTTTCAATTCTGGCTATTATCATTTGGCACGCTGCAACCCGCCCAACGGGATCTTGGCTCTCGTTTGATCCGGATGCCGTCGTGCTGCCTTTGCTGCTGTGGCTGGTAGCCCGTTGCGAGCCAGCCTTCGGCATTGTGGGCGCGTTCATCGTGTCTCTTACCATCATCTGGGCTACGACCTTCGGCATTGGCCATTTTGGAGACGCAGCTGTCCCGATCGGCGAGCGCGTGAGCGGCGCTCAACTGGTCATAGTTATCGTTACACTTTGCACGCTCGTTCTGGTAGCGTTGTTCGCCCAGCGCCGTGAAAACGAAGCGCAGCTGACAAAGAAGAGCGTCGCTCTGGCGCGCCTGCACGAAATTTCCACTCGCCTTTGGCTTAAGTGTGACCTGCGACAAGCCGTCGATGAAATTCTTGCGGGCGCGATTGAGTTGTTGGGCGCCGACATGGGCACCATCCAGATATGGGACAGCGCGCGTCGGACGCTGAGGATCGAGGCAAATCGCGGGTCAAAACGCGAAACTTTCGATCTGCCGTTGCCTGCGGATGACCCAGCCTGCGAGAGAGCCTTGCGATCTGGAGAGCGGATCATCATCGAAGATGTCGAGCTAGACGGGCCGTTTGCTCCCATCCGTCAAATGGCCCGCGCAGCAGGCTGCCGCGCAATACAGGCAACACCCATCCTGAGCCGTAATGGTACACGGCTGGGCGTGCTGGTGACCCACTGCCGCTTACCGCACAAGCTCGCCGAACAAGATCTGCACCTTCTTGACCTCTATGTGCGACAAGCAGCGGACATCATTGAGCACCATAAAGCCGTAGATGCGCTTCGCACGAGCGAGGAGCGGCTTCGACTGGCGCAGTTGAAGACGGGCATAGGCATCTGGGATTGGGATCTGCGGACTGGCAAAGTGACTTGGACACCGGAACTCGAGGCCATCTTTGGGCTCGAGCCTCGAGTTGTGAAGTCCTATGCGGATTTTCGCGACCGTGTCCACCCCGATGACATCGGGGCGGTCGAAGCTGAGAGGGACGCGGCAGTGCGATGCCGCGAGACGTTCAACCTTGAGTTCCGCATTGTCCGTGCCGACGGGGAGGTTCGATGGGTCTCGGCCGTGGGCGGTGCCTTTTATGACGAAGTGACCGGTGAGACGCTCCGTATTCTCGGCAACATTCTAGACATCACCGGTCGCAAGTTGGCGGAACTCGCCCTGGCTGAGCGCAACATACAGCTTACCCTGGCAGCAAAGTCTGGCCTCGTTGGTACCTACGCGTATGACACCGACACGGAGATCATGCAGATTTCTTGCGGTTATGCGGCCATCCACGGCTTTCCTGAAGGCACTACCGAGATAGCGCGCAGCGAATGCCTAGCTGGTGTGCACCCCGACGATATAGGAAGGGTAGAACAATTCCGCAGCGAGGCGTTTCGTGACCACCGGCGCGAATATAATGTAGAGTATCGTGTCATCCGCCCAGATGGCGAATTGCGATGGGTCGAGACGCGCTGCTTCCTTTCCTTTAGCGCCCAAGGACACCCGCGCCGCGTCGTCGGCGTCAGCATCGACATAACCGAGCGCAAACGGGTAGAAGAACAGCAACGCACTTTGCTGGCCGAGCTCGACCATCGCGCAAAGAACACACTCGCGACCGTCAGCGCAGTCGTCTCGCACACTCGGCAAGGGAGCAGATCGATCCCAGAATTCGTAGCGGCGCTCGATGGACGCATTCGCTCGATGGCAACGACACACGAACTGTTGAGCTCCCATCGGTGGCATGGGGTGTCGCTGACAGAGCTCGTCCGACGCGAGCTCGCACCGTATGCCACCCGCAACAATACCGAGATCAACGGCCCTGGCATCCTACTGACGCCCGAGGTCGGTCAGGCAATGGCGATGGTACTCCATGAGCTTGTCACCAACGCTGCAAAGTACGGAGCGCTGTCTACTAAGAAGGGTCGCGTGTCGATTCGGTGGGACCGACACCTGAACGGGCACCCGCGGTCTCATCTCGTGTTCGAATGGCAGGAAATCGACGGTCCCCCTGTCCTCGATCTCGGCAAATCCAGCTATGGGACGAGCACAATTTGTGAGCTAATTCCGTACGAGTTCGGCGGTACGGTTGACCTTGTGCTCGCTCAGGAGGGGGTCCGGTGCCACCTAGTACTTCCCGCTGACTGGCTTGGCGAGGATCGTCCGACCTTTTCCGACACATCACATGCATCACTGCGAACTGGAGCAGCCTGAATTGTAAAGTGATGGCCGGAGCATACCGACCGCGAGCGTGCTTACGTCGCCTAGTGATTAGATGGAGCCTCACGTCCGGACCTGGCACGACTGTATGGATCGGTCGTGCGTTGCAAGCTGGATCTGGTGAGCGGTAGCGACTGGTCTTGCTCTTCTGTATCCGGCGCTTTGGTGGGGGATGTTTTGCTCCTGGCCATTATGGATATCCGCGCGCATCCAATCGTGCGCGCGTACTACGCGGAAACATGGACTCGATGGCCATGTGAGCGCTCGAAAGGACGGTGTATTCTTGTCCGTTTGCTGATGGACACCAGAAATTAGTCGTATGCGGACCGATTGACGCTGTGGCAGTATGTGCTTGGCTCGGCCGCGAGCACTACCCAAATCACAATAGGGAGATGGTAACATGAAGGGAAAGTTTTCTCGCCTTCTAGCCGCCGGATGTTTGTTCGTAATCCTGATGTCGGGTGCCGGGTATGCCCAAATCGATCCCAGGGTCACCAAATCGATGGAAGCCTTGAAGGCCAAGGCTGAAAAATTGGGAGGCCCTCGGGTCGAGGGCAAAGAGGCCGTCGGCGGTAAGGACGCTCCCGCCCTCTACTTCGGTACGACGAAGATCAACAACAACTTCGATATCGTCGACGCCGTCGGAAAAGAGGATGGCCAGGGCATGACCGCGACCCTCTTCGTCAAAGGCGGAGACGAATTTATCCGCGTCTCGACTAGTGTGCCGAAGCCCGACGGCAGCGGACGAGCGATTGGTACAGTTTTGGCCGGACCAGCGCTCGAATCCATTAAGGCAGGCAAAGCCCACTACGGCGAGGTACCCATTCTGGGTACGCCCTACATGACAGGCTATGAACCGATAAAGGATGCTTCGGGTGCGATCCTCGGCGTCTATTACGTCGGCTACAAGAAGTAATAGCTGAGCCGTATGAGGTCGTGAGGCATGCGGGCGGCGGAAGGTGTATGGTCGATCTCCTCCTATCTGGGAACGCCCATCGGCGACGCTATCAAGTGCCACTTCCGTTGCTCGGACGACAGAGAAGTCTACCCCGGTGCCACAACTGTGTCCGGTAGTTGAGGGCCTTTTGCCGTGCCCGCGAGCCGGCTGTCATAGCCTTTGATGACCCAAGCCAGACGAGGTTGCTTGCGCCGCAACCCCTGCTTAGGCTCTCCATCCAGGCTGAATCGTCGTTGAGTTGTGCCCAAAACGGCGCGTGGCGCGTCTGCGGTGCGAACGGCACGACGATGTGGGAAAATCTAGACTTCGCGGTAGCCTTAGAGGTTTGCACGTGGCACAACTGATGTACGACGCGATGGCCGCCGCTGGTTACGAGCGCGGCTTCGCGCGCATCTCATCGCACTTCATTCCGTTCCTGCTTGGTGCAGCCGGCGTTACGGCCGGCCATAGGGTCCTCGACGTGGCCACGGGGACGGGGTTAGCAGCCGAGGCCGCGCGCGCCTTGGTCGGATCGATCGGACACGTCACCGCCGCGGACATTTCCGCGCAGATGGCGGAGCGCGCTCGCGAACGGCTGAAAGCTGCTCCGAACGCTACAATCCAGATCGAAGACGGTCAGGCGCTTGGCCTGCCTGATGCCAGCTTTGATGCCGTCATTTGCAGTTTGGGACTAATGTTCTTCCCAGACCCGGCGCGCGGGCTCGGCCAGTTTAGAAGAGTCCTTCACAACGGGGGGCGGGCCGCCGTGTCTGTCAACACTGTCCCGGAGCGATCCTACAACACCCGCATCCATCCTATCATTGCCCGCTACGAGCCGTCGCTCGCTGCAGATGCGGCCCGTCTATTCTCACTCGGAAACGAGCGGACGCTAGGCACTCTGTTCGCTGCAGAAGGTTTTCGCGACGTGAAGATCACAACCGAGAAGCACGCCTTCGGAGTGGGCTCGTTTGACGAGTATTTCGACCATGTCGAGCGAGGCTGGGGATCGGCCGGTCAGGTTTTCGTGTCGCTGTCCCCGGACACGCAACGCGCCGTCGCGAAGATGTCCGGCGCGATGTCGGGGATACCGGCGGTCCCATCGAGATCGAAGTCGAGATCATGTTCGGCAGTGGGCAGAAATAAGTCGCCGTCATGCTGGACACGCACTGTCGCGAAGATTGGGCTCGGAGAAAGCGAACAGTCAGCAATGCTCCCTGCTCATCCCGGAACCGCCGCACAATGAAACGCGGGAGGAACCCAGCTGCTCGCGTCAGCTGCCACCTTAGCGCTTGTTGGGGAAAGACAAGCCGTGGCAGATTTTCATGGCGGCAGGCCCTGAGGAGAGGGAGGTGAGGCATGACACTGCCGGCAGCAACGCTGGACCACGTGGTGATTAACGCCCGTGACGATATGGATCGGGCCGCAGACGTTTACCGGCGGCTGGGTTTTACCCTCACCGAGCGCGGTTATCATTCGCTCGGCTCGATGAATCACCTGGCGATGTTCGGAACCGACTATCTTGAGCTGATCGCGCTCCCGAAGGGCGCAACCTCGGGGCGGCTCGATTTGCTCGACTATGCAAGCGGTTTGAACGGTTTGGTGTTTGGCACCGAGGATTCTGCCGCGACCTATACCGCACTCAACGAGGCGGGCGTGCCGATCGACCCACCGGTCGAATTTACGCGACCCGTTAGAGTCGATGGGCGGATGCGCGACGCGCGCTTCCGGACCGTACGCTTGAAGGCCGGCATCGTGCCGTATGGCCGCGTCTACTACTGCCACCATTTCACGCGGGATCTCGTTTGGCGGGATGAGTGGCGCCAACATGACAACGGCGCCGTTGCCGTGGCGCGAGCCACAATCGTCGAAGCGGATCCCGCAAGAGGAGCCCGGCTTTATGCCGGCATGTTCGGTGCAGAGGCGGTGCGCGAGATCGAGGGTGGCCGCGCCGTGATCGTCGGCAACTCCCAATTCGACATTCTGACGCAGGCCGCACTCGGCGCGCAGGTTGGGGAAGAGGCCATGCCAGATACTGCGGGCCGTCCGGCCTACATGGCAGGTCTCGCCTTCCGTACTACCTCGCTCGGGCGGGCGGCTGCTGCCCTGCGCCGAGGCTCAATCCCCTTTGTCGAACGAGGCGGCCGTCTCGTCATCGCGGCGCGCGAGGCGATCAATGCCGTGATCGAGTTCGTCGAGTGACCGGTCGCTGAGTGACGCCACTCTGAGAGCGGAGTCTCGGGAAGCTACTCTTCCCATTGCGGGCTCCTCTCATCGGGACGGCGATCGCCGCCGCAGCAGGTCGGCTGGGTCGACGCGTCGCTGCTGGAAATGAGTACCCGCATACGCCGGTTGGCAAGGGGGAGCGCGGCCGGACCATCCCATCAGGGCCGTGGCTCCGTCGTTCACCAAGCATGGCCGGAATTGAACGAGCAAGAGACCAAGCATAGGGGCTCGATTACTCATCGGATTCCGGCTGAAAGTGACCCAGAGCCATCATGGGCTGCAAATAGCCCCATAGCAGGCGCGTTCACATGAGCATAGACTGAACCGTTGCTGGCTGTTAGCGAGGACACCAAATGCGAATGCTCGTCGTAATGCTTCTCGCGATCTCCACCCCCTCATTTGCGCAAGAGTCAAATCCCCTTATCGGTAATTGGAAACTCGTCTCGCAACAGGCAATAGTGGACGGAGCTGCTCCACAGCACACGTTTGGTTCGAACCCGAACGGCTACATGATTCTGACCCGTGAAGGGCGCATGATCGGGATCGGCACTGCCGAGAATCGTCAGAGCGGAAGTAGCGACGCCGACAGGATCGCATTGCACAAGTCAATGTTTGCCTATAGTGGCAAATATCGGATCGAAGGTAACGACTTCATCACCGCCGTCGATGTCTCATGGAATGAGGCGTGGAACGGCACGGAGCAAAGACGCCACTTTAGGTTCGAAGGCGAAAAGCTCATCCTCGAGACGCCACCCGCAGCGAGCCTATTGCAGCCCGGAAAGACTGTCGTTGCCAAAGTGGTGTGGGAGCGGGACAAATAGTGGTTGCAGGATCCGTCGCAGGAGGAAGGTTTGAGGCCGCCGGGTATGTTTTTGGTGGGCACCCCAACGGATCCGTTACTGGAGAGCGCGCGCTCCGACCGCGCTGATATTTGCCTTTTCCCAAGCTCGCACCCTACGCCGGCCTTCATCGAAGATGCGTTCGTAGTTCTCTAAAGCCAACTTCCGAACAGTCGCGGGGCGCAAAGCCTTCCACAGAGGCTCGTACATGTTGTAGACGGCCATAGGTGCATCGATACTCTTCGGCGCTACCACGTCCGACCCGAATAAAAAGCGGTCCGGATATTTCTCGATTAGATCCGCCGTCGCAGATCACTGTTGCGCTCGGGTGTTTCAGCAGGAGCTCCTTGAATTGCACGAGCACGTAGGGCTCTTGATCGGGCTTGGGAAAGGGCATGTCGGCGTCGTTATGGAGAATAACTACGAGCCCAACCTCTCCCGCAAAGTCCAGGATTCTATTCAGCGCTTTGTCGTTAAGGGTTGCGACGCCCCCCCGCTACCTTGGAGGAAACGAACTCTTTGTGGATCGAAAATTCACCAATCCCCGTAAAGACGCCCGGAAACGTCTGCAGCACCCGTTTGATATGATCTGCTGCGTACATATCCGCTGGGTTGAAAGCGGTGATCATGGGATCAAGGCGCGCCTGCTCCTCGGGTGGCAGCGCCTTGTAACCCATGGCAATGAAGGCATCGGAGAACGAATAGTAATAGAGCGGCGAGTCGGTCTGAAGGTAGTACGTAGGAGCGTAGTCACCGGTATTGGTGAATTGCCACATTTGCTGGAGAGGGATGCCGAACAGCGTGGACCGCTTCACGACCTTCCCCATCATCGCAACGTAATCTTTGATATTGGTTCCTTCTTGCACGTAATTCGTGAGGTGGAAGTGGGAGTCATTGTACTTGTACTCACCCTCTGACGGCGCCTGCGCCTCCGCCGGCGAGAAACTGAGCACCGACAAAGCCAGACCTAACACCGAGCCAACAATCGGGGCGAGGCGTGGGGTATGAAATTTTGAATTCAATGGAACCACCGTTTGAAGACGGGGGAGGGGCTGAGCTGCGGCGCGTTTATCGCAAGTGTCTTTTGGCCCCGAACTCCCCGGATGCCAAAACCAGCGCTCAAGCTCACACGGCGCGGCTGATCAGGGCATCAGGGCAAACCCGGACGCCACTCACGTGGTCGCCCATTGTCGGCGGTCTGGGGCAGACCATCAGTGGCCGTTCTTGGCGCGGAACGCCATTGGCACGGTCGACAACCGCCATCGCTGATGCGGTTACATTGCGACGCAGCAAAACCGATGCGGCGTGCGCGGAAAACTGATAGCCTCTGGGCATCTCCTCTGCTGCAAAGGGGGTCGACACTCGGCCTCACCATCCCACGCTCGCTCCTTGTCCGCGCCGACGAGGTGATCGAATGATTGCAACAAGGCGAGAGGTCATTGGTCTGCTGAGCGGTGCTGCGGCGTGGCCGACTACGACATTCGCCCAGCAGTCGCCACCCGTGCCGCGGCTTTGCGTCTTGGCACCAGATTCCCCATCATCACCGTGGGGGGCTCGCTACGCAGGATTCGTCGAGGGCCTACGCGATTTGGGCTATATCTCTGGAAGAAATATTCTCATTGATCTTCTGTCGACTGATGGCAGACCCGAGCGGTTTCCTGCGCTTGCGGACGAATGCATCAAGCTCAGGCCAGATATCATTGTCGCGTACACAACCCCTGGCGGTTTAGCCGCCAAGAAGGCAACCACCACAATTCCCATCGTGGTAGGACCCGTGGGGGACCCCGTCGCAACCGGCATTGTCGCTAGCCTTGGGCGCCCAGGAGGGAATATTACAGCCCAAACGGTGATGGGTCCCGAGCTGAGTGGAAAGCGGCTTCAATTACTAAAGGAGACTATTCCAACGCTTGGCCTGATAGCTGTTCTTTCACAACTCGCCGATCCCATCGGGCCTCTCCAGGTGCGGGAGTTGGAGGAAGCCGCAAAGCCAATGGGCCTCCGCCTCCAGGTTTATGATGTCAAGACTACGGATGATTTGGCGCCAGCGTTCGAGAAGGCTGCAAAGTCAGGAGCACAAGGGCTCCTCACGACGCTCGAGACTTTTTTCATAGTGCGTCGGGTTCGCATCGCCGAGCTCGCTGCGCAATATCGGCTACCAGCCATGTTTACGGTTCGCGACTTCCCTGAAGCTGGTGGCCTAATGAGTTACGGACCGAGCACATTGAGCCTTTATCGGCAATCTGCTGCGCAGGTGGATAAGATCCTAAGGGGCGCAAAGCCGGCTGACTTGCCAGTTGAGCAGCCGACCAAATTCGAGTTCGTAGTCAATCTCAAGACAGCTAAGGCCCTTGGGTTAGCTATTTCGCCCACGCTCCTTGCTCACGCAGATGAGGTGATTGAGTAAGTGCGCGAACTCGGTGCGAATTCGCCGGCCCGTGTCAGAAAACTTGGGGTCACCAGACAAGTATACGTCGATTGTGTCCGGTAGTTGAGGAGCTTCTGCCGTGCTTGCGAGCCGGTTGTCATGGCCTTTGATGAGTCGAAGCGGCTGTCGTCCGGCCCACCGGAAGCGGATAACGCGTACCAGATTTGCTCGTATTCGTTAAGTAGCGTTACTGGGTTCGACGTGCTGCGCCAGTTTCTCGAGGGTCTGATAACCGAATTCGACCGCGCCGAATCCGATCTTCGCGTCGCGCTGAGCCTTCGTCGGATGCAACTGCCGCAAAGTGACGACGGTCTTGCCGTCCCTCTGCTCATCGAACGTGATGGTGGTGCGGAATATGCCAGGATCGTTGTCTTTGTCGGCGCCATGATCGATCTCGATCAGGTGCGGCCTCTCGATGCGTCGGAATTGCATCCGATTCGGATATCGCTTGCCGTCGGGAGCGATCATATCGAACCGCCATTCGCCGTTGACGCGAATATCCATTGACTTTGTCTCGATCCTAAAACCGGCCGGACCAAACCATTGGGGGAGATGGCGCGGATCAGCCCAGGCGGAGAAAACCAACTCTCGTGGCGCGTTGATCACGCGCGAGAGGACGATCTCTCGATCGAGTGCCCAAGTAGACAGGGGCGTTTCATTTTGACCTGCGTTTGCGGGCATTGGACTTCCCTTCTTTCTTCAGTTTCTCAACGTACATTTCCAGTCGATCCAGTCGTTGCTCCCAGATCTCTCTTTGAGCCGCCAACCAAGCCTCGATGGTTGCTAGAGCTTCCGTCTGCAATGAGCACATCCTGACGCGACCGGTCTTCTCGGACGCAACGAGGCCGCTGCTTTCTAGAATGTGGATGTGTTTCATCAGGCTCGGCAGCGCCATTTCGAACGGCTTCGCCAGCTCTCCGACGGATGCCTCGCCTTCACATAGGCGCATTACGATCGCACGACGGGTTGCGTCGGACAGGGCCCCGAAAACGTTGTCGAGTTGCATCGATTGGTTAGCCATAAAGCTAACTATAGCTGTGACACAAAATTGCGTCAATGAGTGTTAGCCAGACGGCTAACTAAAAGGTGCAACGTCGTCGATCGAGTTCGCCAACGCATGATGAAGAGTGCGTCGCTGCGGAGGCGTCAGTCGTGGTCGAAGCGAAGATCGAACGTGCAGAGACTTCTACGTCTGATATTGGCTCGAATTTCGATCGATTTTCGGCAAGAATTGGCACGGAGAGTCATTGGCACGGTCGACGCTCGGCATGGCAGGGTTCGAACAAGGACTAGAGATCGAAAAGCCGGTTGCAGATGGCAGGGGTTGACGCAAACCAGCCATAGGCCAAGTGCCATGTTGTGACGCAGCAATTGCCTAAGTGCCCTGGGTGAGATTTGATATCCCGATCTTGTTATGAGGGGATCCGGTGAGGCGGCGAGAGTTCATCGCCCTGGTTGGCAGCGTCGCGGCCGGATGGCCGCTCGCTGGGCGCGCGCAGCAGGCCGAGCGGGTGCATCGCATCGCCGTGCTCACCGGCATCGCCGCTAGCGACCCGGAAACGCAGGCGCGTCACGGAGCATTCCTGCAAGCGCTGCAACAATTGGGTTGGCAGGAGGGCGTCAATGTGGGCATCGAATACCGCTGGGGCTCGGGCGATCCCAGGAACATTCGTAACCACGCAGCAGAATTGGCCTCGCTCGCGCCGGACGTGATTCTGACCTCTGGCGCCGCTTCCTTGGGACCGTTGTTGCAAGCAACACGCACGGTGCCGATCGTATTCGTAAATGTCACCGACCCGGTCGGCGCTGGCTTCGTTGATAGCCTTTCACAACCTGGCGGCAACGCGACCGGCTTTATCCAATTCGAATACAGTCTGAGCGGAAAATGGCTTGAACTGCTCAAAGAGATTGCGCCGGGCGTTAAGCGCGTGGGTGTCATTCGTGATGCCGCCCTGACATCAGGTATCGGCCAATTCGCTGTCATTCAGTCCGTAGCGCCGTCAGTCGGAGTGGATGTCCGCCCGATCAACGTCAGCGACGCGAGCGAGATCGAGCGCGTTGTCGCTGCTTTCTCCCGTTCCCCGAATGGCGGCCTGGTGGTAACGTCGAGCGCGTTCGCTGTGCTCCATCGCGAACTGATCATAGCGCTTGCGTCCCGGCACAAACTCCCGGCGGTTTACTACCGACGGCTCTACGCCGCCGATGGCGGGCTGATATCTTATGGGTATGACATTCTCGACCAGTACCGCCGCGCGGCGGGCTACGTCGATCGCATCCTCAAAGGCGAGCACCCAGCTGACCTGCCGGTGCAGGCGCCAACTAGATACGAGCTGGTGATCAATCTCAAGACCGCCAAAGCTCTTGGCGTCACCATCCCGCCTTCTCTGCTCGCCCGCGCCGATGAGGTGATCGAATGAAGCGGGCCGAGTAGGTGAGGATGTTGCCACCCTCACCCCTCACAGGTAGGGTCGAGGACTGGCGCGCCGGTTTAGGTCGATGTTTGTGTTCACCGTTGCCTCGCCCTTTCGGTTGCGAGGTGTCACAGCATCTCGACCGTGCCACGTTTCCAGCCCCCGCCACGTCGATCGCAGCATGCGGATTTCCCGCACTACGCTCACCTGTTTGCTTCGTGCCTAGGTTTATGGGACCTATCCTGCTGGGGCGACTTTCGGCTGCGGTCGTCGTACCCGGTAGCCGTTGAACAGCTTTAAGGTGTCGTATAACCACTGCCTATTCCACCGCGTCCAGCCGAAGCCCTTTCGCTTCCGAGCTTGCATCAAATGGCGCCGGACCTTCTTTTCCACCCAGTCTTGAATGAAGCCAAAGCACTCGCCGGAGTTTCCGATCGCAAAGTAGTTGACCCAACCGCGCAGCATCGGATTGATCAGATAGATCACCCGGTCCACCGGTTGGGACCGATAGCGGCGGAACACGCCCTTGAGCTTCCGCAGCAGTCCCGTCCGCTTCTTGAGCTTCGGCGTGCAGTTCGCGCGCCAGACGCCCCGCTCACTACGGATGCGGCGGAAGTCGAACCCTAGATATCCGAAGCTTTCGCCGCGGCTAAGATCCACGATCCGACTCTTCTCTTCATTGACCTCGACTTGTAGAGCGGCCAATTCCTCTCGAAGGCGTCTCTCTACCGCCGGCAGCAGCCAGTCATGTCGCGGGTGGGCGTCGATCAAGATCACCAGATCATCCGCAAAGCGTGCGTACTCGATGCCGGTGTACTTGCCGTAGCGTGTCGCCTCCTTCGCCCGCTCGAGCATACGGTCCACCTCGTTGAGGTAGATGTTACTGAGCAGTGGGGAGACCACCCCGCCTTGCGGAACGCCGTAGCGACCATTGGCCTTCAGCATAATCTTCAGCAGGTGCATCACGTCATCGTCGTCGACCCGCGTTGCCACTTTGGCCAACAATCGGTCGTGCCGAACGCTGTCGAAGTAGCTTCGCAAATCAAAGTCTATGACGCGCGTCTTGTGCCGAACGATTGCTTGAGCCACGCGGTCGACCGCGCTGTCTTCTTGGGTCGGTAGCCAAACGATCCCGGTTGGAAGTCGGCCTCAAAGATCGGCTCCAAAATGAGCTTGAGCGCCCCTTGCACCACCCGATCGCGGATTGCGGGAATCGAAAGGACGCGGACTTTGCCCCCGTCCTTGGGTATTTCCCGTCTCCGAGCCGGTAATGGCTTATAGGTGCGCTGAACCAGTTCGTCCCTGATCTGCTCGAGGAAAGCGTCTACACCATGCTCCTCAATGGCCTCGAAGGTGACCCGGTCTACGCCGGGGGCACCGTCGTTTTCTTTGGCCAACGCGTACGCTTGGCGTAGCGTTTCCTTCTTGCAAACATGGACGTACAAACCCCAGAAACGCCAGGACGTCTCAGCGTTCGCCTTGACGTATAGTCTCCGCCTCAGGTCCTGCAAATCGAT
>Ga0081455_10000069_pt1 | contig 24740 bp, 23 predicted proteins | sample TabmetS3T2R1_FD_70207 | JGI IMG/M metagenome (GOLD analysis project Ga0081455, IMG submission 70207) | Tabebuia heterophylla rhizosphere microbial communities from the University of Puerto Rico - S3T2R1 | ecosystem: Host-associated > Plants > Roots > Rhizosphere ...
AATCCAACTCAGCTTTTCTGGGGCGATAGTGAGGGCCGCACCGATGGTCGGCAGCGATGCCACCACGACCTGGACGTCGAGGACGGCCATGAACATGCCCACACAGAGCGCGCAAAAGGCGATCCAGGTTGCAAAAGAGGGTGCGCGGTCGATGCTTTGCGCCGTCATTGATCCACAAGCGCCAGGGGTTGGCCTCGGCGCAAAGCCGCATCTTCCAGCCTGATGCGAAGCGAGAGGATGATCGCGTTGAGCGCCGTGAAGACCAGCGCGAACGTTAGGAGACCGAAGGCAAGGGGAAGCACGAGAATTTCAGCAGCGACGATGCAATAATTCGGATGGCGGAGAAAGCGGTAGGGGCCGGAGGTGACCAATGGTGCGCCGGGCAGGACAATGACACGCGTCGTCCACCTCTCGCCCAGCGAGACCAAAACCCACAGTCGTGCACATTGCAGGAGAGCAAAAATACCGAGCAAAGGCAGGCTGACGCTGCCCGCCGGCGCCAAAATCCACAGACCCAGCAGCCAACACGTATGCAAGACGACCATGGGTAAATAGTGTTGCCGGCCGACCTCCACGGCGCCCCTGGCCAACAACCGGCGCGTATTGCGCCGGGCCAGCACGAGTTCGCTGAGGCGCTGCGCAGAAACGAAGGTGAGTATTGCCAGCACGAGCGGGTTTGCTGCGCGCCAAGCATCGAGGAGTACGGCGATCACGGCGTCCTCAAAGCCAACAGTGGAATGGACGCTGCCCCTGGCGTCGGGCCGATCAGGCTGCGACCCAGCCGGGAAGCGTCGTGCGTTAACCTAGCGAACGTTAAGGTCCATTGTACGTCATCGCTCATGTAATACCATTCACGCCATCGTGGCTGGATTGCCGTAATTAGGGCGCACATTATCGCTACGGCGGGGTGCACGTTGGAATTTAAGGATGCAGCAACGGCTGACTCGTTCGGCAATACGCGGCGATGCACGCTCTCGCTTGGACGTCGAAATCCTGGCGGTGGCCACGGCCAATCCAGCGCACAAGGTGGAGCAGGCTGAGGCCCTCAAGCACGCGAAAACCATTTTTCCGCATCTAGCAAGACTAGAAGCGCTCTACAGCAACACCGGTATCGAGACGCGCTATTCCTGCGAGCCCTATCAATGGTGTCAGCAGGAACACGGCTGGGAGGACCGCACGGCCGCCTTCCAGCGGCATGCGTTGGTGCTTTTGGAGGAGGTTGCGGTGAAGGCCGTGCGAGAGGCCGGGCTCGCGCTGACCGATATCGATATGCTCGTCGTCAACACGATCACGGGTCTTGCGATCCCAAGCCTCGATGCGAAGTTGATGAACCGGCTTGCCTTCCGCCGGTCGGTCGAGCGCTTGCCAATCTTCGGTCTGGGTTGCGGCGGCGGCGTCGCGGGGCTCGCCCGAGCCGCGCGCTTCGCCCAGGGAATGCCAGGCGCCAACGTCCTGTTCTTGACCGTCGACCTTTGCAGCCTGTGCGCGCGCCCAAATGATCCGAGCCTTGCCATGTTTGTTTCGGCCGCGCTTTTCGGCGACGGCGCCGCCGGCGTGGTCTTGCGCGCCGGAAGCGGCCGCAACGAAGACCTGCTGCCGAAAGGCTCTCCTCCGCGCCTTCGCGCGGTGGGAGAACATTGTTGGCGCGACAGCGAATACATCATGGGATGGGACATCAAAGAGGATGGGTTCGGCGTGGTGCTCAGCCCGGAGCTGCCGGGCCTTATGCGCCGCGAGCTGCGCCCTGCGCTGGAGGCATTCCTGGAGCGCGCGGACTTCCCGCTGCGTGACTTTACGGGGTTCCTTTTCCACCCCGGCAGCCAAAAGATTTTGGAGACGGCACAGGATATCCTGGGGCTTGAGCGCAATCAGCTTGGCTACTCCTGGGAGGTCTTGCGCCACTACGGCAACATGTCATCGGTGACGGCTTTGTTCGTACTTCGGCGGGCGCTGGAGGCCGGCGCCCGTGGCTTGCATCTGCTCGTCGCCTTTGGTCCGGGCTTCTCGGCCTATTTCGCCGTGGCTGAGCTCTAGCCCGGCGCTAGCGCCTGCCGCGCCCCAGCGCCTATGGCATAAAAGGATCGGCCGACATGAGGGTGGGCGCGTCGTGGCGCCCTGGCCAGGGAAGGGGTGGCGGCGTTGCCATGCCTAAAGTGCGCGCGACCCAGGGCCGAACCTGCGATGGCTAGCGCGGTAGCTCATAGCCAATTGCCGCCTCAAGGTCGCAGGTCTTGCGCACGGCAGGCCGCGCCAGCATGCGCTGATAGTGCTGCTGTAAATTCGGAAACTCCGCCGCTGTTGGCCGCAACGAATTGTAAAAGCGCCAGTACAAGCGAAAGAGATGGATGTCGACGATCGAATAGCTGCCCAGTGCCCACATTTGCGCGCCGAGCCGGCGGTCGGCCAAGGCGTAAATGCATCGGGCGTGCTCTAGACCCCGGCGCCGGGCGGGATGGACGGTGGCCGCAATAAACGACATCCAGGAGATCGCTTGGGCCTCGGCCTCAAAATCATTCATGGGCAGCAAGCCCGCGGCCGGAAAACGTTTCGCGAGATAAAACAGGATAGCGGCGACCTCGGTCAGCGGGCGACCGTCGATGAGCAGCGTCGGCACCTTGCCTTCCGGATTGAGACGGAGGTAGGCCGCGCTTCGGTTTTCATTTTTGGCAAAAGACAGCGGTTTTGCCTCGAACGGAAGCCCGATTTCGTGCAAGGCAATATGCGGCGCCATCGAACTGGACCCAGGCGCAAAATAGAGCGTCAGCATAAACCTACCCGCTTGGTGGCAACCGACACACATTAGCATCTGCCGCCGCGCGCCCGCCGGGGCGCGGCTCGCGCACGTGTCGCGGACGTTTTTCACGGAGCGGCTTTCAGCGTCTCCTGGCGAAGCGTCTTAGCGGAGCTCGCTTGCCCCTAACTCCTGGTCCGCGCTTGCTTTCGTCGCCGCGCCGCGGCACGGCTTTCTTGCCACCAGAACACCAACAGCAGCACGACGAGCAGGGCCGTAAATCCCACAAACCCATAAGCCAGCATCCTATACATGAAGTCCTTCCCTGCCGACGCAGCGCCTCCCCACAGCCTAGCGCGGTCTGTGCCGTCAGATAGGGCCGCCAGGCCTGGTTGCGCTCGGTCCACTGGACGATCCAAAGTGCCCCGGCGCTTGCCCCTTTGGTCAGTAAAAGGCGCACTGTCGGCCCGCCTACGGCCGAACGCCGGGAGGGCGTCTTTATCGCGGTAAGCGTTGCCATCGCCCCCCGCATTCGGCTGGACGAGGGCTCTCGGTTTTGAGACGGGCCAGGTGGGCTCAAGCCTTCCCGGGCGCGTGCAGGGGGGCTTGCTGCGCCGGCGAGAGACTAGGGGCCGACCACCATCAGCGTCCAAGCCGCGGGGCTGCCGCGCGCGGACTCAGACGCGGCGAAGCGGGCGCGTGGCCGGGCTGGGTGTTGGTCGCGCACCGGTTCATGAGCCGCTGGGGCGCGTGGCGCCGACGGACGGCGTTAGTCCGCGTACCACAAACCGGTTCATGCGTTTGGTGAACAATGCCGGATCTTCGGGAACTTCGCCGTCAAGGATGCGCGCCTGATCGAACAGCAGCTCGCAGAGATCGGCGAGGTCGGGGCTGGCGGCAAATTTCGCCTCTGATATGCCCTTGACGAGGAGGTGACCGGTGTTGATTTCCAGGATGGGTTTGCCGCCGACACTGTGCTTTTGCAAGGATAGCAAGCGCTGCAACTCACGATCGGGCCCCTGGCCACTGGCGACAAGGCACGCGGCGCTGTCAACCAGACGGTTGGAGGCGCGCACCTCAGAGACGCGATCTCCGAGCACGCCCTTGATGGTCGCAATCAGGACGGCCGTGTCCACCGCGGCCGGGGCCGGTTCGGCCTCGCCGGCCTTGGCCGGCGTGCTTTCGCCGAAATCGACATCGCCTTGGCTCAGGGATTTGAGGGGCTTGCCTTCATAGCTGAGCGCCAAGGACGTCCAAAAAGCATCGACGGGATCCGTGAGGAGTAGAACCTCGATGTCTCTAGCGCGCGCCGCCTCCAACTTTGGATTTGCCTTGAGGCGATCGATGCTTTCTCCAACGAGATAGTAGATCTCCGACTGGGCCGGCTTCATTGCCGCCACGTAGTCTTGCAATGAGCGCATCTCCGCGTCCTTGGTCGAGGCAAAGCGCGCCAAGCCTAAGAGCTGGTCGCGGCGCTCGGGATCTTCATAAATGCCCTCTTTCAGGACACTGCCGAAGGCCTCCCAAATCTTGGCGAACGCCGCAGGATCTTTGCTGGCGAGCGTCGCCAGCTCGCTGAGCATACGGCCGGAGACGGCCTTCCGGATTTGTGCGAGCTGCGGATTGTTCTGCAGCATCTCCCGAGAGATGTTGAGGGGGAGATCCTCACTATCGATCACGCCGCGCACGAAGCGCAGATAGGGCGGCAGCAGTTGCGCGTCCTCGGTGATATAGACGCGGCGTACGTAGAGCTTGATGTGGCCTTTGCGCTCCGGACCAAACAGGTCGAAGGGCCGAGTCGATGGCGCAAACAGCAGGACCGCGTAGCTGAGCCTACCCTCGGCCTTGTAATGCAAGGTTAGGGCAGGTTCGTCGAATGCGCCCGCTAGCCCTTGATAGCACGTCTTGTATTCCGCCGGCTTAATTTCCGATTTGGCGCGCTGCCACAGCGCGCTGGCTTCATTGACCTGAGCCAGCTTGCCGTCGGCCGTCTTGAGCTCTATCGGAAACAGAATGTGATCGGAATAAGTGCGCACAACGCGCTCAATCTGCTGGTTCTCAAGATAGCGCCTCGCATCTTCCTTCAAATGCAGCACCACTTTGGTGCCACGTACGAGGTCGGCGGCCTCCGCCGCGCTGGCGGGCGCAATCTCGAAGCCCCCGCTCCCCGATGAGCGCCAAATCCAGGCCTCCTTGGTTCCCGCGCGCCGGCTGATCACTTCGATCTTGTTCGCCACCATGAAAGCAGAATAGAAGCCAACGCCAAATTGCCCAATAAGGCTGGCTCCATCCTTGGCTTCGCGCAGCCTGCTCACGAACGCGCGCGTGCCGGAGCGCGCTATGGTTCCGAGATTATCGATCAGTTCCTGACGATCCATACCGATGCCGGTATCTGCAATCGTCAGACTATTGGCTGCCGCGTCCGCAGCGATTTGGATCACCAGCCGACCGCCATCGCCCATGAGCTCCGGGTTGCTGATCGCTTCGTAGCGGAGTTTGTCGCAGGCATCCGATGCATTTGAGATCAGCTCGCGCAGGAAAATGTCGGTTTCCGAATAGACCGATCGCACCATCAGGTGCAGAAGCTCGCTCACCTCCGCTTGGAAGGCATAGCTCTGTTGAACGGGTTCCGTTTCACTCATGCCGTTTGGTCCACGCTCGTCTTCGATCCCTGGCGCAACGGCCTTGCCGCTTGCGGGATGGCTAAGAGAATTGCAGCCCCCGGGCGGCGTTATTAGGCGAACTGACTGCTAGCGGGCAATCCCTTTCGCCACTCCGAAAATCGTGACCCGCCATGACAGCACCCCTTTCCGGCATCTTGCACCACGTGCACGTCGATTCGACGCACCCGTTTCCTGCGCTCCGGGGGCTCGGCATGCGCGCCCCCGGCCACGGGCTGCTCGGTCAAAGAGCTGGCAAGCCTCAGGCCTGCGTCAAGCGGGACAGCGCCAAAAATCTCATTCCGCCCGCTCCCGGGTGGGCCAGGGCGGAAGCGGGGGCAATCCGAGCACTTGGCGAACCGGGGCAAAGGAACGCCGATGGATGCCCGAGGCGCCAAGCCGTTTGAGGGCTTCCAAGTGGTCCGGGACCGGGTAGCCCTTATGCTGGGCGAAGCCGTAGCCTGGATGCGCCGCGTCAAGGCTATGCATCACCGCGTCGCGCGCGGTTTTGGCCAGGATCGACGCGGCGGCAATCGACATGCTTTTAGCATCGCCCTTTATGATGGCTTGTTGGGGCATGCTGAGGTCACGCAAGCGGCGCCCATCGAGCAGAACGTGGTCGGGTACGAGCGTGAGACGCTCTATGGCGCGACGCATGGCAAGCTGTCCCGCCCAATAGATATTTATGGTGTCGATCTCGTCGACCTCGGCGAAGCCGACGGCCCATGCCGCCGCGCGCTCCTTGATCTCAGCTGCGAGCCGATCACGACACTGGGCGTCGAGTTTCTTGGAATCGTCGACTCCCAGAATGCGCGATCCCGGTGCGAACACGACCGCGGCGGCGGCGACCGGCCCTGCCAGCGGGCTCATGCCCGCCTCGTCGACGCCCGCCACCCGCAAGGCTCCCCCTGTCCACAGCGCACCCTCATAGCGCAGCAGGCGCCGCAATCGCTGCCCCTCGGAGCGATTTTCAAAGCGTCGGCGTGCAACAGCATCCAAAATCGACTTAGCACCCGCGCGTTCGTCCGCCTTTAGTGCCGCCTCCATCGCGGCATCCAAGGCGCGACCCTCCACCACGTAGCGAAGCCGGACCTGAGCAAGTGCGAGCCGTGTCACGGCCAGAACTCTAGTGCAAAATTGAGGCCTCGCAAGCGCACGGCAGCCACAGAGCTCTTCGCGCCAGCATAGCGAGGCGTTACGGGCAAAAATTCGGTGCGCCATGCCCAACGTCACCCTGGTGCCCTCGTCTCCGCGCACCGGTGGCAGGGGCGCGGTTCACCTCTGAGCCCGCGTCCATTTTGCGCTTTTTGACAGCCGCCTAAGGCGCGGGCTCCCGGCCCCGATAGGCTCGAATGAGTATCCTAGCGGTCCATGCATCGCAGGCCGGCGTGCCGATAGTCATGCCTGCCCATGTGGCCAGTAGACGGAGCCGGGCTGCCGGCACATGTCTCCTGGCAACGGTAAGGAGGTCCCCATGAGCCTAGAATTCGAGAATCTATCGGCCGCGCTCGAGGGCATGGTCGCCGGTTTGGCACCAAGCCTGGTGTCAATAGCGTCGGATCGGATTGAGGCGTCAGGCTTTGTCTGGCGCAGAGGTCGGATCGTGACTTCGGATGAGGGCGTGGCGGAAGAAGGCGAGATCCGCGTGACGCTCCCGGGCGGGGAAGCCGTTGCCGCCGAGATTGTGGGGCGTGATCCGAGCACCGCCGTCGCCTTGCTCAAAGTCGATCGCCCCGACTTGCGACCGGTTGCCTTGTCCGCTGCCATTCCTGCACCCGGCGCCCTGGTCGTCACCGTCGGGGCCGAGGCTGGAGCCCCGACCGCGGCGCTGGGCTTGGTGGCGCTGGCGCGCGGGCCGTGGCAATCGATGCGTGGCGGCGAGATCGACGCCCGCATCGAGCTCGACGCGCGTGTGCGCAGAACCGCCGAGGGTGGTCTGACCCTCAATGCCGCTGGACAGGCCTTCGGCATGATGGTGTTCGGTCCCGGCCGGCGCGCTCTGGTCATTCCCGCGGCCACCTTGGGCAGGGTCGCGGCGCGGCTCGAGGCGCATGGGCGCATCCCGCGCGGCTACTTGGGTCTCGGATTGCAGCCGGTGACGACCGAGGGCGGCGGCCCGGGTATCATGGTGATGAGTGTCGATGCAAAGGGTCCGGGTGCGGCGGCTGGCATTCACCAGGGCGATGTCTTAGTAACCTGGGACGGTAAGCCCGTCGCTGGGTTGCAAGCGCTGCTGCGCTCGCTTGGTCCCGACAGTGTAGGAAAGTTGCTGGCGCTGGAGCTGCGGCGAGGTGGCGAGACGCGCCAGGCAAAACTGCAAATCGCCGAAAGGCCGCCCGCGTGAGAGACGTCTCCGCACCAGCGCGACTGAGGATTGCCATTGACGTGGCGAACTCCACTTTGGCTGATCGCCTCGCGGCGGCCTTGAGCCATGTGGAGGACCTCGAGCTCGTCGGTCGAGACAGCGAAGCCGACGTGATGGTGGTCGCCAGCGAAGGCGGCGCACGTGAGGTGCAAGCGGAGGTCCAACTGACGGCGCGCGAGCTAGAGGTTCTCGCCCTTTTGGCGGAAGGCGCCTCCAACAAGCTGATTGCGCGCCGTCTTGGCATTTCCATCCACACGGCGAAGTATCACGTTGCTTCCTTGTTGGAGAAGCTCGACGCCGTCAGTCGCACGGATGTGGTTGCCAGCGCCGCCAGGATCGGTGTGCTTCACCTGTAGTTGGCGGTGGCACGCCTCGGGGCTGCGCGGGTTAACGCACCAGGCTCAGTTGACAACCGCTACACGGGCCGCCCCCGCTTCAATTCGGCCAATAATCGTCGCGGCCGGATAACCGGAGCTTTGAATAGCCGCGGCGATTTCCGCGGCGCGCTGAGCTGTACAGGCCAACAGCAGGCCTCCGGACGTTTGTGGATCCGTCAGCAGGTGGCGTTTCCATAGGGCATACCCGCCGGGCAAATCGACGTCTGGAGCGTAGCTCGCCCAGTTGCGGTCCGATGCGCCCGTCACGAAACCCGCCTTGGCGAGGTCTGCCGCCTCGCTCAGCAACGGCAGGTCGGTGCTGGCGATCTTCAACGTTACCTGCGAGGCGCGCGCCATCTCCAGGGCGTGTCCAAGCAGGCCAAAGCCGGTGACATCGGTCATGGCGTGTACATTTTCGTTATGCGCAAGATCGGCACCAATCCGATTGAGCAGTGTTGTGGTGGCAAGCATTTCTGCATACCCGCCTGGGGAAAGAGTGCCCTTCTTTATCGCGGCCGAGTAAATGCCAACGCCAATCGGCTTGGTCAGGATCAGGACGTCGCCAGGCCGCGCGTCGGCGTTGCGGCGCACATGCTCGGGTCGACAGGTGCCGACGACGGCAAGGCCATAGACAGGTTCCGGACAGTCGATCGAATGCCCACCGGCAACCGGGATGCTCGCTTGCGCACAAACCGATGCGCCGCCGCGAAGGATTTCACGCACCATCTCAGTCGGAAGCTTGTCGACGGGTATGCCGAGGATGGCCAACGCCAGCAACGGCCGCCCCCCCATGGCGTAGACATCGGAGATGGCATTGGTTGCCGCAATGCGTCCAAAATCGAACGGGTCATCCACCATGGGCATAAAGAAATCCGTGGTGGCAACGATGCAGGTCTCATCGTCGAGCTGCCACACGGCGGCGTCATCGGCCGTGTCCAGACCCACCAGGAGTTGTTTGTAGGGTTTCGTTGCAGGCTGATCCAAAAGCAGCTGCTGCAGCACCGACGGCGCGAGCTTGCAGCCGCATCCCCCACCGTGGGCGAGGCTGGTCAAGCGAAAGGGTAAATGGTTCATCGTTTGCTCCTTGCGCGCAACCAGACCCGCGCTGCAGGCTCCGTGCGCCACATGATAAGCACTACCTCGCGAAGGCACGACGCCAGAGTTATGGCACCTTGCAGCCAGAGGCCCTCGCAAATTGCGGCTCTTGGGGGGCTTGCCACAGGGCAAAAGTCCGACAGGCGCCGCTTGACGCCGAGCGGATCATCCTCAATGGTTGCGCCTTGAGGCGTCACGCCTGGTTGACCAATCCAGAAGAGACCCTCTGAGCCCGATCCTCGGTTCGAGGTGCTCATGTCAATGCCCAGTTTTGGCGTGTTTGGGCGTATATCATGCGGCAGGAAGCGAGGCGATCCTTCGCGATCCGGTCTGGCCCAAATGCCCTGGCCCTGGCTGTCCGGCGCGGGGGCTTTAGCTTGTCCGCGCTGTTTGCCAACCCTCCTCTTTCTCCCTCGCACATCCAATCGGGCTCGACGGCGGCCACGCCATACCCGGCCTCGCGACGGCTTGGTGCAGCCCGCCCGAAAGTGTGATTGGGGGGAACCAGCTCCAGCCGGCACGTTGAGCGGGATGGTGGCCCATGCATGAAAGCCGCGCAATGAGGCTGCCGTCGGTGGACGCGGTGCTGCGCACGCCAACTGGCGCGCTGACTGCGCACCGTTTTGGGCATGCCGCAGCGGTTGCAGCGATCCGCAAGGTGCTGGCTGCGACGCGTGCGGCTGTGCGCGCGGGCGCCACGGCAGTAACCGAAGCAACCTCGGTGGCGAGCTGCGCCATGCATGCATTGGAACGTGACGATGCGTCCAGCCTGCGTCGTGTCTTCAATCTAACGGGCACGGTGCTGCACACCAACCTTGGCCGCGCGGTCCTGCCGGAAAGCGCGATTGCGGCCGCCGCCGAAGCTATGCGCTCGCCCGTTGCTTTAGAGTTCGATCTGGAGGGCGCTGCGCGTGGTGAGCGAGATGATCATGTGCGTCATCTCGTCCGCGAGCTCACTGGTGCGCAAGACGCAGCCATCGTTAACAACAATGCCGGGGCAGTCTTACTGGCCGTAAATACGTTCGGCGCCGGTCGAGAGGTCATCGTCTCGCGCGGCGAGCTGATCGAGATCGGTGGGGCATTTCGGCTACCCGACATCATGGCGCGGGCTGGTGCACGGCTGGTTGAGATCGGCACAACCAATCGCACCCACCTCGACGACTACGCGCAAGCGATCGGCGAGCATACCGGGTTAATCTTGAAGGCGCACACGTCGAATTACCTGATCCAGGGGTTCACGGCGTCGGTGCCGGCCTCCCAACTGGCAAAGCTGGCTCGGTCACGCAACGTGCCTTTCGTACATGACCTCGGGTCCGGTGCCCTCGTGGATCTGAGCCGCTACGGCCTGAAGTCTGAGCCGACGGTGCGTACCGCTTTTGCCGATGGCGCCGATCTCGTCGCCTTTTCAGGCGACAAACTGCTCGGCGGACCGCAGGTCGGTATCCTCGCCGGCGCGGCCGATTTTATCGCGCTGGTCGCCAAAAATCCCCTGAAGCGAGCGCTGCGTATCGACAAGGTTCGCCTGGCGATCCTCGAAGCCGTGCTCAAGCTCTACCGCGATCCGGACCGACTTTCGGAGAGCTTGCCAACCTTGCGCTATTTTGTGCGGTCGCGCCTTGAGCTGTCGCAGTTGGCCAGCCGATTGCGTCCGCCGATCGCCGAGGCCGTGGCCGAGAACTATGCGGTGTCGACCATTGAATGCATGAGCGAGATTGGCTCGGGCGCACTGCCCCTGGAAACCTTGGCAAGCGCGGGTATCGCCATCACACCTGCTGCCCGCCCTGGTACGGGAAAAAAGCTCGAGGCGCTGAGCCGCGCGTTTCGCCGATTACCGGTACCCGTCATTGGCTATGTCAGGGACAATGCGCTCATTTTTGACCTGCGCTGCCTCGACGATGAGACAGTTTTCATAGCCCAGCTTGCAGGGCTGCGCGCTGAACTGCCGCCTGGGGAAGTGTGATGCTCACGCGTAGTGCCCCGCGAACGAGCCGCCGGGTTCGTGCGGAGGGCCGCGCAACGGCAACCCTGCCGCAGCGCGGCCGCCGCACCGGGCAGCGCTGCAACTGCCTCCCTCGTCCAGGGGCTAGCCCATGATCGTTGGCACGGCCGGCCATATCGACCACGGTAAGACTTCACTGGTGCGCAAGTTGACTGGCATTGATACTGACCGACTAAAAGAGGAAAAGGCTCGCGGCATTTCCATCGACCTTGGCTTCGCTTATTGGCCACGGCCGAGCGGTCGCATCATTGGCTTCGTTGACGTGCCGGGGCACGAAGGCCTCGTACACAACATGCTGGCGGGCGCCACCGGAATCGACTTCGTCATACTGGTCATCGCCGCCGATGATGGCGTCATGCCGCAGACGCGTGAGCACCTCGCCATCATGGACCTCTTGGGGCTGAGGCGGGGCATCGTGGCGCTTAACAAATGCGATTTGGTGGATGGCGATCAACTTGCCAAAGTTAAAGCCGATGTGGCAGGGGTCCTGACAGGCACCGGGCTTGAAGGCTGTGAGATGATTGCGGTATCCGCGGTCACCGGGGAAGGACTGGCGGAGCTTACCAGATGTCTGGAGGCGGCATCTGCCAATCCCTCTCATCGGCCGAAGGATGGCCGCTTCCGGCTTGCCGTTGACCGCTCATTCACGCTGGTTGGCCTCGGCACCGCCGTCACGGGCACGGTCCTCTCCGGCTCGATTGGCTGCAATGACCGGGTCGTCGTCAGCCCGTCTGGGCTGGAAGCGCGTGTGCGCTCGATCAATGCGCAGAATGCGCCTGCCGAACAGGGCGAGGCCGGGCAGCGATGTGCGCTGGTCCTGAGCGGGCCCGAGATCAGCAAGCAAGCCGTGCAGCGAGGGGATGTCGTTCTCGATCCTACTCTGCACGCACCGGCCGCGCGCATAGACGCCAGCCTGCGTGTCTTAGCATCGGAACCTCGGCCAATCGATCACTGGTTTCCGGTGAAAGTGCATCATGCGGCGACGGAAGTCCCGGGGCGCGTGGTGGTTCTGCGCGACCGTCCGATTCATCCTGGCGAAACCGAATTTGTGCAGCTCGTCTTGGAACGGCCACTAGCGGCGGCAGCTGGTGATCGCTTCGTGCTTCGGGATACCACATCGAGCCGTACCGTCGGTGGCGGCTTCTTCGTCGATTTGCGCCCGCCCGAGCGGCGACGTCGGACGCCGGCACGGCGGGCCGAGATCGTCGCCTTGGCCCTGAGCGATCCCGCGACAGCCCTCGCGCGCGCTCTTGATGGACCGGGCCGCTCGATCGACATCGATGCATTCCTGCGCGACCGCGCGCTGGGCGCGGAAACCGGTCGTGCGATTGCGTCGGCACTCGGGCTCACCATCCTGCCGGTCGGCACCCGACGCATCGCCATGTTGCCCGCAAGCTGGGAACGCTTGCGTGCGAGTATCGGCCAAAGCCTTGACACGTTTCACCGGGCGCGCCCCGACCGACCAGGGCTCGGTCTCGATGAGCTGCGCAGAGGGGAAAAGCCGAGCCAGCCCGCGCCGGTGTTCATGGCTGCGCTGAAAAAGCTGGTCGAGGCGGGTGAGATTGTCGTCGACCGTGCCTGGGTTCGGCGTCCGACCCATCAGGTCACGTTTTCCAAGGAAGAAGAGAAAACGTGGGGTGCGATCCAACCTTTGCTGGCGAGCACTCCCTACCGGCCGCCCCGGGTGCGCGATCTTGCCAAGGCATTGCGGATTGATGAGGCGGGGGTGCGCCGGCTGCTGCGCATGGCGGTTCGGCGCGGCGACGCGGAGGAGATTGCGCAGGATCACTTCTTCTTGCGGCCGGTGGTGCAGGACATGGCCAAAATCGCCATCGATCTGGCAACGCATGCTGCCGATGGCAAATTCACCGCCGCCCATTTTCGCGACCGTCTCGACAACGGTCGCAAGGTCGCAATTCAAATTCTCGAGTTCTTCGATCGTCATGGCTTTACGATCAGGCGAGAAGACTTACGTCGCATCAATCCTGCGCGGGTGGGGCTCTTCGCACCTGATGCGGTCGCCGAAGCTGGAGGTGGTATGGGCTCGAGAGCGGGCTTGGAAAGGTTGAACGAACAGCCGAGGAGCGGGTGAGCTCGTCCAACCAATGCGTCAGCGCTCGCCGTGGCGCGTGTGAGCAAGGCCCCCGAATTGCTGCCATCCCCAATTGATGACATGGTGCTTACAGGCTTCGGGGAGGGGGTTCGGCAGTGGTCTGCCGCCCGGACTTCAAATCCGGGTGGGGCCGTCAGACGGCCTCAGGTGGGTTCGACTCCCATCCTCCTCCGCCAGAACCCATTGCTCAGTGTCTGCCTACGTCGGTCTACATCAACACGATCCCCTGTTGTTCTACGTCCGGCACCTGGAAATGGAACAAGGGATGGCCCGGCTTTGCTGAACCGCTCCAAGGTTTGCGTGAATGCGCCGCGCAGGCAGTTTAGGCTCGGGGCGTCGCGCCGCTGGCGCTGACCTCCAACAACATCAATCTGACGCCGTGGCGAGTTATCGCGGCCATCCAGCTGAGCGGTTGCCTCCCATTTCGAGCGTTGGGCAAAGCGCCTTAGCTCTGACAGTTCATGCTCCTTGGGCCCAACGCCCCCACTTTGTCGGACACACAAGGACCAGGTCTGCCAAATTTACTTGACGGTGCCATTGCGTATTATACTTTAGTCGCATATTGCGCGAGACGTAGCCTTTGCAAGGATTTCATCGCGTGCCTGTGCCGAAAGCTCATGGCCCCGGTAGCGCGCGCCGTGTTGGCGCTTGGCGAGGGAGCACTATTGCTCCCCCACCCAGCTCGCCCACGTCAGGTCTGAGCGAGGCCCAAATGCCCAATTGTCAGGGCGCTCAGGGCCGCTTTGGCTGGAGCCTCGCCAAACTCCGCATCGCTTGCTTTGTTCTCCTCGGTGCCGCAACGCCGGCCTCAGGGGCGGTCCTGTTGTCGATTCCGCTTCTGCGCTGGCTGTGCGTTGCCTGGTTGGCCACCGTTGCCCTCCTAATACACGGTCTGAGCCGACGCGCTTGCGAGAATGTCGTTGTCCTGTTGGTCGATCGGCAGGGCATTTTTGATCGTCGGCTCATGGCCCGGCATATCAGGTGGCAAGATATTGCCGCTATTTACCCCGTTGACACCGTGCGAAGCCATGTCGTCGATATCGAGCTGCGCTGGCCAAAGAGCACGCTTGGCAACGCACGTTGGCCGGTCCGGATCGGTGCCTATTGCCAGATAGCATTCAACGTTCCTGCCGTTTCGATCAGCATGCTGCTGCTTGACGGCGACGTCTCCGATTTCTTACGGGCCGTGGCTCAGTATCGACCTGATTTGCTGCACCACAGCAACCGCAAAGCGCCAGTTGAGACCCATCCATAACCGGCGCGCACCGCGCCCGGCTTGAGAGACCAGAGGCAGCCGACGAGGGCCGCTGGAACACTTATCTTCCGATCTTCCGATCTTCCGATCTTCCGAACAGGAGGTCCCGCGTCATCGCTTCGAGATGACACGCCCACGACAGGGCGCTGCGCAATCGCTCGCACTGTTGACGCGGCAGGCCTTGATCTCGACAGCGTTGCAAGGCGGGATGCCATGCCCGATGTCCCTGATCTGCCGTGTGACTAGCCATTGAGGAAGACTGGCTGCGCCGCCAGGAGCTCTTTGGCTTGCTGCCTGACAGCGCTAGAGGATCGCAGGTCGATGGTGAGCAACGATGCGACTATGACGCCAGGATGGGTGGCCCTGTTGACTTCGCAAGACTGCGGATTGGAATTTGCAACAAAGAATCGGCTCCCGTCAGCCTCCCATTTCCGTTCGTGAAGCCACGTTGCCCCTGGGTCGGATGGACCGACTGAGGAGGCTAGGGCGCATAAAAGCGAGACACACGGCAAAGACACCGAAGGTGTAAAAAACGATTGCTGGGCCGGATAGGCAGACATAACCGCCATTGGTCGACTCTCGCGAGCACTGAATTTCTGGCGTATATTCAGGGGCATGGTCACCAATGCTAAGAGGACAGATTACGAGTGCCCGATCTGCAAGGGTCGCGGTCGTGTGTCTGGCCGGCTTCCAGGTCGCACGAGGCTTTGCCCCGAACGCCATGGCACGGGCAGGGTTACACCGAACCGCCGCGAGGCATTGCTGAAACGGCTGAAGCAGCGGGAGAGGGCCTAGTCCGGCCGGCACTTCCCGCTCCGTCGCCGTCTCCAAGCATCGCCTCGTCGGCCATCGGCATCTGCGATGATGCTTGCCGAGACAGCGACCGCCTAGTGTCGCCAACGTATGGGAACTCAGAGGGAAACGGTTAGGACGATGCGCGCAGCAAAAGTTGGCGGATCTGCTCAATGGTGGCGCCCGCCTCTTTGGCTAGCTGCTCGTCACCAGCGCTGCTGATGGGATGCTCTATGACAGCGAACCTGTAATCGGGCACGCCAAGCACGCGGGCCATGAGTTCGGCCGCACTCACGAAACGCGTCGTCATGACCGCAAGGGCGGGAATTCCGTGCCGCTCCGATATTACCGCGTCATGCAAACTGCACGACGAACAACTGCCTCAATCGCCAACGCCGGCGACCACGGCATGCCATAGTTTCAACTCGTCGACGATGATGCGATCGGCCGGCGCGCTGTAGTTCGACTTGGTGCGCCAGACAATTTGAGCGACGCCGAGTTCCTGATGCAGCAGGCGATCAAGGTGCGCGAAGTACCCCTTGGTCCCTTCCTTGCCATTGGAAATGAAGCCGACCGTCTTACCTGCCAGCGAGCTTAGGCGCTGCGCCAGGTTGCCAGCTAGGGGCATCTTCTCAGACGTGGGGTCAAGCACGCGCAGCGTCATGGGCTATCCCCGTGGTTGATCGGTCTCGGTGGGCATTCCTTAGCATAATACCACTAGAACTCTAGGCTTGGGGAGCCTCGCAGTCGACGCAGGCACCGATCGCGGCAGTGACAGCTTTGGTTCTGCTCCCCATCCAGGGTGGAATGATCGCGCCAAAGCCGCCGGCGGGACCGCCCGCTGCCACGACAAGCAGATGCTCGGGAGACTCAAGCGCGGTGTGGACTTTGCCTGCACGGTCGCGCACGATCGACCCCTTGCCAACACTCGCCCACTCGCCACGGCGGACCCGCGCGCGTTCAAACAGGAATTCGGCGACGTGCTGCTTGCTCCAGCCAGCCGCCTGAATATGCTCGCGCAGCTGCTTGGAGATGATAATGGCATAGTTGCCACCATAGATGGAATAATTGAGCTGATTGGCGCGCATCTCCGCCGCAAACGTCTCTAATATTTCTTTTGGATCGCGCGTCCACTCATTCATCACCTGGCGCGGTCCCAGTGCCGCCATCACGGTCACGGCGGAAGCACCTTTTGGCACACCGCGCAGAACGGAAAGAGGCTGCCAAACCGTATCTTCCTCGTCTTCGGCAAGGCAGTAAGAGAATTTGCCGGGATGGCCGAGGGTTGAACGGTCGATGCCGCCGGGGCGCACGTCCAACAAATTGATAAGGCCTAGCCGGATGGCACGGCCAATCACCGAAGTGGCGCGGTCGCTATTGCCCAGGGCGTTGAAAGTCGCAGTGACACCGATTTCCTGCCGGATCGGCCCGTTAATGATGACAAGCACGGCGCAGCCACCGGTGCTCGATGTCACGCCATGCAGCAAGAACTCCTCCTTCAGCATGGCCTGCCAGGCGGTCGCGACCACGGGAAAATGCGGGGGCAAGCAGCCGGCCATCACAGCGTTGACGGCAAGCTTCTCAGCGGTGATGGGTTGTTGACGGACCGGTTCCACGCCAATGAGTTGGTCGGGCGACATTCCGACCCAGGCCAGGCAGGCCTCAACTGCGGCCTCGGTCGGTGGCACGACTGGCAGACCGTCCGTCCAGCCGTTGCTGTGATAGAATTCCTGGGCCGCTGCAAAGTCGGCGACATCGTAGACTTTCGATGTCAGGGCAGGCGTGTGCGCCAGCTGCATATGGCCTCCGGGGGTGCGCCAGCAACCGTGCCCGAGATTGGCGCCGTTTCGGCCGTCGTGTCAATTTCTCGGCTCGCCGGCGGCGGCAATTTTTGGGCTCCCGCGATCCCTGCGCGCCATGCATTCAGCACCAGCCGAGCTAAAACACATTGGGGCAGGCGGTCTGTCAAAGGTCACGTGCATGCGCCAGTGCGGCAACCCGCGGCAGGCGCGCTGCAGCTCCTCTGGCTCGCGTTTAGCCTGAAGCTTCCCTGCTAGGCGGTCAGCTCTCGCCGACCTGACGGCCCAATGCCGGCGCCACACCAGGCAAGTTGAGCGACCCCAACGGCACGATGCCACGAGGAGGGAGCATTTCTCGCAGTCGGTCGGGCGCGCCCCGCGAGGCGGCGATCGCGGGCATGCCCATCCGTGACATGACAGCCGTGCCGCACGTCGTTGCCCCCGCGTGAGACCTGGTCGGTCGTCGCGCAGGCGAACGCGGCACCGACGCAACGATTGTGTTCACAGGAACCCCGTACCGATGGCAAACTGGGCGGGTTATGTTTTGGGGCTTTTGCAAATGAACTTGGGTACGCTGCTCCCGAGGCACGCGCGCAGCCGGGGCGACCACCTAGCAATCCAATTCGACGCGGAGCGCTACACGTTCCGTGAATTGAATTTGAGGGTCAACAAGCTGGCCAATGCCTTGCGCGCCCTGGGACTGGGCAAAGGTGACAAGGTTGCGACGATCCTGCCCAACTGCCTCGAGCAGCTCGAGCTCTATTGGGCCGCGGCCAAGACGGGGATGGTCGCGGTGCCGATGAGTCCGCTGCTGCAAGAGTCCGGCCTCATCTCTCTTTTGACGAACTGTGATGCGAAGCTCGTCATCTCGACACCAGCTCTTGCGACGGTGCTTGCAAAAGTGCGCGCTGAGCTGACTGCAATTGCTGCACATCGTTGGATCACCATCTCGGGTCCATTGGAAGGCTTCCACAGCTACAGCGACCTGGTTGAGAAGGCGTCCAGCGAAGAGCCTCCCGAGAGCACTATTTCTGGCACCGATCCCTATAACATCATTTATTCGAGCGGCACGACGGGCGAGCCCAAAGGCATCGTGCACACGCATGCTGTGCGGGCCGGCTACGCCACAATGTTTGCCGCATCTTTTCGCATGTGTCCTGAAAGCGTGTGCCTGCATCCCGGCTCGCTGGTTTTTAACGGCGCCTTCCTGGACTTGATGCCCTCCATGTATCTGGGCTGCACCTATATCACGCACCGCACGTTCGAAGCTCGGCGAGTTATCGAAGAGATAGAGCGATCCCGAGTCACGCACACCATTATGGTGCCCTCGCAGATCGTTGCACTCCTGAACGATGAGGGTTTCATACCCTCCCGGCTGCAATCCCTGGAGATGCTGCAATCGGTCGGCGCTCCCTTGCATCGCGAGTACAAGGAGCGCTTGAACGAGCTACTCCCTGGCCGCTTTTGCGAGCTCTATGGACTGACGGAGGGCTATGTGCTGACCGTGCTCGACAGACCCGACGCCGTGCGCAAGCTGGGATCCGTGGGCACGCCAATTCCTTTCTACCAAATGCGGATTCTCGATGAGCGCGGGGCGGAGGTCGCCGCTGGCGAAGTCGGCGAGATCTGCGGCCGTGGCCCGTTGATGATGGCAGGATACTACAAAAGGCCCGAACTTGCGGCGCAAGCCGAGGTGAACGGGTGGTTCCGCTCCGGCGATATGGGCTATGTCGATGCAGAAGGCTTTCTCTATTTAGTCGATCGCAAGAAGGACATGATCATTTCCGGTGGTGTCAACGTCTACCCACGCGATATCGAAGAGGTTGCGAGCCAACACCCAGGCCTGGCTGAGGTCGCCGTTTTCGGCGTAGCAAATCCTCGCTGGGGCGAGACGCCGATCGCAGCCGTCACCTTGCGACCCGGGGTCAAGCTGGAACGCGCGGAGCTCATCGAATGGATCAATGCACGCGTCGGTGCCAAGTTTCAGCGCGTTGCCGATGTCATGATCCTCGAGAGCTTCCCGCGCAACGTCGCGGGCAAGACGCTCAAGGGTAAGCTTCAAGAGCAATATTGCATGGGCGCCAACAGCAGCTGACAGGCAAGGTTGCAATGGTGAAGGCCCAAGCCCTCGCAATTCGCCAGGGCCGCCGACGCAGTGCTCGGCGGGATGAGCACCGTTGCCAACCAAATGGCGTGATGGCACAGCGCCACACTGACGCGAATCGGAGCTGAAAGATAGCCCACGCCAATTGGCGAACCGGGCTAATTGGGCGCGGAAGACCGACGATTAGAGTTTTTTAGAAGTTGGCGTTATTAGGCACAGTTCTTACGGTTTAGTCGCTGCGAATAATTTCTGCCAACGAATTTGCTTCGCCGACGCCGCGCTCGAAGGGCAAATCCCAGCCGCGTGCAGCCACCGCAATAACTGCCTCTGTGCGACTGGTGAAATTCAGTGCCTTTGGTATGGCCGTCACATGGGTTCATCACCGTCGCTCCGCCAGCTCATGGATCGCGACAGATCGCCTTGTTGCTCTTCCTTTGCATCATCATGGCGAGGATTTCCATCTATCGCTCGGTCAAGCCTAGATTGCCAGAGGACATGAGCCGCTTTTGTGCAACCTGCGCCGGCGTAACGGCGGCTTCGCGTACAACTTTCTCGGGCGGGATTCCACCCGAGAACACGAGTCTCAGCGCATTCACCATGACCTCTCGTGGAGCCGTTTTTGGAATGAAACCCGTGGCCCCGAGGTCCCAGGACCCGAACAACATTGGCACGATCATGGAAGCCAGAAAGGACGACAATGGCGATGGCTGGGTAGCACTCACGGAGCTCGCCAAGGCAAACGAAGCCGTCCCGCTCCGGGAGATTCAGATCAAGCAGAATGAGAGAGAGGTCTGGATGCTCGACGATGAGGCGCATCGCCTGAGCGCAATCTGCGGCCTCCAGGATCGTGACACCGTCCTTCAAATCCTTAAGAACTGCGCAACGCTTCACGGATTAAGACGGATCGTCGACCAATAAGACTTTCATGAGGTTTCCATGTCGCGACAATGACGAGGTACGGTACAACAACTTCGACCGTCATGCATTCGCCCCACCTTTGGAGTCGCCGCTACCCTCCTAGGAAACGAACTGGAACCACAGAAGGCCAAGGTTCCTAGCTACTTTAGACCGGGCGACGATCGACAACACGCTCGCGAGGGCGAGTGCACTTGGAGGGAATGAGCGACATGTCCCAAGGCCGTGCGGTTCCGCTCCAGCAAAGGGCATACTTCCCAGGCGTGCTCGCGATGGTGGCTACGCTTATCTGCGCTCAGTACGCAGATGCCAATGCGGCAGCGGTGTGCCAAGGAGGAAAAGGCTACGTCGCGGTTGATGCATCCCAACAACTGGGTGAGGACTTCTTGCGAAAGATCAAGGCCATCGGGATTAACAGCGTGATCCGTTACTATGATTGGACTAACGAAACCCTGCCTGGAAAAACCCTGAGCCTCCAGGAATTGAGATTGATTGCCAAGCTCGAAATGAGCGTGGCTGTCGTGTTCCAGCACCACAATGATTGCCTGTGCACGTTCATGACCAAGGGGCGTGGTGCACGCGACGCAAAGCGCGCGCTCGAGTTGGCCCGCACCTTTTCTCAACCCGCGGGTAGCGCCATATACTTTGGCGTCGATGGTGTCGACGCACAGTTCCTCAGTCTGCTGCGGGGTACGGGCATAGCAGGGGGCGAACCGGAGGCGCGCAAGTTCGTGCAACGGTATGTACGCCCCTATTTCGAGGAAGTGACGCAGACCATGAAGGCCTCGGGATACAAGATCGGCGCCTACGGCAGCGGTCTCGTGTGCGCACAACTGCTCGATGCCAAGCTTGTAGAGTATTGTTGGCTCGCCAACGCGACGAGCTGGCCCGGATACGTCGCATTCGAAGCCACCCAGCGCTGGGTCCTGAAACAACATCTGCCCACACAAAAGGCCAATTGCTTCGGCGTTGAGGTCGACCTCAATTCCGGCAATGCCGCGGCGGCCGATTTTGGGCAGTGGAGGCCAAGATCCTTCTAAATAAGAGCGCTGGCCGAGACCCCCGCCCCCGTCAGTTGTGCCGGAGGGCGGAACGCGCAAGACCGCACCGATAGCGCCGAGCTTCACGCCATTGCGGTTGGGCCCTGCCGCTGCTGCTCGTTGTCCATTAGCGTTCTTGAGTAGCTTCGCTGTCTGAAAACGGTAGGCTTTGGTGTTCGCGCAGTGCAATGGGGGAGGATCCGTTAGCGAGCCTGCGGCAGCTTCGATTTTGCCAGCACACAGTGAATACCTTTGTTGCCGTCAACGGTCTGGGTGACGCGAAGATCGGCCGCAATGGAGCAGAGCGAATAGGCATCTTGCGAGCTTAGGCCGCTGATTTCGCCCACGAGCCTTATCATGTCGCGCAGGGCGATCTTCACCGCATCGTCGAGATCTTCGTCAAAACCCATGGTGATCCAAGCCTCTGGGGTTTCTGCGCGCGGCAGCGACAGCCTGAGGTCCTTGCGCAGTCTGATCTCGAAGGTTCCACTCAGCGCAGTCTCGATGGCGGTAAGGCAGACTTCACCGTCGCCTTGCAGGGCGTGCCCATCTCCCGCAGAGAACAACGCGCCGTCGACGAATACCGGAAAATAGACGGTGGCACCGGTGCGGAGTTCCTTGTTGTCCATATTACCGCCAAAGGCGCGCGGTTCTTTGGATGACAACCGGCCCCACGCGCGGGGCGGTGCCACGCCAAAGTTGCCGAAAAATGGATGCAATTCGAGCTCCTGGCCCCAGGGCATGCGCGCTCGCTTATTGCGTGCGTCGATCGGTACATGCATGAGGCGCGCCTCGGGAAAATCCTCGGGCAACGTCCCATGCAGGGGAAGCTGAAGATTCCAGCCCCAGTCTTGGCGCAGCACGATATCGCGAACCCGGACCTCGAGCACATCGCCAGCGCAGGCGCCATCGACCGCGATCGGGCCGGTAAGCAAATGTGGGCCGGGCCCTCCGTGCCCCGCGTTCAACACCTCGCGATGCTCGGGCAATACGGAAAAGCCGGTGGTTGGCGCTGGCAGATCGGCAGGTTCGCCGGAAAGCGTATCGAGCGTGACGGTATCGCCCGAACGGATGGTCAGGATCGGGAGGAGAGAGCCATCCCAATAACCCCAATGCACCGTGTTCGGGTTTGCGGACACTTGATGATGCATGTTTGTCGACCCTCGTCTTCATTGTCCCCGTGGCAGGTTGCCAACGGCTTGGCCACCCGAGGCGGAAGTGTCACGAGCGCCGCTGCGTTGCAGCCCCTGCATCAAAGGCAACGAGCTTAGGGTCCCTCAGCGGCTCTGCAGCGACCTTGAGATCACATCAGGCCCGCACGGTGCGCCTGAGCCCCATGCGCGTGCCGCCTGGGTTTTGAGCGGCTTGCCGATGATCTCGGCATTCGGGCCGTGCCGCCGGCCCGCGCTTGTTAAAGACTGCCATTTTGAGCGCCGCGCTGGCCAGGATTGCCAGTCCTCAGCTCAACTGCCAGCGCGTCCGCGCCGGGGCACTTCGCCTTTTCTCGCGCGCGACGTTGCGATCTCAAAGGCAAGCCGCCGGTGCGTTTCGAATGTTGCCTGCCCCGTACGGGCATATCTGCAAACACAAGCCGATCATTCCGCCTATGCTTCGCACGAGGAGCGGCTCGGCCGCATGGTTGAAGACGCTGTCGTGCGCGCACGCGTGCGCGACCACGCCATGGCGTTCCTGGCTCGTGCACCTCGACGGTGCCGCGATGAAGAAGCGGCTGAGCTCTCCGGTGGCATGGCATCGCACGTGCGATGACCATTGAGCCTCGCATGCTACCGATGGACGAGCCGTTCTCCGCGCTTGGGGCAAATGGCACGAGCCCAGATTTGCCCGGAGTGATTTTTGTCGTCGCTGAACGCAAAAAGGCCCACCGCGCCGCGCAATTGGCTAAACATAGCGTGGTTTCGCGCATATTCTCGACATCCGTAGCCAAGGGAGTGAAGCTTATGCGTCGCGAAGAGCTGACCGCGAAGATCCTGGATATCAAGCGCGAGAAGGGTTTGACCTGGAAGCAGATCACCGAAGACATAGGCGGCATTTCACCGGTGCTGGTGGTCGGTGCGCTGTTGGGTCAGATGAAGCTTGTAAAGCCACTCGCCAGGAGGGCTGCCGCGCTGTTCAATCTTTCCGAGAGCGAGGAGAAAATGTTGAACGAGGTGCCCCATCGCGGTGCGCCCATGCCACCCACCGATCCTTTGATCTATCGCTTCTACGAGTTGGTTATGGTGAATGGCCCCGCCTGGAAGGCCTTGATCGAGGAGGAGTTCGGGGATGGCATCATGTCGGCGATCGATTTCGACATGGAGATCGAGCGGTTGCCCAACCCCAAAGGCGATCGCGTGAAGATTACGATGTCGGGAAAGTTCTTGCCCTACAAGTATTACGGCAATGAGCAGGGTGTGCAGGACTACGGTCTGAAAGAGGTCTAATGACCGTCGAACAATGGGAATGGAGTCACAGCACGATCGGTCGCGGACGGGCTCTTGAACCGCAGAAACATCAACACCGTGCCTGGCACACAAAGAAAGGCGCCGTCCGGGAGGCGCCTTTCAGGGGACGCACGCGCTCGAAAGGGTGCGCTTCAGCGCGTTGAAGCAGTCCCAAGGGCCAATCTGCCAGGGAACTCCGGCGGCCACCGTCAGCTAGACGACCAGCGCTGAACTTTGCCCATCCCCTGTGGCCAGACGGCTACTCCCATCCGGCTACCCGAAAGGCGGCCTCAAAACCCTGCACCTGCGAATAGATCTGGCCTCGCGGCCGGGGGCTAGGATTTCGGGACACCCAGGGCACCTTGCGGGAGCGAATGCACGACAGCGACAGGCGTTCCGACTTCGACCAGAGTGGACAAATGCAGTACCGCCGAATTCAGCATGCGAAAACAGCCGGATGATTGCGCCCGCCCGATGGAGCGCACGTCATTCGTGCCGTGAATACGGTAGAGCGTCGTGCCGAGGTACAAGGCCAAGGCGCCCAGCGGATTGCGCACACCGCCCGTCATCTTTTCGGGGAGCTTCGGATCCCGCTGGCGCATCTCTTCGGGCGGGTGCCAATCGGGCCAGGGTTGCTTGCGGCTTATCTGCTCGACACCGGTCCAGGTAAACCCTTCCCGGCCGACCGAAATTGCGTAGGCGTAGGCACGCCCACCATCCAGGACGTAATAAAGCTTGCGCCCGGCGGTATCGATTACCACCGATGCCCGCGGGTAGTTATGGGGGAAACTCACAATGGGCGGCGCTTGCGGCTTGATGTCGGGCCGTGCACCGCCGTCCCCGACGGAGGGAGCCGGAGCGTGTTCTTTGCGGCTCTGCTCTTTTTTGCGCGGAAGCCGTTCGGGCGGGCGAGATGGCCGCTCGTAGCGTCGGCCCGGCTGCGTGCCAAAAAGCTCATCGGCCCATGGAAAGAAATATTGGGCGGCGCACGGTTCATGCAGACAGGGAACGAGGACTGCCGCGAGGGCAACGTGCTTGGCATAGATCGGCAAAT
>Ga0081455_10001956_pt1 | contig 24732 bp, 27 predicted proteins | sample TabmetS3T2R1_FD_70207 | JGI IMG/M metagenome (GOLD analysis project Ga0081455, IMG submission 70207) | Tabebuia heterophylla rhizosphere microbial communities from the University of Puerto Rico - S3T2R1 | ecosystem: Host-associated > Plants > Roots > Rhizosphere ...
GCCCGAGCCGTTGTCCTGGAACACCGGCTTGGGCATGAACGTGGCCGTCTTGCCCGCCTGCCGCGCCACGTTCTTCACCACGTACTTGTAGAGCATGAGCTTGTCGGCCATGCGCAGCAGGCTGTCGAAGCGCATGTCGATCTCGGCCTGGCCGGCCGTACCCACCTCGTGGTGGTGGATCTCGATCTCGACCCCCAGCCGCTCGAGCACGAGGATCATCTCGGAGCGCAGGTCCTGGAAGTGGTCCATGGGCGGGACCGGGAAGTAGCCCTCCTTGTAGCGCGGCTTGTAGCCGAGGTTCGGGTTCTCGTCGCGCCCGGTGTTCCACGCCGCCTCGACCGACTCGATCGAGTAGTAGCCCTCGTGTTCGTTCTGATCGAAGCGGACGTCGTCGAACACGAAGAACTCGGCCTCGGGCCCCATGTAGCAGGTGTCGGCGAGGCCGGTGGACGTGAGGTACTCCTCGGCCTTGCGGGCCACGTAGCGGGGGTCGCGGCTGTAGGACTCGCCCGTGACCGGGTCGTTGACGAAGCAGTTGACGTTCAGCGTCCTGTGCTGCGTGAACGGGTCGACGACCGCGGTGTTGGGGTCGGGGACGAGGAGCATGTCCGATTCCTGGATCTCCTGGAACCCCCGGATCGAGGACCCGTCGAAGCCGACGCCCTCGTCGAACACCTCGGCCGTCAGCTGGCCGGCCGGCATCGAAAAGTGCTGCATGAGCCCCGGCAGGTCGCAGAATCGGAGGTCGACGATCTCGATGCCCTCGTCGCCGGTCAGTTGCAGGACGTCGTCAGGCGTTCGCTCTTCCACGATTGCTCCCTTCAGCGTGGTCAGCGGGCTCGCCGCCCCAGATTCGCCCGCACGCTACATGGGCCTGGGGACCCACAGCGGACCCGGATTTCGGTTCAGCTCGCCAACGCCGAGCAGCAGGTGTTCACGATGAGGCGGGTCACGACGTACGGATCGCAGTTGGCGTTGGGGCGGCGATCCTCGATGTAGCCCTTCCTGTCCACCTCGACCTGCCACGGGATGCGGACCGACGCGCCCCGGTCGGATACGCCGAAGCTGAACTCGTCCCACGGTGCCGTCTCGTGGAGGCCGGTGAGGCGTCGCTGGATGTCGGCGCCGTAGCCGTCCACGTGCTCGGCCGCATTGGGCTCGAGCGCCTTGACCGCAGCCATCACCGCCTCGTAGCTCTCCCGCATGGCGTTGGTCGAGAAGTTGGTGTGGGCGCCGGCGCCGTTCCAGTCGCCGGGGACCGGCTTGGGATCGAGCGTCGCAGCCACGCCGAAGTCCTCGGCCACCCTGTAGAGCAGCCAGCGTGCCAGCCACAGCTCGTCGGCCACCTGCGGCGGAGCCACCGGGCCGACCTGGAACTCCCACTGGCCAGGCATGACCTCGGCGTTGATGCCCGAGATGTGCAGGCCCGCGGTCAGGCAGGCATCCAGGTGGGCCTCGACGATGTCACGGCCGTACACCTCGTCCGCCCCGACGCCGCAGTAGTAGCCGCCCTGGGGGGCGGGGAACCCGGTCGCCGGGAAGCCGTACGGGCGCCCGCCCTTGAAGAACGTGTACTCCTGCTCGATGCCGAAGAGCGGTTCGTGGTCCTTGAACTTGCTGGCGACCTCGGCGCAGGCGGCGCGGGTGTTGCTGGCGTGCGGGGTCATGTCGGTGTTGAGCACCTCGCACAGGACCAGGACGTTGTCGCCGCCGCGGATGGGGTCGGGACATGAGAACGCGGGCTGGAGGACGCAGTCGGACTGGTCGCCGGGTGCCTGGTTGGTGCTGGAACCGTCGAAGCCCCAAATGGGCAGGTCGGCGCCGTCGGCCACGATCTTCGTCTTCGAGCGCAGCTTGGCCGTCGGCTCGGTGCCGTCGATCCAGATGTATTCGGCCTTGTAGGGCATCGGGGAGTCTGTCCTCCGGTCTCGACTCGTCTCGCGAGCTTGTACGCGGGTTCACGTACCGCCGGTCCGAACGCTGCCAGGGGGCCGTTTCCCGGTTGTTGCCCGAATGTGAACGCACTGTGAACCGGGAATCCCCAGCTTGCAGCCCTCGCCCTCCTACCCTCAGGATTCTCGGTATGGAGAGCACCGAACGCCAGCGTGAGTACGTGCTCCGCACGGTCGAAGAGCGTGGGGTGCGCATGATCAGGCTGTGGTTCACCGACGTGTTGGGCCAGCTCAAGTCGTTCGCCATCTCGCCGGTCGAGCTGGAGGGGGCGTTCGACGAGGGCATGCGGTTCGACGGCTCGTCGATCGACGGCTACAGCCGGGTGCAGGAGTCCGACGTACTCGCCAAGCCCGACCCCAACAGCTTCGAGCTCCTGCCCTGGGCCGAGGGGGTGGGCACGTCGGCCCGCATGTTCTGCGACATCGTCAACCTCGACGGCACGCCGTTCGAGGGCGATCCGCGGCAGGTCCTGCGCCGCAATCTCGACGCCGCCCGCGATCGCGGCTTCAGCTTCTATGCCGCCCCGGAGATGGAGTTCTTCTACTTCGCCGACGGTGACTCCTCGCGCCCACCTCGCCCGCTCGACCAAGCGTCCTACTTCGACCTCACCACCGCCGACGTCGCCACCGACCTGCGCCAGCGCACCATCCACACGCTGGAGGCGATGGGGATCCCGGTCGAGTACAGCCACCACGAGGACGCCCCCAGCCAGCACGAGATCGACCTGCGCTACACCGACGCCCTCACGATGGCTGACAACGTGATGACGTTTCGCCTGGTGGTGAAGGAGGTGGCGCTAGAGGCCGGCGTGCACGCCACGTTCATGCCCAAGCCCCTGGCCGGCGTGCAGGGCTCGGGGATGCACACCCACTTCTCGCTGTTCGAGGGCGACACCAATGCCTTCTACGAGGCCGGGGGTGAGCGCAACCTGTCCAAGGTCGGCCGGGGCTTCATCGCCGGCCTGCTCGCCCACGCCAAGGAGATCACGGCGGTCACGAACCAGTGGGTCAACTCCTACAAGCGGCTGGTGGTCGGTTACGAGGCGCCGATCTATACGTCCTGGGCCCGCAACAACCGCTCGGTCATCGTCAACCTGCCACCGATCAAGCGGGGGAAGAGCGAGAGCACCCGCCTCGAGTACCGGGCGCCCGATCCGGCTTGCAATCCCTATCTGGCCTTCGCCGTGATCCTGGCCGCGGGGCTCAAGGGCGTAGAGGAGAGCTACGTCCTCCCGCGTGAGACCGCAGTGAACCTCTACGAGCTCACCGCCGAGGAGCTCATGGCCGAGGACATCGACACCGTGCCGCAGTCGCTCTCCGATGCGCTAGACGCCATGGAGGCATCGGAGCTGGTCGCCGGTGCGCTCGGGGAGCACGTGTTCGAATGGTTCATCCGCAACAAGCGCAAGGAGTGGATGGACTACAAGACCCAGGTCACCCAGTTCGAGCTCGACCGCTATCTCACGCGGCTGTGAAGGTGCCCGGATCGCCGATGGAGCCGCTGCTGCTGTATCCCGACCCGGCCCCGCCCGAGCTGGCGCAGGCCCTCGACCTGGCGGGGTTTCCGTGGAAGGGCGTGTCCGACGAGCGCTCGGCGGCCCGAGCCGCGCCCGACGCCGGCTGGGCGGGTGGGGTGATCGTCGCCGCTGCCGATCCCGAGGGGGCCTTCGCGCTGTGTCGGGCACTGCGCAAGGGCGACGTGCCGCTCGAGCCCCTGCTGCTGCTGGTCTCGGGCGCGCAGCTGGCCCACCTGGAGCTGCGCGAGGACCTGTTCGACGACTTCTGCCTGTACCCGTTCCAGCCCCTCGAGCTGGAGGCCCGCCTCAAGCACCTGTTGTGGCGGACCGGGCGGGGCACCCGGCCCGAGCTGGTCGAGTACGGCCCCCTGGTGCTCAACCTCGAGACCTACCAGGCGGCCATCGAGGCCCACCCGCTCGACCTCACCTACATGGAGTACGAGCTTCTCAAGTTCCTGGCGTCGCATCCCGGCCGGGTGTTCACGCGCGAGACGCTGCTGAGCCGGGTGTGGGGCTACGAGTACTACGGCGGGGCCCGCACGGTGGACGTCCACATCCGCCGCCTGCGCGCCAAGCTCGGCGAGGAGCACGCCAACCTGATCCAGACGGTCCGCTCGGTCGGCTATCGCTTCGGCCAGTCCCGCTGGAACGTGTGAGCGCCCGAACTACTTGTTCAGGTCGATCAACTCGCTGCCCTCGTTGCGGGCGTCGGCGTCCTGCTTGAGCGACCAGCCGAGCAGCGCCGCCAGCGCGGCACCCGACATGCAGACGGCGACGGGGATCACCACGACGAGGACGATCGCCATGAGGACGGCGCCCGCCATCTCGTCACCCTCCTCCCACGTGCGCCCAGGCCTCGACCTCCACGAGGGCGCCCAGCGGCAGCTCGGCCACGCCGATCGCCGACCGTGCGGGCCGGTGGTCGCCGAAGCAGTCGATGTAGACGTCGTTCATCGTCGCGTAGTCGCTCATGTGACGGAGGAACACCGTCGTCTTGACGACGTCGGCGAGGCCAGCACCCTGGCTGGCGAGCTGGCTCTCGAGGTTGGCGATCGCCTGGCGGAGCTCGGCCGCCGTGCCGCCCGTGACGATCTGGCCGTCGGCGATGCCGACCTGTCCCGACACGACGAGCCACTCTCCGGCGCGCACGATGGGCGTGTAAGGACCGACCGGCTTCGCTGCCTCGCTCATTGCTTCCCGCTCTTGCCGCTTCGCGGCGGGCCGCTCGGGCTGTCGACGTGTCGTCGTCCGCTCCCAGGGCCGCTCGGGCCGGGCTCGCTCTCTCGCTGTTTGGGACGCTCGCTCATGCTCGACGACGCTAGTGCGCTTGGCGGATGCGATGGCCGGTGGGCCACGCCGGCGGACACCCCTGCGCCAGCCAGGCGGCGGCGGCCACGGCGGCGAACGCGGCGTCGGAGCCGTTGACGGGCGGACCGTCCGACCGTTCGATCGTCACGTCGATCGGCGGGGTGTCGACGGCCCGCAACACGCCGAAGCTGCGGATCGTCAGGTCGTGCACCTCGCCGGCTGCGTCCACCGCCAACGCTTCGCTGCAGACCCACCCGAGGGCCATGTGCGCGGCGCCGACGCAGTACGAGCGGAGCGTCACCTGGTCGAGCGGATCGCCGCAGCTCACGGCCACGGCGACCCGGGGCTCGGTGCCGAGGTCGACCTCCGCGTGGGCGACGGCGCCATCCGGTGACCGGAGGCCGACGCGGGCCCGGTGGCCGGCCTTCGTGGCCTCGAGGACGGCGGCCCGCTGCACTCCGGCGTCGTGGTGGACGCCGGCAGCGGCGAGGAGGACCAGTGCCTCCGCCCATCCTGTGGCCCGCGGCGCCAGCGACGTCGGCGGGCCGGGGACGTCGACCTGCTCGACGGCCACACCGGGCGCCACCGGTGCGACCAGCTCGGCGATCCCCTCCGTGCGCGCCACCCGCATGACCCCAGAACCGTCCGGGCGGATGCCGGCCGCGATCGGCGGCCGCTTGGCGCCCAGCCGCGCGGCGTCCTCGCGGGCGAGGAGCACCCGGACAGGACGGCCGTGGTGATCTGCCAGCTCGCGGGCGGCGCCGGTGACCGCGCTCGCCCGCTTCCCGCCGAACGCACCGCCGTTCGCCAGCGGCGACGCTGGCTCTCCGCCGGGAAGGCACCAGGACGCGTCGAGCTCGAGGTACGCCGGTTCGACCCAGGTGGTCCGCAGCGTGACGTCCCAGTCGCCAGGGGGTGGGTCCAATGGGTGGCGCAGCTCGGCGGTCGTCCGTCGGCCCTGCACCTTGCCGGCGGCCGCGCGGGCCTCGGCGACTGATTCACCCACCCCCCAGCCGCCGGAGCCGTCGGGCACCGCGACGAGTGCACCAACGGGGGCGGTGTCGTCGGCGAATCCCCCGTGGCCGAGCGGGACCTCGGGATCGACCCGCTGCGGCGTGCGCCCCTCGATGGTCGCGCGCCGACCGGCGGCCTCGAGGTCCCGGGGCGGAGAGTGGACGGGCGCGCCCGCCGGCTCGCCGTAGGCCGACCACGCGTCGAGGATCGTGCGCCACCCGGTGCAGCGGCACAGGTGGGCGAGCAGGGCCTGCTCGACCGCCGGGTGGTCGTCGGTCGCCGTGCCCCTGGCGCGGAGCCCCGACAGGCGCATCACGATCCCGGGCGTGCAGAAGCCGCACTGACTGGCGCCGGTGGCGCAGAACGCGTCGCCCCATGCCGCCCGCTCGGCGGGATCGAGGCCCTCGAGCGTGGTGATCGACCGCCCCCGCACGCGCCGCGCCGGCGTCACGCACGCCACCCGGGGCTGCCCGTCGACGAGCACGGTGCAGCAGCCGCACTGGCCCTGGGGGCTGCAGCCGTCCTTCAGCGTGCGGATGCCGAGCCGCTCCCGCAGGACGTCGAGGAGGCTGCCGCCCTCGTCGGGCACCTCGACGTCACGGCCGTCGACCACGAAGGCCATGGGCGAGGCAGGCTCGGGCATGCGGCCGAGGATATGAGGGCGAGCGGAGAGGCCCGCACGTGGGCACCGAACAGTACGGAACCTGCAGCGTGAGCCCGGGCCTCACAGCTCGGCCTCCAGGCAACGCTGACCACGTTTCGGCGGGCCGACGTGCCTGTGCGAGGGCGGCCTTCGGCGCTCAGGTCAGGCGGCGTCGCCCATGGCGTAGAAGCGCCCGGCCCGTGTGCCCACGAAGATCCGCCCGTTCCACACCGCGGGCGTCGACTCGATGCAACCCTCCAGCGTGACCGTCCACAGCTCACGCGGTGCCACGCTCGTGTCCGAGACGTCGTAGGCGTGGAGCACGCCGCTGCAGTCGCCCTGGATGAGGACGTCGTCGACGATCACGGCCGACTGCCAGGTGGGCGGCGGCAGCTCGAACTGCCAGCGCACGGCGCCGCTCTCCCGGTCGACTGCGTACACGGTGCCCCCGTCGGAGGCGGCGATCACGATGTCCTTGTGCAGGGCGGGGGTGGTCCAGAACCCGCGGGGGTCCTTGACCGACCACACCAGCGGGTTGTCGGGCTTGCTCGGATCGAGCTTGAGGAGCTGGCCGACCTCAGCCGCCCGACTGTTGCCCCGCTCGTTCTCGACGCCGACATAGAGGAACCCGTCCTCGTCGATCACGACCGACGCATCGGTGTCATCACCGGTCCAGTAGCGCAGCACCCGGTTCGGCTGGCGGCCCTCGCCGATGCCGGACACGTCCCAGCCCTGGACGAGCCCGCCCGAGTTGGCGAAGTAGATCACGCCGTCGTGGTAGGCGACCGAGTTCTCGATCGAGACGTCCTGCTGGCGGGTGTTCAGCGCGTTGAGCAGCTCGTCGTCCCAGCCCGGCGTGTTGAAGACGAGCTCGGGCGCCACCTGCACCAGGCCGTCGTCGCCAGTGGTGCGGTTGAGCTTGACGATGTGGAACTGCGAGTTCTCGCCCCCCTCGTAGAGGTAGTCGCCGAGGACCAGGGGCGAGCCGTCCCAGTCGTCGTTCCACATGGTGGGGGAGACCGCCTGGGCGTCGAGGGTCCACAGCTCGGTGGGCTGGGGCCGGTCGATGGCGATGACGTGGAGCTTGTTGTCGCGGCTGCCCGAGTAGACCAGCGGGAGGCCCTCGCCGTCGACGGACACCGAGCCCTTGATGATGTCGCCCGTCGGGAAGGGCGGGAGGATGTCCTGGCCCGTCTCGAAGTCGACGAAGTGGATGCTCCGGTCGTAGGCGCCGAACACGACCCACGTGCGGCCGTCACGCTCGAACACCGAGGGCTGGCCGGTCCAGCCGGTGCCGCACCAGACCTTCGTCTCGCTGCCCACCGACGACTCGGCGCACATGCCCCCGCTCTGGCCCGGATAGCTCCACAGCACCTCCGGACGCTCGGGGACCGGCCCCTCGCCGTAGTAGCTGCGGGTCGGCCCGCCGCGGAAGGTCAGGAGCCCGGGCACCTTGAAGCCCGACGCAGGTGCGGCCTCCCCGGGGGCGGTCGTGGACGTCCCACCCGTCTCGGCCTCTGTGGTGTCCGTGGACTCGTCGGCGCCGCTCGGCCGGGCGGACTCGCCGTCGTCGTCGGAGGTCGCACGTTGGACCGCGAATGCCGTGCCCGCGAGCAGCAGGCAGACGACGACCAGGGCGCCCAGGCGGCGCCTGTCGTGGCGGCGGGCGAGGTGGGCCGGCTCGGCCGCACGGCGACGCGGGGGCGGACGGCCGATCGGGGCCGTCAGGCGCTGGCCCGAAGGGCGCTCGCCGTAGCCGTCGCGGCCATAGCCGTCGTCGTAGTCGGACCGGTCCTCGTCGTACGGCGCGTGGCGGTCGAACGGGTCGGGCCGCCGGTAGGGGCCGGACGCGTCCCCGGTCGGACGCCGACCTCGCCCCCCCGGACTCACGAGTAGGCCCCCAGCCCCTGATCTCTCCGGACTCGCTGCCCCAGGCTTCTAGCTGAAGCTCTGGCCGCAGCCGCAGGTGCGCTGCGCATTGGGGTTGTCGATGGCGAAACCCGCTCCCTGGAGCCCGTCCTTGTAGTCGAGGGTGGCGCCCTCGAGAAGCATCGCGCTGGACGGGTCGACCACGACGCGGACGCCCGAGTAGTCGGCCGTCTGGTCGTCGTCGGCCACGTCGCTGTCGAAGAACATCTCGTAGCTGAAGCCCGAGCAACCGCCGGGGCGGACGGCGACCCGCAACGCCAGGTCGTCCACGCCCTCGGCGTCCATGAGCGAGCGGACCTTCTCGGTTGCGGTGTCGGTGAGGACGATCACGTCAGGAGCCTCCTCGGGTTCCCGTATCGAATGTCATGGTATCGGCGTCCGCCGACACGTTGCGAACACCCGCCGAGACGGTGCGGTCGGAGCCGTCAGGTCGGTGACAGCTCCAGCTCGACCTGGCACGGCGCCCGGTCGGTCAGGGGGTGGAAGGTGTCCACCCGGGCGCCGCCCAGGGCGTCGACGAATCCCTCGACGAGCCCTCTGTGGAGGCCGCAGACCACTTCGGGATGGCTCTCGGCGAGCTCCCGGAACGGGCAGTGGGTGAAGGCGACGGTGGCCTGGCCGCCGTCGTCGGCCACCGCCGGATCGAAACCCAGCGCGTCCAGCCGGGCCACCAACGCGCGCAGGCAGACCTGCGTGCCGCCGTCGGCCGGCACGGCGGCGTCCAGGGCGTCGAGCCCTCCCTGCTCGCGTCCGGCTTCGACGGCTTCGCCGCTGCCGAGGCCGGCCGTCGCCGCCAGCCTCACCAGCATGCGCGAGAGCACGGGGAAGGTCGCGGGTTCGAGCCCGAGGGTGGGGGCGTCGGCGGAGACCGAGTAGCGGTGCTGAGGCCGTCCGACGGTCCCCCGGGCATCGGTCTCGACGTCCAGCAGGCCGACCTCACGCATCCGCTCCAGGTGGGGCCGCACGGTGTTCGGGTGCAGGCCGAGTGTCTCGGCGATCTCCGCCGTCGCCAGCGGCCGCGGCGACCGCGCCAGCTCGAGGTAGATCGCGTAGCGGGTGTTGTCGCCCAGGGCCTTGAGGACGGCGAGCCGGGGGGCGCCGGCCGGAGCAGACGTGCGAGCGGGGAATGTGTCCTCGGACACCCACCGGAGTGTACCGGCGGCCCGGTAGCTCCGGCCCGGTTTCACCGGCGTCCACCGGTAGAATCCCGCGGCATGAGCGAGCGCCCCGAAGGGGCAACGAGCGAGCCCGGCCCGAGCGGCCGTGGGAGCGGACGAGCAACACGTCGGAGCCCGAGCGGCTCGGCCGAAGGCCAGGAGCGGGAAGCCGCCTCCGAGAGCCTGCCCACCCCCACCGACGTGCTGGCGGCGTTGCGCGGCGTCATCGATCCCGAGCTGGGCAGCGACATCGTCGACCTGGGCATGGCCCGGTCGGCCGAGGTCCAGCCCGACGGCACCGTGGACGTCACGGTGGCGCTCACCACCGCCGGCTGTCCCCTCCGATCGCAGCTCCAGCACGACGTGGTGGCTCGGATCGGCTCCCTACCCGGCGTGACCGACGTGCGTCTGCACTGGGCCGAGATGACGGCCGATCAGCGGGCGTCGGCCATGGCCAAGGCGCGCTTGAACATCACGCAGCGCCCGGAGGACACGTCGGTGCCGCTCGGCGCCAAGGTCATCCTCATCGCGTCCGGCAAGGGCGGCGTGGGCAAGTCCTCGGTCACGGTCAACCTGGCGGCGGCGCTGGCCCAGCGCGGTCACAAGGTCGGAGTCCTCGACGCCGACATCTGGGGCTTCTCGGTGCCGCGCATGCTCGGCGTCGAGGGCCGTCTGGCTGGCACGACGCACGACGGGCGCAAGCAGATGGTGCCGATCGAGCGGCCCATCGGCGACGGTGTCGTCCGGGTGGTGTCGATGGGCTTCCTGGTGGACGACGAGGAGACCGCGCTCATGTGGCGGGGTCTCATGCTGAACCGTGGGGTCCAGCACTTCCTGCAGGACGTGCGCTGGGGCGACGACCTCGACTACCTGCTCATCGACATGCCCCCGGGCACCGGCGACGTGCAGATGGGCGTCGCCAAGCTGCTTCCCCGCGCCGAGGTGATCGTCGTGACCACGCCCGCGCAGGCTGCCCAGAAGGTGGCCGTGCGCGTCGTGGGCATGGCCCGCAAGAGCTACCTGCGGGTGGCCGGTGTGATCGAGAACATGAGCGCGTTCGAATGCGAACATGGCGAGACCTATGAGCTGTTCGGCGCTGGCGGCGGCGAGCAGCTCGCCAACGACGCCGGGGTGCCGCTGCTCGGCGCGGTGCCGCTCGAGCCGTCGGTGTCGGCCGGGGGCGACTCGGGCTCGCCGGTGACGCTCGGCGACGGCCCCGCCGCGGACGCCTTCCGAGACATCGTCCAGCGGATCGTCGACGAGGCCGTGCCGCTGGCGGCTATGGCCGGCTGCAGCGCCCGCATGCTCGACGCCGCCGTCGCCGCCCTCGACCGCGCCGGCACCTGACGCACGCGGCGTAGCGCCCGGCGATCCCGAGGCAATCGGTCCCGTCATCGGACGGTCGAGGTCATGGGTTCCTCACGTGGAACCAATGACCTCAGGGCTCGGTGATGAGGAACCTATGACCACGGCGCCCGCGCCCCCACGGGCCTCGGGCATGCTGAACGGCGTGTCCGAGGACGCAATGCCTGAACATGTCGCCGTCAACCGGGCCCACTGGGACGAGCAGGCGCAGCAGTGGATCGCGCCCGCGGAGCGCAACTGGGGAGCCGCGGAACCGGACTGGGGGATTTGGGCGACTCCGGAGTCGACGCTACGGCTCCTTCCCGCGGACATGACCGGTCTCGACGCCATCGAGCTCGGCTGTGGCACGGCCTACGTCGCAGCGTGGATGGCCCGGAGGGGCGCTCGGGTGGTGGGCATCGACAACTCCGAGCGGCAGCTCGACACCGCCCGCAGGCTCGCCCGGGACCACGGCGTCGAGCTCACGCTGGTGCACGGCAACGCCGAGACCGTGCCCTACGGCGACGAGTCGTTCGACTTCGCCATCTCCGAGTACGGGGCCGCGATCTGGTGCGATCCCTACGTCTGGATCCCCGAGGCGCATCGGCTCCTCCGCCAGGGCGGCTCGCTGGTGTTCCTCGGCAACACGCCGCTGACCCTCATGTGCACGCCGCTCGACGGCTCCAGCCCGTGCACGGAGCGACTGGAACGTGGCTACTTCTCGCTCCACCGCCTCGACTGGCGCGATGCGGTCGACGATCCCGGCGGCATCGAGTTCAACCTGCCCATCTCGCGGTGGTTCCGGTTGTTCCGTGAGACCGGGTTCGAGGTTGTCGACTTCATCGAGATCCAGGCGCGGGAACCGGGGTCCGAGGTCAACTTCTTCGTGACCGCCGACTGGGCCCACCGCTTCCCGTCCGAACAGGTCTGGAAGCTCCGCAAGCGGTAGGAGGCCGGGGACGCCGGCGCCTTCAGGCCGGCGACCAGTTGCCGTCGAGGTCGTCGCCCTTGACGCGACCCTCGTCGGCCAGCTTGCGAAGGTGCGCCCAGACCGAGAAGCGGGCCCAGGGGTGGAGCTCGGTCGGCACATCGACGTAGATGTCCTCGACCAACTCGGTGACGGTCGCCGTTCCCCTCGCGGCGAGGGCGTCGACCACCTGCCGCTCCCGGGCGAGGCGGTGCTCGATGTACTCGTCCACGACCGCCATGGGATCGGTGATGAGGTGGCCGTGACCGGGGGCGATCGCCCGCAGGCGGGGCCGGATGTGCCTCAGCCGTTCCAGCGAGGCGAGGTACGCCGCCATGTCGCCGTCGGGTGGGCGGATGACCACGGTCGACCCCTGCATGATGTGGTCGCCGGTGAACAGGGTGCGCTCCTCGTTGAGCAGGAAGCACAGGTGATTCGAGGCGTGGCCCGGCGTGTGCAGGGTCGTGAGGTGGAACTCGGTGGCTTCGATGATCGACTCGTCACGGAGCGTGCCGTCGAGCCGCACCCTGCCCTTGCCCTCGCCGCCGTCGAACGCCAGGATCTCGGCCCCGGTCCGCTTCTTGAGGCCCACGGCGCCGGGCGAGTGATCCTCGTGGGTGTGCGTCAGCAGGATCCAGCGGATGCGGTCGCCGCCACAGCCAGCGATCGCGTCGAGGTGCTCGGCATCCCCCGGGCCGGGGTCGATCACCGCGATCTCGTCGATGCCGACGAGGTAGGTGTTGGTCCCCGGCCCCGTCATGATCCCCGGGTTGCGGGCGACGATCCGCCGCACCATGGGGGACAGGGCGCTCGCCACGCCGTAGACGATGGGCCTGGGGACGTCGACGGGCGCTTGCTCGGTGGCCTCGTCCGTCATCTGGGGCCCTTCAGCTCGCCGCGCGCTGCCGAACGCGGCGGATCCTCCCAGCTCTCGACGTCCCAGATGTCGTCGGCGCCCGGATCCCGCCCCGGTGGGCCCCGGGTGCCCATCACGGTGACACGGGCGCGACCCCGCTTGGCCGCCGACCGCACCAGCACGGGGCGGATGACGGCCCGCGTCGGAGGGAACAGGAGCAGCAGGGCGACAACGTCGCTGATGAACCCAGGCGCGATCATCAATGCCCCGGCCATCAGGATCAGCGCCCCGTCGGCGACCTCGCGGCTGGGGATCTCCCCCCGCCCGAGGGCGAGCTGGATCCGGCGCAGCGTGATGAGGCCCTCTCGCTTGGCCAACCAGGCGCCGACGAGCGAAACCGCGATGAGCAGTCCGATGGTGTTGAGCACCCCAACCGCCCCGGCGACCTGGACGATCACCGCCAGCTCGACGAGGGGAGCAACGAGGAAGAGAAGAACGAGGAGAACCATGTGCCGAGGGTCGTGCGTGTATGCGGAATCGAGCTGAAATCGGGCGGGGCACACCTCCGTCGGTGGCGACCGCACGTTCGACTCAGCCTACCGCCGGGTCGTTGTCACCCGAGCGGCACCGCTGGCGCGTCGGGCCACCCGGATGTGACCCCCTTCACACGTCGGCTACCAAGGAGTAACATACGAAGCAGTACGGGGATCTCGCACCACGAGTACGAGGTTCTCGTACGGGAGTGGTTGTAGCGTCGGAGGCTAAGGGGGAGAGCAATAGCGTCGCTCGGGGCTCCGCGTGAGCCCGGTGGCGCGATCGCCGGGGGTTGCTTTGCCGCCTCCGGTGCGCCAACCACACCTCGAGCCGGCCGGCGGTCAGGATCGCCGAGACCCAGGCCGCCGGCCCGGCACACGGCTGGGGGGTCGCATGCGCGATGAGCCGAGGGGCAGGGGCCCCGGAAGACGACGGACGCAGGATCACCGCGACTTCGGTCCCGCCCCGCCGTCGGGCAGGCCGATGCGGCAGCCGTCAGTTGTGCTGCGCTACGAGCGCTCTGCGCTCCGCCTCGCTGAATCCTCCCCAGATGCCGTGGGGCTCACGGATGCGTAGCGCGTACCCCAGGCAGGGCTCCCGCACCGGGCACGTCCGGCAGATGGCCTTGGCTTGCTCTTCCCGCTTGAGCTTCTCGCTCTTGCGCTCGAAGTGTGGCGGTGGAAAGAAGACGGCTGCCTGTGGCCCTCGGCACGCGGCTCTCACCTGCCATGCTTCGTCGACACGCTGTGCGCTCACTGCCTACCCCCCTTCAAAGGCGGACCATACAGCCGCGCATAGAACCGAAACAAGAGAAAGTTCTTGTCCTTACGACGCGTGCAGAACGGGTCTTACCGCTGGTCACAGGCGTGAGCCCGCGGTGACGGTGTGTTACGGGGTAATGACGCCCGTGTTGTCTAAGCCCAAATAAACCGGCGCCCATGGGGGTGCTCTGAAGCGATATGTCAGTCGCCCGAGCGCTTGCGCTCGCGATAGTCGCGCGCTCCTCCGCCCTCGGGCTCCACCTCCAGCACGAGGCCCTCGATCGCCACCACCCGCGCTCGCTCGTGCTGGTGGATCGGCGTGGCACGGTTGGTGCGCGCCCGCCACGGCGCGTCCCGCAGGGTGATCACGCCGTCGGGTGCGATGTCGGTGCGGGCCTCGCCGAGCTCCCCGATCATCCACTCTCGCCCGATGGTCGGTGTCGAGAAGCGGGTGCGGACCATGGTGGGCATGCCGGCGTACATCGCCAGGGTGATCCCGACGAACGCGGCCAGAAGCGTGATCCAGCTGACCGAGACGCCATCGAACAGCACCAACGATCCCAGCACGAAGCTCACGGTCGCGATCGCGGTCCAGAGGCGCGGCACACCCGTCTGGACGTCGACCCCATAGCCGAACATGGCGAGGAGCAGCAGGGCGACCCCGATGGGTCGGGTGGGCAGGACCGCGAGCCCGTAGCAGCCGAGGATGAGCGACCCGGCCCCGACCATCCCGGCGATCCCCACGCCCGCCGTGTACAGCTCGAACAACAGCAGGGCCAACCCGATCACGAACAGCAGGTACGCCACCGCCGGGCTGGCCACGGTGTGCATGAGCTGCCCGATCAGGCTCAGGCCACCGAACTGCACCTCCTGGCTGTCAGCGATCTGGCGATCGCCATCGACCACCTCGGTCTCCACACCGGGAAGCTCGATGACGAACTGACCGATCACCGGCGCGTCGGAGTCGACGAGGCCGAGGTCTACGGCCCGCCCGGCGCCGACGCGGTCGCCCACGTCGACGGTGCCGAGCTCGCCCGGAGCCACGCCGCGGGCGTCCAGCAGGCTCGGTGTGACCTCGATGCTCGAGCCTGGGGCGATGCCGGTGACGTCGGCAACGGCCACGAGGCGGACCGACTCGCCGGCGGCCTTGCTTCCCGAGGGCCCGATCCAGACGTCGACCGGGACCGACGAGTCTTCGATGGTGGCGACCAGGTTGTCGAGCTCCCCGTCAGAGACCACCGCGTCGCCGCTGTCGAGCTGCAGCACCAGCGCCACCACGCAGGCCCGCTCGGCGGCACGGACCTGGTCGTCGATGAAGTCGACGAGCACGGGGTCAAGGAGGCCGTCCACCTCCACGACCGCCACGGGGCCGGTGCCGCCCTGGGCGCAGTCCGCCTGTGCCGCGGCATCGCCGGCCGAACCCGCCGCGCCGGTCGCTCCCGCGGGCCCCGTGGCCAGCGCCAGGGCCCCCGCCATGACTAGGAGTGCGGCGAGCTTGGGTACAGTCCGGCGGACCGCCGAACGGCTCCTGGTGGACGACGCGCGCAGTGGATCCTGAACAGTTCTTCGGTGCATCTCGGCTGGTCATCGTGGCCGGGAAGGGCGGGGTCGGCAAAACCACGGTGAGTGCGGCGCTGGCGCATGCCGCCGCCCTCGCTGGCCTGTCGACCCTGATCGTGGAGGTCGAGGGCCGCACGGGATTGCCGGCGATGTTCGGCCAGGGCGAGCTGAGCTACGACGAGGTGGTGCTGTCGCCAGGTGGCGGACCGGGTGGTGCCGCCGACGTTCGGGCCCGCACGCTGACGGCCGACGCCGCGCTCCTGGAGTACCTGCGGGACCATGGCCTGTCGCGCCTGTCGAAGCGACTGGTGTCGTCCGGTGCGCTCGACGTGGTTGCGACCGCGGCCCCAGGCATCAAGGACATCCTGCTGCTCGGCAAGGTCAAGCAACTCGAGCGGGCGGGCACGGCCGACCTGATCGTCCTCGACGCCCCGGCGGCGGGCCACGCCATCGCCTTCCTCCAGTCCGCCCGGAGCCTGCTCGACACCGTGAGCGTCGGCCCGATCAACGCGCAGGCCCGCGACGTGCTCGAGCTGCTCGAGGACCACCGGCGCTGCCAGGTGATGCTGGTGACCATCCCGGAGGAGACGCCGGTCAACGAGGCGGTCGAGACCGCCTTCTCGCTGGAGGACCGCGTGGGTGTGGGCCTCGGGCCGATCGTCGTGAACGGCGTGGTTCCGGATGTCCCCGGTCTGGACGCCGACCCCGTGGCCGCCGCCGAGGAGGTTGGCGTGGCCCTGCGCCCGGGCGAAGGCGAGGCGCTGGCGGCGGCGGCGTCGTTCCGCCGCGGCCGAATGACGTTGCAGACCGAGCAGATCGACCGGCTCGAAGAGCAGCTCCCGCTGCCCCAGCTGCGGCTGCCGTTCCTGTTCACCACCGACATCGGTCCCCGCGACCTCGACGTGCTGGCGGGGGCGCTGCTCGCGGAGATCGACACCTTGGCCGGGCTGCCGCTGTGACCGCGCCGGGCACCCAGGACCCTGCCGCGGTCACCGACGGCGACCGCCTCGACGGCGTGGTAACGGAGCGGAGCATCATCGTGTGCTGCGGATCGGGGGGCGTGGGCAAGACGACCATCGCCGCCGTGACGGCCCTGGAGGGCGCCCGGCGGGGCCGCAAGACGGTGGTGGTGACCATCGATCCCGCGCGCCGGCTGGCCGACGCCCTGGGGCTGGCCGGGCTCTCGAACACGCCCAGCCGCATCGAGGGCGACTGGCCCGGCGAGCTGTGGGCCACGATGCTCGACACCCGGTCGACCTTCGACGCCCTGGTGGCGAAGTACGCAGGGTCGCCCGAACAGGCCCAGCGGATCCTCGCCAACCGCTTCTACCGCAACATCGCCGGCGCCCTTTCGGGGACGCAGGAGTACATGGCGATGGAGAAGCTGTACGAGCTACACGAGGAGACGGACTTCGACCTGGTGGTGGTGGACACGCCCCCCACCCGTCACGCCCTCGACTTCCTCGATGCCCCGCGGCGCCTGTCGCGGTTCCTGGAGCACCGGCTGTTCCGCGTGTTGATGGCGCCGAGCCGGGGCATCGTCCGAGCGGTCAACGTGGCCGCGCAGGCGTTCCTGCGGACCGTGTCCAAGGTGGTGGGCGGCGACGTGGTGGACGACGCCATGGCCTTCTTCCAGGCATTCGAAGGGATGGAAGAAGGCTTCCGACAGCGAGCGGCCCGGGTCAACGAGCTGCTGGCGGCGCCGGAGACCGCCTTCGTCCTGGTGGCGTCGCCGCGCCGGGACACGGTGGCCGAAGCCCAGTTCTTCGCCGATCGCCTGGGTGAGGCGGGCATCGCAGTGAAGGGGTTGGTGGTGAACCGCGTGCACCCGTCGTTCGGCGCCGGCCTGGGCGAGGCGGCCGCCGAGCGTGCGCGCACCCTGGAGGGCACAGAGCTGGGCGGGCTCTACCGCAACCTGGCCGACTACCGGACGGTGTCGGCGAAGGAGCTTGCCCACTTGGGGGGACTCGCCGACGCCGTGGCACCGGCGCCGGTCGTGTGGGTTCCGTTCCTCAGCACGGACGTGCATGACATCGCTGGCATGGGCGGGCTGGCTGCCCACCTGTTCTCGCGCTGACCCGATGATCCGGGCGCTACTCGTCGATGGAGGCGGCCGCCTCGTCGAGAGCGGCGGCGGCCGATTCGACGGTCTCCTTGACGGGGACGATGCGGTCGAAGCCCGTGGTGTGCAGCAGGCGGGTGAGGGTGGGGCGGCTGCAGGCGACCGCCACGTCGCCTCCCGCCTCCCGGGCCCTGCGGATGCCGCCGATCAGGGCACCGAGCCCCGCCGAGTCCATGAACGGCACCGAGGAGAGGTCGATGAGCAGGTACCGCTTGTCGGCCAGCTCTCCCAAGGCGTCTCGGAACTGCCCGACCGTGTAGGCGTCGAGCTCGCCTACTGGCCGGCAGACCGTGTAACTGTCCGCCTCGTCAACCTGAATGTCGAGCACCTGCTCCTCCTCCTGGACCCGATCGGCGATCGTAGCGGCGGTTCGGCGTGCCACTGACCGGACATGGTTGACGCCTGGTCACGGTCGTTGGCACCGCACCTTTCCCGACTCGTAGCCTGCCCAATCGTGCCTGACGTGCTCCTCGCGACCGACGCCGACTGGATCCTCGAAGACGTCGACGCTGCGCTCACCGACGACGACACCAGGGTGGTCCGGGTCCGCTCCGGGCGCGACGTCGGGCCGGCGGTGCGCGAGGTCGAACCCAGCCTGGTGGTCCTCGATCTGCAGATCGGCAACATGGGCGGCATCGCTACCGCCCTCGACCTGCAGCAAGGCTTCGACTCCGGCGAGGTGCCCCCCGTGCCGATCCTGTTGCTGCTCGACCGTCCCGCCGACGTTCCGATGGCGCGCCGCACGGGTGTGCAGGGCTGGCTGCTCAAGCCGCTCGACGCGTTCCGACTTCGCCGCGCCGCCCGGGCCGTCGCCGCCGGTGACACCTACTTCGAGCCGTCGGGACTCATCCCCGCCTGAGGGGTGATCTCGCCGCGGTGCTGATAGGGCGACCGGATAGAGTTCCCATTCCGGTTCTCCGGGTGGTGGCTCAGCTTGGCAGAGCGCTGCGTTCGGGACGCAGAGGTCGCCGGTTCAAATCCGGCCCACCCGACCAGTTTCGTGACCCCCCGGGGTCGTGGCCCGCAGCGCGATGAGTTCGTCCGGGTGGCACCGTCTCTACCGGCGACACCCGACGAACTAGGAGACCTGGATGGCCACCATCACCGCCAGCATGTTCATGGCGCTCGACGGAGTCGTCGACCCGGCCGTCGGCAACTGGCACTTTCCCTATTTCAACGACGAGATGGGTAAGGCGGTCGACGGCACGCACGACGCCGACGTCATGCTCTTCGGGCGCGTCACCTACGACAGCTTCGCCGGCGCGTGGCCCGACCGGGAACTGGCGGGGGAGGAAGACGCCGAGATGGCCAAGCGGCTCGGCGACATGCGCAAGATCGTCGTCTCGAATCAGCCGCTCGAGTTCACCTGGCGCAACTCCGAGAAGCTCGAGGGCGACCTCGTCGAGGCCGTCGGCGCACTCAAGGCCGATCCCTCCATCCGCCGGATCGCCCTGAGCGGCTCGGTCTCGGTGGTCCGGCAGCTGCTGGCCGCCGGCCTGCTCGACGAGCTGCACCTGTTCGTCCATCCCGTGCTCGCCGGCTCGGGGCTGCGGCTCTTCGAGGAGGGTGCGCCGGAGCGCCCGCTCCGCCTGCTGTCGTCGCAGCCGTTCGCCACCGGGGTGATCTATCTGGTGTACGGGCCGGACCCTGACCCGCCGACCGGCGGCTACGAGCAGGCCAAGGAGAGCCTGTCGCAGGAGTGATGCGGTGGGCGGGCACGACGCGCCGGCCCACTAGACGCCGAGGTATCGCCCTATGGCCTGGACCGCCGTGGGCAGCCACTGATCGCAGCCGGCGCCTGCGGCCTCGACGGCGTAGGGGAGGAACTCCGCGGGGTCGAAGGGGCCCCGGGCCGCCATGTCCAGGAGGCGGTCCAGCGCCGCGCCCACGGCGTCATCGGAACCACGGGGGTCCAAGAGGTCGCAGACGGTGGCCTGCACGCGCGCGGGAACCTCGGTGGCTCCGGGAGGCAGTGCGGGGCCCGGTTCGAGGACGCGATACACCTCGGACACGTAGAAGTCCCGCTCCGTGGCGGTTGGCTCCCGGGGGCACATCTCGGGGGTGCCGGAGTAACGGAGCAGGCGGTTGGCCGGGCCCATCATGGCGACGTTGGTCACGATCAGGCTCTGGAGCCATGAGGTCGTGATCTCGGGGTCGAAGGCCGATCCGCAGAGCGTCGCCGCCACGTCATCCACCTGATCTGCCGTCACCGGGGTGAGACCGAGCGCGCTGACGTTGGTGGCGATCTTCTCGGGAGTCGTGCCGAGGAGCTCGCGCAGGTCGGCCGTTGCGCCTTCGACATCCACAGCGGCGACGCTCGATGTCGTGCTGGTTGCGCCGTCGACGCCGTTCCCGCCGTCGTCATTGCACCCGGCGATCGCAAGGATCAGGGCGGCCGCGACCGCGGCCATGGGGAGTCGTCCCAGTGCGGCCAGACGATGACCTACCCCCACGCGTCCGCCACCCCCTACCTCCTCCGCCGGGGCCGACGTTACCCCGGTACTCCGGGCTGCGCTGTGCGTGGACGCGCGATGACCTGGGGTGATGCGCTGACCCCCAGGCGGGGGATACCCAGGGGCCGCGCGCGGGGCGACCGGAGTCGCCACCGCCGACGTTACCCCGGTACTCCGGGCTGCGCTGTGCGTGGACGCGCGATGACCTGGGGTGATGCGCTGACCCCCAGGCGGGGGATACCCAGGGGCCGCGCGCGGGGCGACCGGAGTCGCCACCGGGCATCGCACAGCGGCGGTTGAGCGATGCCCTAAAGAGACCGCGTTGGCGCCCGGCCCTGTTACAGCACCGGCCGCCGGCGGGTTGCCAAAGACGGTCGAGATGGGTGTCCGGCCACCGTGGTAGGGCCGGCAGCGCACGGCACTAGCGTCCGCTCGTGGGCTTGAGTCGCAGCGTTGCCGGCAAGGTCGTGCTAGTGACGGGGGCGGCGAGTGGCATGGGCCGGGCGATAGCGGAGGTATTCGGCGCCGAGGGCGCCAAGGTCGCGGCCACGGACCGCAACGCCGACGACCTCCCCGGCACCGCCAACTGGCGCCTCGACGTCACCAGCCAGGACGCGATCACCGACGTCGTGGACGAGATCGCCCGCAGCCTGGGGCCGATCGATGTCCTCGTGAACTGCGCCGGCGTCAGCGTCCCGGCGCCGATCGACGCCGACGGCTATTGGGACGCGTGGGACATGACCCTCGCCGTCAACCTGGTCGGATGTGTTGCGATGATCAGGACGTGCCTGCCGCACCTCACGCGCGAACGGGCCGGTCGCATCGTGAACATCGCCTCGACCGAGGGGCTGGGCGCCACCCCGTACCTGAGTCCCTACACCGTCAGCAAGCACGGGGTCGTCGGCCTGACGCGTTCTCTCGCCTGCGAGCTCGGCCCGCAGGGGGTCACGGTGGACTGCATCTGCCCCGGCCCCATCCACACCGGGATGACGGCGCTCATCCCCAATGACGACAAGCAGAGGTTCGCGCGCCGTCGCGTCCCCCTGCGCCGCTACGGCGAGCCCGAGGAGGTGGCGCAGGTGGTCCTCTCGGTCGCGTTGCCGGCATCGTCGTACCTGAACGGTGCGATCATCCCGGTCGACGGTGGCCTGACGGCGAAGTTCGGGTAGAGGTTCCGGCGATGCCCTTGCCGCGCGGCCTCGCCGCCTTCAATCGGCGGGTGACGAACCACATCACCGGCCCGTTCGCCGGCCGGCTCCCGGGCTTCGGCGTCGTCGTGCATCGTGGCCGCCGATCACACCGTGAGTACCGCACGCCGGTGAACGCCTTCGTGGCCGGAAGCGGCTACGTGCTCGCGCTGACCTACGGCAAGGACTCCGACTGGATCAAGAACGTGCTCGCCGCCGGTGGTTGCGAGCTGGTGACCCGCGGCCGCACCGTCCGGCTGACGGCGCCCGAGCTGTTCCACGACGAAAGGCAACAGAACGTGCCGCGACCGGTACGCCCGATCCTGCGAGCGTTGGGGGTCAGCGACTTCATGCGCCTCTCGACCACGGGGTCCTGACGGTGGACGGGCGGCCCGGCCGGTTTGTCAGAATCCGCCCATGCTGAGCATCGGAACCGTCGTGGTCGGTGTCGACGACGTGCGGCGGGCCGCCCGATTCTGGCAGCAGGCGCTGGGATACGTCCCCCGGGACGAGGTCGAGGACGACTGGGCAGTGCTGATCCCGAAGAATGGCGGCCCCGGAACCCGTCTGGCTCTCCAGCTCAGCGAGACGCCGGTGCAGGAGCGTCCGCGCGTCCACCTGGACCTGTACGCGGGCGATACGGCCGATCAGGCGGCGGAGGTCGAGCGGCTCGTCTCGCTGGGCGCGGAGCGGGTCGACTGGGAGCTGTACCCCGACGATCCCGATTTCGTCGTCCTCGCTGACACCGAGGGCAACCGCTTCTGTGTCATCGACACCGGTCGCGGCTGATGCCGCAGCCGAGGCGCTGCTCGGCAGACTGACCGGAGTGAGACAAGCTAGCGAGCAACTCCCCGCCGGCCGTCCGGTATTTCTCTACGACGGCGACTGCGCCTTCTGCACCTCGTGCGCCCGGTTCATCCAACGGCATGTCCCGACCACGGCGGCGGTCACCCCCTGGCAGTTCGCGGACCTCGACGCCCTGGGTGTCTCGCAGGACGACGCCGAGGCCGCGGTGCAATGGATCGATCCACGGCTCGACCGGCCGGTGCGCGCCGCGGGTCCCGCGGCGGTAGCCCGGCTGCTGGTCGACGCCGGCTCGTACTGGCGCACGCTCGGCTGGCTGCTCGACCGGCGCCCCGTCCGCTGGATCGCGGGTCCTACGTACCGTTTGATCGCGCGCCACCGCCATCGCCTGCCGGGCGGCACCGCCGCGTGCCGGCTCCCGCAGGCCGATCGGGACCGCGCCGACATCCGCTGACCGCTGCCGGATTCGCGGCCAACAGCGCTGGTCACGGGGGTGATGGCGGCGGGGCAGACGAGCGTCACCGGTCTGCCCAGGTTGCTCCCAGGATTTCCCCGCACGTGTCGAAGCTGCTTCAATCGCGCGTCTGGGCGCCGGAATCTCCCGCTGGGTGCAATACTCGGTGTCCGGCCCCCGTGCCGCCGCTCATGGAAACGACTTCCGCCGCCGCCGCTTCCACGCCGTGCACCTCCTCAGAGGCAACTTCCTCAGAGGATTGCGTAAGCCATGTGCACACCGCCCCACCGTTCACGCCGTGCTCGGTGCTGCTGCGGCGCCGTCGGCTCCTGATTGCCCTGGCTGCGCTGCTGGTGGCGCTGGCCACCGCCGCGGCGTTCGGCAACGGGCAGGCGCTCCTGACCTGGGACGAACCGATCCAGCGGGGCGTGGAGGCGAACCGGACGACAGCGCTCAACGACTTCTTCCTGGCGGTATCGCGCCTCGGGTCGACCGTCTTCGTCCTGATCGCCGGCACGTTGGGGGCGATCCTGACGTGGCGCCGCTGCCGAGCGGTGGCCACCGCGCTCCTCGTCGCCACCTTTGCCCGGCCCGCGATCGAGTTCATCGTCAAGGGACTGGTCGGTCGCGACCGGCCCGACTTCGACCGGCTGGTGGCGGGCACCGGATACTCGTTCCCCAGCGGCCATGTCATGGCCGCCATCGCCCTGTGGGGCCTGTTGCCCGTGGTGGTGGCGCTCTACACGCGCCGCCGCGCCATCTGGTGGGCGTCGGTGGCGGTGTCGGCGACGCTGATCGCCGGGATCGCCGCCAGCCGCGTCTACCTCGGCGTCCACTGGTTCTCCGACGTGACCGGCGGCCTGGTGGTGGGGACGTTCTTCCTGCTCGGGGTCGACAACATCCTGATCCGCGCTCACCGTCGCTACCCGTGCCGGATGCTGGCCGAGCAGGCCGAACGGGACCGGGCGGCACAGGCCGAGGCGGCCGCGGTGGAGCAGCGGGCGAGGGTGCCGGTCGGCGCTGCGGGCTAGGACAGCGCCGACGAGGGCGCTTCGGCGGCGGCCACGGTGGCCGCCAGCGGCAGGTGGTCGGAGATGCTCGCGAAGGGAGCGAAGTCGGGTTCGCCGTAGTGAGGCACCGACACGGCGTCCGGGTCGAGCCCCCGGCTGACGAGCACGTAGTCGAGGCGCTGCGTCGGCGGCTTCCGTGTCCCTGGCACCCAACCCCGCCAGTTCGTGGGCCCGGGGTCGTCACCCCGGAGCGCTGACCACACGTCGCGCAGGCCGGCGGCACGGAAACGCACGTGCACATCCGCGCCCGGACGATCGTTGAAGTCGCCCGCGACCACCGCCTGCCGGGCCCGCTCGGCGATCCGACGGATGATCGCCTCGGCCTCTAGCGCGCGGACGGGGGCGGCGTCGCCACCGGAGCTGAGGTGCACGTTGACCAACGTGACGTTCACGCCGGGACTGGCGTCGGCGTCGACGCGCACGGTGCCAACCTGGACGATGCGGCGCCGCCAGCTCCAGGGCATCCGCCGATGCGTGATGGCGTAGGTGCGCGCCGGGGCGGGCCGCGTCACGCCGATCACCGCCATGCCCTCGGGCCAGGTGCGGATGGGCCAATGCTTGAAGCCCCAGTGCCGGGTCTTGGCCCCAAGCGACCGGGCGATGGCCCGAGCCTGGCCGGCCTGTACCTCCTGGAGCACCACGACGTCGGCGGCCATCGCCTCGAGGTGGTCGACCACGGCGCGGACATCGACTCCCTTGCTTCCCTTCAGGTTCCAGCTGATCACGTTCACGTCGTGGCACGCGCCTCTCTTGGGAACCGATCCTGACCCGGGCGGCGGCGATCGTAGAGCCGCGAGTAGCCACACGGCCGGAGGCCACCGGCCCCAAGCCCAAGTGGCGTGACGCGGGACGTGACGAAGGACACATGCCTGCTGCGTCATGTGAAGCGGCAGGTGGCGGCGGCCGGCGGCATCGTCGTCGGGTAGGGAGGCGGACACGACATGTCGAACCCCAGTGTTTGCGCTCTGACCCGGTCGAAGGGTCAGTCCTGAAGGGCCACCACGTGTCGGCGAGGCGACACCGCCTCACATGTGTCAGGAGACCCATAGGTCTCCTGCCAAAGCCCACCACGTGCAAAAGGAGACTGACATGAGCACTAC
>Ga0081455_10001957_pt1 | contig 24730 bp, 29 predicted proteins | sample TabmetS3T2R1_FD_70207 | JGI IMG/M metagenome (GOLD analysis project Ga0081455, IMG submission 70207) | Tabebuia heterophylla rhizosphere microbial communities from the University of Puerto Rico - S3T2R1 | ecosystem: Host-associated > Plants > Roots > Rhizosphere ...
GCCGCCTGCGGTGGTGCTGCCCGTGGAAGTGGAGTCACGGCTGGTGGGCGACATCGCCGGTTTCCGTGTCCGTGATGTGGAGCTGCGCGACGAGCGCGACCCTACGCGGCCCTGTCTGGGGCGGGCCCTTGAGACCATCGCGGGCGATCTCATCCTGGTGCAGGTTTCTGGCACCCTCACAGGGGGTTTTGCGTGGGTCTATGCCAAGCCTCTACGCCCGCAGAGGTGAAGGCGCCGGGTCCCTAGGCCCCCTCGCCAGAGAGAGCCGCGGGTGCTAGATTGGGGGCTGCTTGGAGGAGGTCGAGCTTGCCTTGGGCGTGCAAGAAGGAGACGCCCTGCGACAAAGTCGCAGCGGTCGAGCGGCTGATGGTAGGCCATCCAGACTCCAGAGAGGAGGCAGCCCCCAGCGCAACCGCTGCGGGGGTGGCTCACCGATGGCCGTGCCAAGGCCAGTTTTGGTACGGCTGCGCTGATTATGGAAGCCTTCCAACACGCCGCACGTCGCCGCGAGACGGGTGGCTCTCCCCTGCTGGTCGATACCGCGCCAGGGGCCAGGCCGCCCCTGCCGGCGCCTCGCGGCCCGGGCGGCCACCACCCTCGCGCTTGCCGTAGGCCTGATGCGCGGGCGCTACGCCTTGATCCGCGCTATATGAAACCGTCAGTCGGGCTTCAGCCCGCCAGGCCCGTCCACGCCCTTGTCTGCACGTGTGCACTTTTATTATAGTGTGCATATGTTCAGCAGATCCTGGGTTCTAGGCTCGCGTCTTCACCAGGAGTCCCCGATGCTGCAGAGGCAGAGCCCGCCCCCCACACTTCTGGCCCCAGTCCGCACCGCCATGCGTACCCGGCCCGAGAGCCTACGCACCGAAGCAACCTCTCGGAGTTGGAGCAAACGCTTTAGCGTGTTGCACGGCAAGCGCCATCCCCGCGACATGGGCGGACAGGAAAGGCACCCATGCCTGTTGCATCTGGCCGTCGAGGGCCAGGGGGCCGCCTCTACGCAACGCCAGGCCTGCTGGATGTTGCCTACAAACAGGTCGTGGGGCGAGACGGCCAAGGGCAGAAAGCTCGGGGCACGATGTTGCCGCAGCCTGTCACAAGGCCCTTACAGCCGCCTCTCCAGGACGTCCAGGCGCTGCATGCCAGGGCTCGCGAGGCCGGAGCAGGGGCTGTCGACCTTCCGTAGGCCCTGGCGCGCACATATCCCCATGCGCATCGCGCCTGGGGGTGGCCATACGTGTTTCCGGCCGCCAAGGTAGCGCGCGCCCCACGCACCGGCATGGTCAGGCGGCCCCATACCCACGAGCAGGGGCTCCAACGGGCTGTGCATGTAGCGGTGCGCTAGGCAGGCATCGCGAAACCAGCCCGTGCATACCTTGCGTAGGGTAGGAATGCCGACAGCGCGTTGCATGAGGCCAGCGCGTTGTTGGGCTGTGTGGAAGGCGCCTTGGACGCTGCTGCGATGCATGGGTTCGGTGGCGGTTGTCATGGGCTTGTGCTCACGTCCAGGGGAGGGAAAAAGCCAGGGAAGATGGCGGGGTGTGGTCCAGGAGTGGCGTCAGAGGGCGAAAGTATCTGGAGGGAGGGGGACGGGAGCGGTCCTTGGCCCCCTTGCCCCGATGCACGTGGACCAGGAGTCGTTGGCCATCGATGTCAGCGACGTGGGGAAAGAGTCCGTCGTGCAGTCGGCGTCCCAAGCTAGAGACGGTGGGAAAGGACACCCGGTGGTGCCAGGGTGGGGCCAAGCTGAGCAAGCGACGCCCTTCGTGCACACGGTGGAGAGCGGGGAGCCGGTCTGCGGCTTGCGCGCGCTGGAGGTCGAGGAGCTGCCAAGCGCGTTCCAGCACGTGGAGGGAGAAGAAGCGGGGGCCGCTGGAGCAGAGGCGCATGGAGGGTGGCGCGAGGTGATCGACGTTTTTGTGATGCCGCCTGTATTGCTGGAGCTCGGATGCGGAGCTGAGGGGTGGTGAGGTGCCATAGACCTGCGCCAGCGGGCGCACCTCGCGGACCGAAGATTGTTGAGTGCGTTCACGCTTGCCACGGAGTTGCAGAGCGGCGAGCATTTGTTGGCGCCGTGGTGTCATGAGAGCGCTCCCTTCATGCGTGGACGCGTTGTCTGTCTGTGCAAGGGAGGACATCGTAAAAAGCAGGGAGGGTCAACGGGAGGGAGCAGAGGGGTACAAGAACTGCCGCGTCAGCGGCTTACTTGAACAACCCACTGGAGCTGACGGCCCACAGCACAGGCTTTGTGGGTTATTCTTGGCGTTTTCCCCTGTGGGCCGCAGCTCAGCGGGAGCGTTCGGCCTCACAACATGGAGACACAACCACATCACAACCTTGTGGTATGATAAGGTCATGCCAGAACTTGCCCGCTTTCTTGGGATTATTATTCGCATGTATGCCGAACCCAGTGCGCCACATCACCGGCCGCATTTTCACGCGTACTACCAGGAGGCCGTGGGCATTTATAGTATTGACACTATTGAGTTGATCAGTGGTGTCCTCCCACGACGCCAGCACCGATTCGTCGAAGCCTGGGCGGAACTGCACCAAGATGAACTCTTAGCGAATTGGGAGCGGCTGCAAGCGGGGCAGCCACCCCACAAAATCGCCCCGTTGCAATGAGAGAGTCGACCATGATACACCCCATTTACCGCGTGGTGTCCTTTGCCATCGTGGCACCGTACACGTTGCGTGTGACCTTCGATGACACGACCACCCAGGTGATCGATTTTGCGCCCATCCTTGCGGGCGAGTTATATGGCCCTCTCCGAGATGCCTCGCTCTTCAACCAGGTCCAGCTCGATCCGGAGGTCCATACGTTGGTGTGGCCCAATGGCGCAGATTTTGACCCGGCGACCTTGCACGATTGGCCCGAGCACCTCGAAGGGATGAAGGCCCTGGCACGCCAATGGGCCCTGACACCCCCTTAAGCACCTCAGGGAGTCCGGGCCTGGCCGAACGCCCGCAGTGGAGCCGACGCCCAACAGCCTTCGCTCGTGCCTCGCTGCGGCTCTTGGGCGCGGCTCACCGCGGGCGTTCGGCATGAGTTCCACCGGAAATGACGGCAGGCAGTAGGCACCAGGTGTGAGGCAGCAGTACACAGGAGAGAAACCCAATGCGTGAAAGAATCATTCGCTTTGCGCTGGGTGCTATGCTCGTGGCTCTGAGCTTTCCAGCCGAAGCGCAGCAGCCGGAGAAAGTCTATCGCATAGGGATTCTCGCCGGGAATTCGCAAGCTCTCGGTTGGCAGTCCGGCAACGAAGCCTTTCAACAGGGCTTGCGTGAGTTGGGTTACGTGGAGGGGAAGACCGTCATCATGGAGTACCGCTACGCGGAAGGGAACACCGCCCTCTTCCCAGAGCTGGCTGCCGAACTCGTCCGCATCAAAGTCGACATCATCGTTGCGCTCGGTCACCCGATGGCCCTGGCTGCCAAGCATGCGACCAAGACAATCCCCATTGTTATGACGGTTCCGACCGACCCTGTCGAGACAGGCCTGGTCGAGAGCCTTGCCCATCCTGGCGGAAACATCACGGGGCTTACAAATCGTACCATCGAGATAGCCGGTAAACCGCTGGAGCTGTTCAAAGAAACTGTTCCCACACTGGTCCGTGTCGCCGTCCTCTACGATGCAGCCAATCCGTTTAATTTACTCCACGCGAAAGAAGTGCAGACGGCGGGGCGTTCGCTGGGGTTGACTGTGCAGTTATGGGAGGTACGAGGTACGGACGATTTCGAGAGGGTATTCACTGCGCTGAGTCAAGAGCGCCCGGATGGACTCTACGTGACTGGAGGCCCACTCATACGGGCGAACGAAAAACGCATCATGGACTTTGCGGTCAAGAGCGGGCTCCCCTCGGTGCACGAAGGCAGAGCATCTGTAGAGGCCGGGGGGCTCATGTCCTACGCGTATGACATCGTGGACCAGTACCGCCGCGTCGCATCTTACGTGGACAAGATCCTGAAGGGAACCAAGCCGGCTGATCTGCCGGTGGAGAGGCCCATGAAGTTCGAACTGGTGATCAACCTGAAGACGGCGAAGCAGATCGGCCTGACAGTTCCGCCAGAGGTGCTGTATCGGGCGGACAAAGTCATCAAATGACAGGAGTGAGTGCTCAGAGGTCAGCTAGCAGCAAAAGCCAGAGGAGAAAACCGAGGTCTCGCTGCACCTCGAGGCATTCGACAAGGGCTGCGGCCCGGCCATGCCGAGGACATAACCGGCCGAACCCTTATGAGATCCTATGTAGGGTGCTAGGGCACGACAAGGCCGTGCCTGTTAAGCTTCTTCTCAATTTTTGACACCAAGGAAGAAGGAGCACGACGATGGCAACAAACGCAACGCCCTGCATTGATCAGCAGACCACCTGTACCCCCACACTGTTTCTCGCGTTCGAGTTGGGGGAGAACAAATGGCAGCGCGGCTTCACCACGGGTGCAGCACAGCGGCCCCGCGAACGGCAGGTTGCTGCGGGAGATTTCCTGACGGTGTGAGAGGAAATCCGCCGGGCCAAGGAACGCTTTGGCTTGCCCGAACACACGCGGGTCGTCCGTTGCTACGCGGCGGGCCGCGATGGGTTTTGGCCCCATCGTTTTTTAGTGCGGCATGGCCTAGAGAACTCCGTAGTGGACTCGGCAAGCATTGAGGTGCATCGCCGCTACCGCCGCGCCCAGACGGATCGCCTGGACGTGCCCAACCTCCTGACGATGCTGCTGCGCTACGCGGCTGGGGAGCGGAAGGTCTGGAGTGTGGTACGGGTACCCAGTGTGGAAGATGAAGACCGGCGGCAGCTCCCTCGTGAACTCCTGACTGCGAAGCGCGACCGACGCGGGTCAGCAATCGCATGCAAGGATTGCTGGCCGGGTATGGAGTGCGGATGGCGCTCCACGGGGATGTCGAGGCCCAACTCGAGCAGGTGCACCAGGAGGACGGCTCTCCGCTGCCTCCCGCCTTGCGGGCCCGCCTGACGCGTGCGTGGCAGCAGGTGTGCTTCCTGACTACACAGATCACGGAGCTCGCGGGAGAACGCCGAGCGGCGCTGCGCACGCGTCAGGAGCCGGTCATGGAGCAGGTCTGGCAATTGTCGACCTTGCGCGGCATCGGGGGCAATAGTGCCTGGCTCTTTGTGATGGAATTCTTTGCCTGGCGGAACTTGCAGACGCCCACGCAGGTCAGCGCGTGATCTGGGCTCACGCCAACACCTTACCAAAGTGGCGAGAGCCGCCGGGAACTGGGGCTTACCAAGGCCGGCAAGGGCTATAGGCGGACGATGGCCGTCGAGATGGCCTGGGGCTGGATCCGCTTTCAGCCTGAGAGCCTGCTGACGCAGTGGTATCAGACCCGGTTTGGGCAGGGCAGGGCTCGCCTCCGGAAGATCGGTATTGTCGCGCTGGCCCGGAAGTTACTGATTGCCCTCTGGCGCTTGCTGAAGACGGGAGAACTCCCGGCAGGAGCAGTGCTCAAAGCCGAGGTGGCCGGCTAGAGCATCCCAGAGGACGAGCAGGGCCCGAGAAGCGGGGCAACGGTTTTGGGCTGGTGTGGGCCACTCGTTGCGGGGCATGGGTTCGCATGGCGAACCGAGGAGGAGGAGGGGTGGCCCACTCCGGGCTTCACAGGCGCCGAGAGCGCCGGCAGGATCGGGTGCGTGACCCCACGAGGTCACCACGGAGAGAAGGTCGTTTGGGGCCAGAGAGCTCCACGGCTCAGGAAGCCACCAGCCCAGGGCGGGGGATACGCGCCCGTTGGGCCTGCCACAGGGACGATGATCGTATGAGGTGAGGAAGCCTATAAAAAGAGCGTGACAAGTACGGCCACATAGAAGGCCCCCGGTTGTCCAGAGACAGACGTCCCCTCGGAGCGGTTTTTGGCGTTTTTTCCGCTTTCCAGGGCTTGGCGTCGTCGACTGTCGGTCGCATCTGCTGACTTGATTTCTAGGCACAGGTGCACGCTACCATGGCTGCACCACACACTTCTTGAGGCTCTCTCACCATGGCCATGGCGAGGGCAACAAGACACACTAGGGTCTCTCTGCGGCCTAGAAACGTATCCGTACTCTCATACCGGCCTATGCAAAAGAGTGGCGGAACGTTCCCTGTTCGCCAGTGAGTGCCAGGCTCGGGTGAGGGGCAGCACACGGGAACCGTTGGCGACCAGCACCGTATGGCCAGGAAGGAGGCGCATGACCTGCGTTCTCTTCCTCTCCTCGTTACCATTTTCCCCTATAGCATACCAGCGGGTATGCTGGGGAGGGGGCCTCATACATTATCAACGCCTTGCAGCTGACTGCCTCCAGCCTCCGCTACGCTCCGGCTTCCGGCAGCAGCTGAAGGCTGGCGTTGGGCGTCCAAACCAAGATCAAAGGAGGAGCCATGATAGCATCCGTGAAGTTGCGACTAGGCGATCTCTTCGATAGCCCGGCTGATCTGATCGTTCTTCCCTGCTCAACCGGAGGGACGGTGACTGGATTTGTCGCGCGTTCTCTCGCCCACCACTCGATTCCGCATCCGCGTGAAAGAATGAGACTCGGGGAAGTCGAGATCATGCCTTTCGAAGGGGGCGAGGACATAGCGCAGTATGTCGCCTTTGCAGCCTCGGTCAAACGCGAGACGTCATCCCCTGAGGCAATCGAGGAAATTGGCTCCACACTCGGCGCATTCACTCGCGAGCAGCCATCGGTGCGCTGCGTATCGGCACCCTTGCTGGGAGCGGGGGCTGGAGGAATACAGAGCGAAAAGGTCGTCGCTGCCTTGCAGAGTGGATTCTGCAGCAGTGCAGTTCCTGGAGCCAGCCTCATCATTTATGTACTGCACAAGGAAGTGTTTGAGCGCCTGCGAGGCAATCGCCGAGCAATCAAGGGCAAATCGCAGGAAAGTGTTCGTGTTTTTATTAGCCACACCTCTAAATCTGAAGAGGCAGTTGAGTGGGTTAAACAGCTTGCCTTATTTCTAATTGATTATGGTGTCCAAGCACGGCTTGATAAGTTCCATTTACGCCGAGGGATGGATCTTCCCCAATGGATGTGCAACGAACTCGCCTTGGCAAACAAGGTGATCGTGATCTGCGATGAGATGTACAAACAGAAGGCCGACGGACGGCTCGGCGGAGTCGGTTGGGAAACAATGATCATTCAAGGCGACATTGCGAATTTGCCTCCTGATAGCACGAAGTATCAAGTTGTGGTCCGTGCGGAGGACATCAATCTGGGGCTTCCAACATATCTAAAGACCAGATATGCGTTTCATGCGCCAGCGTCCGATAGCTCTCAGTCATTCCGAAGCGAGCTCTTGCGCGAGATTCTGGATCTTCCGCTTGATGAGCGTCTCGAGGCCAAGGAGTTCGTGCTTTGAGACATACGCCCAACAATGCTTTGCAGCTGAAGGCTATCGTTGGGTTGCGGTGAAGTGGTCGCGTCTTCAGGATAATATTTGCTGGCTTGTCCTCTGGACTGTGCTGTCGCGACAGACTCCTGCCATAGGAAGGTGCATGGTGAAAAAGGCTCTTCTAATTGGAGCCCTCCTTATCATTGGTTGCATTGCGGTGGTGCGAAATGGTGGCTTTCGTTCGACTGGGGACAAAGCCATAGGGAGAGGTACCGATCAGAGCATCGCCATGGCATTCCAGAATCATGCGAGCAATATCCAAGTTGCAGGGGAAGGCATAGTAATCAAGCTACTCGCCGATGACCTTCAGAAACCTCGCCATCAACGTTTCATCCTGAGACTCAAGTCGGGGCAAACCCTTCTCGTTGCGCACAATATTGACGTGGCGCCTCGCATTGAAGGTCTCGAGGAAGGCGACCGCGTGGAGTTCAATGGCGAGTACGAATGGAGTGATAAGGGTGGGGTCATACACTGGACGCACCGTGATCCTGGCAGGAAGCGCATAGCGGGGTGGTTGAAGCACCGGGGCCAGACGTACCAATGACTCACAAGATTCGCGCCCACTGAGGCGCAACCCAACTATCGCATCCAGCGGAGCGCGCACATCTGGCTTGGTCGATTCCTCAACGGTTCGCATGCGCGCCCGCTGATGCGGGGCGTTCGGCCTCCCACAGTGCAAGATACCCCTGAATAGTGCGTGGGGGAAGCGAAACTCAGGTATAATGTCATCCCATGGCAAACATCGATGACATTCGCGAGAAAATTGCATGCGGGCAGTTCGAGTTCTCCCAGCACGCCGTTGACCAAAGCATTGTGCGCCATATCAGTGTCCAAGAATTGCGTGAGGCCATTGCCGGTGGCGAAGTCATTGAGGATTATCCCGATGACAAGTATGGGCCAAGCTGCTTAGTGTTCGGTGTGACCTGGGCGCGCCGCCCTTTGCACATCCAATGCAGCTACCCCTCACGGCCTCTAGTGAAGATCATCACCTTATACGAACCCGACCCGCAACGCTGGGTCGATTTCAAGGTGCGGAGAACCTCCGATGAGCAATGAATGGAAAGAAACCTTTGAGGAACAAACAGTCACCTATGTTCTTGAGCAGCAAGGCAAGGTGCTCATCATTGAGCATGTCCCGGCGCGAGTGTGCCGGGAAACGGGTGAACGGCTCTTTGCTCCAGAAACAGTGGAACGGTTGCAACAAATTGTCTGGGAGCAACGAACGCCAACGCGCATCGTGGAGACGCCCGTTTTTGAGTTTGTGGCATAGGGTCTGCCCAAGGCTATAGAGGTGCAGAGCCGCCTTGCTCGGCAGCTCCTGGGCCGAACCCTTATGAGGCCCCCGGTTGTCAAGAGACAGACTCCCCCTAGGAGCGGATTTCTTACTTTTTTTCCGCTTTCCAGGGCCTAGCGCAGTCGATATGCGGTCGCGTGTCCTGACTTGATGTCTGGGGACAGGTGCACCCCAACGTGGCTGCACCAAACACTTAGCGAGGCTCTGTCACCATGGCAAGGGCGAGTGCCAAGAAATGCCGCGTGGTCTCTGTGCGGCCTAGAAATATATCCGTACCCTCATACCGGCCTACGCAAAGGGATGGCTGCACGGGTTGCGTTCGCCAGTTCGGGCCAGGCTCGGGAGAGGGGCAGCACACGGGAACCATGGACGACTCTCACCGTAGAGGTAAGGAAGGAGGCGCATGCCCTGCGGTCTCCTTCTCCCCTCGTTACCATTGCCTACGATAGCATACCAGCGGGTATGCTGGGGAGGGGGCCTCATACATTATCAACGGCGTGCAGGCGACGGCTTCCAGCGCTCGCTCGTGCCTCGCTTCCGCTTTCAGCCGCGCCTGAAACCTGGCGTTCGGCGTCCAAGGTAGTAGCGCTAGTGCAGAAGGTGTGCTTGAGGGGAGCCGGAGTCTCATGCTATCGTGTCCCTATGATCCAATCATTCAGGAACGTGGGCACAGAAGATATCTTCAATGGGAGACGGTCCAGGGCAGCCCGTAGCACCTGCCCCCAATCATTGTGGAAGGTTGCTACCCGTAAACTCGATCAACTTGACTCCGTCACTGCCCTCCATGAACTCCAGGTGCCCCCAGGCAACCGGCTTGAAGCTCTCTTGAAGCTCTGAAAGAGGATCGACAAGGACAACACAGTATTCGCATTAACGACCAATACCGCCTCTGTTTTCGCTGGACGGACACGGGATCAGCCGAGGTGGAAATTGTGGACTACTACTGAGCGAGCCGCAGCGAGGTAATGGCAGAGTGAGCGTACGTATTCCAACCCATCGCGTGCCCACGCATCCGAGAGAAATGCTTGTCGAGGAATTCTTGCGACCCATGGGGCTCACCCAACGAGACCTAGCGAAGGCAATCCATGTGCCCTACCAACGCATCAATGCGCTCGTCAAGGGACGGCGAGGGGTCACGCCCAGTACAGCCTTGCGCCTAGCAAAGTACTTCGGCATGTCGGCAGATTTCTGGATGAATCTCCAACTGCGCTGGGATGTGTATCATGCGCAACAATCTGAGGCAAAAGAGTTAGCTGTGATCCAACCGCACCCTGCGTCTGCGCAGGCGGTGGGGTAAGCGAGTGACCCCGCCGAACAAGGCGCGAGACTGTGGCATGGCTGCCCTCCGCGTTCGTGTGTCTGCGTTGGCAGCATGTGGCTCTGGCTGATAGCCAGCGAACCCACGGTTGAGCCGGAGGTCAGCTTATCCCTACGGAAGTCATTATGTCTAGGCCGCTCCATGAACACGTTGCAAGCACAGAGGTCATGAGGACAACTCGGAGGTATGCCAATGGCTATCGAGCTTTCCTGTGCGTTCGCCACCTCCCCTGAGAGTCACGAGCACGCACGCATCGCGGAGGCGCTCGGCTACCGCCGTGCCTTCTTCTTCGACTCGCCAGCGCTCTATCCAGACGTGTGGGTGCAATTGTGTCGGGCGGCCGAGCGCACGGAGCGCATCGGCCTCGGCCCCGGTGTGCTGATCCCAAGCCTGCGCCATCCAATGACAAACGCGGCGGCCATTGCCACCCTCGCAGGGCTGGCCGGCGCGGCGCGTGTGGTCGTCGGGGTCGGGTCTGGCTTCACGGGCCGCATGGCGATGGGCCAGCGCGCCATGCGGTGGCGCGACGTGGCCGTGTACGTGCACACGCTGCGCGGGCTGCTGCGCGGGGAGCAGGTGCTGTGGGAGGGGAAGCCCATCCAGATGCTGCACACGCCCGGCTTTGTCCCACCACGCCCGCTGGAGGTGCCCTTCATCATCGCTGCGGGCGGCCCCAAGGGCATCGCCGTCGCCCGTGAGGTGGGCGACGGCGTCGCGGGCGCGATGCCGATTGGCGGGTTCGCCTGGAGCCTCGTCTTCACCTTCGGGACGGTGCTGGCAGACGGAGAGGAGGCGGACGCCGAGCGCCCCCTCGCCGCCGCTGGCCACGGCGCTGCCATGCTGCTGCACTACAGCGCCGAGTACGGCCGCCTGGACACGCTGCTGCCGGAGCAGGGTCGCCAGTGGTTGTCGGCCTACGATGCGGTCCCGGTCGAGAGTCGCCACCTGGCCATGCACTACGGGCACCTGGTGCTCGTCAACGAGTGCGACCGCCCCTACGTCACCGGGGCGCTGTTGAGGCAGTTGGGCCTCGCCCGGTCGGCAGCCGGATGGCGGGAGCGCCTCGCCCAGCTGGAGGCGGCAGGGGCAACAGAAATCGCCTACCAGCCCGCCGGCCCCGACATCGCCCGTGAGCTGGAAGCATTCATCACTGCTGTCAGGGGCTGACGCGCTCGCGGCCTAACCCCGGCCTGCAGGCGACCGCCTCCAGCCTACGCTCCTGCGTCGCTTCGGCTTCCGGCGGCGCCTGAGGCCCAGCGTTTGGCTTCATTCATATGGCAAGAAGAAGGTGAGTAGGAGGGCGATTCTAAGGAGAAGATTATGTGGTGCAGTACCGCTGGGTTCATCGTCACGCTCACTCTGAGTATGCTCGCAGTGCCGCTGGTTGCCGGGGCACAGCCAGTGGGGAAGGTTCCCACGATCGGGTTTCTGACGCATAATGCTGCAACGCAGACCACGCAGGCCTTCGAGGCATTCGCGCAAGGTCTGCGTGAGCTGGGCTACATCGAGGGCCAGACGATGACGATTGAGCGTCGATACGCCGAGGGCCGACTCGAGCGCGTGCCCGCGCTCGTCGCCGACCTCGCCGCCCGCCACATCGATGTCTTTGTGGTGACCACCAACCTCATCGCCAAGGCGGTGCAGCAGACGACGCCACAGAGCCCGATTGTCGTGCTTGTGGCCGAAGAGCCGGTAACTTCTGGACTCGTCCAGAGCCTTGCCGTGTCATAGACCCACCAGGCCAGCCCGCGACAGTGGGCACGCGCAAGTGGGGCAGATGGGCAGCAATTATCCGAGTCATCTGATAGTATTCTCGGGGCAAGCGCATGGGCAACCTCCGGCGTTGAGGGGTGGTGGGGACCACCATCATGCCAGAAATCCTATGGGCTTGCTGCACTTTCTACCCTTTTACCTTGCCCTGTCGGCCGCGGGAGAGGGGATATGATCCCATGCCCCAAGAAGTTGTTTGATTCTGCACTAGCCGACACATGAGGTGCCCCATGGCCAGGATTGACCCGCATTCCTATTTCGATACAGATCAGCCACAAGCAAAACACGTACGCCTGCGCTGGCAGGTCGACTTTCATACACACCAGCTCACCGGGAACGCCACGCTCGTGTTCGAGACACCGTCCTCAGGGACGGTCGATCTCGACTCAAAGGGCTTAACGATCACCGCGGTGCAGACGCCCCCAGGCCACAACATCCCCTATGCGCTCGGCGATGACGAGCCCATCCTTGGCCGGAAGCTCCAGCTTCAGCTCCCTGCCCAGACCAGCGAAGTGACAATCGCCTACTGTACGTCGCCGGAGGCGCTGGCGCTGCAGTGGCTCGATCCTGCACAGACTGCCGGCAAGCGCCATCCGTTCCTTTTCAGCCAGTGCCAGGCAATTCACGCACGCACCCTCGCACCGCTACAGGATACACCACGCGCACGGGTGACGTACGACGCCGAGGTCACTGTACCGGAACCGCTCACCGCGGTGATGTCGGCTGCACCGTGTGGTCAGTGGTCGGTGGCCAGCGGTCGGACGTTCGCCTTCGCCATGCCGCAGCCGATCCCACCCTATCTCCTAGCGCTCGCGGTAGGCCATCTGGAGTCGCGTGATCTCAGCCCACGGTCGCGTATATGGGCGGAGCCAGAAACGGTTGCTGCTGCTGCCGACGAGTTCGCGGACGTCGAAGCCATGCTCACACGTGCGGAGGCGCTCTTCGGGCCGTATGTGTGGGAGCGCTACGACATGCTGGTGCTGCCACCGTCGTTCCCATACGGCGGTATGGAGAACCCGCGCATGACGTTCTTGACACCAACGGTGCTGGCGGGGGATCGGTCGCTCGTCGACGTCGTCGCGCATGAGCTGGCGCACGCCTGGACCGGTAATCTCGTGACCAACGCCACGATGGAGCACTTCTGGCTCAACGAGGGTTTTACCACGTGGGCGGAGCGGCGCATCCTCGCGGCGTTACACGGCAACGATGTGGAGGTACTGGCGTGGGCCATCGGGCAACATGCACTTGACGCGGCTGTGGCACGCTTTGGCGTCGACTCGCCATTGACACAGCTGCGCACGCAGCTCCACGGTGTGGATCCCGATGACGCGTTTTCGACCATTCCTTACGAGAAGGGCGCGCGTTTTGTCGTCGTCCTCGAACGTGCCGTCGGGCGCGAGCGGTTCGAGCAGTTCCTGCGTGATTACATGCACCGCTTCCAGTTTCAATCAATTACGACCGAAGAGTTCCTGCAGTTTCTCGACGCCCAGCTACCCGGCACGGCCGAGCAGGTGCTGGCGCAGCAGTGGCTGTACGAGGTGGGAATGCCGGCGAATGCGCCTGTGTTCACCTCGGCAAAGCTCGAGGAGCTGCGCTCGCTGGCACAAGCGTGGACGGCAGGGGCACGTCCCACTGCGGTACAGCTGCAACAGTGGAGTCCACTCGAGGTGCTGGTGTTTCTCCAACACCTGCCGCGTGAGCTCGATCACGCCTCGTTGGCGTGGCTGGATGCGCAGCTACACCTCACAGGCCGCGGTAACTACGAGATTTTGGTGGAGTGGCTGACGATCGCGGCAGGGTCCGATTACGAGCCGGTCTTCGGCCGTATCCGCGAGGTGCTGACGCAGGTCGGTCGAATGAAATTCCTGCGGCCACTGTTCGTTGCGCTCGGCAAACATGCCCGGACGCAGCGACTCGGGCGCGAAATTTACGATACGGCGCAAGCGACGTATCACAGCCTGTCGCGGCGCGTCATCGCAGCGGTCATGGCGCAGTGGGCAACGCCATAGCACTGCGCTAGTAACACGCTGGCTCATTCTGGGTCTCGACGAGGTGTATTGAAGATGCATAAGGCAATCGTCCACCAGGAATTTGCCCCTGACCAGGGCGTGCTGTCCTTCTACACGTATGAGGTGCTCACCAAACTGCTGCATGACTTGGTCGCAGCCTATCCCGTGCTGGCGGAGATCGCGTCCATAGGCAAGAGCCTGGAAGGCCGTGACCTCTGGCTGGTCACCCTGACCAATAAGCAGACGGGTCCGGCGCTGGATAAACCGGCCTACTGGATCGACGGCAATACCCATGCCGGGGAGGTGACCGGCTCAACGGTCGTGCTCTATACGCTCTGGTCGTATCTCACCAACTATGGCCGTGATGTCACACTGACGCGTATCCTGGATCGCTCGGCGATCTATCTCTTGCCACGTATCAGTGTGGACGGCGCGGAACGCTATCTGACGACCCCCTATGCGTTACGCAGCAGCACGCGTCTCTATCCCTATGCAGAGGAGCGTGATGGCCTCTATCCCGAAGATATCAACGGTGATGGCCTGATCCTCCAGATGCGTCTCAAGGACCCGAATGGGGCGTGGAAGTGCTCGGACAAGGATGCGCGTATTATGCGTCGACGCGAGATGGACGAAGAGGGCGGTACCTATTATCACCTGATGACCGAAGGGCTGATTCGCAACTATGATGGGTTCACGGTCCCTGTGGCACCCCCGCGCCAGGGCCTGGATATAAACCGCAATTATCCTTTTGAATGGGCCCCGGAAGGCACGCAGCGCGGCGCTGGCCCCTATCCCTTCTCCGAGCCCGAGACGCGGGCCCAGGCAGAATTCTGGCGGACGCATCCCAATATTTCTGGCTTCCTGACCTATCACACGAGCGCGGGTGTGCTGCTGCGCCCCTACAGCACCAAGGCCGATGACGCAATGCCACCCGAGGATCTGGATGTGTTCAAGCTCCTGGGCGAGCGTGGGACGCAACTGACCGGCTATCCCTGCGTCTCCACCTATCATGGCTTTCGCTATGGGCCACGCGAGGTCACGCACGGCGCCATGGACGATTATGTCTATGATCACTTTGGCTGGTTTGGCTTTACGACTGAGCTGTGGGATTTGCCGACCACCGCTGGCATTGGTCCACGGGATTTTATTGCCTGGCTGCGCTGGCATCCCGAAGAGGACGATCTTAAACTCATGCGCTGGAATGATCAGGTCATGGACGGGGCAGCCTTCGTGGCTTGGCAACCGTTTCAGCACCCGCAACTGGGCCCTGTGGAAATCGGCGGCTGGCATGTCAAACTCTACCAACAGAACGCTCCGCTCAAATATCTGCAGGAGCTGTGTGAGCAGCATAGCCGTTTTACCCTGGCCCACGCCTCGCTCTGTCCCTATCTCAGCCTGCGCACAGTGCAGGTTGAGCCGCGTGGTGCCGAGCTGTGGCATCTCGTCACGGTGGTGCAGAACAATGGCTTTCTGCCCACCTATACAAGCAGGAAGGCTCTGGAACGGAAGTGCGTGCGACCCATAGAAGTCGAACTCACCCTCCCAGAGGGGATCAGTCTCGTGAGCGGGCAACTCCGGCAAGAGGTGGGCCATCTCGAGGGGCGTTCCAACAAAGTATGGGCGCGTGGTGCTGGCAGTTCTCCGACCGACAATCTGTGCAAGATCGAATGGGTGCTCAAGGGGCTGCCGAGGGCCACGGTGGACGTGACCGTGCGCTCGCAGCGCGCTGGCGTGGTACGCCGCAGCATTATGTTAGAGACAGACTCGGCTTAGGGTCCAATCGGCGAGGAGCTCTCGGAAGTTCTCGTGCACCGGGTGCCAGGGAGCATCCTCTACAGCCACGGCTGGAGGTACTGTGTAATGTAGGCTGGAGCAAAGCCACGCCTATAGGCCTCAGCAATGATGGCTTCGAGATAGCCTGCTAGGGGATGCCCTGGCAGGGCATTCGTGGCAAGGTACACGAGCGCTGGCGTGTCCTGGATCTCGATAGAGGCCTTGGTGTACAAGCCAGTGGCGATTTCTTCATAGTCGTCGAGCGCTGCTTCACAGGCGCTGGTCAGAGACCAGAGGACCCCGAGGACGTAGGCAGCCTGATCAGGCATGATCGTCGCATAGCCCTCCTGGTTAATGAGAAATCGCCAGCCGTCAAGCCGTGCCATCCCCATGTCTTGCGCTGCCGGGCAGCGCTGGTGCATCTGGGTGGCCACCATGTTAGACCCAAATGCAAAGTACGGCCGCCGTAATACCTCCTGGGGGAGCAATGGTGGCATGCATACCTCTTCTCCCTTGGGTAGTGCATCACAACCCCGTTGCCGGACTCTCTGGCTCCAGGAATTGGAGCACTTTCCGCAGCCAATGTAGCCGGCCCAGACGCGACACATCGCGGTAAGCCGTGGGGCGAGGTGGCGCAGCCGCGCCCGTTCGTCTGCCTGGAGCTCTACAGCTTTATAGCTGGTCTGTCATTGTGAGTGGCTCCCTGTCAAAATGAGTGAACAGCCCATGCACTACCTGCTACCAACCCAGCACACTATGGGCCACCAGGAGAAGGACCCCAGCACACGTCAGGACGAGCAGTGCTAGGATGAGCCACTGGAACACGTTCGTCCGGCGGGAGGGTTCAGTACGCGTGATATGTATGAGGTCGGCATACCGGGTGAACTCGCTCCGCATCTCCTCCCGCAACGCGTCTGCGTGCCGGGCGACCTCACAGCCTATCTCCTCGCGCAAGGTATTAAGCTGCTGTGCCAGACGCTGTTCCCCTGCATGTAGCTCGGTCTGCAGATCGCCCCGTGTTGCCTGCTGGGTCCAGAGGGCGAGGACCCGCAGCAGTGCGGTAGTCAGGGCAGCCTGTTGATCCTCAGAAAACCCGGCGGCGCGTAACTGCTGCACAGCCAGCGGCATGTCAACGGGGACTGACGGATGCGCCTCTGTGGGAGGCGCTGGTGGGACTTTGTACGGGTCGACCTGCGGTCTCTCAACGGGTTCGGTCATCGTATCTGCCTCACAGACACCTAAGGATCATGGGCATATAGGGCAAGCTGCCTCTCGATATACGCGCGCATCGTCGAGGGGGAGCGTTGCTACTGAGAGGACGACCTCGAGGGACACCTCTGCACATCTTGTGCCACAACCATCGGGGCCAGGAATGCTGCCGAGGGCTTTCGTGGTTATTGCTGATGGCTCCTCACGCCTCCGACAGCGCCAATGGTGTGGCTGGCATGCAATTTGCCCAGGGGCATCTGACATGCACGGGTACAGAGGGAGTGAGCTATGATGATAGCACTGCTCGTGGGACTTGTGGTAGGGCTTGTCTTGGCGATGCTTCCTTGGCTGCCATTGCCATTATCAGGCAGGCCCTGGCTGGGCATGAGCAGGATAACTCAGCCATTCTGCCGTCAGAACTACCAGTAGCGGGAATTTGCGGAAATTTGTCAGACGAACCAATATGTAAAAATTTGTATGATAAGAGCTTGTCGGGTCGTATCACACATTCCCTTTTGTAGGCCCAAAATGTGCGCCTGAGGTCCAGCGAATTATCCGGGATTGTGAGCCCGCGCATGGTGCTATTATCGCGCCCGCGCGCATAGCTTATCGAGTCGTTACACGTATGGAAAGGAGGCATCATGCGGGGGAAAAAGTTCGTCACCGCTGTTGTGATCGTATGTGGTTTGATACTGGGTTTCGTGGACGCTCAGGCAGCACCGGTGATTATTAACGGGAAAGGACAGAGCGATGCTGATACCGGTGAGGGCGTACTCTTCGGTGACGACGGGAGCGTGTTTGTCTGCGGGCGTCTGCAGACCGGACAAAAAAATTCCGGGCTGGTAGTGATCAAATACAGTCCAGAAGGAGAAGAACAATGGCGCGATGTTGTTGAAGGGACTTCGCCCAATGGACTGTTAGGAACCATCGGCACCGCGATGGGAAGAGACTCGGCGGGAAATGTGTTTGTTGCAGGATCAGTGCTCAATACCGACAGCGGCGCGGACATTTTCGTCAGACAGTATGACGGTCACAGTCCCGACAAACGAGTACTGTGGACGCGGATCGTGGACGGTGGTGCGAACCGGGACGATGCGGTTAAAGCGCTCGTGGTGACGGCAAGCAATGATGTCGTGATCGGAGGCTATATAACTGAGGCCAGCGACTCGCTCGCGATGTATTTCGCCAAGTTCGCCGGTGCAACCGGGGCTGATGCCTGGCCAAGACCGCTGATCCTTGCCGGTACAGCCGTGGGTTTTCGAGCCGACAGCGTCAACGGACTTGCCGAGCTGCTGGACGGGGATATGGCATTTGTGGGGACCCTAACCAACCAGGGAACCAATAGTGACTTCACCTTTGGGCGGATTAGAAGTGCCACCGGTACTCTTGCCTGGGCAGTGAATCTCAACAATGCGCTGGTGAACGGCTCGGATATTGGCTATGCGATTACGGTTGCCAGCAATGGTGACGTCATTATCGGCGGCCTAACGCAGAACCAGTTTAGTGCCGGCGATGCGTCTGTTTTCAGATTTACCGCCACAGGATCATTCGTGTGGCAGCAGATTATCGACAAAGGGTTTTCTGATGCCATCCGCGCCGTTGTCATCCGCACCGGTGTTGTTGTCGTCGCGGGAGTGCTGAGCGAGTCAAACGTATCAGATTTTTTCGTTGCCGGGCTCGATGCAAACAACGGACGTCCACTCTGGGAGTACCTCAGTCCCGGCATCGAGAACGGTTTTCTGGCAGCGCTCGCCCTGGCGTTTGCTCCCGACGGTGTAGTGGTTACCGGGGTGAGCGAAGAAGCACATGCGCTGAGCACGTTCCAGGTGCTCAAGGTGGATCCGGCAACCGGCACGGTACTGTGGAATCTCCCCATCACCGGCATCAGTCCGCTGTATAACGAAGGGCATGCGGTGGTGGTGAATCCCAATACTGGCGCTGTCGCTGTCACCGGATTTACGCAGAATAAGCGGTCTCTGAATCTGACCGTGGTGAGCGTCACGGCGGACGGAACGGCAGCCTGGCGCAAAGTCGTCAGCGGTGTTGGATTGCGCCTTGACCGCATTGATGCCGCGCTTGCTCTGGCCGCTGATCCGCGCGGTCGATGTGAAGTAATGGGCGGGTATACTCAAAATACCGCCGTTGGACCGTTGGGAACCGTGCAGGATTTCACGCTTGTGAAAGTCTGTGGCGGGAAGCTGCGGTGGCGGCGAGTGCTGAACGATACCGATCCGCATCTCGACAATGCGGTGCTCGCAGTCGCCTTTGACGGATGGGGGAATGTTTTCGGCGCAGGCCGTATCGGCGCCACATCTCTGGAGTCGAAGGCGGTGGTCGTCAAGTACGACCGGCGCGGACACAAACTCTGGGAGACGATTCTGCCCGGGCTTGATGTCCGCAGCCGGGATGAAATACACGCAATTGTCGTTGACAGCAACGGTGCTGTGTTTGTCGCCGGCGGGGTGAGTAACCGGTTTGCAGTTTTCAAGCTCGATGGCCCGAGCGGTGAGGTGGCATGGCCGACCGCAGTGTCTGATTTTCCCTCTGGCACGGCAAATGCGCTTGTGCTGACACCATATGGAAGCGTGGTTGTCGTTGGCGCTATCAACGGAAGTTTCGCAGCTGCGGAATATGACGCCGCCACGGGAGCGGAAGTTTCTTCTCGGATGCTACTTCCTGGTGGGGGAGAGGCGCGTGCGGTCGCCCTTGATCCTGCCGGTGTCTCGGTTGCAGTGGGATCCGTCCTCGCTGCCGGTTTTGGGAATTCCTTGATGGCAGCGGTAAAATTCTCTGCCGGTGCCGTTGTCTGGTCGCAGTATCTGACCGGCACGAGGGGGCAGGGAATAAATACTGCGTCATCGGTGGTGATAGCGGCCAGCGGCCTGGTGGTTGTTGGCGGCAGTCTGACCAATACCGACACAAATACAGATGCTTCTCTCGTGGCGCTCAACACGGATGGAGGAGAACAATGGCGTCAATCTCTTGATGGCACCGCCCATCTCAACGATGCGATCAACGCGCTCGCGCTCGCGGATGGTGCGGTGGTTGCCGGGGGGTTTCTGGTCAACACAGGAAACCATCCCACGGGTATCGCTGTAGCGCTCGATCTCCAGAGTGGCACGGAACTCCGGCGAACCTCATTTGCCGGAACTGACGACTTCGGACCAAACGCTGTTGCGGCGGTTGTGACGCACGGCAACAAAGCCATGGTCGCGGGCATCATTACCGATGCCGACACCGCGCAGAATATGTTCATGGATGAATTTGATTTTTCTCCCGACCAACCGCTGGTGTGGGAAGATGGCCTCACAGGAGGGAAACTGCGACAGGACCTCATAACGCAAAAATGACTAGTCCGTGCTTCTATCCTGCCTACCACTGCCTCACACAGGCAAACGACTCTGGCAGAGGACCCCGTCGCAATAACGCTCGGATACTGTTGGTCATTCTGTTTCCACGCAACACGGCTACTATGACGACGTTGGATTTTAGAGATTTTTAGACCTTCGGCGAAGGAACATTCGAAGCACAATTTTCGGCATTGGGACGTTGACCAACAGTATCCGCTCGTTTAATTTGCACACCGTGCGCGGTCCTCTGCTCGTCGTCCTACGCGTCAGGCCCCACGCGCGCTTCTCTGCGCCTGCGCTGCTCCCCTCCCGTCTCTGGCTTAGAGGAGAGCCGCGCCCGCCTGGGCACATTGCTCGTCCTGCTCGGCGGTGGCACCGCTCGCCCCTATTGCTCCGATGAGTTCATCGCCCTTAACGGCCGGCACGGCACCCCGTGCGGGTAACATCCGCCCGCCCAGAGTGGCGATGACCGCTTGGATAACGGGGGAGTCCGCCTGCAAGGTGCCGCTGGCCCGCCCAAAACCTGCCGAGGCCGCGGCCTTGCCCTGTGCAACGGTGGCGCTTACGGCACTGGCGCCGTCCATCCGGTTCAACGCCACCAGATTCCCCCCAATGTCGCACACCGCCACGCTGATCTTGACGTTGAGCTCCTGTGCTTTGGCGACCGCCGCCTGGATCATCCGATTGGCTTCCGTCAGTGTCAGAGCCATGTGATCACCTCCTTTTCTGACTGTACCGTCTTCGTTTACCGCGTCGCTTCTGCAAGCATGGGCTGCTACCGCACCGTTAGCTGGGATACTTTCCAAACATGATCCAGCCACCGCTGCTGGGGGTGGTGAAAGCAGCGAGCGCGGTCTCGGCCCGGACCTTGACCTGCCGCGGGCCCGCGCTGCCCCGGAGCTGTTCGATGCTATCAGTATACATGGCAGTGCGGGTGCGCCCGTTCCCCAGATTGCCCCCACTGGAGCTGAAGGGATGCGGGCCTTCGACGCGGATATCGCCTGCGTAAAACGCGAAGGCTTCCCCGCGCTTCACGCCATGCCACTGGAATGCTTCCAGAAAGAACTGCGTCATGGTGGCATACCCATCATAGGGGTTAAAGATGTCGACGTCCTGCGGGCCGAGCCCAGCTCCCTCATACATCCGCCGGGCGGTGCGGTCGGTCCACTCTTCGATTTCATCCAAGTCAGGCTGCGTGGTGCGCTGTCTGAAGTTGTGCTGCGAATGGTTCAGCACGTAGACCGGTGGCTGCCGCATATTTTTGGCGCGCTCGGCAGTGGTGAAGAGATAGGCAGCCGAGGCGTTCACCGGCCGGTCACAGTCCCATATCCGCAGGGGATTCAGGATATACCGCGAGGTCACGTAGTCTTCCCGCGTCAGCTGCGGAATCCCATGGGTGGCGTTATATCCCCAGGGCGTCAGAAGACCGTTCCGATGCTGATTGATCACGAAAGGAGCCAGATCATCGTGGGTGCCGCCGTATTTGAGGCAATACTGATTGTGGGGGAAGATGTTAATGAAGTCGTTGCCCCCGTGATTCCCCCAGGGGACCGTCCATTGGCGTGCGCCTCTGGCATAGTCGTCGGCGTTCTCGCCGCCGCGGCGATACCGCCCTTCCAGGTTGCCCGTCGGGTAGATGACCAGACAGGTGGTGCACAGGCCGTCTCCCACCGCCTGAGACGCCATACCGACCATTTCGCTGATAGTGGGCACGTTATCGGGGGCATACGTGACGTTGGGCAGATGCATCTGCTTGATTAACCACTCCGCGTTCACCAGCGTGAGTCCCCACTCGGAATCGTAGGGCGGGTCAAAGTAGGGCCGCGGCGCCCATTGCGACGCGGTACCACCACTGCCCCCGGCGATGTGGCTCTGGCAGCAGATGATGCCATCAATCTGGTCTGGCGTAACACCCGCGTCGTCCATGGCCTTCTGGCAGGCCAGGATGGAGTAGGCACCCAGGGTTTTGTCCATTGAGGTGCCGTCCCAACGCCGGTCTACCGGAGAATGTCCGTATCCAGCCACAGCGACTTTGCCCCGGTGCTCCCAGACCCCTAGACCGTCTTTATCTCTCCTCCAGGAATAATTACTCTGCGTAGCCATTGGTCACCTTTCTGCATTACTCATCACAACATCGCTTGTACCGTTGCGTTGGGCTAGTTGACCACGCGCCATTCGTGGATCAATTGGCCCGGCGCTACCTCCTCAAATGTGACTTCAACGGCGGCCCCTACCGGGACCTCATAGGGTGGAGTCCCCGGAAGATTCGAGTAAAAATTGACGCGTGGATCCTCGTCCAGGGTGATCAACGCCAGATTATAGGGCTGATCAGGCATGCGCCGGTTGAGCCGGCCGTCCTCTATCACGATATATGTAGCAATATGGCCCTTCCCATTGACCTCTTTCCACTCCAGCTGTGCAGCGGACCCGCAGACCTGGCACGTCTGTTGCGGGGGGTACTGGAGCTTGTCGCAGGCGGTGCAGTGCTGCAAGACCAGCCGCTTCTGGTTCACAGCATCCCAGAAGGGTTTGCTCAATGCATCAGGGACCGGAATAACCTTTGGCATTGTGTCACTCCATGTGCAGGGCTGTCTGTTGGATGGGCATCGTCATTATGGAACGTGGCCTGCTCCTTGTCCAGGAAGGTCACCGTGACGGCGCTGTGGCCACACTTCCCACACGCCCACCACCAGGAACGCCTCCCGGAGACGCTGGGAGTATGCCCATGCTCCCTCGGGCAGCCCACGGTAGGCCTGGTGCAGTGAGAAGCCCTGTGATACTGGGGAGGAGGGCGTACCCATCGTGGTGCATATGGGAGTGTAGCATGAAGTAGCGAGACGTGACAGATAATCCACAGAAACCGCCCACGGCCGAGGTTCGTCCTTGTGCTCCCCAGCACCTGTCCTGGGTGCAGGGCGTGGTCCAGACGAGAGGTGGCGGGGATTATGGCGCTGTCGCGAGCAGTGTCGGAGTGACACGCCCTCAAAACCCATAGAGCCGCGCCGGATTGTCCACCAGGATTTTGTGGCGGATCGCCGGATCTGGCGCCCACACCTGCAGCTGGTTCAACAGCCGGCCGTCATCAATCTGGAGCAGAGGCGTGACGTCCGTCGGCTTGCCCCCGGGTGGCGTCCCGGTCGGATGCGGCCAGTCCGTGCCCCAGACGACGCGGTCCGCATTGGCCGCAATCAGCGCCTGAGCGAGAGGCACCACGTCGGGATAGTCCGGCACCAGCTGCGACACGCGATAGGCGGCCGAGATCTTCACATAGGCCTGCCCTGACCGGACCAGCTCCACGAGATCGGCAAAGCCTGGCTGCTGCGGCCCGAGTTCGGCCTTGGCCCCGCCGAAATGGTCGAATACGACTGGCACGGGTGCGACGATAACGAGATCCTTGAGGGCGGTGATGATCGCCAGGTTCGTATTCACCTGTACGTGCCACTGACGGCGCTGCATGCGTTCCACGGCCGCCTGGAATCGTTGGCGTGCCACGGCGGGGTCGGTGATACCGGCGGTCGCCAGATTGAGACGAATGCCGCGCACACCCGTCTGCCCCATGGCATCGAGGGCGCTCTCCGGCGTCTGATCGTCGATGACAGCGACCCCGCGCGCGTCGGCACCGCGCGCCTGCATGCCATAGAGGGTGGCGGCGTTATCGGTGCCGTAGACGCTGGGAGTGACGATCACCACGCGCTGCATATGGAGCGCCTTGTGGAGCGCCGCCATCTCCTCGGGCAGCGCTATCTCCGGCGTATAGGTGCGCCCTGCAAAGAAGGGAAAGCGTGCGGGGTCGCCGTGGATGTGTGTATGGCAATCGCAGGCGCCCGCCGGCACGTCGAAGTGCACGGGTGTGGCCGGCTGGGACGCGGTGGCATGGCTCGTGCGGGGACGCAGGAGAGCGCCGGTGGCCAGCACTCCCACGAGGATGGCGCGTCGAGTCAGCATAGGGGGCCTCCTTGTAGTGGGATCCGTTCGAGAGTCGTACGGATGGTGCACCGTACATGGTCAGGGGCACCACCCGGCCTTGTCGGCCTTATCGTATCATAGGACTGTCCTGTGTACGAGACGAGAGGCGTGGTCCTGCGTCAGTGGCATGAATGCCTGTACATATTGAGTCACCGCCCATACTGCAGCCGGGAAGCTGCAAGGGATGCGAGACGATGCTCTGTGGTATGAAGCGGCGTTTGTGGTTGGTATCACCAATGCGTTGAATGTGGTGGCTGACGCGCTCGTACCGCAGCCAGGCGTCACGTTACTTACCCCGATAGAGGGACCACCCGTGCCCCCTAGCGCTGCCAACGGGGCAGACCACGATTGAAGCGCCCGCTGGAAAACAGAGCCATCGGGAGAACCCCAGGTGTATCCGACTATCGACACGTGCACATCCCTGGTGGGATCCTCCCGATAGAACCCTGAGATGCAGTGCACCACCTGTTCGGGGGGTGTCAACAATCCCGTTCAGCGGAGGTGCCGAGCGCTCAAGGTGCTAGGACGAGCGGCTTACCGGGGCACCAGGTTGGGCGTCGGTTCGGCAGGCAGCGGTTGCGCATCCATCTCGCGCGCCCGCTTTTCCAACGCTGGCATCAGGGCCGTCACGACGTCCTGGTCATAGTCCGCCGCCACCCCC
>Ga0081455_10001958_pt1 | contig 24724 bp, 27 predicted proteins | sample TabmetS3T2R1_FD_70207 | JGI IMG/M metagenome (GOLD analysis project Ga0081455, IMG submission 70207) | Tabebuia heterophylla rhizosphere microbial communities from the University of Puerto Rico - S3T2R1 | ecosystem: Host-associated > Plants > Roots > Rhizosphere ...
GGCCTGTGGCAGTCGCCAGGTGGGCGATCCGACGCGCGATCGCGGCTCGCAGGTCCGGATCGTCGGTCTGCTCGATGAGCGCCCGCAGCTCGCCGAGCAGGCCGCGCAGTGACAGCGGCCGGACCGGACGGCCCTCGGGCGGACCGATCTCGAGACCGAGGTCATCAAGGAACCGGGACGGCTGCTCTCCGTCCTCTTGCGGACTGGCGACGGCGGTGACGACCAGCCGCTGCCGAGCCCTGGTGAGTGCGACGTAGAACAGCCGACGCTCCTCGGCCAGCAGCTCGGTGTTGGACGGCGAATGGCGGAGGCCAGTGGGGCCGAGCCGGTCGGCGGCGAGCAACGAGCCCCGATGCCGAAGGTCCGGCCACAGCCGCTCCTGTACGCCGGCGACGACCACCAGCCGCCACTCGAGGCCCTTGGCCCGATGCGTGGTGAGCAGTCGTACCGCATCGCCTCGCACCGGCCGCTCGGCCAGGGTCTGGGCCGGAATCTGCTGGGCATCGATCTCGGCAAGTAGGGCCCGAAGACCACGTCGCTGCTGCCGCTCCTCGGCCCGGGCGGCGAGATCGAACAGGGCGCAGACGGCGTCGAGATCGCGATGCGCCGCCCGGGCCGCCGGTCCACCGACGTCGATGCCACCGCGCAGCCGACGCGGCCACGGCGAGCCCGACCAGACCTCCCACAGGGCCGACTCCGGAGGCGCCCCGGACGCCAACTCGGCTCGAGCCCGCGCGAGCAGCTCGGCAAGGGCGAGAGCCCGCTTCGCGTCACCACCCTCGATCGTCGACAGCCAGACTGGATCGGCGATGACCTCGGCGAGCAGCTGTCCCGAGGGCCGGGGCGCCGGGCGCTCCTCTGACTCGGCCCGAGTGTCTCGCTCCGCCCGGCGCAGGCGACGGGCCAGCCGGCGTACTCCACCGGGATCGAGACCGCACAACGGCGACGTGAGCAACTGCTCGGCGACGTCGGGGTCGATCAGGGTCGGCTCGGACCGCTCGGACTCGGTGAGCCGATCCTCCTCGGACGCCGGGTCGACATCGGAGCGGTCGAGCAGATCGGCCACCCGGAGCGCTGTCAGCAGCACTTGGACGGCCGACTCGGCCCGCAGCGGCAGCTCGTCGCCGGCCACCTCGATCGGCACGTCGGCCGCGACCAGCGCCCGCCGAAGTCGCGGGATGGATCGCACCCCGGATCGGACCAGGACGGCCATCTCCGACCAGGGCACGCCCTCGTCGAGGTGCGTCCGACGGAGCAGCTCGGCGATCCGCTCGGCCTCGGCGGCTGCCGATGAGAAGGTCCGGACCTCGACGGAGCCGTCGCCATACGGCGGATCGACCACCCTTGGCCTGCGGAACCGCTCGTACGTGGTGCGATCCAGACTCCCGGGCAGCCCCAGGCGATCGACGACGCGCCGGGACACGTCGAGGATCTCGCTCCCGAAGCGCCGGGTCGTGTCGAGCGCGATGACCGGCGCCGGCGCGTCGATCGACGTCGGGAAGTCCCGTGGGAAGCGCAGGATGCCGCGCTGGTCGGCTCCGCGGAAGCCGTAGATCGACTGGTCCGGGTCGCCGACCACGATCAGGTCGCGGCCACCACCCGCGAGCGACCGGAGCAGCGCGACCTGCGCCGGATCGGTGTCCTGGTACTCGTCGACGACGACGAACCGATAGCGGTCGTGCAGCTCGGCCTGATGCGCCGGGTCGGCGGCGAGCAGCCCGGCCCGATGGATCAGCTCGGCGTAGTCGACCAGTCCTTGAGCGTCGAGGACCTCGAGGTACTCCGCGAACACCTGCCCGGCCGCGACCCACTCGGGCCTCTCGGCGCTGGTGCCGACAGCGGCCAAGTCGTCGGGGTCCCAACCCTGTGCTCGCGCCTGGGCGAACAGGGCCTGCATCTCATGGGCGAGCCCGCGAGTACGGATCGCCGGCACCAGAGCCTCCGGCCAGTCGACCGTACCGATGTCGCGGCTCCCGACCAGCAGGTCACGGAGCCGGACGTCCTGCTCCGGTGCACTCAGCAGCGAGATCGGATCGACGAACAGCTCGGCCGGGGCGAAGTGGCGCACCAGGCCGTAGCAGAACGAGTGGAAGGTCGCCGCCGTCGGCAACACGCCGGTGCGGCCGAGCCGGGCGGTGATCCGGTTGCGCAGCTCCTCGGCGGCCTTGCGGCTGAACGTGAGCACGAGGACCTGGTCAGGTCGCAGTCCGCGTCGCTCGATCCGGTCGACGACGGTCTCGACCAGCGTCGTGGTCTTGCCGGCACCCGGTCCGGCGAGCACAAGCAACGGCCCGCCGGGGTGATCGACGACCGCGCGCTGCGCCGGTTCGAGCGCGGGTGCCTCGGCCGGTTCGCTTGCGCGTCGGCGCAGCACGTACGAAACCGGCATGTCCTCATCACAGCAGATGGACCCGACGACAGCGACCGGGTCGAACGGCCGTGTCGTGGGTCAAATCGCTCCCGAACAGCGGCCCGGTGCCTGTACCGCACACAGACACCGGGCCGCCCCCGAGCTTAAACCGCCCGAGCCGGATCAGAGAATCGGCGAGAAAGGCTCAGTACCGGGCTCCAGAGTCACACCGGACAAACCGGAGTGCTGGTTGGCGTAGGCGAGCTCTTTCGCCAGATCCCCGACGCCGTTCGATCCGACGAGCGGTGCAATCTGCAGGGTGGACAACACGCCGAGTGCCCGGCCGTCGGCGTTCATGAAGCCACTGCCGGAGTCACCCGGGATGCCGGGGCTCACGGTGAAGACGTCGTGCGACCAGCCGCCGCCGGCGTCGCCGAGCGAGAGTCCGGTCTTTGGCGAGAGCTCCTGGACGCCGCCCCGCAGCGACGAGTTGCCGTAGGAGTAGACCCGGTCGCCGGTGGCGGTGCCGTTGGAGTCGAGGCCGACCGGCCCGCCCCAGAACGGGACCGACGGGTTGACGTCGTCGATGAACTGGGCGTCGACCTTGACCAGTGCGAGGTCGTTGAAGGCGCAGGTGTTGGCGTTCTGCTCGTTGGTGCGCTGCATGGTCAGCCACGAGGAGTACGCCAGGGTGCCGGTGCCGACCTGGGTGCCCTCGTCGAGCAGGCTGCCACCGGTGTTGAAGGTGACCCGGGTGCCGAGCGGCAGCGAGCCCGAGTCGCAGCCGTCGGTCTCGGTCGCGCCGCCGGTGCCGGCGCAGTGCGCTGCGTAGCCGACGTAGACCGTGCCAGTCGCGTCGGTGAAGACGAAGTTGCCCGTGCATTGAGCGCCGCTGGTGTACATCTGGACGCCGGGATGGATCGCCGCGGTCGCGGCCGGTGCCCAGGCCGGTGCGGCGGTGGCGCCGGTCGAGATCGTGGCGGCATAGGCGGTCGCCGCGACGAGCGAGGTCGCGACGGCGGCCAGCCGCTTGGTCGATGACGTCATACGCATGGAGGGCCTCTCCTGTGGACGACGGACACCGTGGCCAACGACGACGTACGAGTCGAGTTATGCCTTTGTACGTTGAGGCTTGCCGAGATTGCAGCCATGCACTGACAAAGCAGGCATTACGCCCTGGCGGATCGCTCTCGCGTCGGCCGCCTCACGAATCTTGAGGGATCCGGGTGGCGGGTTGCCGGAATCCCTCAAGATCCGTTGGATCCGTACTCGTGCACACCGACGACCTGGAACCAGTCGGGCTCCTCGAACCGGTTGCGCCGGATCGTCATGCCAAGGCGCTCCATCACCGCGATCGAGCCGGCGTTGTCGTACGACGTGCCCGCCACGATCCGCTCGAGCTGGAGTTCGGCGCCGGCCCATCGGATCAGCTCGCGGACGGCTTCGGTCGCGTAGCCCCGGCCGCGATGATCCGGGCCGAGCTCGTAGAAGAGCCCGACCTCCGGCCGCCATCGCGCTGGCCCGGCCGCGTCGTCGTCGAGCTGACCGAACGGCGCCAGGCACGGGACGAGTCCGCAGGCGCCGATGAGTACGCCGTCGGACCGCAGGACGATCGCCCGGTCGCCGTACGGCGGCTGCTGGAGCTGTTCGAGCTGGCGGTAGTTCGCGACCGACCAGCCCAGCCAATCGCGCCGCTCCTCGGCGCTGATCGGATCGCCGACCGCGCCGAGCACCTCGTGACAGGGCGCAAGGTCGTCGAGCGTGAACCGTCGGATGGTCAGCCGGTCGGTGGTCAGCGTGGGCAGTCGCATGGCTCACGCATCTTGAGGGAATCCGGTAGCTATGGCAACCCGAATCGCTCAAGATCGGTCCGTGCAGCTGCAGCCGTTCGACCCCGCGCTCGCCAGGCAGATCTCGACCTGGACCACCAGCGCCGACGAGGTCAACGCCTGGTCATCACGCTTCGACGACCGGGTGCCGCCGGAGGTCATCGCGGGCTGGTCCGAGCCGGACGACGTCGAGGCGTACGTCGGGATCGTCAACGCCACGGTCATCGCGTACGGCGAGCTCTGGCTGGACCCAGACGAGGGCGAGATCGAGCTGGCCAGGCTGCTCATCGAACCGAGTCGGCGCGGTCGCGGACTCGGCAGGGACCTGACCAGGTCGCTGGTCGAGCAGGCCCGGCGAACCCATCCGGAGCTGCCCCACGTCATCCTCCGGGTACGACCGGACAACGCCGTCGCGCGGCGGGCGTACGAAGGAGCCGGCTTCGTCGAGCTGGATGCGACCGAGGCGGAGGACTGGAACGCGGGACAGCCGGCCGAGTACGTCTGGATGCGGCTGCCGCCACACGAATCTTGAGGGCTTCGGGTAGGCGGGGCTACCCAAATCGCTCAAGATCCGTCGGAGGCCGAGGAGGCGGACGCGGGTGGCTCCCACGCGGCCCGGCGCATGTCGATGCGGAGATCGCCGACGATCCGCTCGCGGACCAGCGGAGTCCCCTCGGCGAGGTAGCGTTCCCGCGCCCGATGCCGATGCGAGTCGGGCAGCGTGCCGTTCGCGCGAACGACCCGCCACCAGGGCACGCCGCCGCCGTACTCCGACATCACCTTGCCGACCTGTCTCGGTCCGCCGGTGCCGACCACCTCGGCGATCGCGCCGTATGCCATCACGCGGCCGACCGGGATCGACTCGACGACGCGCAGCACCGACTCGACGTACGCCTCGTAGTCGAGCGCCACCGCATCGGCCGCCATCCGCCTACCCCCTGAGCGTGACGAAACTGCCGAGCGGCGGGCGAAATGTCCGCAGAAACGTCACGCTCACGGATGGCCCGAGCTGTCAGTAGGCGGGCTGCGAGGGATCGACCTGGTTGACCCAGGCGGACACGCCGCCACCGACATGGACCGCGTCGGCGAAGCCGGCTCCCTTGGCGATCGCGAGGACCTCTGCCGAGCGACCTCCCACCTTGCAGTAGAAGACCGACGGCTTGTCGCTCGGCAGCTTGGCCAGCGCCTCGCCGGTCTGGAAGTCGCCCTTGGGAATCAGGATCGAGCCGGGGATCTGGTTGATCTCGCGCTCATTCGGCTCGCGAACGTCGATCAGCTCGAAGTCACGCGACCCCTCCGCACGCTCCTTGAGCCACTCCTCGAGCTGCAGAACCGAGATCGTCGAGTCGACGACCGCCTCGGCCGCCTCGTCGGTGATCGCGCCGCAGAAGTCCTCGTAGTCGATCAGCTCGGTGACCGTGGGGTTGTCGCCGCATATCGCGCAGTTCGGGTCCTTGCGGACCGGGAGCGAGTTGTAGTTCATCTCGAGCGCGTCGTAGATCATCAGCTTGCCGAGCAGCGGCTGGCCGATGCCGGTCAGCAGCTTGATCGCCTCGGTGACCTGGATCGACCCGATCGACGCGCAGAGCACGCCGAGCACGCCGCCCTCGGCGCACGACGGCACCATGCCGGGCGGCGGCGGCTCCGGGTAGAGGCACCGGTAGCACGGGCCGTGCTCGGCCCAGAACACGCTGGCCTGGCCGTCGAAGCGGTAGATCGAGCCCCAGACGTACGGCTTGCCGAGCAGCACACACGCGTCGTTGACCATGTACCGCGTGGCGAAGTTGTCCGTGCCGTCGACGATCAGGTCGTACTGCTCGAAGATCCCCAGCACATTGTCGTTGTCCAGCCGCTCGTCATGGACGACGACCCGGACGTACGGGTTGACCTCGGCGACGCTGTCCTTGGCGGACTCGGCCTTGGACCGGCCGATGTCGCTCTGACCGTGGATGATCTGGCGCTGGAGGTTGGACTCGTCGACGGTGTCGAAGTCGACGACGCCGAGCGTGCCGACGCCGGCGGCCGCGAGATACATCAGGGCGGGGCTACCGAGACCGCCGGCGCCGATCACGAGGACGCGGGCGTTCTTCAGGCGCTTCTGACCGTCCATCCCGACGTCGGGGATGATCAGATGACGGCTGTAGCGGCGTACTTCGTCGAGCGTCAGCTCGGCGGCGGGCTCGACCAGGGGTGGCAGCGACACGGTTCCTCTCCGGAGTCTTGTCGGTTTGCTCAGTCCAACGCTAGGCCCGGGTCCGCGTGTTCCCTCCGGCGGCTCACCAGGCGGACGGCCGCGACCCACCGCGTACCGACGTGCGCCCGGCCCGCTTCGGACGGCCCTCGGACCACCGCCCGGACGCCCGCACATTCCGGATCGTTTCGATGCCGCCGGTAGGATGCAGCGGTCCCCCGAAGCTCGACAGATTGCCCTCGCCGTGACCGAGACCCAGCCGGCTGAACGCGCCCGCGGAGCGCGCCTGCCCCGCAGCGCGAGACGAGCGCAATTGCTCGACGCGGCCCTCGACGTCTTCGTGGCGAACGGCTACCACGCCGCCGCGATGGACGAGATCGCCGAGCGCGCCGGCGTCTCGAAACCCGTCCTCTACCAGCACTTTCCGGGCAAGCTGGAGCTCTACCTGGCCCTGCTCGACTCCTCGTGCGACACCGTCATGGACGCCGTCCGGCAGGCGCTCGCGTCGACCGACGACAACAAGGAACGGGTCGCGGCGACGATGGAGGCGTTCTACACCTACGTCTCGGGCGATCGCGCCGCCTTCCGCCTGGTCTTCGAATCCGACCTGACCAACGAGCCCGCCGTACGCGAACGCGTCGAGCGCGTGACCAACGAGTCGGCGTCCCTGATCGCCGAAGTGATCCACGACGACACCGGGCTGCCGGCCGAGGCGTCGGAGCTGCTCGCGGCCAGTCTGGTCGGCATGGCCCAGGTCAGCGCCCGCTACTGGGTGGGCAACTCCGAGTCGACGCTGGACCGCGAATCGGCGGTCGGTCTGGTCAGCGGATTGGCCTGGCGCGGCATCAGCGGATATCCGCGTAGCGAATCACCACACACTGGAGGGATAGGCTCGACGTGAATCGTCACCTTCGGCGAGGAGGCCCGGTGGAGGTCAAGATCGGCGTTCAGAACGCCAGCCGTGAGCTCGTGCTCGAAACGACCGACAGTCGCGACGAGGTGCTGGCGGCGGTCCAGAAGGCGCTGGACGACGGCGTGCTGCTCGAGCTCCTCGACGCGAAGGGGCGCACCATCGTCGTGCCCCCGGACCGGCTCGCCTATGTGGAGATCGGCGAGGAAGGCCCACGTCGGGCCGGGTTTGTGAGCTAGATTCAGGTACGCGGGGGCTCACCCCCATCCGGGAGGTCGACATGACCATCGAGGGCATCTTCGGAGCCATCATCATCGGCTTGTTGCTGGGCGTGATCGGACGCGCGCTGGCGCCCGGCAAGCAGGACATCCCGATCTGGCTGACGATCGTGGTCGGCATCGTGGCTGCCCTGATCGGCACGCTCATCGTCGGGCCGCTGCGCGACACGGGCGGCTTCGACTGGACCGAGTTGGTCGCCCAGGTGGTCCTCGCCGTGATCGGGGTCATGCTGGCCGCGTCGTGGTACGGCCGCCGCAAGACCAAGACCTGACGACACGCCCAACACGCGCTACGAATCTTGCGGGATTCGGGTAGCGCGAATCCCTCGAGATCGGAAGCCGATCAGGCGGCCAGACCGAGCTTGGCCATCCGCTCGGCGTGGTTCTCGGTGAGCCTTGCGAACATCCGGCCGATCGCGGCCAGATCCATGCCGGGTCGGTCCACGCCCCCGGCGAGCAGGGCCGACAGCCCGTCTCGCTCGGCGACGACGACCTGCGCCTGGCTCAGCGCCTCCCCCACCAGCCGGCGACCCCACAGCGCCAGCCGCCCACCCACGACCGGATCATGGGCGATCGCCGCGCGTACCCGATCCACTGCGAACTCGCTGTAGCCGGTGTCGCTGAGCGTGTGCAGGATCAGCTCGCGGGTGTCGGCGTCGACGTACGCCGCGACCTCCCGATAGAAGTCGGCGGCCAGGCCATCGCCGACGTACGCCTTGACCAGCCCCTCGAGCCAGTCGGCGGGGGCGGTGTGCTCGTGGAACCGGTCGAAGGTGGCCTCGAAGGGCGCCATTGCCTCGGCCGGATCGGCCTCGAGCGCCACCAGGCGGTCTCGCAGCGCGGCGAAGTGGCCGAACTCGGCACAGGCCATCGCGGCCAGCTCCGCCTTGTCGGTCACGGTCGGCGCCATCTTGGAGTCCTCGGCGAGCCGCTCGAACGCCGTCAGCTCGCCGTACGCGAGAGCCCCGAGCAGGTCCACGATGCCGACCCGATAGTTCGGATCCTGCAACGCCAGAGGCGTTTCGTCGTCGGCCATGACAAGCAGCCTACGGCCGATCGATAGACTGAGGCGACACGATGGGGGATCGACCCGTCCACCGGGCGGGCATGCGAAACGAGGAGACTCTGACCACCTTTCACGACCTTGGTGTGCTGCCCGAGATCGCCGACGCGTTGCGCGAGGTCGACATTGTCGACGCCTTTCCGATCCAGGAGATGACGCTGCCGATCGCGCTGATGGGCACCGACCTGATCGGGCAGGCCCGTACCGGCACCGGCAAGACGCTCGCCTTCGGCATCCCGGTGCTGCAGCGCATCGTGGCCCCAAAGGACCCCGACTACGCCGAGCTCGCCGGCGCCGGCAAGCCGCAGGGGCTGATCGTGGCGCCCACGCGCGAGCTCGCCAGCCAGGTGGCGTCCGACATCGCCGTGGCCGGCAAGCACAGGAGCACTCGTACCCTCACGGTCTACGGCGGCGTCGCGTACGAGCCGCAGCTCGACACCCTCAAGGGCGGCGTCGACATCGTCGTCGGTACGCCGGGCCGGCTGCTGGACCTGGCCGACCGAGGCGTCCTGGACCTCGCGCACATCAAGGTGCTGGTGCTCGACGAGGCGGACAAGATGCTCGACCTGGGCTTCCTGCCCGACGTCGAGCGGCTGATCGCCAAGACACCCGAGCTGCGCCAGACGATGCTGTTCTCCGCCACCATGCCGGCGGCGATCGTGTCGCTGGCTCGTACCCACCTGCGGCATCCGGTCAACATCCGTGCCGAGTCGACGACCGAGCAGCAGACCGTCCCGACGACAGCCCAGTTCATCTACCGGGCGCACCAGTCGGACAAGCCGGAGATGGTCGCCCGGATCCTGCAGTCCGAGAGCAGCGGCCGCACCATCGTGTTCACCCGGACCAAGCGCCAGGCGCAGCGGGTCGCCGACGAGCTCAAGGAGCGCGGCTTCCCGACGTCACCGCTGCACGGCGACATGGCGCAGGACGCGCGCGAGCGGGCGCTCAAGCGGTTCCGCAACGGCCGGGTGCAGGTGCTGGTCGCCACCGACGTCGCCGCCCGGGGCATCGACGTCGAGGCGGTCACCCACGTGATCAACTACGAATGTCCCGACGACGAGAAGACCTACCTCCACCGGATCGGCCGCACCGGCCGCGCCGGCGCGTCGGGTGTCGCGGTGACCCTGGTCGACTGGGCCGACCTCACCCGCTGGAAGGTGATCAACAACGCCCTCGACCTGCCGTTCGAGGAGCCGGCCGAGACGTACTCGACGTCCGAGCACTTCTACCACGACCTCGGCATTCCGCCGGACGCCACCGGCCGGATCGCCCCGGCCCCCAAGGCGTCGGATCGGTCCGACGACGGCGGCTCAGAACGGTCGGAGCGCAAGAAGTCCGGCGGCAAGCGGTCCGATCGGCCGCGGCGCCGCAAGCGCTCGCGCCGCCGGACCCGTGGCGGCAAGCCCGTCGACCAGGCCAGCGGCAACTAGCGTCGTCGGCCGTCCCGGTCAGCCACTCCGCATGGCTCGTTCGCACTCCGCATGGCATCGACGCCGTGCAGAGCGCGCAGACACCACGAGAACGTGGTGTCGCGTCGGGCGCTAGGCCAGCACGCGCACCGACGTGCCGATGCCGGCGAAGCGCCACATCGCCTTCGCGTCGACCAGCCGCTGCCGGATGCAGCCGTGGGAGCGCGGCGTACCCAGCTGCTCGGCCGTCTGCACGTTGTTGCCGTCGGGGTCCTTGGGGATGTCGTGGAACCCGATCGCCGCGTTGTCGCCCTCGGTGAACCGCACGAAGAACTCCATCGTGCTCAGACCGTCGAAGGAGACCGCGTAGCGCGATCGGGAGTAGACGTCGTAGCGGCCGGGATGCAGGTTGTCGTAGACGCTCCCGGACACCAGATAGCTTCGCTGCACGCCGTCCTTGGGCCCGGCCAGCCAGACCCGCTGATCCGACATGTCGTAGACGACGCGGCGGCCGTGTCCAGAGTGCTTCGGCGCCTGATGCGGATCGCCGTGCTCGAGCCGGCGCGGCTGTTGGCGCTCGGCCGTCGGCTGGCTGGTGCTCTCGAGCCGGACGTCGACGTCGGCCGGCTCCGGCTCGGGCTCGGCGTCGTCGAGATCGTCCGGACTCGTCTCGGCTTCGGCCGGCGGGAGCATGGGCGCCTCGGCACTGCGGTACGGCACGAAGCCAGCGGCCGCGCCGGCAGCGGCGAGGGTCAGGGTGAGCGATGTGGCGAGAAACGCGATCCGGCCGTAGCGAGGCCGGCTGCGACGAGCGACCGGTCGCCGACCTGCCGCGCCTCTCTTCTCCACCCGGACATCGTAAGGGCCCGGCCCAAGCTCGCGGCGCTACGGCGCGACCGGCCCGGCGCCGTCCTGGAGCGTCGTCGCCAGGTCTCGATAGGCCTGCGCACCAGGGTGCGAGCGCGCCGTGCCGAGGATCGACCGGCCGATCGCCGGCGCCTCGGCGAACCGGACCGTCTTGGGAATCGCCGGGGCGAGCACCGGAAGGTCGTACGCCGAACCGATCGTGTCGAGGACCGCCCGGGCATGCTTCGTCCGGCCGTCGTACAGGGTCGGCAGCACGCCGAGCACGACCAGGTCCGGGTTGGTGTAGCGGCGGACGTCGTGGACGGTGTCGAGCAGCTGGCCCACACCGCGATGCGAAAGCGTCTCGCACTGCAGCGGGATCAGCACCTCGTCGGCCGCGGACAACGCCGCCACGGTGAGCATGCCGAGCGACGGCGGACAGTCGAGGAAGATCCAGTCGTACTCGGTGGCCACCGGCTCGAGTGCGGACCGCAGGACCTGCTCACTGCCGGACCGGGACAGCAGCGTGGACTCGGTGCCGGCCAGCTCGATCGTCGCGGGCATCAGGTCCGGACCGTCGTCGGTGGTCACGATGACCTCGTGGGGAGTGCGCTCGCGTACGAGCATCTGATGCACCGAGGTCTCGAGATCCTCGGGGTCGATCCCGAGGGAGAAGGTGAGGCAGGCCTGAGGGTCCAGATCGACCAGCAGGACTCGCTGGCCCTGCTGGAACAGCGCCGCCCCGAGCGTCGCCACGGTGGTGGTCTTGGCGACGCCGCCCTTCTGGTTGGCGACCGCGATGGTCCGGGTCACTCGGTCATTGTGCCGGACTCTGGCGGCAGTTCCGACTTGCCGCCGGGATCGCGGACCGCAATGCTCAGGGCATGCCTGGAACGGCCCTCATCACCGGAGCGACGGCGGGCATCGGCAATGCCTTCGCGACCGAGCTTGCGACCCGGGGACACAACCTGGTGCTGGTCGCCCGCGACCAAGAGCGACTGAAGACGGTGGCGAAGGAGCTGACCGACGCGCACGGAGTCGAGGTCCGGACCCGTACCGCCGACCTGTCCACGACGACCGGCATCAAGCGGGTCGCCAAGGACCTCGCCAGCGACGAGCGCCCGATCGACCTGCTCGTCAACAACGCCGGCTTCGCCCTGCGCAAGCGGTTCACCGAGAACCCGATCGAGGAGGAGGAGGCCGTCCTCACCGTGATGGTGCGGGCGCCGATGCATCTGACCCACACCGCGCTCAACGCCATGTCGTCGCGCCGCCGGGGCGGGATCGTCAACGTCGCGAGCGTCGCCGGCTTCACTCCGCGCGGCTCGTACGGCGCGCACAAGGCCTGGGTGATCAGCTTCAGCCGCTGGGCGCATTACGCGTACGCCGGTCAGGGCGTTCGGGTGATGGCGTTGTGCCCGGGCTTCGTGCGTACGGAGTTCCACCAGCGCATGGGCGCCCGGACCAATAACATCCCGGGCTGGATGTGGCTGGACGCCGGTGAGGTGGTTCGCAGCGGCCTGGCCGACCTGGATCGCGGCGTGGCCGTCTCGGTGCCAACCTTCCGCTACAAGGCGATCACCGGACTGTCCCGCATCACGCCGGCCCGCCTGGTCGCCCGCGTGGCCCGCCTCGGCCGCTGACCCTGCCGCGGTGGGCGGACGAGCCGCTGGGCGTGACGTATTTACCGTGAAAGCCCACGTTTGGCGGCAGAAACGTCACGCTGAGCGGATGGGGTGGGCTCAGCCGAGGTCGACGATGGCAGCGACCGGGCCGCCGCCGTCCGGACCCTGATGAGCGGCCGACACCGAGACGAAGACGGCCGGGTCGCCGGTCACTGCAGCGGTGACGCCACCGACACAGGCCTTGATCTGGCGGTGCCAGTGCACGTCGGAGTCGTCGAGCATGGCGTTACGCCGGCCGCGTACCTCGCCGTCTTGACTCACCTCGCACTTGAGGAACACGTTGACCAGCCGGTCGTCGAGGTCCGACGGATGCGGCCGCTCCGGCAGGTCGAGACCCGCGTCGCGGATCGCCGCCCAGATGCCGTCGGCGTCGAGCGCGTCCTTCATGACGGCGTGCCCGATCCGATAACGGCCGCCGACGCCCCTGGCGTTGCCGACGACCACGACCTGGGCCCGGTCCAGCTCGACGCCGGACGAACAGGACGCGACCGCGGAGTAGAGCTCGCGGTTGTGCATGACGTCCTCGTCCGGCGGCATCTCGATCTCGCCGAGCGCCACCGCGACGCCGAGGGCCGTACATCCGTTGGACAGGTCCATCGACTCATGCGTGTGCTCGGTCCACACCGTGTGGCCCCGGCTCTTGGCGTCGCGAATCGTATGGATCGTCAGCAGCGGCGTCTTGGTCTGGACATAGTGCACGTCGGCCGGATCGGTGATCCCTGCCTCGGCCATCGCCGCGCGTACGCCGTCGGCGACCTTGGTGATCATGCCGGCCCGGCCGATCTCCTCGGGCAGCAGCGGCTCGCTCATCGCGTAGCCGACGGTGATCCGAGGCTCCTCGGAAGCGGGCGCCGTCCCGTCCGGCACAGTCGCGAAGATGGTGGCGTGCGGACTGATCACGCCGTCGGTGCCGCCGGACCACACGATCGGGACCTGGTCGACCTCGTCGGCCGAGCGAGTGCCCCTGGCGACGAGTACCTCGCGGAAGGCACGGTCGGCGATGATCCGGGTGTAGTCGTTGACGCCGCCGTTGCCCTCGGTCTTGCCAATGATGGCGATGACCCGGTCGGCCTCCATCACTCCGTCGTCGAGCAGCCGCTCGAGCTCGCTGGCGTCGGCGACCGAATGGATCGGCACCTTACGGACTTCGATGGCCGAGGGCATCTGCGATCTACCTTTCGTCGGGTACGACGACCGTACCGGCCTGGCCGTCGACCGCCTCGGCAATCCGGCCGAGCGACGTGATCGCCGCCGGCCGACCTGTACGTTCGACGAACCGGCACGCTGCCTCGACCTTCGGCCCCATCGACCCGCTGGCGAACTCGCCGTCGGCGGCGTACTTGCGCATCTCGCCCGCCGTCACACGGCCGAGGGACCGGGCCTGCGGCGTCTCCCACCCGATCACAGCCGCGTCGACGTCGGTCGCGATCACCAGCCGATCGGCGTTGAGCTGCTCGGCGAGCAGCGCGGCCGTGAAGTCCTTGTCGATCACAGCTTCGACGCCGACATAGCCTTGCTCCTCGTCGTAGACGGTCGGAATCCCGCCGCCGCCGGAGCACACGATCACCCAGCCGTCGTCGAGCAGCGTGGTCGCGGCGGCGACGTCGAGACAGGCCCGCGGCTCGGGCGACCCGACGACCCGGCGCCAGCCGCGTACGCCACGGTCCACCCAGTGCTGACCGTGCTCGATCATCAGCTGCGCGTCCTCGTACGGCAGGAAGCGCCCGATCGGCTTGGTCGGATGCAGGAACGCCGGATCGTCGCGATCGACGAGGGTACGAGAGACCAGCGCGGCCGACCGGGTCGAGGAGCCGCGCGCCGCGAGCGTCCGGTCGAGTGCGTTCAGCGCCAGCATGCCGATCGTGGCCTGGGTCTGGGCGCCACACCAGTCCAATGGGACCGGCGGCACGATGTCGGCCGCCAGCTCGTTCTTGAGCAGCAGATTGCCGACCTGGGGTCCGTTGCCGTGCGTCAGGACGATGCCGTAGCCGGCGACCACGAGGTCGGCCACGGTCTCCATCGCAGTGGCGATGGCGACCCGTTGATCCTCCGGTCCGGCCTCCCCGTCCGGACCCGTCATGGCGTTCCCGCCAAGCGCAATGAGCAGTCGCATGGGGCGAGGCTAACGCGCCGATTCAACCGGCGAGCGATGAGTTATGAAGACAACGCCGGTCTATCTGAAGAACGATCCGATACGGAAGGAAATGAGCCAGATGGCGCATGCCGACGTGGTGCGCGCGCTCGTCCAGAGCTACCTCGCTCAGGACGCCAGTGCCGCCGACCGACTGATCGCCGACGACTTCTCGTTCACCAGCCCGCAGGACGACCACCTCGACAAGGTGACGTTCTTCGAGCGCTGCTTCCCGGCCAGCGTCCAACTCGACTCGTATCGGCTGGTCGACGTCGTCCCGACCGAGGGCGACGACGTCTTCATCCGCTACGAGTACGTGTCGCTGCAGACCGGACAGCGGCACAGCAACGTCGAGGTGCACACGGTCCGGGGCGACCGGGTGACCGAGATCCAGGTCTTCTTCGGCGGCCTGGCCTAGGGGGCGCTCGGGTCGTCAGCCGTGTCCTGGCGCACGGACCGCTCGGACTCGAGATTGGCGATCAGCCGGTCGAGCGTACGCATGAAGGCGCTGATCTCGGCCGCGCTAAGACCGTCGACGGCCTCGGCGTTGATCGCCCGGGCGGCATCGGTCAGGTCGCCCTTCAGCCCATGCGCTCGCTCGGTCAGCAGCACCAAGGCCTGTCGCCGGTCGGACGGGTCGGGAACCCGCTCGACGAGGCCGTCGCGCTCCATCCGCTTGAGCGTCACGGCCATCGTCGGCTGCTCGATCCGGACCCGGCGACTCAGCTCGCTCTGGGTCAGACCGTCCTGCTCGTAGAGCGCGAGCAGTTGGGCGAACTGCCCCGGCACGACGCCGACCTCCTCGATCCGATGTCGGAGCGCCTGTGCCAACAGCCGGGCGAGATGGTTGACCTGGTAGCCGAGTGAGGACTGCCGGGCGAACGGCTCCGGCTCCCGGGTGCTCACGCGTGCACCCATCGACGTCGGAGCCGCCGCACCCGCGGCCACTGCCACATCGCGATCCCGCTGGCGGCCAGGACGGGGACGCCGACCCAGCGGATCAGCTCCATCAGGGTCGAGTCGGTGTCGGGCGTCAGGTAGATGAACCCGAGCAGCAGGGCTGCGCTCGCGAGAGGCACCCATCGCTGGATGGTCCGGACCTGCCGTGCTCCGCCAGGCTTCCGTGCGGTCATCGACATCACCTACATCAATAGCTTGCTATGTATCTTTCCATAGCTTGCTATCTACTTCAAGAGCGCTTCCCTTCGGCCTTGGAGGTACTCCCGCTCGGCAGCATTGTCGGTGCGCTCGATGGCGGCGGCATAGGCGGCGGCCGCCTCGTCGGTACGTCCTAGCCGCCGCAGCAGATCGGCCCGGATCGCGTGGAAGACGTAGTAGCCGTCCAGATCGAGGGCATCGACCAGCGCCAGGCCGGTCTCCGGACCGTCCACCTCGGCGACCGCGACCGCGCGGTTGAGCGCGACGACCGGGGTCGGCGACACCACGAGGAGCTGGTCGTAGAGCCGGACGATCTGCCGCCAGTCGGTGTCCTGCACCGCCGGTGCGTCACTGTGGACCGCGTTGATCGCCGCCTGGATCTGGTACGGCCCCGGATCGTCGCGTCGCAGACAGCGGCGGACGATCGCCTGACCCTCGTCGATCAGGTCCCGATCCCACAGGCGGCGATCCTGATCGGCCAGCAGCACGAGCTCGCCGTCCGCGGTCGACCGCGCCGGCCGACGGGACTCGAGCAGCAGCATGAGCGCGAGCAACCCCTGCGCCTCCGGCTCGTCGGGCATCAGCTCCGCCAGCACCCGCCCGAGCCGAATGGCTTCGGCACCGAGATCGGCCCGGTCGAGTCGATCGCCCGAGCTCGCCGTGTGGCCCTCGTTGTAGATCAGATAGATCACCGCGAGCACGGCCCGCAGCCGGTCCGGCAGATCGGCCTCCCTGGGGATCCGGTACGGGATGCCGGCGTCGCGGATCTTGCCCTTGGCCCTGACCAGCCGCTGCGCCATCGTCGACTCGGACACCAGGAAGGCACGAGCGATCTCCGCCGTGCTGAGTCCGCCGAGGAGACGGAGCGTCAGGGCGACCCGGGCAGCCGGCGCCAGGGCCGGGTGGCAGCAGGTGAAGATCAGGCGAAGCCGCTCATCGCGCACGGGTCCCTCCTCCACTGGCTCGTCGCGGGCATGGAGCAAGGCCGCCTGGGCCTGCCGATCGTCCCGCGACTCCTCGCGGCGAAGCCGGTCGATTGCCCGGTTGCGGGCCGTAGTGATGATCCAGCCGGCCGGGCTCGGCGGCAGCCCGTCGGCGGGCCACCGTTGCAGCGCGGTCGCGAACGCGTCCTGTACGGCTTCCTCCGCGATGTCGATGTCGCCGAAGACGCGGACCAGGACCGCCACCGAGCGACCGTACTCCGCTCGGAAGATCCGCTCGATCTCCTCGTTCGGTACGGCCGGCGCGGTGGGCATCAGCCGCCGATCGAGTCCTGGAAGGGACGTACCTCGATCGGAAGTGCCTGAATCGCCATCGCGAGCTTGCGTCCCCACTCGAGAGCGGCATCCAGGTCCGGGGCCTTGACGATCGTGAAGCCGCCGAGATGCTCCTTGCCTTCGACGTACGGCCCGTCGATCGTGAGGACGTCGTCGTCCTTACGCTGCAGGACCGTGGCCGTGCTCGGCGCATGCAGACCGCCGCTGAAGACCCAGACTCCGGCGTCCTTCATCTCCTGCTCGACCGCGGCGATGTCTCGCATGATCGGGTCGAGGATCGCGGGTTCGGGCGGTGGGCCGTCGGGCTGATAGACGCTCAGCAGGTAGTGCTTCATCGCGGAACTCTCCTTGTCGTCTCGTGTCCTCACGGCCAGCCGGCGCCGGGTGCAGGTGCGTCGACGGCGACCACCTGTCCGGAGTACGGCTGGTCGAAGAAGCGCTCGGGCCCACGCCATTCCGCTGCGGCTATGAACAGTGTCGACCCGTCCGGGCCGCCGAGCGTGCAGGCGAAGCAGCCGCGATCGACGTCGACGGTCTGCAGGATCTGGCCGCCCTCGCGGACTCGGACGCACCGCCCGTGCGGCACGTCGGCGTACCAGACGGCTCCCTCGGCATCGATGCAGATGCCGTCCGGCGGATCGTCACCGACGTCGGCCCACACCTGGCGATTCGACAGGCTGCCATCGCTCGCGATGTCGTACGCGGTCAGACAACGGGCATGGGACTCGGCGACGATCAGCGTCGCGTTGTCCGGCGTAACCGCCATGCCGTTGGGGAAGGCGAGGCGGTCGGCGACCTGTCGTACCTCGCCGTCCGGCGTCACCAGCGCGATGCCGCCTGGGACGACACCCTCGGGCGGATCGAAGTCGTTGCCGCCGTTGACATAGACGTTGCCGCGACCGTCGACGACGATCTCGTTGAGTCCCTCGAACGCCAGGTCGGTCAGGTCGGCGTGGTCGACCAGCGAGCCGTCGGGCTGCTGCCGTAGGAGCCGACCCTCCGGCCCCGTCGTGACCAGCAGCGGCCCTCCGGGCAGCCAGTCGATCGAGAAGGCGACGTCGACCGGCGCCGTGGCCATGACCTCGCGGTCGCCGGACAGCTCGATCGCCAGGACCTCGCGGGTGCCCCAGTGGGACAGCCACAGCCGACCGTCATGCCACCGCGGCGACTCGCCGACGACGAGGCCGTCGGTCAGGACACGTGGATCCGGCATGGTGCTCCTCCGTTCGTGTGCTCTCATCCTCTACACGAACGGTTCGCGGCCAGATCGACACTCCCCCGGCGCGGTTTGGGGTGATCGGTCAGAGTCGATCCGGCTCCGATGCGGGGAGCAGCCGGCGGGTCAGGGGCACCGCGAAGGCGACGGCGGCGACGGCCGCGACGAGGGCGCCGCTGAGGTAGAAGCCGACCCCGTCGCTGCCGTAGTTCGTCGCGAGATCGGTCGACTGCACCGAGAGGCCGACGGCGGCGACCGCGAACGCGGTGAATCCGACCGTCAGCCAGACCACCGGCGGCAGGCCGTACCCGCGTCCGCGCTCCCCGCCGCGCCGGGTCCACAGCCACCCGAGGCCGAGCAGGACCAGCCCGAGCCCGCCGGCGAGCAGCCGGAGCGCGACCGCGTCGTGACTCGTCTCGAGGACGGCAGCCTGGGTGCACGATGTCGCCGTCGGCTGGAAGGCAAGGAAGTGGCCGCAGGCGGACGCGGAGTACGTCTGGTGCATCGACCCGACGAAGTCCGACCCGAAGGCCGCGGACATGGCCGCCGCCACCGTACCGCTCACCCCGACCGCGACCAGGCCGGCGCCGAGCAGCAGGACGAGCGGTCGGACCGACCCGGCGACCAGGCCGACGAGCCGGGTGTGGACCGCCGGTCGGGCAGCCGCGACGATCTCGCCCGGCGTGCCGAACCGCTCGACAGCGGCTCGCTCCGCCTCGACCCGCTCCAGCCCGCCCGCCTCGAGTGCGTCGGCGCTCTCTCGCAGATGCGACTCCGCCTCGGCCAGCAGTCGCCGGGCCGTGGCCGCATCGGTGTCGCGAAGCTCGTCGTACAACGCATCGAGGAAGCTCTCGATCGGGCTCGCGGCCGTCATGACGGCACCCCCACGACGGACTGCACGCCGCGGGCGAAGCCGAGCCAGCGCTTGCGTTCCGCGGCGAGTTCGCGCTTGCCCTGGGGAGTCAGGTCGTACATCCGGCGTCGGCGCGGGCCGTTCTCGTCCCACCAGCTCATGATGTGGCCGGCCTTCTCGAGTTTGTGCAGGGCCGGATAGACGGTGCCCTCGGCGAGATCGAAGGCCCCGTCGCTGCGATCCCGCAGCATCGTGATGATGCCGTACCCATGCGCCGGGCCGTCGGCGAGGACCGACAGCACGAGCAGGTCGAGGTTGCCCTTGAGGCGAGCGGAGTCCATACCTAGGGATCCTAGGCATGCGATCGTCGTCGATCCAGACCGCCACAGGCGATTTCACTGGAGGTTCCGAGTCGAACGGAGGAAAATCAACAGTCAGGTGTTGATTTTGGAGCCATGCGCACGAGGAAATCAACAGTGAGTGTTGATTTCATCCTCCAGGAGTGCGTAAAATCGCCAGTGGACTGTAGATTTTCGGAGTAGCAGCGTGGTGGATCCTGAGAGCGGCCGTGTCAGCATCGGCGTGGTTGCCGGCCGTCTGGGCGTCTCGTCCAGCTGGGTGCGGCAGCTCGTAGAGGCGGGGGTTCTTCCAGCGACGACGACCAGCGGCGGCCACCGACGCTTCGATCTCGACGAAGTGGACGAGGCCTGGCGAGAGTACCGGCGAGCTCTGGAGCCATTCCCCCCAGAGGCAGCACCGCGCTGGCGTCGCAGCTTCGAGCTCCGCGGTCTCGCGGAGGACAAGGTCTGGGCCGAAGTGAAGGCGGCAGCTGGTGAACTTGTGGATCACCCGCAGGCACAGCAGATCGCCGCGTATGCGGTCACCGAAATGGTCAACAACGCCATCGACCACTCCGACGGCGAGCGGGTTGAGGTGAGCCTCTGGATCGACCCGGCCGAGATCCGGCTCGTCATCTCCGACGACGGCGTCGGAGTCTTCGAACGGATAAGGAGCGGCCTCGACCTCATGGACATATTCGCCGCCATCGCCGAGCTGACCAAGGGCAAGCGAACGACGGATCCGTCTGCCCACACTGGAGAGGGCATCTTCTTCACGTCGAAGGCAGTCGACATCTTCGTCCTCGAAAGCAACGAGGTTCGCTGGACGGTCGACAACGAGCGCACCGACGAAGCAGTGGGGACGAGCGCGGTATCGGACGGGACGACGGTGCGAATGAGCCTGGACCTCGAAACAGATCGGGACCTGACGAGCCTGTTCCGCGAGTTCACGATGGACCACGACTTTGTACGTACTCGACCGGTCATCAAGCTCTTCGAGATCGGCACCGAGTTCGTGAGCCGCAGCGAGGCGAAGCGACTGCTGGCTGGACTGGACCAGTTCCGCGAGGTCGAGCTGGACTTTCGGGGCGTGGAGTCCGTCGGCCAGGGGTTCGTCGACGAGGTGTTTCGGGTGTGGCCCCGCAATCACCCCGACACCGAACTGATGCCCACCGATATGAACGAGGCCGTGCGGTTCATGGTCGAGCGCGGACTGCCCAGGCCCTAGCGTCAGGCCCAGTCGCAATCGGCCGCGACCGCTCCGTCGGCCAACCGGGGGTAACCGGGACCGCGATCGAAGAACGGCCGCTCCTCGGGACGGGCGTCGGCCAACTCGGCGCGCAGCGACCGAGTCGCCTCGGCGTCCCAGGCCAGATCGCCGGCGCCCACCGTCCCGGTCAGCACGACTCCGTAGTCGGTTCGGGCGCCGGCCGGCGAGACCTTGCCCCACCGGACGTCGCGGACGACCAGCTCCGGATCGCGTCGCAGCGGATCGCCCCATCCGCCGCCGCCGGTCGTCTCGATCCGGATCAGATCGCCCGCTCGCACCGGCTCGGCGTCGGCGAGGGCGTCGACCTCCCGTTCGTTCGGACCGCCGGGGTCGATCGTGACGCGGAACGGCCGACCGGCCAGACCGCCACGGACGCCCCAGCACGCCAGGATCGACCGGTCCGCGATCGACATGAAATGCGCGTCGCGGAGCATCCGGATCTGCTTGTCGTAGCCGAGCCCGCCGCGATGCTCCCCCGGCCCGCCCGAGTCGACGGCGAGGCCGAGCCGCTCGACGATGAAGGGAAACCGCGACTCGGTGAACTCGGTTGGCAGGTTCCGGGAGTCCGGCACGACGTGGATCGTGTCCTCGCCGTCGCCGTGCGGCCGGCCGCCGGAGCCGCCGCCGAGCACCTCGCGCATCAGGTACGGGCGATCGGCGGTGTCGAGGCCGTAGACGCCGGTGTAGCGGATCGTCTCCTGGTCCGCCGGCATCGCGCCGTCGACGGCCTTGGCGAGCGCGCCCGCGAGCACGCCGAGCAGTCGAAGGATCACGAACGTACGAGCGTTCGTCGGCGCCGGATGAACCGGCGTGAGCAAAGTGCCCTTGTCCGGGAAGCGCATCTCGATCAACGGCACGACGCCCTCGTTGACGTCGAGCTCGGCCATCCGCTCCGGCGTGTCGGCCAGGTTGCGCAGGATCGGCGCCAGCCACTTCTTCAGGAACACGCCGTCCGCGTAGTCGCCGCAGTGGTTGATCGGACCCTTGGCCTGCGGCGACGTGCCGCCGAAGTCGATGACCAGCCGTTCACCGCCCGGGTCGTCCGACGCCGTCCGCGTCAGCGTGATGCGTTGCCGATGCAGCTTGGGGTCGTCGACGCCGTCATGCTCGGCGTAGTCCTCCCACACCCACTGCCCCACGGGAATCCTGCTGAGGATCTCGCGGCGATAGGTCCGGGTCGTACGGTCGATGATCGCGTCGAAGCACGACTCGACGACGCCGCGGCCGTACCGCTCGAACAGCTCGCCGAGTCGCTGCGCGCCCATCAGGCAGGCGGAGCATTCGGCGTCGAGGTCGGCCGCGAGCGACTCGGGCATCCGCGAGTTGCGGGTCATGATCGTCATCGCAGCGCGGTTGGGTCGGCCGTCCTCCCACAGCTTGATCGGCGGCACCATCAGGCCCTCTTCGAAGACCGATGTGGCATGACTCGGCATCGATCCCGGTACGGCGCCGCCGATGTCGTCGTGATGGCCGAAGGCCTGCACGAACGCGACGACCTCCGGGCGCCCGGCGGACTCGGCAGCGCCGTCGAACACCGGGACCGTCACGCAGAGGTCCGGCAGGTGACCGATGCCGCCCTCGGATCGATAGACGTCGTTGTGGAAGAAGACGTCGCCCGGCCGCATCTGGTCGAGCGGGAAATCGCGAGCGACCGGGTGCACCAGCGCGCTGTACGACCGGCCGGTGAGCTTGCGAAGCAGCCGATCGTGGATGCCGGCCCGGAAGTCGTGGGCGTCGCGAATCATCGGTGATCGAGCTGTCCGCGCGATCGCCGTCTCGACCTCGCGCTCGACCGAGGCCAGACTGCCCTGGACGATCTCGAGCACCACCGGGTCGACCGAGGCGCCGGCGTCGGCGGTCAGCATGCCGAACGGGAACTCCGTGGGCACGGTCGCGGACTTCATGGGACGAATCTTGCGGGTTTCGGGTCGAGATGGCTACCCGAAGGGCTCAAGATCCGTCGGCGCGGCGCATCGGTTTCCCATGAGGTCATGGGAAACCGCACTCATCACGGGTTGTAACCCATGAGGCGTGAGGTTTCCCATGAGGTCATGGGAAACCGAGCGGCCGTGACGGAGCGCCTACCGCAGTCGGGACCGCCCGGTCGGCGACAGCCGCAGCCGCAGCGGCTCGGCACGCATTCGCGGCCCCAGTCGCGGCCACACGTCGTGCTGCCAGCGCTCACTCGCCTCGAGTCGTCGCCGGTAGTCCGCATGGGCAGCCGTGTCGTCCAGGCGTACCAGCCAGGCGACCACCGGCTCGTCCTCGCGAACCGGCAGCGCGGGGAACGTGTTGGGCACGTCGGTCGACTCGAAGGCAGCGACTGGCGCTCCCGCGATCTGGCCGAGCAGCGGCACCACGTCGGACGAGACCAGGTCGAGCAGATCGCGCTCGATCGGTCGGTCGAGCAGGCACACCGTCAGGTCGTACACCGAATCCGTCGGCGCCGAGTCCACCGGCGGATGGGCCGGGTCACCGACGAACGGCTCGTCGCGGATCGGGGCCAGCAGGAGGACGTCGTCGGAGTCGACCATGGTCGCGTTGGCCCTTGCCGTGCTCGGCCCAGACCGGTCCGCCGTAGAACGCGGCCAACGCCTCGCCGCGCTGGTCGGGCGATCCGACGGGATAGCCGCGCAGCCACACGAACCGGTCGGGGTCGTCGAGATCGCGGAACTGTCCGTAGACGCCCATGCCGAGCCGCTCCTGCGACTCGACGAACTCCGCGTCGAACAGGTCGATCAGGTCGTCGCGCCGGCCCGGACGCAGTGCGTACTGCCGCAACTCCAGCAGCGGCGGCCAGCCGTCGAAGTCGGGGCGGCCGGCTGCGGTCATCATGGCGTCAGCCAAGCAGCAGGCCCCGACAACGGATCTTGAGCGATTCGGGTAGCTGCGGCTACCGCGATTCCTCAAGCTCCGTGCGAGTGAGGACGAGATTGCCGTACGCGTCGACCTCGGCCTCAAAGCCCGGATGGATCGGGACGGTGGCGCCGTACTCCTCGACGACCGCCGGGCCGACGATCCGGTGCCCGGGGGCGAGGTCCGGTCGCCAGTAGAGCTCCGTGTCGACCTCGCCGTCGGCGGCGTCGAAGCAGACCGGCCGGTGGCCCGACGGCGTCGGCGACCCGGTCGCAGCCGGGCGTTCGCCGATCTCGGGTCGCTGGATCGGCCCGACGCCGGACACCCGGAGGTTGACCCACTCGACCTGCTGGCTCGCGTCGTCGGCGAAGTCGTAGCCGTAGAGCGCCCGGTGCGCCTGATGGAACTCGGCCGCGACGGCGCCGGCCAGGTCGCGGTCGACCGGACCGTCCGGCACCGGGACCCGCACCTCGTACGCCTGGCCGAAGTAGCGCAGATCGGCGGTCCGGACGTACCGATGCCGCGCCCGGTCGAATCCCTCCGCGTCGAGCACGGCCGCCGCCTGCGTGGCGAGCTCGTCGAACCGGGCGCCGACGTGATCCAGATCCAGCTCGTCGTGCAGGGCGACGTCGGTGCGTACGTAGTCGTTCTTGACGTCCACGGTGAGCAGCCCGAACGCCGACACGTTGCCCGGGTCGGGCGGCACCAGCACCCGCGGCACACCCAGCACGTCGATCAGCCGACACGCCAGCAGCGAACCGGATCCGCCGAACGTGGTCAGCGTGAAATCGCGGACATCGAGACCCCGCTGCACGGTGACCTGGCGCAGCGCGTTCGCCTGGTTCCAGGTCGAGATCTCGAGCACGCCGACGGCTGCCTCCGGCGGCGTCAGGGACAGCTTGCCCGCCAACGCGCCGAGGCCGTCGCGGGCGGCTTCGACATCCAGCGGGATCTCGCCGCCGAGCAGATGCGGCGGGATCCGGCCCAGCAGGAGATGGGCGTCCGTGACCGTCACGTCAGTGCCACCCTGGCCGTAACCCAGCGGCCCCGGATCGGCGCCGGCC
>Ga0081455_10001959_pt1 | contig 24720 bp, 26 predicted proteins | sample TabmetS3T2R1_FD_70207 | JGI IMG/M metagenome (GOLD analysis project Ga0081455, IMG submission 70207) | Tabebuia heterophylla rhizosphere microbial communities from the University of Puerto Rico - S3T2R1 | ecosystem: Host-associated > Plants > Roots > Rhizosphere ...
GCTAGACAGCCTTGGTGAGGAGGAGGGTGGCCTCTGGCGCCGCGTGATCGCGGGCCAGAAACCGGCATGTATTGCTGGAAGGGGCACTACAGCGCTGCGGCGGCGGATCCGCTGAGCTCGTCGAACTCGATGTCCGTGAGCTCGATGCCCGCCGCGGCGACGTTCTCCTCTAGGTGCTCGAGCGACGAGCTTCCCGGGATCGGGAGCATGACCGGCGACCGGCGGAGAAGCCAGGCGATCGCGATCTGCGCCGCCGTGGCGCCGTGGTTCGCGGCGAGCTCGGCCAAATGTCCGCGGGAGCGCGCCAGCTCGCCGAAGCCGAGCGGGAACCAGGGCAGGAACGCGATCCCCTCTCGCTCGCAGGCGTCGAGCATGCCTTCCCAGGGCCTGTCGGCGACGCTGTAGCGGTTCTGCACGGAGACGATCGTGGCGACGCTGCGGGCCTGCGCCAGCTGCCGCGCGTCGACGTTCGAGAGCCCGATGTGCCGGATCTTGCCCTCCTGCTGAAGCTCGGCGAGTGCGCCGACCGACTCCTCGATCGGAACCGTCGGGTCGACCGAGTGGAGCTGGTAGAGGTCGATCCGCTCGAGCCGGAGGCGCTCTAGGCTGGATTCGAGGGACGCCCGCAGCGTCTCGGGGCGGCCGTCCTGGCGCCACTCTCCCCGCCGCTCGTGGAGCAGCCCCCCTTTTGTCCCGATGACGAGGCCGTCGGGATAAGGGTGAAGCGCCTCGGCGATCTGGAGCTCGTTGACTGCCGGCCCGTACGAGTCCGCGGTGTCGATGAAGTTGACCCCGAGCTCGACGGCGCGGCGCAGGACGGCGAGCGCACTCTCCTGGTCGTCCGGCGGTCCGATCACGCCGGCCCCCGTCAGACGCATGGCGCCGAAGCCCAGGCGGTTGACCGTCAGATCGCCGATCCGGACCGTTCCCGCGGCGGCGGCGGGCTGCGTAGAGGGCGCAGCGGCCATCAGGAGGAACCTACTAGACAAGCTCGAGCTGACGGTGTGACTCGAACCCGGAGAGGCCGAGGCCTACTAGCCGCAAGGCGCCGGGTCGATCGGCCAACGCCCGGTCGAGCAAGGCGCACGCGAGCTCCCAGATCCGGTCCGCGTCGTCCGTGCCGACGGGCAGCGTCGTCGACCGGCTCCGGATCGCGAAGTCCGGATACCGGACCTTGGTCGTCACAGTACGGGCCGTCTCGCCCTTCGTGCGCAGGTGCTCGGCGAGCGCGTCTGCCATTGGTCGCAGCTCGGCTCGGAGCTGCTCGACCTCGGCGATGTCACGGGTGAACGTCTCCTCCTGGCTGATCGACACGCGCTGGGTCTGGGTCTCGAGCCCGCGTGGGTCGATGCCGCGGGCGCGATCGCGCAGGAGCTTCCCGACCTTGCCCGGCAGCTGGGCGCGCAGGCGCTCGTCGGACAGCGCGGCCAGTGCGCCGATCGTCTCGACGCCCTCGGCCCGGAGGCGCGCTTCGGCGCGCGGGCCAACCCCGGGCAGCAGGCGCACGTCGAACGGCGCCAGGAACTCCGCCTCGCGCCCCGGGAGGACGACGACCAGGCCGCCCGGCTTCCGCCGGTCGCTCGCGATCTTCGACACGACCTTGCAGGTCGAGACGCCGAGCGAGCACGTCAGGCTGGTGGCACCCCGAACGGCGGTCTGGACGGCTTCGGCGACCCTCCGCGCCTCTCCGAAGCCCGGCGCCACCTCGCCGAGATCGAGGTAGCCCTCGTCGAGACCGGTGCGCTCGACGGTCGGGACGACCTGACGCACCGTGTCCCAGACCTCCTTCGAGTAGGTCGAGTAGACCCGGTGTCGCGGCCGGAGGAACACCGCGTGCGGACAGCGCCGCAGCGCCTCAGCGCAGCTCATCGCCGAGTGGATCCCGAACCGCCTCGCGGCGTAGTTTGCGGTCGCGACGACGCCGCGGCCGTGCGGGTCACCGCCGACGATCAGCGGCTTCTCGCGCAAGCTCGGATCCTCGAGCTCTTCGACCGCGGCGAAGAAGGCGTCGAGATCGAGGTGCGCGACTATCACCACGCCAACTCTACGAATGGGACCTGACCAGGGGCCAGGCCCCCGGACCTGGCCTCCGGGGACATTGCGGTCGAAACCGCATGCCTTGGCCTTCGAGGAGCGACGAATCGCTCCCGGCCGCGGTGCTTTCGCCAGAACCGTCCGCTCAGGACATCGGGTGGGGCCAGGCCCCTGGACCTGGCTTACGGTGACAGGCGCTCGATCGTCCAACCGTCGCCGTCGCGCCGGTAGCGGAAGCGATCGTGGAGGCGGCTCTCGCGGTGCTGCCAGAACTCCCACGTCTCCGGTACCAGGCGGTAGCCGCCCCAGTGCGAGGGCAGCGGCACGTCGCGTCCCTGGAACTCGCGCTCGAGCTCGGCGACGCGCGCGTCCAGCTCGTCGCGCGAGCCGATCACCTCGCTCTGGCGCGACGCCCACGCCGCGATCTGCCCGCCGCGCGGCCGCGTGCGGAAGTACTCCTCCGACTCGTCGTCGGCGACCCGCTCCACGGGGCCCTCGATCCGCACCTGCCGCCCGAGCGGGTGCCAGTAGAAGAGGAGGGCGCCGCGGCCCGTCTGCTCGAGCTCGCCGGCCTTCCGGCTCACGTGCCCGGTGTGGAACTTGAACCCACGCTCGTCGACGCCCTTCGCCAGGACCATCCGGACCGAGGGGCGTCCGTCCGCAGTCGCCGTCGCCAGAGCGACCGCTTCGGGAGCATCGACGACTCGTTCTGCCTCCTCGTACCAGCGCCGGAACTGGCGCAGCGGATCAGGGTCGAGGTCGCTGCGTCGCAGAGGCCGATCGCGCTCGCTCATGAATACGGATTATTCAGTATGCAACGCGCCGGAGCCTGCGCTATCTTCGACCGCATGGCGACCACCAAGACCATCGAGCTCCGGACCGAGATTCCCGGCCCCCGTTCCCGCGAGATCGTCGCGCGCAAGGAGCGCGTCGTCGCGGAACCGCTCTCACTCACCTGGCCGATCGTGATCGAGCGCGGCGACGGCGCACGGATCACCGACGTGGACGGCAACACGTTCATCGACTTCACCGGCGGCGTCGGCTGCCTCAATGTTGGCCATTCTCACCCGCGGGTGGTCGAGGCGGCTCAGGAGCAGCTCGAGCGCTTCAGCCACACGGACTTCACGATCGTCCCCTACGAGGTCTACGTCAGCCTCGCCGAGCGGCTCTGCGAGCTGGCACCGATCGAGGACGCGAAGGCCGCGTTCTTCAACGCCGGCACGGAGGCGGTCGAAAACGCGATCAAGTTCGCGCGCTCGTACACGAAGCGCCCGGCCGTGATCGCGTTCGAGGGCGGCTTCCACGGCCGCACCCTGCTCTCGCTGTCGCTGACCTCGAAGGTGCATCCGTACAAGGCCGGCCTCGGCCCGTTTGCACCGGAGGTCTACCGAGTCCCGTTCCCGAACGACTACCGGGGGCCGAGCGCGGAGGACGCGCTCGCCGCGCTCGAGCGCACCCTCACGACTCAGGTCGCGGCGGAGACGGTGGCCGCGATCGTGGTCGAGCCGGTCCAGGGCGAGGGCGGATTCCTCGTCGCGCCGCAGGAGTACCTCGAAGGTGTCCGTCAGCTCTGCGACGAGCACGGGATCGTGATGGTCGTGGACGAGGTGCAGACCGGGTTCGCCCGCACCGGCAAGCTGTTCGCGATCGAGCACTACGGGATCGAGCCCGACCTGATCACGATCGCGAAGTCGGTCGCGATGGGCCTGCCGCTGTCGGGCGTGATCGGAAAGCGCGAGATCATGGACGCGCCGCCGGACTCCGCAGTCGGCGGAACCTACGTCGGCAACCCCGTGGCCCAGGCCGCCGCGCTGGCAGTCCTCGACGTCATCGGCGAGGAGGACCTCTGTGCACGCGCGTCGGTGCTGGGAGACCAGCTGCGAGAGCGGATGCTCGCCTGGCAGCGGCGTTTCCCGAAGATCGGGCACGTCCGAGGGCTCGGCGCAATGCTTGCGATCGAGCTGGTCGAAGATTCGCAGGCGAAGACCCCCGCCCCGGAGCTTGCGTCGGCCGTCACCGACGAAGCCGTGAAGCGCGGCCTCCTGCTGCTCAAGTCGGGCATCTACTCCAACTGCATCCGGGTGCTGACACCGCTCGTCCTCTCCGACGCCGAGCTCGACGAGGCCCTCACGGTCTGGGAAGAGGCGCTCGGCGCTGCCCTCACCGATTAGCAGCGACACGACCTCAGTAACGTTTCCTCGCATGACCGCGGGCGACGTGATCGTGGAACGGTATGAGCTGCTCGAGCTCGTCGGAAGCGGCGGGATGTCGAGCGTGTGGCGGGCACAGGACCGCCTGCTCGACCGCACCGTCGCGATCAAGGTGCTCCACGAGCAGTTCGCCTCGGACGACGAGTACGTGGAGCGCTTCCGGCGCGAGGCGCGCTCGGTGGCCCAGCTCAGCCACCCGAACATCGTCACCGTCATCGACCGGGGCGAGGACGAGAGCCGCCAGTTCATCGTCTTCGAGTTCGTCGAGGGCGAGAACCTCAAGCAGCTGATCCAGCGGACGGGCCGGCTCCCGGTGCGCGACGCGATTCTCATGACGCTGCAGATGGCGCGGGCGCTCGCGTTCGCGCACGGCCGCGGGCTCGTCCACCGCGACGTCAAGCCCCAGAACGTCCTGCTCAACGAAGAAGGGCAGGCCAAGATGACCGACTTCGGCATCGCCCGCTCCGTCGACGTCCAGGGCGTGACGATCACCGGGACGGTGCTCGGCACGAGCGAGTACATCTCGCCCGAGCAGGCCCGCGGCGAGCAGGTCGACGCGTTGAGCGACGTCTATTCACTCGGCGTCGTCCTCTACGAGCTCCTGACCGGCAGCGTCCCCTTCACCGGCGAGAACTTCGTCGCCGTCGCGCTCAAGCACGTCCACGAGCCGGCGCCCGACCTCCTGGAGTACAGGCCGGACACACCGCCCCGAGTAGCGATGGCCGTCGAGCGCGCGATGGCGAAGAACCCGGCAGACCGCTTCCGGTCGATGGGCGAGCTCTGCTCCGAGCTCGAGGCGGAGCTCGCGGACTTGGACCCGTCCTCCGAGGAAGCGACGATGATCGCGCGCCCGACGTCCCGGCCGGCACCTCGCCGGCGAGCCGACCGCCGGAAGCGGCGGCGCAGCGGCTTCCTCTGGCCGATCGCCGCCGTTCTCACCGTCTTCGCCGTCGCCGCCCTGGCCGCGTTCGGAGCCTTCAAGCTCCGCGACGACGACGGATCACCCCAGGCGGCGCCGCCCGCACCGCTGCGCGTCACTGGAGTCGGCGCCTACGACCCCGGAGGGGACGGCGCCGAGCACGACGACGAAGCGCCGCTCGCCACCGACGGTGACCCGTCGACTGCGTGGCGCACGGAGACCTACCGGTCCAATCTCAGCCAGCTGAAAGAAGGCGTCGGCCTCGTGCTCGACGCCAGGCGCACGATCGAGCCGACGGAGCTCACCGTGACGAGCGACACGCCGGGATTTCAGGCCGAGATCCAGAACGGTGACAGTGCGCAGGGGCCGTTCACGACGATCTCCGATTCAAAGACCGTCGAAGGCACGACGACCTTCACGCTGCAGGACGCTTCGGCCCGCTACTTCGTCGTCTGGATCACCGAGATCCCCGCCGGCACGCACGCGGAGGTCAACGGAGTCCGCGTCTCCTAGAACTCGAGCTTCGAGCGGCGCTCGTGCCGCTCCAGCGCCAGCTCGATCAGCCGATCGAGCAGCTCCGGATACGAGATCCCCGAGGCCTCGAACAGCTTGGCGTAGACGCTCGTCGCCGTGAACCCGGGAATCGTGTTCAGCTCGTTGACGAGCACCTCGCCGTCTGGCGCGACGAAGCAGTCGACGCGGGCCATGCCCTCGCAGTCGGAGGCGATGAACGCATCGACGCTCACCTGCTGGACGCGCTCGATCGCCTCGTCGGAGATCCGCGGCGGGATGATCAGGTCCATCCCACCTTCGTCGTACTTGGCCGAGTAGTCGTACCAGTCGACGCCGCCGAAGCCGTGGGCTTCGATCTCGCCCGGGATCGAGGCGATCGGCTCGCGGTTGCCGAGCACGCCGCACTCCACCTCGACACCGTCGACGAACTCCTCGACGAGCACCTTCTCGTCATGGCGACGGGCAAGCACGACGGCGTCGTCGAGCTGCTCCGGCCGCTCGACCTTCGTGATCCCGACCGAGGAACCGAGCCGAGCCGGCTTCACGAACACGGGATACCCGAACGGATTCTCGGGACGGTCGCCGTTCCGCAATGTCAGCGACCGCGTGACCGGGATGCCTTTGTCGCGACAGACCGACTTGAAGAGATCCTTGTCCATGCAGAGCGCCGAGGCAGTCACGCCCGCCCCGACGTAGGGCACGTTCGCGAGCTCCAGCAGCCCCTGAACCGTTCCGTCCTCGCCGAAGGGCCCGTGCAGGATCGGCAGCACGACGTCGACGCGTCCGAGGGTCTCAGGCGGTGTCTCAGTCGGCACGGGCAGCGTCTCCGCGACGGGCCGCTCGAGCTCCTTCAGGCCCGAGTTCAGCGCCCAGCGTCCCTCCCGGTCGATCTCGATCGTCTCGATCTCGTAGCGCTGAGGGTCGAGCGCCTCGATCACGGACTTCGCCGACTCGACCGAGATCTCGTGCTCGCTCGATCGCCCTCCCGCCACGACGGCGACGCGGATCCTGTCCGTCACGGCGCGGGCGGCGGTGGCTGCGGTGGCGGCGGCTCGGGCGCCGGCGGAGGCGGCTCGGGCTGCTGCGAGAGCCGACCGACGAAGAGGGTCACCCGCGCACCGGGCTCTGCCTGCTCGCCGGGCGGCGGCGTCTGGCTGATGACAACGCCGTCCTCATTGGGGTTCTGGGTTGGCGTGTCCCGGATCACGACCTCCCAGCCCTCGTTCTCGAGCGTCGCCTGCGCGCTGCCCTCGTCGAGACCGCGAACGTCCGGCACCGCAGTCGTCGACTGCCCGGTCGAGACACTGACCGTCACGCGCGACCCCGGCGGCACCAGCGCGCCGGGCGACGGATCCTGGTCGACGACCGTGCCCTCGGGCTCCGACGCGTCCACGTCTCGGCGCACCGGCGTGAAGCCCGAGCGGCGCAGCTGCTCGGCGGCGCTGTCGTACGACTGGCCGATGACGTTCGGGACGCCGATCGTCTGCTGGCCCTTGGAGATGTTCACGCGAACGGTGCTGCCGCGGACGATGCTCGTTCCTCCCTTCGGATCCTGGGCGATGACGGTCCCCGACGGCTGGTCGGAGAAGATGTCGACCGCGTTCGGGACAAGCCCCGCCGCCCGTATCGTCGAGATCGCGTCGGCCTCCCTGGCCCCGACGACGTCCGGCACCACCACCCGCGGCTTTCCGGTCGAGACGACCAGCGTGACCGCGTTCCCGCGCTGAATCCGCTCGCCCGCCGCCGGGTTCTGGCGGAAGACGATCCCGCGGGGCACGGATTCGTGCGCACGCGAAACCACGACCGGGCGGAGGTCCGCATTCTGGATGTTCCGTCGGGCGACGGGCAGGCGCTGGCCCTCGACGAAGGGGACGGCGACGGGCCTCGTCGCGCTGAGCTCGTCCTGGATCCGGTCCCAGGCGTAGAACCCGCCGACGATCGCGCCGGCCAGCAGCAGAATCGCCAGCAGCCACGGCCAGATCGGTCGGCGCCGGCGGCGCGGCTCCTCGTAGTCGTAGTACGGGCTCCGGTAGGGCTCGCTGGTCGGCGCGGTGACCGGGCGGCGCGAGATCATCGTCGGCGCGCTCTCGGCGAGGCCTGCGCCCGCGAGCACCGCTGTCGCCGCCTCGGCCGTCTCGGCGGTGACTCCGCCGCCGCCGGCGACGCGTCCGAGCTCCCGCTCCATCTCCTCGGCGCTCTCGTAGCGGTCGGCCGGGTCCTTCGCGAGCGCGCGGAGCACGATCATGTCCAGGTCGGCCGGGATCTCCGGCCGCAGCTCCGACGGAGGCTTCGGAACCTCGGACAGATGCTTCATCGCGATCTCGAGCGGGGTCTCGCCGGTGAACGGCAGCTGACCGGTGAGCAGCTCGAAGAGGACGACGCCCACGGAGTAGACGTCGGAGCGTTGGTCGACCGCCGCCCCGCGCGCCTGCTCCGGCGAGAGGTACTGCGCCGTGCCCACGATCGACCCCGCTTCGGTCATCTGGCTCGCCGTCGTCCGCGAGATGCCGAAGTCCGTCACCTTGAACCGCCCGTCACCCGACCCGTCCTGGACGATCAGCACGTTGTGGGGCTTGATGTCCCGGTGGACGATTCCTCGCTTGTGCGCGAAGCCGATCGCGCGGAGGATCTGGCGCGTGACCTCGATCGCGTCGTGGATCGGGAGCGGGCCGTCGGCGACGATGCGCTCCTTGAGGCTGCGGCCCTCGAGGTACTCCATCGCGATGTAGTAGGTGCCCTCGGCCTCGCCGCGGTCGTAGATCGAGACGATGTTCGGATGGGAGAGCCCGGCCGCGTTCTTGGCCTCGCGCCGGAACCGCTCGACGAACTGGTCGTCGCTGGCGTGCCGGTCGTTCAGGATCTTGATCGCAACGCGGCGCCCGAGCTCCTCGTCCTCCGCGAGGTAGACGTTCGCCATCCCGCCCGAGCCGAGCTTCCGGATGATCCGGTAGCGCTCGTCGAAGAGCGTGCCGATCATGGTGTCGGAGACGGCCATCTGCCTAACCGGTTGAGTTCGACGGGCTTCGAAGGAGTGCCTGCATGATCTGCTTCGCGATCGGGGCTGCGACCTCGCCGCCGGTCGCGTTCTGGTTCTGGAGCACGACGGCGATCGCGACCTGCGGGTTGTCGACCGGCGCGAAGGCGATGAACCACGCCGTGTTCCGGCCCGCGACGCCGGTCTCGGCCGTGCCGGTCTTCCCCGCCACCCGAACGCCGGGGATCTGAGCAGCCGTTCCGGTTCCGCTCGAGACGACGCCCTCCATCATCGAGGCGATGTCGCGGGCGACAGTGGGCTTGACCGCCCGCCGGAGCTCGTCCGGCTTGATCCTCGTGAGCAGCGTGCCGTCCGGCTTGCGGATTCGGTCGGTGAGCGTCGTCTTCATGACGACACCGCCGTTGGCGATCCCCCCGGCCACCATCGCCATCTGGAGCGGCGTCACCTGCATCCGCTCCTGCCCGAACGCCAGCCGGCCCGGATCGGCCCTCCCCTCCTGGGAGCGCGGAAGCAGCCGCCCGCCCTGGTAGAGGCCGCTCGGCGCCCGCTCGCCGGAGGGCAGGTCGACCGGCGGGTCGTCGTAGAAGCCGAAGCGCCGCGCGTAGTCGAGGATCTTCGGGGCGCCCAGCTTCTTCCCCATCTCGCAGAAGGACGAGTTGATCGAGTTGATCATCGCCTGGGTGAAGGTCACCGTCCCGAACGGCCTCGTCGTGTCGTAGTTGTTGACCCGCTTGCCGTACTCGATGCAGTAGCCCGGGTCGAAGAAGGTCGACTCCGGCGTGTAGGTGCCGGTGTCGAGCGCCGCCGCCGCGGTCACGACCTTGAAGATCGACCCCGGCGTGAACAGGCCGCTCGTCGTCCGGTTGAGCAGGGGGGCGACGCCGCACGGCCCCGCGCCCCGCTGGATGCGTCGGAAGTTGCGCTCGACGAGGTTCGGGTCGTACGTCGGGCTCGAGGCCATGACCAGCACCTTGCCCGTCTTCGGGGCGATTGCGACGGCCGCTCCACACTGCCCGGCGAGCGCGTTCATCGCCACCCTCTGCGCCCTCGGGCGGAGGGTGAGCATCAGATCGTTCCCCTCGATCGTCGCGCCCCGGATGCGGTCGAGGGTCGTCTCCAGCAGCGTCGCCAGGTTGGCGTTCGCACCCGTCAGGTAGTCGTTGCGGGACTGCTCGAGCCCCGCGCGCGACCGCGCCTGCGTCGAGTAGCCGACGGCATGCGCGAAGAGGTCCCCGGTCGGGTACCGGCGGAAGTAGAAGGTCTGGCCCTTCACCTTCCGCGGGCGGTTCCGCGCGAGCACCGTGCCGTCGGCGGCGAAGATCGCGCCCCGCTTGATCGTGAACTGCGCGACGACCTTGATCGCGTTGTCGCGTCGGTCGGCCAGGGACGGCGCGGCCCACGCCTGCCAGTAGCTCGTCCCGACGATCAGCGCGATCACGAGCGCGAGCGAGGCGACAGCGATGTTCCGGATCTGCACGTTCATCGGTCGACACCCTCGTTCGCGCGGTCGGACACGAGCAGGAGCCCCGCCAGCAGGACGAAGTTCGCGACGATGCTGGAGCCGCCGTAGCTGACGAAGGGCAGCGTGATCCCGGTCAGCGGGATCAGGCGGATGATCCCGCCGATGATGATGAACGCCTGGAGCGTGAACGCGAAGGTCAGGCCGACGGCGACCAGCTTCGAGAAGCCGTCACGGGCGAGCAGCGCGATCCGGAACCCGCGCGCCGCGAACAGCATGTACACGAGCAGGAACGCCGAGATCCCGATCAGCCCGAGCTCCTGCGTCAGCGCGGAGTAGATGAAGTCGGTGTTCAGGTAGGGAATCAACGGGTTGCCGTCGGCGTTGGTGAACGTCCCCTTGCCGAACCCGGTGCCGCCGAAGCCGCCGTTGGCGATCGAGTAGAGCGACTGGACGGTCTGGTAGCCGGTGTCGAAAGGGTCGCTCCAGGGATCGCGCCAGATGTCGATCCGTTCCTGGACGCGGGGAACGAGGGTGTAGATGCCCGCCGCGCCCGCGACGAAGAGCGCGGCGCCGGCAAGCACGAACGAGAACCTGGCTGTCGCGACGTAGAGCATCGCCAGGAAGATCCCGAAGTAGAGAAGTCCGCCGCCGAGGTCGTTCGTGATCACGAGCACGGCCATCGCGCCGCCCCAGATCAGGAAGAGCGGGCCGAGATCCTTGAGCCGGAACTGCGCCAGCACCTCACGCTTCTCGCGCAGGTAGCCGGCGAGGAAGACGATCAGGAGGATCTTCGCGAACTCACCGGGCTGGAAGTGGATCGGGCCGACGTTGACCCACAGCCTGGCGCCGTTCACGGTCTCGCCGAGGAACGGGATCACCGGCAACACGAGCAGCGCGATCGCACCGAGCCCGAGCAGGTACTTGTAGCTCTCGAGCTTGCGGTAGTCCTCGCGCAACAGGAAGAGCGTCGCCGAGAACGCGCCAAGCCCGATCACGACCCAGAGCCCCTGCCTGAAGGCGTCGTCCTGATCGAGTCGGTAGATCTCGGTGAGCCCGATACCGGTCAGCAGTCCCGCCATCGGCAGCAGGTACGGATCGGCGTTCGGCACGGTGATCCGCGCGACGACGTGGGCGATCAGGTAGAGGCCGAGGAAGAAGAGCCCGTACGAGAGCGACGCGGAGTTCACGACCTCCTGCTGCGCGATGTAGACGCTCGCGAAGCCGAAGCCGACGAGGACGCCGACGACGACTAGGCTGGCCAGCTCTCTGTTTCTCAGGCTCATAGTCGGGCCAGGATCCAGAGCACGGCCGCGGCCGCGATCAGCAGCACTCCGAGCGCAAGGATGATCGGCAGCGCCTTGCTCCTGCGGCTCTTCTCCTCGACCGCGACGACCGGATAGCCGTCTGACTCGTCGAGCGTGTCCTCGTGGTCGGGAGCGCGGTCCGAGGCGATGACCGTGTCCTCGGTCTGCTCGCCCGGTTCGATCGCGGCGAGCTCGAAGAAGACGACGGTGATGTTGTCCTCGCCGCCGACCCGGTTCGCGGCGTTGACGAGCTCCTTCGCCGCCGCTTTCAGGTCTCGACGGTTCTGCTCGACCGCGTCGAGGATCGTTGCCTCGTCGACCATGTCAGTGAGCCCGTCCGAGCAGATCAGGAACAGGTCGCCCGGCTCCCCTTGCACCGAGAACGTGTCGACGTCCACGTCGGGCTCCGTGCCGACCGCGCGTGTGATCACGGCTCGCTGCGGGTGAATCTCGGCCTCCTCCGGGGTCAGCTTGCCGCTGCGGACGAGCTCCGCGACGAGCGAGTGATCGTCGGTCAGCTGCTCGAGTCGCCCCTCGCGGATCAGGTAAGCGCGCGAGTCGCCGACGTGGCCGATCGCGACCCGGTCCTCCTCGACGAGGGCAACGGTCATCGTCGTGCCCATCCCGGACGCCTCGCGGTCCTCGGTGGCCCGGCGGAAGACGCGCCTGTTCGCCTCCTCGATCAGCGCCGCGACGCGGGCCTCGCCGCTCGCGCCGTTGCCGTCGCTCTCCTGGAGCGCTGCGGCTGCCAGGCTCGAGGCGATCTCGCCCGCCCTGGCACCGCCCATCCCGTCGGCGACCGCGAACAGCGGCGGTTCGAGGACGTAGGCGTCCTCGTTCTGCCTGCGCTTGCGGCCGGCGTGGGAGAGCGCTGCCGTCCGGCCGAGCGTCACAGCTCGTACCTCAGATCGGTCTCGCCGACCCGGATCACGTCTCCCGGCGAGAGCTTGCGCGGGCGCGTGACCTTCGAGCCGTTCACGAACGTCCCGTTCGTGGACTGGAGATCCTGCAGCCAGACGCCGTCGCGGCGGGGCTCGATCCGAGCGTGCTTGACCGACGCGAACTCGTCGACGTCGAGCACGAGATCGTTCTCGGGGGCTCGGCCGAGCGTCACCGGAGCCGAGTCGAGCTCCCGTTCCGTGCCGGGATCGATCGCAGGGCTCGCGAGGACGATCAGGACGCCCGTGTGCGAGCGGCCGAGCCCTGCGGCCGCCGCCTGCTGCGGGGCCAGGACGAAGCTCTCCTGCGGAAGCCTGAGGTCCTTGGAGACCGAGCGCACGATCCGCCAGATGAAGAGGTAGAGCAGCACGAGGAAACCGATCTTCAGGCCGAGCAGGACCGCTTCGACCTCGACCGCTGCGACGATCAAGGGTCCGACCGCCTGAAGACGAGCTCAGTCGAGCCGAGGGTGATGCGGTCCTCGTCGTCGAGCTTTGCCCGCTTCACCGCGCGGCCGTTGACAGTGACGCCGTTCGTCGAATCGAGGTCGACGATCCAGTAGCTCGACCCGTCCTGACGGATCTCGGCATGACGCCGCGAGACGTTCGGGTCGGAGACCCGAATGTCGGCGTCCTTCGAACGGCCGATGATCGCGCTCGGCTGCCGGAGCTCGTGCGACTTTCCTCCGATCGCCAGCGTCGCCGCCGGCTCCGGCTCCGGTTCGGGCACCGGGGCCACAGCCTCGGTCTCGGGCGGCGTGGCGCGGTACACGCGGGTCTCGCCCGGCTCTGGCGCCTGCCCCGGCTCCCCTCCCTCGGCCTCCCGCTGGATCATGCGGTTCGCGATCCCGAACAGGCCGACCTCGAGATCGTCGTCGGTCTGGAAGGTGACCTGCGGCTTCGACAGCAGCACGTAGCCCTCGCGGCGACCGTGCTCGCCCAGGTACTGCTCGAGCTCCTTGATCAGCGCAGGCTCGTAGCTCTCGAACTGGCTGCGGTCGCCGGACGACAGGTAGACGACGTACTCGTTCGGGGCGTAGACCTGGGAGACCGAGACCATCTTGTAGTCGTCCATCTCCTTCGCCAACTTCCGTGCCAACTCCACAGGCTGCACGTTGCGGCGGAAGGCACGTCCGAACGTGCCCTCGAAGAGGGATTCGATCTTCTGCTCGATACTCCGAAGCACGGGCGAAATCGGCGCGAGTTTAGCTGCGGCGACGCAGCTCTCCGGCCGTCAGGACGGCGCAGCAGAGCCAGATCCCGGCCACGACGGGCAGGGCTTGAACGGCCCCCACGGGGAGAAGCAGAACGGCCAGCGAGAGGGCGCCGAGCCCGGCGAGCGGCCAAGGGCCGCGACGGGCCGCGAGCGGCGCGAACGCAGCGAGGAGCCCAATCGTGAGGGCGGCCAGGAGCAGCTCCGGCCGGTTTGCGAGACCCCGGGCGAACGCGGTCATGACCGCACCCGCATCGTCACTTCCGCCGAGCCCCAGCGCAGGCGGCTCGCGGCTGCTCAACGGCAGGTTCCTCCCCGCCAGGCCCACAACCACCGCGCCGATGAGCACGGCGAGCGCGGCGTGGATGCCCCGCCAGCGGGCGCTTCTCACAGGCAGCAGCGCGAGTGGGAGAAGCGCAAGCGCACCGATCGGGGCCAGGAGCGCGCCGACCGAGGCGATCAACCCCTCCTCCGGGCGTCGCCACGTCGCGACGAGCCAGACCAACGCTGCGAGGCAGTAGGCGAGCGCCAGCCCCTGCGAGACGTTGCCGAGCGGGAGGACGGCAATCGAGAGCGCGAACGCGAGGCCGAGCCGCGGCCTCAGCGCGGCGAGCGCTCCGGCGAGCCCCGCCAGGCCCCAGCCCCAGCCGGGTGGATAGAACGGGACGAGGGCGGCGGTCGCGCCAGCGAACACCGCCGCAGCGACGCCGGCGGCGATCCGCTTCGCCGGCGGAGCCGGCAGGCGCGCCAGCGCTCCGGGGCCCCTCGACCGCCGCGCCGGGGTGACCGCGTCGCGCAGGCGCTGACTGAGCTCGACGGCGCTCGGCCGACGGGAGGGATCGAGCGCCATGGACCCGTCGACGGCGTCGATCAGAGTGCGGGGAAGATCGGGCCGCATCGTCTCGAGCGGCGGGGCCCCGGCGTCGATTCGCCGCGCAGTCTCGACCGGAGACGACGACCAGAACGGGTGGTAGCCGACGAGCGCCTCCCAGAGCAGCACACCGACAGCCCAGATGTCGGCGCCGAACGACGCCTCCTCGCCCGCGAGGCGCTCCGGGGAGATGTAGGCCAGCGTCCCGGGGACGTCGTCGGCCGCGGTGAGAGTCTCGGCCTCGGCGAACTGGGCGAGCCCGAAGTCGAGCAGCCGTACGTCGATCTCCGGACCATCGGCGACAAGGACGTTCGTCGGCTTGATGTCACGGTGGACGATCCCGTTCGCGTGCGCATGAGCCAGGCCTTCGAGGATCTGGGCAGCGGTCTCGATGCTCGCCGCGTCCCCGAGCTCGCCCGACCTGATCCGGTCCCGCATCGTGCGTCCCGGCACGTACTCGTAGACGATGTAGACGTTGCGGTTGTCGCCCGCGAACCGGTACGCGCGGAGGCAGCGCCGGTGTCGCAGGCGCGCGGCCGCCTCGGCCTCGCGCTCGGCGCGCGTGCCGGCCTTGCCCTCGCGCGCGACGATCTTCAGCGCGACGTCGAGGCCGTTCTCCTCGTCGCGGGCGAGCCAGACCGAGCCCGAGCCGCCGCTGCCGAGCGCCTGCAGGGGCCGGTAGCGGCCGAGGACGAGCTCGTTGGCCGTAAGGGTCGCGACCGCAGTAGCCATGTGCGATCCGGGTTAGGCACGGCCTGATGAAGTCCTTTGCGAGCCGGTGCAGGCGGTACAGTGGCCACGCTTACGGCGCTATGAGCGAGCGCGATACCAGCGAAATCGAGTTCGACTTCTTCGAGGAGCCCGCGACCACGGAAGCGGCTCGACCGGAGCGAGCGCCCAAGCGCGGACGGCGTCCGCCGGGCCCGCCGTCGGGCCTGACGCCGCTCCTCCGGCTGATCGGCCTGATCGCCTTCGCGATCCTCGTCGTGACGCTGCTCGTGTTCTGGATCTCGAGCTGCCGAGGCGAAGCCAAGACCGACACCTACCGGAATTACATGAGCGACGTCGATCGGATCGCCAACCAGTCGGAGCAGATCGGCACGCGCCTGAACCGAGCGCTGACGAGGCCCGACATCCGTCGCGCTGAGCTGACGCAGACGCTCGACGGCCTCGCCCAGCAGCAGCAGCAGCTCGTGGACTCGGCGGAGTCGATCAACGAGCCCGGCCCGTTGCGCCAACAGCACCAGCAGATGATCGAGGCGCTCCAGTTCCGGGTCAGCGGCCTACAAGGGATCAGCGACGCCTTCTCCGCGAACACGCGGAACGCCAGCCGCGCGGGCCAGCTGCTCGCCGCGCAGGCCCGCAGGCTCGTCGCCAGCGACGTCGTCTGGGACGACCAGTTCCGCGAGCCGACGATCCAGGAGCTGCGCAGCCAGGACATACAGGGAGTGCAGGTCCCGGACTCGAACTTCGTCCAGAACCCCGACCTGTCGACCGCGACCGCGATGGAAGCGGTCTGGACGCGCATTCGAGGCGGTGGAGCCGGCGGCGGGACGGCACCTGGGCTCCACGGTCACAACCTCGTCTCGACCAAGGTCGTCGGGGGCGCGGTCCTCTCGACCGACGAGCTGAACGAGATCGTCGCCACCACCGACCTCAGCTTCGAGGTCACCTTCGAGAACTCGGGCGACTCGACCGAAACAGGCGTTCAGGTCACGCTGACGATCCAGAAGAGCCCGGAGCCGATCGTCAGGCGTCAGACCGTCGACCTGACCGAGGCGAACCAGACCGAGCGGGTCATCTTCCGCAACATCAGCAACGTCCCGTTCGTCCAGCGGACGTCGCTCCAGGTCGAGGTCGGCGAGGTTCCGGGCGAGCAGAACCTGCAGAACAACACCGCTGAGTATCCCGTGATCTTCAGTTACCCCGGCGGGTAGCTAGCCCGGACCGGCCATCGCGCGGTCGACGGCGTCTTGCTCTTCCGGTGAAAGCGCGACCGGGGCTCGGCCGTGGTCGAGCTCCTTCACGTAGATCCTCGCGTAGTCGCGGCCCTGGATCGCTGTGAAGACGACACCGGAACGGGCGGCGTCCAGGAAGACGAGCGAGGCCGACTGATGGCCGCCGGCGCCCTCGTAGGCGTCGTAGCGGACGATCGAGGTCTTCGAGACGCAGCCGTCGACTCGCCGGTCGACCCGGGCCAGCCCGGCTGCGACCTCGTCGACCGCCCGATGCAGGTCGTCGATCCGCGCCTGGAGCGAAACGGCGAAGTCGACGAGGTCCGACTTGCCGCCGCCGAGGAGGACCATCTGGTCCTCGCGGAGCTTGTGCAGCCGGAACCAGAGGTACACGGCGACGGCGAGGGCGACCGCCGCCGCGATGCACGCGCCGATCGCGATCCACGCTGCGGTCGAGGCAGAAACGCTCACGGGGACCAGATCCTAAAGCTGGCTTGCCGAAAGGCCCGGTAGCTATCGTTTCGCCTGCCATGAGACAGGTTCTGGTGCTGAACGCCAGCTACGAACCGCTGAACGTCACTTCGGTTCGGCGCGCGCACGTGCTCGTGTTCAAAGGCAAAGCGGAGGTGATCGAGGAACTGGAACAGCCGCTTCGATCTGCGACCGACACCTACCCGTGGCCGCACGTGATCCGGCTCGTGACCTACGTCTCCGTACCGCGGACGGTGCAGCGGAAGATCTCGAGACGGGCCCTGTTCGCCCGCGACGGCTGGCGCTGCGCCTACTGCGGGACGTCGGGCGGGCGCCTCACGCTCGACCACATCATTCCGAGGAGCCGCGGCGGCGACTCGGTCTGGGAGAACGTCGTCACCTCCTGTGCGCCCTGCAACCTGCGGAAGGGAAACCGGCTGCTGCACGAGGTCGAGATGGTGCTGAGAACGAAGCCGCGGATCCCGCAGCCCGTGCTCTACATCCGTCTCGCAACCCCGAAGATCCCCGCCCGCTGGCAGCCGTACCTCCCAGATCTCGGCGAAGCGACCGCCGCCGCGTAACCGCGGGCACCTCCAACCCACGAAGTCGCCTCGAAGCCGGACCCCTCGGGTCAGACCCGAGCGCGAGCCGATAACAAGTAACACAGTGTTACAAGCTGAGTTTGTCCTGCAATTCGGGCCGTCTGCAGAAAGTAACACTGTGTTACAAGGCGATCCGACCCAGCGGGCGGCGTGCGGTTAACTGCCGTCCTCGGGCCCCACCAGCTCCCGCGCCTCTGCCAATCGATCCTTCGGGACGAGCACCTCGTGCCACCAGCCGCCGAAGGTCTGCGACGCGAGCTCGACTTCGCGATGAGCACAGGGAATGCCGTTCGCGCGGAGCAGGCCGCAGATCACCTCGGCCTCGCCCTGGGTGGGCACCAAGGTCACGCGGACACCGAACTCCACCTCAGCCCCGCTCGACCGGCAGGTCCAGCGTCTCCCACTGGCTCCACGAGCCGGGATACAGGCGTGCTTCGCGACCGGCCTGCGCTAGGCGATGGACGGTCACCGACGACGTGACGCCCGAGCCGCAGTAGGCCACAAGATCGCCCGGCGGTAGTTCCGGCAGCGGCTCGTTCCACGGAGCGTTGAGCGCCCCTGGAATCCGGCCGGGCACCTTGTCGACCGGGTTTTCCTCCCCGCGCCACCGGAACGGAAGCCGTGCGTCGACGAGGACGAGGTTCGGATCGTCGAGGCGCCGCGCGATCTCCTCCGCGTCGATCGTGTCGTCGCTCCGTTCCCGCGGCGTGAAGACCGCCGGCTCGGCGAATTCTTCGCCGGAAACGAGCGGGCCGAGCCATGGGTCGATGCCGCCGTCCAGCACCGCGCAGTCGTCGTGCCCGAAGTGCCGCAGGAGCCACCAGAGCCGCTCGGCGCCGCCCATCGTCCCGTAGGCGACGACGAAGACACCCTCGCCGATCCCGGCTCGTCCCGCCGTGGCCGCGAAGCGCTCGGCACTCGGGAGCGGATGGCGGCCCTGACCCTCGACTGACAGGTCGGACAAGTCCTCGTCGACGTCGAGGAACGACGCTCCCGGGATGTGGCCGCCGAGGTAGAGCTCCCGTCCGAGACCCGGATCGTCGAGCTCCCAGCGACAGTCGACGACCTGGTAGCGCACGACGGAAGTGTGACGTAGGCGCTGGGTACGATCGTCCAGCGATGGTTCCAGAAGCCAAACTGGAGCAGACCGAGACCGGGTTGGTGCCGGCCGTTCCGGGCTGGTTCGTCCTGAACGCCCGTGACGCGCGGTGGCACGCCCGCCCCGGCCGACGGAGCGTCAGCTTCACCGGCAAGACGGAATGGGATGCCGACACCTATTTCCCGATGCTCGGCGTGAACCTGGCGGTGATCGACCCGGGCGAGCCGAACTCGCTCTACCACTGGGAGACCGAGGCCGAGGCGTTCCTGGTCCTGTCGGGTGAGGCGCTCCTGATCGTCGAAGGGCAGGAGCGACCGCTGCGGCAGTGGGATTTCGTGCACCTTCCGCCCAAGACGGAGCACGTCGTCGTCGGCGCTGGTGACGGCCCCTGCGTCATCGTGGCGATGAGCTCACGCGAGAACCAGCAGTACGGGCCGTACGGCGAGTACGTCGCGAACGAGGTCGCGCGCCGATACGGAGCAAGCCCGAAAGAGACGGCCCAGGACGTAGACGAGGACGATGTCAGTTGGCCGGCGTCGCAGCCGTCGCGCTACCGCGAGGGCTGGCTGCCCGCGTCTGAGTGACCGCCATCTGGCGCCCGCTAGGCCGCGTGGCGCGGCGGCAGGGCGAGCTTGACCGGCAGGCCGCAGCGACCGCACACCGTGCGGGCTGCACCCTTCCGCTCGCTCCGCTCCACCGGGACCGGCTTCGCGCAGCTGCAGTGCTGGGCCATCAGGCTGCCTCCTCTGAGACGGTCGGGGCTGGACGGTGCAGGTGGTGGCCGTTTCCGAGCAAGTGGCCGTGTGACTCCGTGCCGTAGCCGCCTGGGACCGGGATGTAGAACTCGGGGTAGCCCCACATGCCGTGCTCGGAGACGTCCAGGCCGGCGGTCTCGACCTCGGGCTCGACCCGGATCCCCCACAGGAGTTTCATCGCCAACAGCGCGCCGAACGACATCGTGAACGTGAACGCGCCAACGGCAACGAGGCCGAGCGCCTGCGTGGCGAGCTGGTCGAAGCTGCCCGTGTACCAGAGCCCGCCGGTGCCGGTCGCGAGGTTCTCGGCCAGCGCCGGCACGGCGAAGATCCCGGTCGCAAGCGTCCCCCACACGCCCGCCATCCCGTGGACGGCGACGGCGCCGATCGGATCGTCGATCCGCACGCGCTCGACCGCCAACACGCCGAGCACCGCAATCCCACCGGCGACGAGGCCGATCACGATCGCTGCCCAGGGTGCGACGAACCCCGCCGCCGCGGTCACGGCCACGAGCGCCGCGATCACGCCGTTCAGCATCATCGACAGGTCGGGCTTCGCGAGGACGAGCCAGGACACGGTCACCGCGCCGAGCGCGCCCGCGGCAGCGGCGACGTTCGTCGTCAGCGCGACGTAGGCGAAGTACCCCAGCCGGTCACCGGTGACGACGCCCAACGTCGAGCCGGGGTTGAAGCCGAACCAGCCGAACCAGAGGATCAGGACGCCGAGCGTGACGTAGGCCATGTTGTGGCCGGGGATCGCGTTCGGACGCCCGTCCGCTCCGAACTTCCCGATGCGCGGGCCGAGCAGGATCGCCCCGGCCAGGGCAGCGAGGGCGCCCTGGTAGTGGACGACCGTCGAGCCGGCGAAGTCCTGCATTCCCATCGCGAAGAGCCAGCCGTCCGGGTGCCAGATCCAGTGCGAGACGACGGAGTAGACGAGCGTGAAAAAGACACCGAAGACGAAGTAGACGTAGAGCTTGGTGCGCTCGGCCATCGCGCCCCAGACGATCGCGAGCGAGACGGCGGCGAAGACGACCTGGAACAGATAGCCCGCGGCGGCGGGGATCGACGAGAACCAGCTGAAGGGCTCGGCGCCGATCGCCAGCAGCGTGTCGGCCGACGGTGCGAAGCCCGAGCCACCGACGAGCCCGTTGCCGCCGTCACCGAAGGCGATCCCGTAGCCGACGAGGTAGTAGACGAGCGAGGCGATCCCGAGCACGAGGACGTTCTTGGCCGCGATGTGGCCCGCGTTCTTCATCCGCGTCAGGCCTGCCTCGAGGAACGCGAAGCCGGCCTGCATGAACATGACGAGGATCGCAGCGACGACGACCCAGATCGTGCTCGCCGCGATCGCGAGCTCCGTGGTCGTCATACCCGCTCCACCTCCTCGAGCCGCGCGCCGGTGCGGTTGTGAGTGACGTTCCCGACCCGCGACGTCCAGACGATCCCGTCGCCGGACTCGTTGCCGCTTCGAGCCGCGTCGGCGATCGTCGCAACCACGGCCTCCGCCAGCTCGTCGGCGACGACGAACGTGAGCACGGCCTTGGGCAGGAACCTCGACTCGAAGATCCGTCCGCGGTACTCGTGCGTGATCCCGCGCCGGCGGCCGTGTCCGATCGCCTCGACCACCGTCACGCCGACGTGGCCGGTCTGATCCTCGACCGCGTCGATCACGGTCTCGACGCGCTCACGGATCACGACTGCCTCGACCTTGATCACGAGACCGCCTCCGAACGCCGCTCCATGAGGACCACGTCACGCCAGACGCCGTGGTGCCGCCCGAGCCGCTCACGGATGCCCACGACCCTGAACCCGCAGCGTCGATGGAGCTCGATCGACGCGTCGTTCTCCGGGAAGATCCCGGCCTGAATCGTCCAGATGCCCACGCGGTCGGCGCGTGCGATCAGCTCCCCGAGCAGCGCCCGGCCCACACCTCGGCCCTGCGCAGCATCGGCGACGTAGACGCTGTCCTCGGTCACGCCGCCGTAGACACAGCGCTCCGACACAGGAGACAGCGCCGCCCAGCCGACGACCTCGCCGTCCTGGAGGGCGACCAAGCGGTGGCCCTCCAGGTGCGAGCGGTTCCAGTCCTCCCAGGAGGGAGCCTCCGTCTCGAAGGTGGCGTCGCCGCCGGCGATCCCCTGCTCGAAGATCGCCTTCACGGCGGGCCAGTCCTCGCGCGTCAGCTCCCTCAACTCCACGCGCCTCAGCAGTCGTAATAGAGGGAGAACTCGGCCGGATGCGGGCGGAGGCGCACGACGTCGACCTCGTTCTCACGCTTGTAGTCGATCCAGGTGCGGATCAGCTCCTCGCTGAAGACGCCGCCCTTGGTCAGGAACTCGTGGTCGGCCTCGAGCGCGTCCAGCGCCTCGGCCAGCGAGCCCGGAACCTGCGGAACCTCGGCGACGTCCTCTTCGAACAGGTCGAAGTCCGCCGGCGCTCCTGGGTCGAGGTCGCGCTCGATCCCGTCGAGGCCGGCCATCAGCATCGCCGAGAAGGCGAGGTACGGGTTCGCGGCGGCGTCCGGGCAGCGGAACTCGATGCGCTTCGCTTTCGGCGACTCCGAGTACATCGGGATCCGGATGCACGCCGAGCGGTTGCGCTGCGAGTAGACGAGGTTGACCGGCGCCTCGTAGCCCGGCACGAGCCGCCGGTACGAGTTCGTCGTCGGCGCGCAGAAGGCGAGCAGCGCCGGCGCGTGCGCGAGCAGTCCGCCGATATAGGAGCGCCCCAGCTTGGACAGGCCGGCGTAGCCCGACTTGTCGGCCATCAACGGCGTGTCTTGCTTCCACAGCGACTGGTGCGTGTGCATCCCAGAGCCGTTGTCGCCGAACAGGGGCTTCGGCATGAAGGTCGCGGTCTTGCCGGCCGCCCGGGCGACGTTCTTGACGACGTACTTGTAGGCCATGACCTGATCGCCCATCCGCGTCAGCGACTGGTAGCGGAGGTCCACCTCGCACTGACCGCCGGAAGCGACCTCGTGGTGGTGGAACTCGCAGGGGATGCCGAGCTTCTCGAGGGTCAGCACGATCCTCGTCCGGAGGTCGTGAAGCGTGTCGTGCGGCGCCGGCGGGAAGTAACCCTCCTTCTCGCGGACGGTGTAGCCGAGCCCGGGCTTGCCGGAGTTCCAGTGCCCTTCGGCCGAGTCGACCAGGTAGTGGGAGTGGTTCACGCCGAGGTCGTACGAGACTTCGTCGAGGACGAAGAACTCGCACTCGGGCCCGAAGTAGGCGGTGTCGGCGACGCCGCTGGCCCGAAGGTGGGCTTCGGCACGACGGGCAACCCCGCGCGGGTCCCGGTCGTACGGCTTGCGGGTCACGGGGTCGGCGATCTCGCAGACGAGCGAGAGCGTCGGCGCCTCCGTGAAGGGGTCGAGAATCGCGCTCGAGGCGTCCGGCATCAGCAGCATGTCGGACTCCGAGATCCCCTGCCAGCCGCGGATCGAAGAGCCGTCGAAGCCGAGACCGTCGTCGAACGCCGACTCGTCGAAGGACGACACGGGCAGCGTCATGTGCTGCCAGGTCCCGAGTAGGTCGCAGAACTTCAGGTCGACCATCCGGGCCTGGGTTTCGCCGGCCCACGCGATTGCTTCCTTGGCGGCGGGCGCCTCCTTGGCGCCGTTCGCGAGGTAGTGCCTCGTCTCGATCTCGCTCACTTTCTCCTCCTTGAACGCGAAAAGACCCCAGGACTCCGTGAGTCCTGAGGCCCCATTGCCTCGGGCGCGCACCTTCGGCGGCACGTGCCTCCAAGCCACTGTAGAGAAGTGCGCGGATGGCGTCCACTCGACCTCTGGCCAGGCACCGTGCGACAATCGTCACGAGCAGACAGGCGCGACGCCCGAGCAGGCAGCAGACGCTCTGGCGCAGGCACTGCCCCAGGTCGTCAACCAGGTTTCACCCAACGGCCAGCTGCCGGACCAGGCTCAGCTCGACCAGCTGCTCGGCCAGCTGGCCGGCCCGCAGCAGTAGCGCACGACATATCCGGCGAACCGGCTCGCGCGGACCGCGCGGTCGGTCCGCCGCGCCCTTGACCCGCACAGCACGGCCTGGATAACCTGCCGTCGTGCGAATGTTCCCGGTCGGCTGACGAACTTCATCGGCTCGCGGGCCTCCCGAGAGGCCGGCTGAAGCCTGTTCTCGCTGTTTCAAGACCGTAGGAGACATCGCATGACCGGTACGAACAACACCAATGGAACGCCCGCCGTCGTCGTCGACGACCTCCGCAAGGAGTTCTTCCGCACCGACGGGCGTCGCGGCCTTCGCCGGCGCCGGAAGCGCATCGCGGCGCTGGACGGCGTGTCGTTCGAGGTCCGGCGCGGCGAGACGGTGGCCATCCTCGGCCAGAACGGCTCCGGCAAGTCGACGCTGATCCGGCTGCTCTCGACGCTGCTCCTGGAAGACGGTGGCAGCGCGCGCATCTTCGGGCACGACGTCTTCACCGAGACCAGAGCCGTTCGCCGGCTGATCAACCGGGTGTCCGTGGAGGCCTCGTTCTTCAAGAAGATGTCCGCGACCGAGAACTTGAGCTACGCGGCCCGGTTCTACGGGATGGCGCCCAGCTCGACGCGGAAGGCGATCCCTGAGATCCTGAGCCGCGTCGGCTTCCCGCGCGACCGCATCGGCGAGCCGCTCGAGGACATGTCCCGCGGGATGCAGCAGAAGGTGGCGCTCGCGAGAGCGCTGCTGACGGCGCCCATTCTCCTGCTGCTCGACGAGCCCACGACGGGTCTCGATCCGCGCTCGAAGCTCGAGGTCCAGACCTTCATCCGCGAGATCCGCGAGACCCATGACGCAACCGTCCTGCTGTGCACGCACGACCTCGTCGAGGCCGAGCAGCTGGCCGAGCGGGTCGGGATCCTCGACCGCGGGCGGCTGATCGAGCTCGCCCCCGCAGAGGAGCTGAAGAGCAAGTACGGCGCCGAGACGCTCGAGGAGGCGTTCTTCGCCGCCACGGGGAAGGCGTTCGAGGACGAGCCGCCGGAGGAGGACGACTGATGCCCCAGGGATCTGCAGCAGTCCTCCGCCACGAGCTGATCGGGCTCGCGGGCGTCTTCGAGCGCAACGTCTACCTCGTCCGCCGCTACATCTGGTGGGACGTCGCGTTCTTCGTCTGGACGGTCGCCAACACGCTGACGATCGTCTTCATCGGCGAGGGCGTCGAGGCGGCCGGCGGCAGCGTCGACGTGAACCGGCTGACGACGACACTGCTGGTCGGCGCCGTCGTCTGGGCCTACCTCGGCGTGATCTTCGAGATCCTCACGGAGACCGTCGCCTGGGAACGGTGGGAGGGGACGATCGAGTACACGTTCATGGCGCCGCTCTCGCGGCCCGTCCACCTGTTCGGCATGGGCCTGTTCGCGATCGTCTACGGGGTCGCCCG
>Ga0081455_10001960_pt1 | contig 24710 bp, 23 predicted proteins | sample TabmetS3T2R1_FD_70207 | JGI IMG/M metagenome (GOLD analysis project Ga0081455, IMG submission 70207) | Tabebuia heterophylla rhizosphere microbial communities from the University of Puerto Rico - S3T2R1 | ecosystem: Host-associated > Plants > Roots > Rhizosphere ...
CTCGACGACGATCACCTCGACGTCGCCCGCCGTGTTGCGCCGCTCCTCGACCACCCGGGGCCCATCGCTTCCGGCCTTCGGCGCCTTCGCCTCCTTGCGCACGCGCTCGAGCTCGCCGCGTAGCTCCTCGAGCTCGCGCCCGCGCTCGTGAAGCCACGCATAGGCCTCGCCCGCGGTGAGCGCCTCGATCCGGCGCGTCCCGCTACCGACCGAGCTCTCGGACAAGACGACGAACGGCCCGATCTCGGCCGTCCAGCGGACGTGCGTGCCGCCGCAGAGCTCCCGCGAATAGCCCGGGATCTCGACCACGCGCACGTCCTCGCCGTACTTCTCGCCGAAGAGCATCATCGCGCCGAGCTTCCGCGCCTCCTCGAGCGGCGTCACGAACGTCCGCACGGGCAGGTTCTCGAACACCTTCTCGTTCACGATCCGCTCCACGCGCACGCGCTCCTCGTCGGTGAGCGCCTGGCCGTGCGTGAAGTCGAAGCGCAGCTTGTCCGGCCGCACGGCCGAGCCCGCCTGGCGCACGTGGTCGCCGAGCACGTCCCGCAGCGCCTGGTGCAGAAGGTGGGTCGCGGTGTGGTTGGCCATCGTCGGAAAGCGCGCCGACCAGAGCACGACCGCGCGCACGCGATCGCCCGCGGCAAAGCCGTCACCCTCGAACACGAGCACCTGGTCGTCGCCGATCCGGTGCGCCTCGTGCAGGCGCGCGCGGGCGCCGGTCTCCTCGTGCTCGAGGTAGCCCTGGTCGGTGACCTGGCCGCCGCCCTCGGCATAGAACGGCGACTCGCGCAGCTTGGCGAGGAAGAGCCCGTCCTGCAGCGGCTCGAGCGCGCCGACCTGCGTCAGGACGTCGGTCTTCTCGTGGCCGACGAACTCGGTCTCGAACCCGGCGCTCTTCGCGAGCTCGGCCGCCTCGAGCTCGGCCCGGCCCGCGCCCGCCCGCGAGCGCGTCCGCTGCTCCTCCATCAGGCGCGTGAACTCCTCGGCGTTGACGCCGAGCCCGCGCTCCTGGGCCAGCTCGACCGTGAGCTCGAGCGGGAAGCCGTACGTGTCGTGGAGCCGAAACGCGTCCTCGCCCGAGATGTCGCCGCCACGCACGGCCACCTCCTCGAACAGACGCAGGCCGCGCTCGAGCGTCTGGTTGAAGCGCTCCTCCTCGGCGCGAACGGTCGCGGCGATCTCGTCGGCGTGCTCGTCCAGCTCCGGGTACCACGGCGCCATCTGCTCGCGGACGACCCCGGTGATCCGCCACAGGTCGGCGAGCCCGATCGCGCGCGCCTGCTGGACCGCGCGCCGGATCACGCGCCGGAGAACGTAGCCGCGACCCTCGTTCGAGGGCGTGACGCCGTCCGCGACGAGGAAGGTCATCCCGCGGCCGTGGTCGGCGATGATCCGGTGCGCCTTCGTCGCCCGCTCCGAGCTCCGCCAGGCGACGCCGCTCTCGGCTTCGATCCAGTCCATGATCGCCTGGTACCCGTCCGTCTCGTAGACCGAGATCACGTCCTGCTGGACCGCGGCGGTGCGCTCCAGCCCGAGGCCGGTGTCGATCACGGGGCTCGGCAGCGGCGTCAGCGTGCCGTCCTCGTGCAGGTCGAACTCCATGAAGACGAGGTTCCAGAACTCGAGGTAGCGCTCGCACGGGCAGCCCGGCCCGCAGGTCGGCCGGCCACACGAGAGCTCCTCGCCGCGGTCGTAGTACATCTCCGAGCACGGCCCGCACGGCCCCGTCTCGCCCGCCTGCCAGAAGTTCTCGCTCCGCGGCAGGCCGACGATCCGCTCGCGCGGGAAGCCGACCGCTTCCCACGCGGCGATCGCGACTTGGTCCTCGCCGAGACCGAGCCCGGGGTCGCCGCCGAAGACGCTCACCCAGACCCGGTCGACGTCGATCCGCAGGTGCTCGTTGAGCAACTCCCACGCGAGCTCGACCGCCCCCTCCTTGAAGTACTCGCCGATCGAGAAGTTGCCCATCATCTCGAAGAAGGAAAGGTGGTAGCCGTCGACTCCGACCTCATCGATGTCGGTCGCGCGGAAGCACTTCTGGTACGTCGTCATCAACGTCCCCGGCGGTTCTTTCTGGCCCAGGAAGTACGGCTTCAAGGGCTGCATGCCGGCACTGATCAGCAGCGTCGAGGTGTCCTCGGGCGGCGGCGGGAGCGGCGCCGAGGGCAGCCGCGTATGGTCCTTCGACTCGAAGTACTGGAGGAACCCTTCGCGGAGCTCTGCGGTAGTGCGCATGGCTTCGATTCTAGGCGCAGCGTCCGGCAATCCCGACCGCGCGCCTTTCGACGCACTTCCGGCACAGACAGGTGCGGCAAACGCCGATACGATCGCCTCGGGGAGGAGGTTGAGGGTTCCTAGGCGGGGTCCGCCAGAGCACGAGGGCGCAGCCCGGCGCTAGGCGACCTCGGTCTCCTCGGCGATCTCCTCCCGAATCTTCTCCAGCGACCTCCTGATCAGTCGCGAAACGTGCATCTGGGAGATGCCGATCTCCTCGGCGATCTGCGACTGGGTCAACCCGCTGAAGAAGCGCAGGTGAAGGATCTTCCGCTCGCGCTGATCGAGCACCTTGAAGCCCGGCGCGAGGACCGCCCGATCCTCCGAGACCTCGTATTCGTGCTCCAGGTCGCCGAGCGACTCGAGCGGGTCGAGCTCTCCTTCCTCGTCTGAGCTCGCGCCAGGCGAGAGCGACACCGAGCTGTAGGCCCGGCCGCTCTCCAATGCCTCGAGCACCTCTTCCTCCTCGACACCCGCGGCCTCGGCCAGCTCGGCGATCGTCGGCGAGCGGCTGAGCTGCACCGTCAGCTGCTCGACGAGCTTCGAGAGCTGGACGTTCAGCTCCTGGAGACCCCGCGGCACCCGCACGGACCAGCCCTTGTCGCGGAAGTGCCGCTTGATCTCGCCGATGATGTTCGGAGTCGCATAGGTCGTCAGCTCCACGCCGCGGTCGAGGTCGAAGCGGTCGATCGCTTTGATCAGCCCGATCGCTCCGATCTGAACGAGGTCGTCGAGTTGCTCGCCGCGGTGCGCGTAGCGCCGGGCGAGCGAGCGGACCAGCGACATGTACCGCTCGATCAGCTCGTCGCGGGCCTGAAGGTCTCCCTCCAGGTGGTACCGCCGGAGGAGAACCTTGTCGTCGCTCGCCATCAGGCCGTCCGCTCGACTCGCTTGCGGAGCTCGATCCAGTCGCCGCCAGCGCCGTCCGAGACGTCGTAGCGATCGACGACTGCATCGAGGAGGCGCCGCAGGGAGAGGTCCTCCCCGGGGTCTCCTTCCAGGTCGGCCCGGAGCCGGCCGCCGTGGAATGGGCCGATCCGCGCGCGGAGCTCTTCGCCCTCGACCTCGAGAACCACCGTGACGTGCTCGCCGCCGTCACGGCGCTCCAGGAGCCCGTCGAGTGCGAGCTCCAGGTCTTCGAGGTGTTCGACGGTGACGTCCAGTCTCGTCGCCAGCCCGCCCAGGACCAGGCGCGCAACGGCGAAGAAGGGCCGTTCGCGCGGCACGGTGAGAGTGACTTGATCAGCCATCGGTGGAGCGTTCCCCCTGTTTCAACGTCCTCGGAGCAGAAGCGGTGCGCACTCTAGAGCGTCGACGACCTCACCCGCCCCGCTCCGACGACGACGCCGCGCTCGTAGAGCACCGCCGCCTGGCCCGGAGCAACACCGTAGGCCGGCTCGTCGAGCTGCACGCGAAATCCGCGCGCGAGCGGCTCGACCGAGGCCGGCGCGGCCGGCGACCGGTAACGCACTTTGACCTCGGCTCGGTCGACCTGGACATGGAGCTTCCCGTCCGCGCGAATCGTCCGGCGCGCGAGCGACTCGCGCGGGCCGACGACGACCGCGTTTCTCCGCGGGATCGTCTTCAGCGCGTAGACCGGCGCACCGGTGGCGACTCCCAGCCCCTTGCGCTGGCCCGGCGTGTACCGCCAGAAGCCATCGTGCCGCCCGAGTACCTCGCCGCTCTCGTCGACGATCGTCCCTGTGCTCGACCCAAGGCCGCGTCGCTCGAGGAACGACCGGTAGTCGGCGCCTCCGAGGAAGCAGGCTTCCTGGCTCTCCGCCCGTCGGGCAGCGGCAAGCCCCGCCTGAGCCGCCTCGGCGCGGGTCTCGTCCTTGCTCTGCTCGCCGAGCGGGAAGCAGATGCGCCCGAGGACGCGCGGGTCGAGGCGCGCCAGCATGTACGACTGATCCTTCTCCGGGTCGGAGCCGGCGGCGAGGAGCAGCCGGCCGCGGTGCTCGACGATCCGCGCGTAGTGGCCCGTGGCTAGCCGTGCCGCACCTGCCTGCTTGGCGAAGGCGAGCAGGCGACCAAAGCGGAAGAAGCCGTTGCAGCTGATGCACGGATTCGGCGTCTCGCCTCGCTCGTAGCCCCGGACGAACGGCTCCACGATCGCCCGCAAGAAGTCCTCGCGGGCATCGAGAGTTACATGTGGCAGGCCGAGCTGGTGGCAGGTTCGTCGCGCGGCCAGAACGGCTTCAGGCGAGCAGCAGGCGCGCTCGGTGTCCGGACCTTCAGGGTCGAGCCAGAGCCGAAGGGTGACGCCGACTGCCTTCGGACCGGCGCGCAGCAGCGTCACGGCGCTGTCGACGCCGCCGCTCATCGCGACCGCCACCCGCTCGGGGTCTCGCCGCGCCCGGAAGATCGGACCGAGCGCGTTCGCGAGCGCGTCGACGGCGAGCTCGTCGCCGCCGACCGCCGCGGCCTCGAGCAGGGTCAGCCTTTCGAGCGAACGCTCGAGCCCCTCGGCATCGGCACTGACGATCCTGTCGCCGTCAACTTCGAGGCGGACGAGTCGCCAGTCGCCGCTGCGCGAGGAGTCTCCGACGACCTCGAACATCAGGCCACGGTAGCTGGCGGTGCCAGACTTCAGTCTGGCTCCGCCAACAAGTAGCGCTCCACCCTGCCGATATCGCCGCGCTTTGCGAACCTGGACGTGCCAGGTGGGTGCCCAGCCGATCCGGGTTCTGAGGCCCGAACCGGACTCGAGCTCCCTTCGCGTGTGTGTTGGTTCACGTTATTGCGCGACGACACGCACAGGGTCGAGCAGTCCCACCATAGCTCGCGCTCAGCCGTTCGGGGCGGCGAAGCGCCAGCGGATCGTCGTCCGGCCGCGGACTCCGAGCTCACGCGCGATCCCCTCCGTCAGGCCGAACTGCACGGCGGCGCTGCCCGGCTCGCGCGCGACGACCTGCGTCAGGATCTCGGTGTTCCCGTGGCCGATGTAGAGCTTGGCCCCGCACACGAGAACGGGGTGCGACACGCCGAGCGTCTCGCGCTCCAAGGTCTCGCCGCACGCGGACGGCCGCCCGTAGACCTGCTGTGGTTCGAGGCCCGCGCGGGCCCGGTACCAGCCGCCGCCCGGCGCCGGAACTGCTCGTGGGAGGTCCTTCGAGCTGCGCGCGCCCGGAAGGCGTTCCGCGATGGCAACGGCGGCGACCACTCCGAGCAGGGCGATCGCGCCGAGGAGGATCGCCCGCTGTGCGAACGAGACACTCATGAGGCAGCGCGACGGCGCCAGAAGCGACCGCGTCGGGCCACGGGCTCTGCCTCGCGAATCTCAGTGACCGCCGCCGGCTCGACGGTCTCGGCGGGGGTGGCCTCGTCCGGTTCCTCCGGAGTCGGTCTCGCGTCCGCGGCTCGGGGTCGATCGGCCCAGACGGTGAGCTCGAAGAGGCAGACGAGGAGCCAGGCGAGCGCCATCACGCCGACGATGACGCCGGCACTGAGCTCGGCGATGCCGAGGCCGATCGCAAGCGCGATCAAGAACAACGCCTCGAGCAGGAATCTCGGCCCGACGCCTCCCACGATTGCGCAAGGCTAGCTCGCGCCGGGGCTGTCCCTCTCTTCGACTCAGTCGCCGCGCGGGCGTTCGGGGCGAAGCGCCAGGCCGAGCTCTTTCAGCTGCTCGTCCATGACGTCGGTCGGCGCGCCGCTCATCGGATCGATGCCGGCCTGGTTCTTCGGAAATGCCTGTGTGTCGCGGATGTAAGGCTCGTCCAGCAGAGCCATGGTCAGCCGGTCGATGCCCGACGCGATCCCTCCGTGCGGGGGAGCGCCCATCGCGAGGGCGTCGAGGAGGAATCCGAACTTGGCGCGCTGCTCCTCGGGCGAGATCCCGAGGAAGTCGAACATGCGAGCCTGGAGCTCGGGCTCGTGGATCCGGATCGAGCCGCCGGCTAGCTCGATCCCGTTGCCGACCAGGTCGTAGGCGACTGCGCTCGCCGCGCCCGGATCGGAGTCGAGCAGCGGCAGGCTGTCGTCCGTCGGGCGCGTGAAGGGATGGTGCTGCGCCGCCCAGCGACCCTCGTCCTCGCTCCACTCGAGCAGCGGCATCGGCATGATCCACAGGAACCGCCAGGCGTCGGCGTCGACGAGCCCGAGCTCGCGTCCGAGATGGAGTCGCAGCAGGCCCAGCACCTTGGCGGCGAGCTTGGGTGTGTCGGCGACGAAGAGGGCAGTCGTCCCGGCCTCCCGGAACGCCTCGAGCTCCTGCTCGGAGAGGAACTTGGCGATCGGGGACGACAACTCGCCGTCGCTCCGGAAGACGATGTAGGCAAGCCCCTTCGCCCCCCAGGGCTTCGCCATGTCCTCGAGCTTCTGGACTTCGGCTCGCGAGAGCTCTCGCGGCACGCTGAGGTAACGGACCGCCTCGGCGTTCGCGAAGACGCCGAACTCGGAGCCGCGGGTGACTTGCGTGGCGTCTTGGATCTCGAGCTCGAACCGGAGGTCGGGCTTGTCGGATCCGTAGCGCAGCTCCGCCTCCTGCCAGGGCATTCTCGGGAACGGCGTCTCGAGCTCGACTCCGATGCACTCGCGCCAGATCCGCGGGACGATCCGCTCCATGAGCTCGATCACGTACTCCTGGTCGGGAAACGCCATTTCGACGTCGAGCTGCGTCAGCTCCTGGAGGCGGTCGGCGCGAAGATCTTCGTCGCGGAAGCAGCGGGCGATCTGGTAGTAGCGCTCGAACCCGGAGATCACGAGCAGCTGCTTGTAGATCTGCGGCGACTGCGGGAGCGCGAAGAAGCGACCCTTCTGAAGCCTCGTCGGGACGAGAAAGTCGCGCGCGCCTTCCGGCGTCGGCTTGGCCATGATCGGGGTCTCGATGTCGACGAAACCCGCTGCCTCCATCTCCTGGCGGATGATCGAGACGAGCTGGGCGCGGATCCGGATGTTGCGCTGCAGCCGATCACGACGCAGGTCGAGCCAGCGGTAGCGGTAGCGGAGCGTCTCGTCGACGTTCTCCTCGTCCAGCTGGAACGGGAGCGGCGTGGACCGAGAGACGAGCTCGAGCTCATCGACTTGGAGCTCGACCTCGCCCGTCGGGAGCTTCGGGTTGACCGCTTCGGGAGCGCGGGCGGCGACCTCACCCTTCGCGCGCACGACGAACTCGTTCCTGATGTCGTGGGCGATGTCGGCTGCGGCCCGCGCCCGCTCCGGGTTGATCACGAGCTGGCCGAGGCCGGTCTGATCGCGGAGGTCGATGAAGATCAGGCCGCCGTGGTCGCGGCGGCGCGCGACCCAGCCGGCGACGGTGAAAGTCTCGCCGACGTGCTCCCGGCGGAGGTCGCCGGCGCCGAGATCGCGCCAGCTCATTGCTCGAGCTCCGCGACGAGCGCGTCGACGTCCGGGGCCTCCCCCGGTCCGATCACCTCGACCCGGCGCGCTCCGAGCCGTGTCGCCTGCGTTCGCTGCCCCTTGACCGACCGGCCCGCGTAGTCCATGTCCGCGCTGATCCCTCGGCTGCGCAGCGCACCGAGCGCTGCGGCGATCGCTGTCCGGTCCGCTCCCTCGTCGGCGACGAAGAAGACCTCGATGCGCTCGGGCTCCTGCTCCTGTTCCGGGAGCGAGAGCAGCAGGCGCTCGATTCCGGCGCCGAAGCCGATGCCGGGGGTCGGCGGGCCGCCGATCTCCGCGATCAGCCCGTCGTAGCGGCCGCCGCCGCAGATCGAGTCCTGCGCGCCGATCGCCTCGTCCTTGAACTCGAACGTCGTCCGGGTGTAGTAGTCGAGGCCGCGAACGAGCGTCGGGCGGAGCTCGTAACGAACGCCCAGCGCGTCGAGGAACGCGCGCACCTGCTCGAAGTGCTCGCGGCAGGCATCGCACAGCGAATCGCCGATCTTGGGCGCCGCGTCGAGCACGACCCGGACCTGCTCGCTCTTCACGTCGAAGACGCGTAGCGGGGATGTCCTGCGCTTCGCCCGCGCTTCATCGTCCAGCTCCTCATCGTGCTCGTCGAGCCACTCCACGAGCCGCCCGATATAGGCCGGACGGCAGTTTGCGTCGCCGATCGAGTTCAGCTGGAGGACGTAGTCGGTGACGCCGAGCCGTTCGAGCAGTTCGTCGTAGACGCGGATTAGCTCGGCGTCGACCGCCGGATCGTCCGATCCGATCGCCTCGACCGACAGCTGCCAGTGCTCCCGGTAGCGTCCGCGCTGGGGTCGGTCGTAGCGCCACATCGGGCCGAACGTGTAGAGCTTGACCGGCTGCGCGTCCCGGTGCATGCCGTGCTCGACGTACGCGCGGCAGATCGGCGCCGTCGCCTCCGGACGAAGAGTCAATGAGCGGCCGCCGCGGTCCTGGAACGTGTACATCTCCTTCTGAACGACGTCGGACCCTTGTCCCGACGTGCGCACGAAGAGCTCGGTGTCCTCGATGCCCGGCGTGTCGATCCTGCGATAGCCGGAGAGCGCGCAGAGGCGCTCCGCTTCCCCGATCACCCGCCGCCAGAGGGGCTGCTCGGAGGGGAGGATGTCGTGGGTCCCTCGCGGTGCTTCGAACGTCACGTGGCGGCGCGGAGCTCCGCGAGGAAGGGGTTGCCGGCGACCTCGGCGCCGAGCGTCGTCGGCGGGCCGTGTCCGGGGTAGACGATGGTTTCCGCTGGAAACCGGTCGACGAGCGTTCGGATCGACTCGAGGAGCGTGTCCCAGTCGCCGAAAGGGAGATCGGTTCGGCCCACGCTTCCGGCAAAGAGGACGTCGCCCGAGAAGAGCACGCCGTCGGTCGCGAAGGCGACGTGGCCCGGCGAGTGGCCGGGGACGGAGAGCGTCTCGAAGCTCAGTCCGGCAACCTCGATCATGTCCCCGGGCTCGAGCCGGACGTCCGGCGAGTACGGGCGGATCTGCTGGTCCGGGTAGAACCTCCCGGGGTTCTCGAGCACGGCGGCCTCGCTCTCCGGCATGTAGACCGGCGCGCCGGTCGCCTCGGCCAGCGCAGCGATCCCTCCGAGGTGGTCCCAGTGGCAGTGGGTGACGAGGATCGCGCCGACGGCGAATCCGGGCTTGATCTCGTCGTAGCCCGGGTCGACGACCACCGCTTCCCGCGCGTTCTCGTCGGCCCGGACCACGTAGCAGTTCGTCTGCGTCGGGCCGAGGGCATAGGCGTCGACGACCGGAGCCATCCTGGCGGCGAGTCTAACCACGCTCCCGTGCGGGATAGGATCGCCCCGTGCAGAGTTGGAACCTCATCGGGTTCGAGACTCCCGGCGGTACCCGCAGCCCGATCGTCCTCCACTCGACCGACGAAGCCCGCGCCGTTCTGATCGGGATGGCTCCCGGCCAAGTGCTCGGCGACCACCAGGTGCACGAGCACGCGTACATGGTCGTCGTCGACGGCAGCGTCCAGCTCCAGGCTGGAGACCAATCCCTCGAGGCGGGCCCGGGCACGCTCGTCCGCTTCGAGGAGAAGGAGCGCCACCGGGTTTCCTCGGCCGAAGGAGCTCGCTTGTTGCTGATCCTCGCGCCCTGGCCCGGCCCCGGGCACTATCGGGGCGGTCCGGCGCAGCGCGAAGTCTCGAGCGTCTAGCGTCCCGCTCGGCGGCTCGCCATCCGGTACATCAGCGCGTCCATCACGTAGCTGAACGGCAGGAAGAAAGCGAGCAGGAAGGCCGTGTTCACGAGCCGCTGCGCGATCGTCAGCTCCCCGCTCAGGAACGTGACGGTCAGGAACATGAGCGGGGCGAAGATCAGCCCTCGCTTGGCCACGCGGCGCCAGGACGGCGGTTGGACGTTGCGGCCCCCCGCCTGCGGACGGGCTGCGGTGGTGGAAGCCCGTCTCCCGTTGCGGCTTGGCTCGTCCTCGGGCGGTGGCTCGACCTCGTTCCCCTCGTCGTCGACCCAGACTTCCTCCCACTCGTGGCGCCGTTCCTTGGCCCGGCGCCGGCGCTGCTTCCGGCTCGGCATGCGGCTAGCCTAGCGCCGCCAGACGGCCTCGCCGTCCTCGATCACGGCGGCAACGACGTCGCCCGCGAGGTGGTAGGCGAGGTACCTCCAGTCAGGCGCGTCGATCAGGACGACGTCCGCGTCGTAACCCGGCGTCAGCCGGCCTTTCCGGTCGGCGCGGGCGAGCACGTGGGCTGCGTTGACCGTGCATGCTGCGAGCGTCTCAGCGGGCGCGAGGTGCATCTGCGTGCAGGCGAGCGAGGCCACGAGCGGCAGGCTCTCGCAGAACGCGCTCCCCGGGTTGAAGTCGGTCGCGAGCGCGACCACTGCTCCCGCCTCGACCAGCTGCCGGGCCGGCGGCATCGGGCGACCGAGGAAGAGCGCGCTCGCCGGAAGCAGTACGGCGGTCACATCGCTCTGACCCAGCGCGCGGACGCCACGGTCGCCGGTCGCCTCGAGGTGGTCGACCGAGCGTGCGCCGAGCTCGATCGCCAGCTCGACACCACCTGCTTCGGTGAACTGGTCGGCGTGGAGCCGAAGCGCCAGCCCGAGTCGCCGCGCCTCGCCGAGGTAACGCCGCGCCTGTGCGACGTCGAACGCGCCGCGCTCGACGAAGACGTCGGCTGCCTCGGCGAGCTCGGCCGCCTCGGGCAGCACGTCGGCGAGCAGCCAGTCGAGGTACTCGTCCGTGGAATCGGCCTCAGGCGGCACGGCGTGCGCACCGAGGAACGTCGGTGCACCGCCGGCATCGCGAATCGCCCGGAGCGACGCGAGCTCGGTCTCGCGATCCAGGCCGTAGCCGGACTTGGCCTCGAACGTCGTCGTGCCGGCACGGAGCATCCAGTCACGGTGCCGACCCAGCGCTGCCCGGAGCCCCTCCGGGCCGGCGGCTCGCGTCGCCCGAACCGTGGCGAGGATCCCGCCGCCAGCCGCGTGGAGCTCCTCGTAGCCCGCCCCTGCGGCACGTAGGGAGAACTCCTCGACTCGGTCGCCCGCGAAACACGCGTGGGTGTGGCAGTCCACGAGACCGGGGATGGCACAAAAGCCTCGCCCGTCGAGCTCCTCGACTTCACCGGCTAGGGCCTGGAGGTCGCGCATTCTTCCCACCGATTCGATACGGCCGCCGGCACAGAGCACGTAGGCGCCGTCGAGCACGTCGACTGCCCCCAGATCGCGTCCACGAAGGGGCGCACCGCTTCCCGACGGCGTCGCCAGCTGCTCGAGGTCACGGATCAGGAGCCGGCGCCCGCCGGCCGCCGCATCGGTCACTCGTCGCTCGAACGCATGGGCAGCTCGAGGCCGTAGCGCTCGGCCGCCTCGATCGCCTCCGGGTACCCCGCGTCGGCGTGGCGGAGGACGCCGGTGCCCGGATCGGTCGTGAGGACACGCTCGAGGCGCTGGGCGGCCTCGTCCGTACCGTCTGCCAGGACGACCATGCCGGCATGGATCGAGTTCCCGATGCCGACCCCGCCGCCATGGTGAACGCTGACCCAGGTCGCGCCCGCCGCCGTGTTCAGGAGGGCGTTGAGGATCGGCCAGTCCGCGATCGCGTCCGAGCCGTCCTTCATGGCTTCCGTCTCGCGGTACGGCGAGGCAACCGATCCGGAGTCGAGGTGGTCGCGCCCGATCACGATCGGTGCCGCGACCTCGCCGCTGCGGACGAGCTCGTTGATCGCCCGGCCGGCCTTGGCCCGGTCGCCGAGCCCAAGCCAGCAGATCCTCGCGGGAAGCCCCTGGAATGCCACCCGCTCCGGAGCGAGCTGGAACCAGCGCTGAAGCAGGGCGTCGTCCGGGAAGAGCTCGCGGAGCGCCGCGTCGATCGTCGCGATGTCGCTCGGCTCCCCCGACAGCGCCGCCCAGCGGAACGGCCCGATTCCCCGGCAGAAGAGCGGTCTGATGTACGCCGGGACAAAGCCCGGATATGAGAACGCGTCCGCTACGCCACCCTCACGGGCCTCACCTCGAAGATTGTTGCCATAATCGAAAACGTAGCTGCCCGCACGGAGGTGTTCCAGCAGTCCGCGCACATGTGTTGCGATCGAGTCACGAGCTCGTGACAGATAGCCCTCCGGATCACGAGCCCGAAGCTCAGTCGCCGCGGCGACATCAAGCCCGATCGGGACGTACCCGTTGAGCGGATCGTGCGCCGCGGTCTGATCCGTGACGAGATCGAATCGCTCGCCGCGGCGCGCGAGCTCCGGGACGACCTCGGCGGCATTCCCCAACAGACCCACGGAGAGCGCACGTCCAGCCCGGGCCGCCTCCCGCACCCGCCGCACCGCATCGTCGAGCGAGTCGGTGGCCTCGTCGAGGTAACGCGTCTCCAGCCGGCGCTCGATCCGCGTGGGGTCGACGTCCACGCAGAGGATGGCGGCGCCCGCCATCGTCCCCGCGAGCGGCTGAGCTCCCCCCATCCCCCCGAGGCCGGCGGTGAGAATCGTCCGGCCGGAAAGGTCCGCGGAGCCGAAATGCTTCTCGCCCGCCGCCGCGAACGTCTGATACGTCCCCTGGAGGATCCCCTGGCTGCCGATGTAGATCCAGCTTCCGGCGGTCATCTGCCCGAACATCGTCAGGCCGAGCGCCTCGAGACGGCGAAACTCCTCCCAGGTCGCCCACCGCGGCACGAGCAGCGAGTTCGCGATCAGCACCCGCGGCGCGCCGGCGTGCGTCCGGAAGACGCCGACGGGCTTGCCGCTCTGCACCAGCAGCGTTTCGTCCTCGCCGAGCCTCAGGAGACACGCGACGAGCGCCCGCAGCGAGTCGTGGTCGCGTGCGGCTTTTCCAGACCCGCCGTAGACGACAAGCTCGGCTGGCCGTTCGGCCACCTCCGGATCCAGGTTGTTGAGCAGCATGCGCAGCGGAGCTTCCGTCGCCCACGACTGCGCGTTGAGCGTCGTGCCGCGCGGGGCCCGGATCGAGGTCAGGTCGCCGCAGAGCGACTCGACCGCCGCGTCCAGGGTCTCGACGGCCGTCATCCGCTGCGCTCCTGCTCGTTCTGAGCTCGGGAGAAGCGCCACCAGCTCCACGATGTCGCAAGCACGAAGGCTGCCCCCGCTCCGAGCGCCGCTTTCATCGCTTCCTGCCCGCTGAGGAGCAGGAAGCCGAAGCCAAGGATGGCCAGGACGCCGTAGAAGATCGCGCTGTCCCTGAATGGGCGCCTCGGGAGCTGCCGATCCGTCATCGCAGCTCTCCGACCTCGGCTTCGACCGCGGCCGCCAGCGACCCGTCGCGAATCGAGTCCGCGACCGCCTCGATCTCGCGCGACAGGGGTCGGTCCTCCACGACTCTAGGCGACAGCGACCGGACGAACTCGCGCGCCGCGCGCGAGCCGCGGCCCGGAGCAAGCGGAGCCAGGAACTCGACGGCCTGGGCACCGGCGAGGAGCTCGATCGCCACGGCGCGCTCCGAGTTCGCCAGCACCTGCCATGCCTTCAGCCCAGCGGCGTTCCCCATCGAGACGTGATCCTCCTGGCCGGCGCTCGTCGGGATCGAATCGACGCTCGCCGGGTGCGCGAGCGCCTTGTTCTCGCTGACCAGGGAAGCGGCCACGTACTGGGGGATCATGAACCCGGAGTTGAGCCCGCCGTCGGCGGCGAGGAACGGCGGCAGCCCTTCCGACAGCGACGGATTCACGAGACGCTCCGTCCGGCGCTCCGAGATGCTCGCCAGCTCCGATACGGCGATCGCCAGCGCATCGAGCCCGAACGCGAGCGGCTGCCCGTGGAAGTTCCCGTTCGAGACGATCTCACCCTCGTCGACGAGAACGAGCGGATTGTCAGTCGCCGCGTTCAGCTCGATCGCGGTGGTCTCCTCCACGTAACGAAGCAGGTCACGGCACGCGCCGTGAACCTGTGGCGCGCAGCGCAGCGAGTACGCGTCCTGCACCCGATCGCACCAACGGTGCGACTCCATCACGTCCGAGTCGCCGACCAGCCGGCGCAGATTCTCCGCTGATTCGCCCTGCCCGCGCAGTGGGCGCAGAGCCTGCACCTCGGCGCGGAACCCCTGACGAGAGCCCTCGAGGGCCTCGATCGTCAACGCACAGGCGATGTCGGCGGCGACTGCGAGCCGGCGCCCGCGAACGACGCCCAGCGCAGCGAAGGCGGCCATGAACTGCGTCCCGTTGATGAGCGAGAGCCCCTCCTTCGCCCGCAGACGCAGGGGCTCGAGCCCGACGCGCCCCAACGCCTCCGCGCCGGGCAGCAGCTCGCCGTCGACCCAGGCCTCTCCCTCCCCGATCAACGGCAGCGCCAGATGCGCCAGCGGCGCGAGATCGCCGCTCGCTCCGACCGACCCCCGGCTGGGCACGCGGGGCAGCACGCCGCGGTTCAGGCACTCGACGAGGAGCTCCGCGACCTCGACGCGCGTTCCCGACGAGCCGATCGCGAGCGCGTTCGCCCGGAGGAGGAGCGCGGCGCGCACGACTTCCTCCGGGTACGGCTCACCGACGCCGCACGCGTGGCTGCGGAGCAGACGCACCTGGAGCTCGTCCACCAGCTCGGTCGGAATCGTCTTCGACACCAGCCGCCCGAAACCCGTGTTGACCCCGTAGGTTCGCGCCGGGTTCGCCGCGGCGGTCTCCACGACTTCCCGCCCGGCGCGCATGCGCTCCTTGGCCGCATCTGACAGGGAGGCGGAAGCGCCCTCGAGCGCCACCGCCCAAACGTGGTCGACGGTCAGATCGTCGCCCGTGACGGGCTGCGTCTCGATCACGCCCTGATGCTAGTGCTCCTCCAGGCAATACACGCCGGCTTCTGGCCCGCGATCACGCGGCGCCAGAGGCCACCCTCCTCCTCACCAAGGCTGTCTAGCCTTGGCTCGTCGGAGTGCGGGCTCTGGCTTGGTGCTCGCGACCCAGAAGTGCGGCAGCATCACCTGAAGGAGCACTAGTCCTCCAGCAGCCGGGTCTCGATCAGGCGGGAGGAGTCGAACCCGTCGATCCGGAGCATCGCTCCGGCGGCCGCCGCTGCCGCACCCGCCGGCATCAACCCGACGAGCTCGGAGCCGGCGACCTCGACGCCGCGAGCCGACGCCTCGGCCTCGATCCGCGCGACGATCTCGTGCAGCGCGACCGCCTCCCAATCTTCGACGTTCATGCTCACCTGCACGCGTCCGGCAGCCGGGAGGTCGAGGCCGAGCGCGCGCACGCCCGCGAAGCCCCCATCGCGCTCGCGAACCACGGACGCGATTGCGCGCGCGTCGTCCACCGAGCCCCCGCGCAGGTCGACGTTGAACGCGATCAGCGGCCTGCGGGCGCCGACGATGACGCCGCCGGCGGTCGGATGGAGCGCTTCCGGCCCGAAATCGGGCCTGAGCTCGCCGACCGACAGCCGCCGCGCCAGCTCCGCCGTGCCACCAGCACGGAAGAACGCGGGCCCGCGACCCGGCGCGAGCTCGCCGTAGAGGAACACCGGCAAGCCGAGCTCTTCCCCGACGCGCCGTGCCAAAGCCAGGCCGGCCGCCTGCGCCCGCTCCATGTCGGCGGGACGCAGAGGAACGATCGGCACGACGTCCGCAGCGCCGATCCGCGGGTGCGCGCCCTCGTGGTCCCGCAGGTCGATCGCATCCAGCGCCGACGCGATCGCCGCCAGCAACCCTTCGACGAGGCCCGCGTCGTCGCCGACGAGCGTGAAGACCGACCGGTTGTGATCCGGATCGCTGTGAACGTCGAGCAGTCGCGCCCGAGCCCCGAGCGCGCCGGCGATCGCTGCGATCGTCGCGCGATCCCGCCCCTCCGAGAAGTTGGGAACGGCCTCGAGGGGAAGCACGTCCGTACTCTAGGAGGCGTGAAGGCCTACTACGAAGCGAGAGCCCGCGAGTACGACGACTGGTACCTCGGCGCGAACCTCTACGAGCAGCGCGACCGGCCGGGCTGGGAGGAGGAGCTCGACGCACTCCGCGACGTGATCGCGAGCTTGCCGCCCGTCCGCACACTCGACGTGGCCTGCGGAACAGGCTTCCTCACACGACACCTTCGCGGCCAGGTCGTCGGACTCGACCAGAGCACGAGCATGATCGACGTCGCGCGGCAGCAGGCGCCCGATGCCGAGCTCGTCGCCGGCGACGCGCTCTCGCTCCCGTTCGACGACGCCTCGTTCGACCGAGTCTTCACCGCCCACTTCTACGGCCATCTAGAAGACCCCGAGCGAAGGGCCTTCATTGCGGAGGCGAGGCGCGTTGCGCAGGAGCTCGTCGTCGTCGACTCCGCCAGAACGGACGAGACGCCGCCCGACGGGATGGACAGGCGCGTCCTCTCGGACGGCACGCGGTGGGAGGTCTACAAGCGCTGGTTCCGCGGAGACGAGCTCGCCGAGGAGCTCGGTGGAGGCGTCGTCCTCCACGAGGGCCGGTACTTCGTCATCGTCCGGGCGTGACGCGGCGCCGCTCGCGTTACCGCTCGATCGCTTCACTTCAGCGCGACAACCGGGTCTGCCGGGCCTGCGCGGAGGCCGGTTACTCGCTCGAATCGCTCGCAGTCGTCCAGCCGTACACCGGCCAGCGCGCCTACATCCACGGCCAGGCGCCCGGCAAGCTCGAGGGCGAGCAGCGGCTGCCGTGGCGAGGCCGCGCGGGTCGAACGCTGCGGCGCTGGCTCGAGCTGGACGAAGACGCCTTTTACGCGACCTTCTACTGCGCGTCGGTCACCCGCTGCTACCCGGGCAAGGCGCCGTCTGGAAACGGCGACCGGACCCCGACGCCGCGCGAACAGGATCTCTGCGCCTTCTGGCGCGAGTGGGAGCTCCGGCTGATCCGGCCGGAGCTGATCCTCGTCGTCGGCGGCCTCAGCGCCCGCCGCCTGCTCGGCGTCACGTCCCTCGCCGAGCACATCGGCCGGCGTTTCGACCTCGACGGTGCCGTCGCGATCCCGCTCCCGCACCCGTCCGGGACGAGTCGCTGGCTGAACGACCCCGACAACCGCGAGCGCCTCGCCGAGGCGCTAATCGTCGTCAGGGGCGAGCTGGCACGCCTTCGAACTGCGCCTCCTCCGTCGAGCCCCTGAGCGCGAGCGTCGACGACTGCCCACCGGAGATCGCCGCCGCCACGGCGTCGAAGTAGCCCGCACCGACTTCGCGCTGGTGGCGCGTCGCCGTGTACCCGTGCTCCTCGAGCTCGAACTCGCGCTCCTGAACCCGAACGTAAGCCGGCATGCCCTCCTCGACGTAGCCGCGCGCGAGCTCGAACATCGCCGCGTTCAGCGAGTGGAACCCGGCGAGCGTGATGAACTGGAACTTGTAGCCCAGCTCCCCCAGCTCGGCCTGGAACCGCGCGATCTGCTCGTCGTCCAGGTGCTTCCGCCAGTTGAAGGAGGGCGAGCAGTTGTACGCCAGCAGCTTCCCGGGGAACTCCGCATGGATCGCGGCCGCGAACTCGCGCGCCTCGCCCAGGTCCGGCGTCGACGTCTCGAACCAGACGAGGTCCGCGTAGGGCGCGTAGGCCAGCGACCGCTTGATCGCCGGCTCCAGCCCGGAGCGGACGTGGAAGAACCCCTCTGGGCTCCGCTCGCCGGTGAGGAACTCGGCGTCCGCGGGATCGACGTCGCTCGTGAGCAGCGCGGCGGAGTCAGCGTCGGTCCGCGCGATCAGCACGGTGGGAACGTCCATGACGTCCGCGGCAAGACGCGCAGCCTTCAGCGTTCCGATGAACTGGGAGGTCGGGACGAGCACCTTGCCGCCGAGATGCCCGCACTTCTTCTCCGAGGCGAGCTGATCCTCGAAATGCACGCCCGCCGCGCCGGCCTCGATCATCGCCTTCATGAGCTCGAAGGCGTTGAGGTTCCCCCCGAAGCCCGCCTCGGCGTCGGCGACGATGGGGACGAACCAGTCGCGCGTCACCGTCCCCTCCTGGTGCTCGATCTGGTCGGCCCGCTGGAGGGCGTTGTTCAGCCGCCGAACCATCGCCGGCACGCTGTCCGCCGGATAGAGGCTCTGGTCGGGGTAGGTCTGGCCGGCGAGGTTTCCGTCGCCGGCGACCTGCCAGCCGCTGACGTAGATGCCCCCGGCTCCGGCCTTGACCATCTGGACGGCCTGCGCGCCGGTGATCGCGCCGAGTGTGGGCAGGTAGGCCTCCGTGTGGAGAAGGCTCCAGAGACGCTCGGCCCCGCGCCTGGCGAGCGTGTGCTCGATCCGGACCGAGCCCTGCAGGCGCGCGACGTCCTCCGCCGAGTAGTCGCGCTGGATCCCAGACCAGCGGGGTCGTCCGTTCAGCGTGCTCATGAGTCTCCTCTCAGTCGATGTAGTCGTAGGCCGGCAGGGTCAGGAACTCGACGAACTCATCACTGAGCGAAACCCGTTCGAAGATCTCCCGCGCCTCGTCGAAGCGACCGCCCTCGAAGCTCTGCTCGTCGATCACCGCGCGAACGCGATCGGCGGTGAACTCGCCGCGCCTGACCCACTGCCAGACCTGGGAGCGCGAGATCTCCGCCGTTGCGGCGTCCTCCATCAGGTTGTCGATCGCCGCCGCCCCGACGCCGCGCAGCCACGATTCGATGTAGCGGATGCCGACGCTGACGTTCTGGCGGAGCCCTTCATCGGTCACCGCGCCGCCGTCGACACGCAGGTCGAGCAGCTCGGCCGCCGAGACCGACACGTCTTCTCGCTGGCGCTCGACCTGGTTCGGCCGCTCCCCCAGCACGCCGTCGAAGACTTCCATCGCGACCGGCACGAGGTCGGGGTGCGCGACCCAGGTCCCGTCGAAGCCGTCGCCGGCCTCGCGCACCTTGTCCTCGCGGACCTTGGCCAGCGCCGTCTCGTTGACTTCGGGATCGCGCCGGCTGGGGATGAACGCCGCCATGCCGCCCATGGCGTGGGCGCCGCGCCGGTGGCAGGTCTTGACGAGCAGCTCGGTGTAGGCGCGCATGAACGGCGTCGTCATCGTCAGCTGCCCGCGGTCGGGCAGCACGACGTCGAGCGAGCGCAGCCGCTTGATCAGGCTGAAGAGGTAGTCCCAGCGCCCGGCGTTGAGCCCGACGATGTGGTCGCGCAGCTCGTAGAGGATCTCGTCCATCTCGAAGGCTGCGAGCACGTTCTCGATCAGGACGGTGGCCTTGATCGTTCCCCTCGCCAGCCCGAGTTGGTCCTCGGCGTGGTCGAAGGCGTCGTTCCACAGGCGCGCCTCGAGGTGGCTCTCCAGCTTGGGCAGGTAGAACCACGGCTTCGCTCGGTTGTGGAAGACGTACAGGCCGAAGTCAAAGAGTGAAGCGGAGACTGGCTCGCCGTCGACGAGTACGTGGCGCTCGGGCAGGTGCCAGCCGCGCGGGCGGACGAGCAGCACGGCCGGGCTGTCGCCTAGCTCGTAGCTCTTCTCGCCCGTGTCGAGCGAGATCGTTCCCGCATTCGCGTCCAAGAGGTTCACCTGGCCGTCGACGTTGTTCGACCAGGTCGGCGAGTTCGCGTCCTCGAAATCCGCCATGAAGACGCGGGCGCCGGAGTTGAGCGCGTTGATCACCATCTTGCGGTCGACGGGGCCCGTGATCTCGACCCGCCGGTCCTGGAGCTCGGCCGGCGCCGGCGCGACGGTCCAGTCCGCCTCCCGGAGCTCGCGCGTCTCGTCGAGGAAGTCCGGCAGCTCGCCGGCGTCGAGCCGGGCCTGTCGGTCACTGCGGGCGGTCAGGAGCCGCGCCCGCTCAGGCCCGAAGCGCCGCTGGAGCTCCGCGACGAACGCGAGCGCCTCCGGCGTGAGGATCTCACCGGCCCGGCCCTCGACCGGGCCGAGAACGTCCGCCGGGCTACTCGTTTCCGTGGTCGCGCTCACAGGGCTCCGGGCAGGTGCACTGCGCCTGCTCGCTGATCAGGACTAGGGGTGCCTGCACGCCCTGCTCGTCCGTCTTTTGACGCTTACGCCGCTTGAAAAGGATCACCGCACGCCTCCTTGTCGGGGAGGCGCCGAACGGTAGATCGGTCGAGCTATAAATGCCAAGCGGGATTCTTGATCTGAGCTATAGAGGATCTCTATACTGAACTTTCGGTGCGGCTGGAGCAACTCGAGGCGTTCGTGGAGATTTCGCGGCGTGGAAGCGTTAGCCAAGCGGCGGATGCCCTCTTCGTCACCCAACCGACCCTGACGGCGCGCCTGAAAGGGCTCGAGCGCGAGCTGCACGCAATTCTGTTCGTTCGTTCAGGCCGCGGAATGCGCCTTTCGGAGGCCGGCAGAGCATTCTTGCCCTACGCGGAGCGCACGCTCGACGCGGCGGCGGCGGGCCGACGGCTGCTCTCCGAGCTCGCGCGCGGCGAGAGCGGCCACCTCGCGCTCGGCGCGGCGCCGGCCGTCAGCACGTACGTCCTGCCGCGAATCCTGACGAGGTTCCGGCGGACTAACCCGAAGGTCGCCCTCGCCGTGCGCACGGGGCACTCGGAGGAGATCCTCGAGCTCGTCCTGCGCGAGCAGGTCCAGATCGGCCTCGGGCGCACGCTGCGCCATCCCGGCGTCGAGGCGATCCCGCTCTATGAGGACGAGCTCGTGCTCGTGGTCGACCCTCGGCACCCCTTCGCCGAAGCCGGAGTGGTCACCACCGAGGCGATCACCGACGTCCAGCTGATCCTCTTCGACCGCACGTCCAGCTACCACCGCCTGACGAACGAGTTCTTCCGCGGCGCCGGCGCCGTGCCGCGCGCCGTGATGGAGCTCGACAACATCGACGCCGCGAAGAAGATGGTCGAGCAGGGGCTCGGCGTCGCGCTCCTCCCCCACACCGCCGTCGCCGGAGAGCTCGAGGCCGGCGCCCTGCGCGCGGTCACGCTCTCCGATGCGCCCGAGCTCAAGCGCGAGATCGTGATCTTCAGGCGCCGAGAAGCCGGGCCGGCGTCCGGTGCGCTCGAGGCGTTCATGAACTGCCTTTCAGACCTCCGCCCCGTGCTCCAAGCCTCGGCTCACCGCGATCTGGCTGCCTGAGCCCGGCGGCTAGATTCTTCGGGTGAGCGGCACGACTTCGAACCGGAGCACTTTCTGGCGCCTGCTCGGCTTCCTCAAGCCCTACAAGTGGTCGCTGGGCGTCTCCGTGCTACTCGCCGTCGGCTCGCAGGCGGCGGCGGTCGCGATCGCGTTCCTGACCGGCCACGCGCTCGAGGACGCGCTCACCTCCGGCGACCGCGAGACGATCTGGCTCTTCGCGCTCGCGATCCTCGGCCTCGGACTCGCACGGGCGCTACTGATGATGGGCCGGCGGCTGATCTCCGGGCAGCAGGCGCTCGGCGTCGAGTTCGACATGCGGAACGGGATGTACGCGAAGCTCCAGCGGCTCTCGTTCGGCTTCTACGACCGGCACCAGACCGGGCAGCTGATGTCCCGCGCGACGGTCGACCTGCAGGCCGTGCGCTTCTTCCTCGGCTACGGCCTGATCTTCTTCTTCCAGCACGTGATGACGATCGTCGGGGTGACGATCGTGATGTTCGTCGTCAACTGGCAGCTGGGCCTGGCGGCGACCGCGATCACACCGCTGATCGTCATCGTCGCGTACCGCTACTCGAGCGTCTCGCACCCGATCCTGCGGGACGTCCAGCAGAAGATGGCCGACGTCGCGACGGTGGCCGAGGAGAGCATCGTCGGCGTCCATGTCGTCAAGTCGTTCGCCCAGGAGGGGACGCAGAGCGCGAGCTTCGCGAACCGCTCCGAGTCGGTGTTCCGGCGGAGTGTCGACGCGAACCGGCAACGGGCGTTCTACGTGCCGCTGCTCTCGTTTCTGCCGCTGATCGCGCAGGCGATCGTCCTGCTCGTCGGCGGCCGGATGGTCATCCGGGGAAGCCTCAACTTCGGCGATTTCATCGCCTTCAACGTCCTCGTCGTGATGCTGGTGATGCCGCTGCGGATGCTTGGCATGTGGATCGGACAGGCGCAGCGGGCGACCGCGTCCGGCGAGCGGATCTTCGAGGTGATGGACGAAACCGAGGACGTCGCCGACCGCCCGGGAGCCGTTGACCTGCCGGACGGCGACGGACGGGTGCGCTTCGACGACGTCTCGTTCGGCTACATCGAGCGTCGCCCGGTGCTCCAGGGCATCGACCTCGAGCTCGCCCCCGGGAAGACGGTCGCGCTGATCGGACACACGGGCTCGGGCAAGACGACGCTCGCCTCGCTCGTCCCGCGCTTCTACGACGCGACCGCGGGGCGGATCACGATCGACGGCCTCGACGTGCGGGACGCGAAGCTCACCTCCCTTCGCCGCGAGATCGGGATCGTTGCCCAGGACCCGTTCCTGTTCTCGGCGACGGTGGGCGAGAACATCGCGTTCGGGCGACCCGGTGCGGCCGACGAGGAGGTCGAGGAGGCGGCTGAGCTGGCCCAGGCGGCCGAGTTCATCGAGAAGCTGCCCGAGGGCTACGAGACGATGATCGGCGAGCGCGGGATCACGCTGTCCGGCGGTCAGCGCCAGCGGATCGCGATCGCCCGCGCGCTGCTTGTCGATCCGCGGATCCTGATCCTCGACGACGCGACCGCGTCGGTGGACGCCACCACCGAGGCGCGCATCCGGCTCGGCCTGCGCCAGGCGATGAAGGGCCGGACGACGATCATCATCGCGCACCGGCTCTCGACGCTCGCGCTGGCGGACGAGCTCGTGGTGCTCGACCAGGGGCGGATCTGCGCGCGGGGCACACACGAGGAGCTGCTCGAGAGCAGTGACGTCTATCGCGAGATCTACGAGCACGGCCTGCTGGAGCGCGAGTTCGCCGAGCGGGTCGAGGCGCGCGCCGAGGCCGCGGAGGCGACGGCGTGAGGGTCTGGCAGCCGGGCTCCCACCTGACGAGGGCACGGGATGTGCAGGTGGAGGACTGGTCGTGGCAGCGCACCGCCCGGCGCGTGTCGACGCTCGCCCGCCTGACCGCGCCGTACAAGCTCCGGACCACGCTCGCGGTCGTCTCGCTGCTCGCCGCGACGCTGACGGCGCTCGCTCCGCCCTACCTCGCCAAGCTCGCGGTCGACGACGGGATCAGCCAGCGTGACTACGAAGCGCTGACGACGATCGTCGTGCTCTTCATCGTCGCCGGCCTCGCCAACCTCCTCACTTCCTCGGCGCAGACGTACTTCACCGGCTGGACGGGGGAGCGGATCCTCGCCGATCTTCGCAACCGGCTCTTCCGACATCTCCAGCGGCTGTCGCTCGGCTACTTCGAGCGCAACCGGGCCGGCGTGATCATCAGCCGGCTGACGAACGACGTCGACGCGCTCGATCAGCTGGTGACGGACGGCGTCACGACCCTCGTTCAGAACACGCTCCTGCTCGTCGGCTCGGCGATCGTGCTCTTCCTGCTCGACTGGCGGCTCGCGCTGGCGACACTGTCGGTGATCCCGGCGATGGCGGTGGCGACCGCGATCTTCCGGATGCGTAGCTCGCGTGCGTACCGGGCGGTGCGCGAGCGCCTCGGCCTCGTCACCGCGACGCTCGCCGAGGACATCGCCGGCATGCGGGTCGTTCAGTCCTTCACGCGCGAGTCGGACCGCCGGCGCCAGTTCGACGAGGTCAATGCGCACTACCGTGAGGCGAATCAGACGACCGTCGTCACAAACGGGCTCTACTTCCCGTTCGTCGACTTCCTGTCGGCCGTCGCGACCGCGGTGGTCTTGGGCTACGGCGGCTACCTCGCCACCACTGGACAAGTCTCCGTGGGAACGCTCTTCGCGTTCATCCTCTACGTCTCGAACTTCTTCGACCCGGTCCAGCAGCTGTCGCAGCTCTACAACACGTTCCTGGCCGCGGTCGCCGCCCTCGACAAGATCATGGACGTGATGGACGAGGAGCCTGAGGTCGAGGACCGCCCCGGCGCCCGCGAGCTCGGGCGGATCGAGGGCCATGTCGCGCTCCAGGGCCTCCACTTCGGCTACGGCGACGGGCCAGAGGTGCTGCACGGCATCGATCTCGACGTCCCCGCCGGGACGACCGTGGCGCTCGTCGGGCACACGGGGGCCGGCAAGTCGACGATCGCCAAGCTCCTCGCGCGCTTCTACGACCCGCGCGAAGGCCGGATCACTGTCGACGGCACCGACCTGCGCGACGTGACGCAGGAGTCGCTCCGCCGCCAGCTCGGGATCGTCCCGCAGGAGGGGTTCCTCTTCGCCGGCTCGGTCCGCGACAACATCGCGTTCGGCCGCCAGGACGCCGGCAGCGAAGAGATCCTCGCGGCGGCGACCGCCGTCGGCGCCCACGACTTCATCATGCGGCTGGAGGACGGGTACGAGACGGACGTGCAGGAGCGAGGCGCGCGGCTCTCGCTCGGCCAGCGGCAGCTCGTCGCCTTCGCGCGGGCGCTGCTCGCCGATCCGCGGATCCTGATCCTCGACGAGGCGACGTCCTCGGTCGACATCGGCACCGAGCGCCGGATCGAGACGGCGCTGCGCACCCTGCTCGCGGGCCGCACGGCGTTCGTGATCGCCCACCGCCTCTCGACGATCCGCGGCGCCGACCTGATCGTCGTGCTGGAGCACGGCCGGATCGTCGAGCAGGGCTCACACGACGAGCTGATGGCCCGCCAGGGCCTCTACACCGCCCTCTACGGGGACTGGGCGGCCGACGTCGCGTAGTGCGCGGTGATTCGCGAAGTCGTCGCAGAAGTCTGGAGCCTC
>Ga0081455_10000630_pt1 | contig 24709 bp, 24 predicted proteins | sample TabmetS3T2R1_FD_70207 | JGI IMG/M metagenome (GOLD analysis project Ga0081455, IMG submission 70207) | Tabebuia heterophylla rhizosphere microbial communities from the University of Puerto Rico - S3T2R1 | ecosystem: Host-associated > Plants > Roots > Rhizosphere ...
TCGGGTGCTGGGGCGACGCGGGGTCGGGCTGTGGCGCTCGTACGGCCCAGGGGGGAGGCCCGTCCGCCATCGCCGCGACGCTCGCCAACAGCCCGACGTGTGACAGAGGACCACCCACCCGGGTGACCGGACATCACCCGCCCTTGGGTGAACGATTTCTCGGCCATCGGCGCACGTCCTGCGGTGGGACGGCCCTCATCGCCAACCGGCTGGACCACTGGACCGCCGTTGGAAACGGCGGATCACCCGACGGTAGGTGAGGTGCGGTCACCCGACGCCGGCCTCGAATGCTCACCGTGTTCCTGTCGATGCTGAAAAGACGGATCGCCAAACCGAAGCCGGCGGCGGGCACGCAACGGGCGCCGCTTGGGAGCGCCGTCAACGACGTAGCCGTCGCGAACCGCCGGACCCCCGCCGTCGACGTGGCCAGACTGGACGAGCTGCACGACCGAGGACTTCTGAGCGACGAGGAGTACGTGCGCCAGCGCATGCGAGCGCTCGGCTGAGCCCCGGCGGGCTGGGCACCACACCCCGGCGGGAGCGGAACAGAGGTGGCGCCGGCCCCCGGTCCGGCGCCACCTCGCCACTGGACGTCGGAAGGGTGACTGCACTCGCGGTTCGACTGCCTTGGGCTAGCTTGGCGCGGCCTCGTCGACATCGTCGTCGCGGCTCGTGAGGTGGGCACCGTGCTGCAGCGGATCGACATGGTGGCGATGTACGTCCGCGACTGGCCGTCCGCGTTCGTCTGGTATCGGGACAAGCTGGGCTTCGTCGCCGCCTATGTCGAGGACGACCATCGCTTCGCGGTGCTGGCCCTTTCGGGGGGCGGGCCGGTCCTCCACCTCGTCGGCGACACGAGCCGCGAGCCCGGTCACCGGAACCGCTGCGTCCCCAACATCGCGGTCGACGACTTCGATGCCACGCTCGCGGACCTGGCGGCGCGGGGCGTGGCGATCCTCGACGTCGTCGACGACCCCGACGACGGCTACCGCCTGGCGCGGCTCGTGGACCTCGAGGGCAACGAGCTGAACCTCTACACGACGGTCCCTCGCGGGACGCCACCGCCGCCGTGACGCCGGCGACGCGTCCAGGGTTGGCTCGGCCGCCGACAGGTCGTGCGTAGCCTGCGGGAATGAGCCTTTCCGAGCAGGACCTCGACTTCCTCGCCACCAACCACTCGGCGGCGATGATCACCGTCGGACGCGATGGCACACCGAAGGTGGCCCGCGTCGGCGTGGGGCTGGTCGACGGCAGGATCTGGAGCAGCGGCACGGCCGACCGCGTGCGCACGCGGCGGTTGCGGCGTGACCCTCGCTGCACGTTGTACGTCCACGACAACCGCTTCTCGTGGCTCGCCCTCGAATCCTCGGTGAGGATCCTCGACGGGCCGGAGGCCGCAGACCAGAACCTGCGCCTGTTCCGCGCGATGCAGGGCCGTCCGTCGGGCCCGTTGACCTGGTACGGCACGGAGCTCGCCGAGGACGAGTTCCGCCAGAGGATGGTCGACGAGGGGCGCGTCATCTACGAGTTCGAGGTGCACCACGCCTACGGGCTGCGCTGACGGCTCGGGGTGCGTGCGAGGTGACCCCGTTTGTCGCAGCCGTGCGCTGATCACCCGGGGGCGGGACCGATGAGGTCCCAGCGGTTGCCGGCGATGTCGAGGAACACGGCGACTTGCCCGTAGGCCTCGCTGCGGGGCGCGGAGACGAACTCGACACCGCGGGCCCGCAGGCGGTCGTACGAGGTGTCGAAGTCGTCGACCTGAAGGAAGAACCCGACACGGCCGCCGGCCTGCCGACCCACGACTGCCAGCTGGTCGTCGCCGTCGGCCCTGGCGAGCAGGATGCCCGTCTGGGCGCCCGGCGGCCGCACGACGACCCACCGTTTGGGCCGCCCGTCCGTCGTCAACGCCGGTGAGTCCTCGACGAGCTCGAAGCCGAGACCATCGACGAAGAACGCGATCGCGGGGTCGTAGTCGGCGACCACGACGGCGACCAGCGTGAGCCGGCACATGGGGGGCTCCGGCGAATTCAACCGACCAGCGCGTGCGCCTCGGCGAGCAGCTCGGCCTGGCGCATCCAGTCACCCGCCGCGAGGGTGACGACGACACGCTCGGCGCCCGCTTCGCCGTAGGCGGCGATGCGCTCGGCGACCTCTGCGGGGTCGCCGAGCGTCAGGGTGTCGGGCACGGCGTCGACGGGCATCCCGAAAATGCCGTCGGGATCGGTCAGCACCCGGACCAGCCCGTCGCGGTCGGGCAGCGCCGGGTCGCCGGTCATCGCCACGACCATGCTGGCGGTGACGGACGGGGTCGGCCGGCCCCGGGCGCCCGCCAGCTCGGCCAGGTCGGCCCGGCCCTCCGCCATGGCGGCGGGCGGGATGGGGAGCACGAACCAGCCGTCGCCGTGCTCGACGGTGCGAACCATTGCCGGCTCGGACATCCCGCCGACGAGGATGGGCGGCACGGTCGCGGCGGGCGCCAGCCGGATCGGCGGGGAGTCCGGCCCGCTGTCCAACCGGGTGGGCAGGCCGGACACGAGCCCCGGCAGGACCCTCAGCGCGGCATCCGTCCGGCGGCCGCGCTCGCGCCGGGGCACCCCGGCGGCCACCCACGACAGGTCGTGGCGGTCGCCGCCTGCGCCGACCCCGAGGATGAGCCGATCGTGCGACACGTGCTGGAGCGACGCCACCTGCTTGGCCACCCAGACGACGGGACGCAGCGGCAGGATGACGACGCCGAGGCCGAGGCGGATCCGCGTGGTCGCCCCGGCTGCGGCGGCGAGCGACACCACGCTCTCGATGAACGGTGTGCCGGTGCCCGCGACCAGCTGGTCGACGACCCACGCCGACTCCAGCCCGAGGTCCTCCGCATGCCGGGCCGTGGCGGCCATGTCGCCCGGTTGCTCCTTGGGCCCGCTCATGCTGGGGAGGAAGACACCGATATCGGGGACGGGCGTCGGGGGCACGGTCCCAGTCTGCCGGGGCGGCGCCGGGCCCCGACGCCTCGAGGTTGTTAGGCGGCTGCGAAGCCCGTGACGCGGAGCTCGGGCGCCGACTTGGCGGCCTCCTCGAGCGGCCTGCCGCAGTCGGGGACCGGGAGGACCCGGACGGTCTCGACCGTCGCTTCGAACTCCAGGCGCCGGCCGTCGGGCGCCTCGGCATCGATCGTGACCAGCGACCGCCCTCCGGCGGATTCGAGCACCTCGCCCCGCCGCCGGTGCTCGAACCACGACCAGCCGATGGATCGGAGCGCCTCGCGCTCGGCCGCCTGGACCTCCGGTCCGTCGAGGCCCGTGCAGCCGCGGTACAGAGGTGCGGCCTCCTCGATGCCGAGCGTGCGGCGGGAGATGCCGACGAGGCGCTCGGCGTCGAGGTACGCCCACATGGTCCCCTCGGGCAGCAGCAGCGCCGTGGGCGCGAACCGGTGCCCGCCGGTGTGGCTCGTCCGCCACACGTGGACGGCGGCTCCCAGCCCCGGGAGCGCCGAGGCGAGGCGGGTGCCCAAGGTCCCGCAGCAGGCGTCGCGCCGGCCGTGGGTGCACACCAGCACGTGGCGGCCGACGTCGGTCCCGTCCGAGCCGGGCTCGACTCCTGGCTGCGCCACGGCGGGGCCGGCATCGCTCCCACCGCTGCCGGCGATCGCGACGACGGCGTCGCCCAGCCGGGCGTCGGCCACGGTCCAGGCCCGTGCCCGGTAGCGATCGAACGCTCCGTCCGGACGGGTGAAGGCCATCAGGCGCCGCCGATGGCGATCGCCGCGCTCGTCGGGGATCAGTCCCTGCAGCCGCATCCCGGCGGCGCCCAGGGCCCCGGCGGCGGCCGTCAGCGCCGGGTGCTCGGCGATCTCCCGGGGCCACGGCAGCGGGACCTCCGCGAGCACGATGCCGCGGTAGCTGCCCGCCGATCCCACCGGGTCGACGTCCTCGGCGCGGGCGAAGCTGGAGCAGCGGAGCCGCGTGGGACCGGTGGCGGCCGTGGCGTCGGCGGGATCGTCGCGCATCCTCTAAGGATCGCCGGGCGCCACCTCGACCTGCGAACCCGGTCGCATCCCCGCCTCCGCCGTGTCCGGCGGCGCGGGTCCGGCAACGGTGGCGGGCCAGAGGCGCCGGGCCGTGGACTCGGCAACGCGGCCCCGCCAATGCATCGCACGCCAGACGCCGCGGTAGCCGGGCAGGATCCCGAGGGTCACCAGCAGGTGCCCGACGACGAGCCCGGTCAGCACGTACGTGGAGCCCCGGTGCACCCGAACCATGGTGGCGAAGGTCTGGCCGCCGGACAGCGTGGTGAGGAACACCCCGCTGACGATCACCGTGCCCAGAGCCCCGATCAGCGCCACGTTGAGCATCCGCTGGCCGGGATCGAAGTGGCCGCGGTGCCGGCCGAAGCGGCCGGTGAGCGCGCCCCGGGGCCAGTGCCAGAACCACGCACCATCGCCGCGGTTGACGCGCAGGGTCTCCCTCAGGAACGTGAGCGTGCCACGGATGCCCAGGAGCGGTCCGCCGATCGCGACCCCCAGCAACACCCAGCCGGCGGTGCGGTGCACCTCGGTGTCGGGCGTGTCGAGCACATCGGCCAGCAGCGTCGGCTGCCCCTCGTGACCCGTCCGCAGCCACCAGCCGGTGGCGAGCAGCGCGAACGTCACCACGTAGAGCAGGGCGTGAAGCCAGCGGGTGGCCCGGTTGTTCCTGACGACCGGGCCACCCGACCCGGCGTCAGTAGGCGTAGGGATCGTTTTCCTGCTCGGTCGTGTCGGTGCCACCACCCCCGGCGCCCTCGCCGACCGTCACCGTGATCTCGTCACTGGCGTCCGTGAGGCTGTGGTCGGCGTTGGCGATGACTGCCTTGACCGTGTGCTCACCGGGGGAGAGGTCGCGATCGACGGTCCAGGGCTCGTCGACGCTGTAGACGATGTCGTACTCCCCATCGGACTCGTTGCCGTCGTAGTAGAGGTGGACGTGGTGCAGCCCGGTGTCCGGCTCGCCGATGTCGACGCTCGGGTCGACCTCCACCTTGAACCCCGCCTCGACGGTGGCGCCGTCGGCGGGATCGGCGATCGAGATCGTCATGTCGCCATCGCCCCCTCCGCCGCCCGAGTCGCTGCCGCCGCTGCCCTCGGCGCCGGCATCGCCGGTGACGGTGTCGTCATCATCGCCGCTGCACGCCGCCGCGAGCAGCGCCAACGCCGCCAACGCTGCTCCCAGCGCAACGAGCCGGCGCCGGGGATGGTGTCGGCTCGTGGCCGTCGTGCCGGGTGAGGTCGCTCGGGGGGAATGCATGATTGCCATACCTCGACTACGTGTCCGAACCCCGCGCGGATTCCTCGCGGGTTCCGTGCGAATGCCGGGCGGAACGCTCGCGGGGGGTTGCCCCCGCCACGCGGATTGGCTGTGCTGGCGTGGTGGGTCGAGATCCTCTGGCGCTCCGGCGGAGTAGAGCAGGTGTGTGGGAGGTGTCCGACGAGGCGCTCTTCGCGGGCTACGCCTCGGGTGATCCCGAGGCGGCGGCCCACTTCGTCGATCGCTTCCAGCGCCGCGTCTACGGGTTGGCCCTCGCCATCGTGCGCGTCCCGGTCGACGCCGAGGAGGTCGCCCAGGAGGCGTTCGTGCGGGCGTGGCGGTTCGCGGCGAGCTTCGACGAACGCAGGGGATCGGTGGCCGCCTGGCTGCTGGGCATCACCCGCAACGTTGCCCTCGACAGCGTGCGGGGGCGCGGCCGGCGCCCCGAACCGGTGGCCGGCCCGGCCCCGGACCTTGCCGTCGATCCCCTGGACGTGGCCGAGGCCATCGAGCGCCGGGCCGACGCGCGCCGCGTGGCAGACCTGATGCGCGCGCTCCCGGATCCTCAGCGGCGGGCGTTGGTGGCCGTGACGCTGTGGGGGATGAGCACGCGCGAGGTGAGTGAGATGGCCGGCATCCCTCAGGGGACGGTCAAGACCCGGGTGCGGCTTGCGCTGCGCAAGCTGCGCGACGAGATGGGGGCCCCGATCTCGTGACGCCGCTCCGCTGCTCCCAGGTGCGCGACATGGCGCCGGACGTCGCGTTGGGGCTCCTCACGGGGGAGGAGCGCGCGGTCGCGCTGGCGCACCTCGAGGGCTGCGCGGCCTGCCGTGCCGAGGTGGCGTCGCTCGCCGGGGTCGCCGACGACCTGCTGCTCACCGGCCCCGAGGCCACGCCCCCGGAGGGCTTCGATCGCCGGGTGCTGGCGCGCCTCACCGAGGTCCGGGCGATGGAGGCGTCGCCGTCCACGCGCCGCATCGGGCCCGCGCACCTACATCGGCGCCACGGCGTTCGCCGGCCCGACCGGCGGCGGCTCGCGGTCGGCGCGACACTCAGCGCCGCGGCTGCGGCCGTCGTGCTGGTGGCCGCATTGCTGGCCAACCGGGACGCCACGCCCGCGCCCACGGTCGAGCAGGCCGACATGACCACCGGGGTGGGCGAGGTCGTCGGCACCGCGACGGTCCACGGCGGCAACCCGGCCACGGTGGCGGTCGACGTGCCCGGCTGGGAGGACGCAGTGCCCGAGGGCGCCACCTACTGGTTGGCCGTCGAGATGGAGGACGGCTCCCGGACCATGACCCACATCGGCACGGATGCGACCTGGTGGGAGGTGCAGTTGGAGGGCGGCGCCGGCGACGTGGCCACCGTCTCGGTGCTCGACGGCGACGGCTGGGTGTGGTGCTCCGCCCAGTTCTCGGCGTGACGGTGCTCCGCAGCAACCACAAGGTCCGCGCGCTTCGGTAGTCTCTCAGGCCACCGCGCCAGCCTGGGATGGGCGCGGCGCCCGGCCGGGAGAAGGGCACACAGCTAGATGCATCCGGACTTGCCGCAGGAGCAGGCCTATTTCGATCGCGCCCTCGCGTTGCGCGACCGGCAGCATGCCGTGCTCGAGCGGGCACCGACGTTGTCCGCACACCCCAAGGCGGTGCTCGAGCTGCGCCGGCGGGTCAGCGGGCTGGGTGTCGTCGACCCCGACGAGGCGGTGGCCTTCGGGCGGATCGACGCCGGCGGCCAGAGCTGGTACATCGGCAAGGGCGCCATCTGGGACGACGACAACGACCTCGTGGTCGTGAACTGGCAGGCTCCCATAGCGGCGCCCTTCTACACGGCGACGCCCCGGGAACCCGAGGGCCTCGACGCCCGGCGCGTCTTCCGCTGCCAGGGCAACCAGATCCAGGCCATCGAGGAGATCGTGTTCCGCGACCTGGCGGAGGCGATCGCCGAGGGCCGCGAGCCGGGACCGTTGCTCTCGGACACCCTGCTCGACTCGCTCGGGCGTGATCGCTCGGGCGAGCTCGCCGAGATCGTCGCCACCATCCAGGCCGCGCAGTACGACGTGATCAGCCGCGAGGTCGACCAGTTGCTGGTGGTGCAGGGCGGGCCGGGCACCGGCAAGACGGTGGTCGGGCTGCACCGCGTGTCGTGGCTGCTGTTCAACCTCCGCGACCGGCTCGAACCGAACGATGTCCTCATCGTCGGGCCCAACCCGGCGTTCGTCCGCTACATCTCCGCCGTCCTGCCGTCCCTCGGGGACGAGGCGGTGGTGCAGCTGCCGCTGTCGGCGCTCGGCCCCCGGGTGCGCGTCGGCCGCGTGGACGCGCCGGACGTGCGGCGCCTGAAGGGTGATCGCCGGATGCTGCGGCTGCTGGAACGGGGGCTGCGCAACCGGCAGCGGCTCACGACCGACGACATCGAGCTGAGGGTCGGCGGGCGCCCGGTCACGCTCAATGGGCGGCGGATCGCAACCCGGGGCCGCCAGTTGCTGGGCCGCCCACACAACGAGGCCCACCGCGAGTTGCGGGCGTTCCTGATCGACGAGGCGCGCCGCCAGCTCACCCGGGCCGGCGTGCGCGACCTCGGCGCCTTCGAGATCAGCGGGCGCGGCGAGTCGGGCAGGGAGATCGACAACCACCTCCAGCGCGTCTGGCCGCAGCTCACCCCGCAGGCATTCCTCGTGGAGCTCCTGTCCAGCCGCCAGCAGCTGGTCACGGCGGCGCTGGGCACGCTGCGCGACACCGAGATCGACCTGCTGGCGCTGCCGTCGGGGACCAGGGTGGGCACGTGGCAGTGGTCCGTGGACGACATCCCGCTGCTCGATGCCGCGGACGCATTGCTCAACGGTCGCCCGCCCAGCTACGAGCACATCGTCGTCGACGAGGCTCAGGACCTGTCACCCCTGCAGCTCGACTCGATCCGGCGCCGCTCGCGCTCCGGCTCCATGACCATCCTCGGCGACCTGGCCCAGGCGACCAGCGCATGGGCCCACGAATCGTGGGACGGGGTCGTCGAGCAACTCCGCCACAACGGGGTGGCCACCGAGACCGTGGAGCTCGAGCTGGGCTACCGCCTGCCGGCCGAGGTCCACGAGGTCGCCATGCGCCTCCTGCCCGAGGTGGCACCCGCCCTGCGCAGCCCGCGGGCGGTCCGGCGCACAGGGCACGACGTCGCCGTGACGACCACGGCCGCGAGCGACCTGGCGACCGCCACGGTGGCGACGATCCGCGACCTGTTGGGCAGCGGGCTCATCGGGGTCGTCTGCCCGGCCGCGGTGCGCGCGGACCTGGCCCAAGGCCTCGACGCCGACGGGCTGGCGTGGTCGCCCGAGCTCCGCGCCGCGACGTCGCCGGTGGTCGTGCTGGGGGCCGACGAGGTCAAGGGCCTGGAATTCGACTGCGTCGTCGTGGTCGAGCCGGCGAGCATCGTCGCGGAGGCCGAGCACGGACTGCGATCCCTGTTCGTCGCCCTCACCCGTTGCACCAACCGCCTGGCGATCGTGCACGCCCAGCCGCTGCCGGAGTTGCTGGGCCTGATTGCGGACGAACCGGCGCCGCCGGAGCCCACGGCCGACGACGAGCGCGAGGGGGACGCCGTCGTCGTGGACCTGGGAGCGCGGGGCGACGACGAATCGGCCGCGGTGGTCGTGAACCTGTCGGTCGTCGACGAGGACGAGCCCACCGGCGCCGTTGTGGTCGACCTTGCCCAGGCGCTCGGGCAGGCCGCGACCAACGGCGCGGACGAGACCGGCACCCTCGACCCGATCGACGCCGCGATCGCCCGGGACGCGTTCGACGGGCTCGAGCGGCAGATCGCCCAGGCGATCGCCGCCACCGTCGCCGAGCGGATCATCGCCACCATCCGTCCCGAGCTGGTCGCAACGGTCGCCGAGGAACTGGCGCGGCTGCTGCGCGCCGAGGGCGAGGGTCCGCGCTCCTCCTGAGGCGACGCCGTACGAGCCGCCCCGCTAGTTTCATCCCCAGGGAGCGTCCCCGAGGCAGGTAACCGCTCCCAACGAGCGGGTGCGGGGAGCAAGCATGCGTCTGGGCGACAACCGAGGCACAGCGAGGTTCCGGGCGGAGCTGGAGGCGTGGCTCGACGAGCACCTACCGCCGGGGGCGCGTGCCATCGATCCCTCCCTGTCCAGCGGGCACCTGCCCGACTGGGCCCGCGAGTGGCAGCGCACGCTGTTCGACGCCGGGTGGCTGATGCCCCGGTGGCCGGCCGGCCTCGGTGGCCGCGGCGCGGGCCCCGTGGAGCACCTGATCTACCTGGAGGAGATGTCGCGCCGGCACGTGCCGCGCTCGCTCAACCCGCAGGGGCTCGACGTCTGCGCGCCGGTTCTGGTCGAGCACGGGACCGACGCCCAGCGCGAGCGCTGGATCCTGCCCACGTTGTGGGGCGACATCACCTGGTGCCTAGCAGTGAGCCAGGAGGGCGCATTGCCGGGAGAGACGGCCCGGCCCGGGTTCCGGCTCACGCAGCGCGACCGCGAGCTCGTGGTGAGCGGACGGGAACCGGCACCGCCCGGCGCCCAGCACGCCGACTGGTGCCTGTGCGCGGCCGAGGTGGTGGGTCGCATCAAGGGCGGACCCGAGGACCTGGCGGTGGTCGTGGTGGACCTCCGGGCGACGGGTGTCGTCCGTCCGCTCCGGCCCGAGGTGACCGACGCCGCGCACGACCCCGACGAGCTCATCTTCGACGATGTCGTCGTGGATGCCGACGCCATCGTCAACGCCGCCGGCGGTGCGGCTGTCGTGGACGCGGCCCGGGCCCACGAGCGCACGGCGCACTGGACCGCCCGGCTGCTCGATGCCCAGCGAGCCCTCGAGGCACTGGCGGCGGCAAGCCACGCCCGGGGCCTCGCCCAGGACCCGGTGTTCCGCGACACGGTGGCTGCGCTCCGGGTGGAGTGCGACAGTGCGCGAGCGCTCGCCTACCGGGCGCTCGCCAAGGAGGCGTCCGGCCGGCCGGCGCCCGAGCTGGCGATGCTGCCGCTCGTCACGCAGGAGCTGTGCCAGAGGGTCTACCTCGAAGGCACCGATGCGCTGGGGGGCGACGGCCTCGACCTGGCGCATGGCGGGCCGTTCCCCTGGCCGAGTGGCGCGTGGCCATCCCACTGGTTGGCGGCTTTGGCCGAGACCGCCACCGTCAACGCCCTCACCGAGCAGGAACGGGTTGCGTCTCGCGTGTTGGGGCTGCCGCCCGGGAGGTAGTGAGCGCGCGCCGCCGGGCCCGAGGCAATGACGAACGCCGCCGGGAGCCCGAGGCAATGACGAACCGTTCCCGTTCGCCCCTGCCTCGGGCTGTCCGAACCGTGCGCTATTGCCTCGGCGCGTTCCAGCCCGGTCAGAGCCCGAGCACCGCCGCCAGGCCGGCGCTGGCGGGCTGGCGCCTCGGCGCGCGGAACAGGTCGTCGGCAACGACACGGCGGTGATCGGTGGAGGATCCCAGCAGCAGCTCGTCCGACTGTGCGCGGCGCACCCAGAGCTGGGCGTCGGCGCGTCGGGGTCCCCGCCCGTGGATCTCGAGGCTCGCGGCGACGATCAGCCGCTGGCACGCGCCGGCGGCCGCCTTCGCCTGGGAGGCGGTGACCATCGCACGCTCGTGGCGCTCGGCCACGGCGGCGGTGGCCTGGTAGGCGATGGCCCGAGTGCGCTCGAGGGCCCCGGCCATCTCCGCGAGGCTGTGGCGGACCGCCTGCGGCGGGGTTCGTACCTGAAGCGGAGCGGGCGACCCGGGTTGGTCGCCGTTCCGCCCGGCGGCCCGCTCCGGCCCGCCGGCCGCACCGTTGTGGCCGTTCGGCCCGGCCGCGGTGTCGCGGTGGGTCTCGCCGCCGTCGGGCTCGGCGGCCAGGGAGCGGACGGGGAGGTCGAGGGCCGCTTCGAGCGAGGACTGGAACAGTGCGCCGCAGACGCCGACGGCGTCGAGCGCCATCCCCACCGTCGCCTCCGCGATGGTGGCCGCGACCGCCGGGGTGGCATCGACGGTGACGTCGGGCTCGCCCAGCATGCGGGCATCGGGGACCCAGACGCCGTCGAGCTCGAGGTTGCCGAGGGAGCGGGTGCCGTCGAGGCTCTCGACGCGGCTGAATGTCATCTCCGATGCCGGCACGACGAACAGGCCCAGCATGCCCGAGCCGCGGCGGGCCGCGACGACGATCTCGTCGACCTCCGCGCAGCACAGCACCTGCCGCTTACGGCCGCTCAGCACCCAGCCATCGCCGTCGCGTGTCGCCGTGGCGCCGATGCTGAAGGGATCCCAGCGGCCGCCCTCGTGGAGGGCGAGTGTGCCGCTGAGCTGGCCCGCCGCCACCGCCGACAGAAAGCGGTTCACCTGGGCGGCCGAGCCCGCCTCGCGCACGGCGGGCACGAACTGCGTCATGGTGGCGAGGAACGGCCCCGGGGCCGCCGCCCGGCCCAGCTCCTCGAGTATGACCGCCAACTCGACGAAGCTGCGCCCGAGGCCGCCGAGGTCGACCTCGATGGTGAGGGCCGGCCAGCCCAGCCAGCTGAGCTGGCTGCGGAAGCCTTCGGCTTCCGCCCCGCTGACGGCTACCTCCCGGACCAGCCGGGCAGGGCATTCACGGGTGAGGATTGCGCGAGCGCTTTCGCGGAGCTCCAGCTGCTCGTCGGTGAACTCGAGGTGCATGACGTACCTCTATCGACCTGACGTCCCCAGGACGCCACCGGGTGGGGAGAAGCGGGCGCCGCAACCACGACGATAGGCGCGATTTCCACCACCCACCGAGAAAAACGCTCCTACCTGGTCATACGGCCTGACTGGTGACACGGTGAGGCAGGCGGACTCCGTGCGCCAGGACGGCGAAGGCATCGTCGATCAGGGTCTCCAGCGCCCCGACCCGCCCGCGCTCCTGCCAGACGTCGATGGCGACCCTCAGGGCCCCGAGCGTGGCGCTCACGACCAACGCCGGGTAGATGTCGGCGCCCGGGTCCAGTCCGGTTCGGCGGGCGATCTCCTCGGTCATGCGTCGCTCCACCTCGGCGAACCAGGCGGACCGGGTGACGGCGAGCGTGTGGTGCTTCTGGATCAGGCGGTGGCGGACGACCCAGTCGTCGCCACCGGCCTGTAGCCGCTCGGCGGCGGCCAGCACCACGGCCCGGAGCGCGTCGAGCGGCGGCTCGTCGTCGGGCCGGGCCAGCAGGTCGGCCAGCAGCGCGGAGGACTGCGCCGGGGCGATCCCGATGATCGCGTCCTCCTTGGACGGGAAGTAGTTGAAGAACGTCCGGGGCGACACGCCGGCGGCGTCGGCGATCGCCTCCACGGTCACCCGTTCGGGACCGAGCTCGTCGGCGAGGCGGAGGGCGGCCGCCGCCAGTGCCTGGTGTGTTTCCGCCTTCTTCCGCTCCCGGAGCCCCTCACGCATGCTCTCGCTCGCCCTCACGCTCACCGTCTCCGTGCGTGGTCTTGGAGGCATGTCCGTTTCCGTTGCTCCTCGCGCCGATCGGCATCAAGTCCACCACGTCGTCGTGGCCGTCGCTCGCGATCTCGGCCTCGCGGGCGACGTGTCCCGACGAGGTGCGCAGAACCTGCTCCCTGAGGAACCAGGTGAGCACCCACCCCAGCAGCACCAGCGGCACCGCCCACAGGAACACGGTCGTGATGGAGTCGGCGAAGGCGCTGGCGGTCTGCGCGCGCTGCTCGAGGGGCAGTTGGTTGATCGCGGCGGGCGTCAGGTTCTGGGGCACGGCGCTGCCGAGGAGGTGGGTGAGCCGGCTGGTGAACACCGCACCGAAGATCGAAACGCCGATCGAGCCACCGATGGTCCGGAAGAAGGTGACGGTCGATGTTGCAACACCCATGTCGGCGATGGGCGCCTCGTTCTGGACTGCCAACACCATGACCTGCATCACCAGGCCGATGCCTGCGCCCAGCACGAACATGTAGGCGCTGGACTCCAGGCGGCTGCTGCCAACATCGAGCGTCGACAGGAGGTAGAGCCCCACGCTCGCCACGGCCATGCCGAGGATCGGGAACACCCGGTAGCGGCCGGTGCGGGTGATGATCTGTCCGGCAATGATCGACGCGCTGAGCAGCCCAGCCATGACCGGGGTGATCAGGAGCCCGGAGTTGCTGGCCGACGCGCCGTTGGCAACCTGCAGGAAGGTCGGCAGGTAGGTGATGGCGCCGTACATGGCGATGCCCACGATCAGGCTCACGACGGCGGCGATGCGGAACGTCGGGAGCCGGAAGAGGCGTAGGGGCAGGGCCGGCTCGGTGACCCGCCGCTCCACCACCACGAACAAGACGAGTAGCACGGCGGTGAGCACGCCAAGGCCGACGATGACGCCGGAGCCCCAGGCGTACTCGACGCCGCCCCAGGTCGTCAGGAGCACGAGCGCCGAGATGGCCCCGGACAGCAGTGCGATGCCCCACCAGTCGATGCGCACCTGGTAGCGGTAGCGCGTGGCGGGCAGGACGGCGCTGGTCACGAGGAGCGCCAGGATGCCGAGCGGGAGGTTGATGTAGAAGACCCAGCGCCACGACAGATGGTCGGTGAGGAAGCCGCCCAGGAGCGGTCCGGCGACGCTGGCCGCGCCGAAGACGGCGCCGAAGTACCCCATGTAGCGCCCGCGTTCGCGCGGGCTGATGATGTCGCCGATGAGCGCCTGGGCCAGCACGATCAGGCCGCCGGCCCCGACCCCCTGCACCGCCCGGAAGACGATGAGCATGCCCATCGACGTCGCGAGCCCGGACAGGGCGCTGCCGACGAGGAACACGACGATGGCCGACTGGAAGAGGCGTTTCCGGCCGTAGAGGTCGCCCAGCTTGCCGTAGACCGGGGTGGAGACCGTTTCCGCCAGCAGGTACGCCGTGACGACCCAGGCCAGGTGGTCGAGCCCGCCCAACTCGCCGGTGATCGTCGGCAGGGCCGTGGCCACGATCGTCTGGTCGATCGCGGCCAGGAGCATGCCGAGCATGATCCCGGAGAAGACGATGAGCACCTGGCGGCGCGGTAGCCCGACGGCCGCGGGGGCGGCGGACGCGGGGGACGTGACTTCCATGCGGTTCCTTCGGGCGGGGGCGCGGAGCGGGTTTCCGACACTCTAGGCAAAATTGCAGCATCTGCAACTTTGCGGAGCGTGCAGGTATTCCGCTACGCGCCCCCGATTCCGGAACCGCGGGGCTCCCTATGGCGCCAGCGCAGCGACCGAGCGGGGAGCCCGTCGCCCGTCAGAAGGTGCCGGGGATGTTCGCCGTGGCTCCGCTGGTCTCGTCAACGAGTCTGACGTTGGTGAACTGCACGGTCATCGGGGGGCTGCACGGTGGATCGAACGACGCCGTCACCGACAGCGTGCCCTCGGCCTTGCCGTTCTGCACCGGGAAGTCACCCGCGGCCTCGAGGCTCTCCTTGTTCACGGCCTTGGGATGCTTGCCGCCTCCGTTGATGCACAGCGCGTCGGCGGTGAGCACGACATGGACCTGGGGCTCGTTGCCGAGCCCGGCCTCCTTGAAGGCCACCGTCAGCGTGTCGTCCGACCGGGTTGCGTCGGCCGTCACGAAATGCGGATTGCCTGCGAATGCTGGTCCCGCGCCGAGCAGCAGCGTGAGCGCGGCGATGGCAGCGACAGCGATGCGTTTCATGGGTCCGTCCTTCCTGTGTCCGCCAGTCGGCGTCACCCACCGTGGCGCCGATGCACCGACGCTATGCCCGCCGGCTTGAGAGAAGCTGAAGCACCGTTTTGAGGGCGAGCGGATAGGGACGCAAGTGGGCACAGAACAGTACGGAATTTGCACCGTAAGCCCAGGCCACACAGCTCGGCCTCCGGACAACACTGACCACCGTTCGCCTAGACGACGTGCCTATCCGCGCAGGCAGTTATGGCCGCAGGCTTGGTTCGACTGGATCCGGTTCGACGGGATCCGGCTCGGCATGCGCCGGCTCGTCGGGGAGGCCCGCCGGTGGGGCGTCGCTCGGGGACGTGGGTGACACGTCGTCCGTGGGCGTGGAGGAGGTCTCCTCGAGCATCGGCAGGAGGACGCGGAACGTCGCGCCCTCGCCCGGGGCCGTGTCCAGCTCCACCGAGCCGCCATGCGCAGCGGTGATGGCGGCGACGATGGACAGGCCGAGGCCGGTGCCGCCATGGGCTCGGCTGCGGGCCCGGTCGGTCCGGTAGAAGCGTTCGAACACCCGCTCCGCCTGCTCGGGGACCAGCCCGGGCCCCTGGTCGCGCACCTGGACGAACGCCAGGTCCCGGCCCTCGCGCCGCGTCTGGCCGCAGTGCACGGTGATGGGGGCCTCGGCCGGCGAATAGGCGAGCGCATTGTCGAGCAGGTTGGACAGCACCTGGCGCAGCCTGGGCTCGTCGCCCGCCACCACGAGGTCCTCAGCGGTCTCGTGGTCCACGGGCAGCTCGAGGCGGATCTCGCGCTCCGGGTCCGTGGCCCGGGCCGCCTCCACGGCGTCGCTGGCCAGCACGCGTAGATCAACGGGCGCGTGCTCGAACGGTCGTTGCTGGTCGAGGCGAGCGAGCAGCAGCAGGTCGTCGACGAGCAGCCCCATGCGCTTGGCCTCGTCCTCGATGCGGTTCAGCAGCCGCGACACCTCGGCCGGGTCGGTGACCGCCCCCTGCCGGTGCAGCTCGGCGAACCCGCGGATCGAGGTCAGGGGCGTCCGCAGCTCGTGGCTGGCGTCGGCGACGAACCGCCGCATCTTCTCCTCGGAACGGCGGGCGGTCGCCTCCGACGCCTGGCGGGCGTTGAAGGCGGTCTCGATCTGCTCGAGCATGGTGTTGAGCGCCAGGCCGAGGCGACCGACCTCGGTGGTGGGGTCGTCGTTGTCCACCCGCCGCGACAGGTCGCCGCCGGCGATGGCCGCTGCGGTGTGCTCGATCTTGGTGAGGGGCCGCAGGGCGGTGCGCACCATCGTGTATGCCGCGAGCGCCAAGCCGGCGATCACTGCTGCGCCAACCAGGAGGCTGTACTTCGCGAGCTGGTGCACAGTGGCGTCGACGTCGTTGAGGCTGGTGGCGACGAATAGGGTGCCGACGTCGCCCTGTTGGCCTGGGATCGCAAGCGCAAGGGCACGCCAGGACTCGTTGCCGCGTCTCGCCGGAACCGTGAACGGCTGTCCGCGCGTCTGGCGGGCCTCGGCAGGCGTGAAGGTGGGAAGGTCGGGTGGGGGGGTGCTGCTCGGTTTGCTCGGATAGATGCCCTGAACCGCTCCGGCGACGTCCTGGGTCTCGAAGTGGTAGAGGGTCGGCGTCCCGCGTTCCAGGTAGACGTGACCGTCGCGTATCAGGACTGCTCCGGCCGCGTCCACGAGCTGGGCGTCCACGCGGTCCACCAGGTAGCCGCGCAACAGCCGGACTCCCAGGACGCCCATGACCGTGAGCGCCACGATCGACAACGCCAGGACCGTCGTGATCAAGCGCAGCCACAGCGGCGTGCGTCGCCACACGCTCCTGGGCCGCAGGCTCATGGCGACGGGCGCGGCGGCCGGAGCACGTACCCGATGCCCCGCACGGTGTGGATCAGCGGGTCACCGCCGTCGTCGAGCTTGCGCCGCAGGTAGGAGATGTACGACTCGACGATGTTGGCGTCACCGTCGAAGTCGTAGCTCCACACGTGGTCGAGGATCTGCGACTTGGACACCACGCGAGCGGCGTTGATCATCAGGTAGCGAAGCAGGTTGAACTCGGTGGGGGAGAGCTGCACCTCGCGGCCGGCGCGCCAGACCTGGTGGCTGTCCTCGTCCAGCTCCAGGTCGCCGACCGACTGCCGGGCACCGGCCTCGGCGGTGGCGGCCCGGGTGCGCCGCAGCACGGCGCGGATCCGAGCGATCACCTCCTCGAGGCTGAACGGCTTGGTGACGTAGTCGTCGCCGCCGAGCGTCAATCCCGTGACCTTGTCGTCGTTGGCGTCGCGGGCGGTCAGGAACAGCACCGGCATCGGGTGGCTCCCGGCCCTGAGCCGGCGCAGCACGACGAAACCGTCGACGTCCGGGAGCATGACATCGAGCACCACCAGGTCGGGCCGGTGGCGTTCCACCGCCGACACGGCTTCGGCACCGGTCATGGCCGTGACCACTTCGAAGCCGGCGTAGCGGAGGCTCGCCGAGAGGAGCTCCACGATGTTGGGCTCGTCATCCACCACCAGGAGGCGCGCCTCAGCCGTGCGGCCGCTGGTCGGGGGAAGGACGTCGGTCATCATCTCGTGTGTCGATCGGTGCACGGTGACGGTATCGCCGCCGCGGCTCGTGCCGACGAAACCATGGCGTGCGGACCTGGGAGCTGCCTGGACGCAGCCTGGACAACTCCTGGGGCCACCGGTTCACAGGAACTTCTCAGACGCCGCCCAGGGTGTCTGCAGATTCTGTGGGCATGCTGTTCCCCATGACCGACGACCAGACCACCCCCTCGGCGGCCGGTGGGCAGTCTTCGCAGACATCCACGACCGTCGGCGAGCGCCTGGATTCCCCCGAGACACCCGACGCCCCCGACGCGCCCGACGCCCCCGAGTTCTCCGAGCCTCGGCAGTTCCCGGTGCCTCCACCGCCCGGACCGTACGTTGCCGGCCCCGACGACATCACGGCGCCACAGGCTTCGGTGCCCGGTGGGCCACCGACGCAGGCGCCCGTCGCCGGCGACGAGCAGCCCTACCCCTCCACCCCGTCTGACCCGCCCGCCAGCCCCGACACACCCCCGGCCCAAGCGGCCGCGGGAGCGGGCGACCTGGCCGGCTGGGGAGCGCCTCCCATGCCCCCCACCCCGCCCCCAGCCGGCCCGGCGCCCGTCGGCTCGTCGGCCCCGCCGTCTCCCTCTCGGCGGGGCCGCCGGGCCGTAGCTGTGCTCGCCGCGGCCGGGCTCATCGCCGGGTCGGCGGCGGGCGGCGCGCTGCTGGCGCTGAACCTCGACGACAACGACAGCGGCACGGCCACGACCAGCCTCTCCGCTGCGCCGGCCAGCGGCACCCAGGACAACGCGCCCGACGAGCCCCTGTCCCAGGCCGCCGCCGCGGTGCTCCCCAGCGTCGTGTCGATCACCTCCCAGGTCGGCGAGGGCTCCGGCGTGATCATCAGCTCCGACGGGCAGATCCTGACCAACAACCACGTCGTGGCAGGGGCGGCCGACGGGGGTCAGCTGTCGGTCACGTTCTCCGACGGCTCCAAGGCGGATGCCCGGATCCTCGGTCGGGACCCGGCGACCGACCTGGCCGTGATCAAGGCCGAAGACGTGAGCGGGCTCACCGCCGCCAAGCTCGGCAGCAGCGCCGACCTGCACGTGGGCGACACCGTGCTGGCCATCGGCAGCCCCCTCGGCCTCGAGGGCTCGGTCAGCGCCGGCATCGTGAGCGCCCTGGACCGCTCCATCGCCCTGTCCAACGACCAGCCCGAGTCGCCGTTCGGCAACGGCGGCGAGCAGCAGTCGACGCCCTCGGCCGTGATCGACGCCATCCAGACCGACGCGGCGATCAACCCCGGCAACTCCGGTGGGGCGCTCATCAACACCGACGGCGAGGTGGTCGGGATCAACACGGCCATCGCGTCGCTGGCGGGGGGCGGCGGCGTCGGGTCGCAGAGCGGCAACATCGGCGTCGGATTCGCCATCCCGATCGATTCCGCCCGCTCGATCGCCAAGCAGCTGGTCGACAACGGCGAGGCCACCCACGCATTCCTGGGCGTGAGGATCGCCGACGCTGAGAACGGCGGCGGGGCCGTAGTCGGCCAGGTCGAGGACGGCCAGCCTGCGGCCGACGCCGGCCTGCAGCAGGGCGACGTCATCACCAAGGTGGACGACACCGAGATCACGGGTGGCTCCGACCTCACGTCGGCCATCCGCTCCCACCAGCCGGGCGACAAGGTGACGATCACGTACACCCGTGGCGGCGACGAGAAGACGGCAGAGGTCACGCTGGGCGAGCTGCCGACCGGCTGACCAGCGCTGACCGCAACCTGCGGAGTCCGCCCCACCGAGGACCTCGGTGGGGCGGATTCGCGTTCGGCCCTCGGCAGCGCGGCTAGCCTGGTCGGTTCGGCGTGCCGGGAAGTCTGGTCGGCAGTTCTGTGGTCCATCCCCACGGGAGCCGACATGTCTCCAGGTCTCCGAGGCGGCGGTGCAAGCGAGCGGCACCGCCTGATCCGGCCGCTCGTCGACTTCATACACACCGAGGCGGCCGGCGGCTTCGCACTGCTCGCGGCCGCGATCGCAGCGCTGGCGTGGGCCAACTCGCCGTGGCAAGCGTCCTACGACGACCTGTGGACCACGCGCCTGGCCGTGTCGTTGGGCGATTGGGGCATCGACCTCGAGCTTCGCGAGTGGATCAACGAGGGCCTCATGGTCCTCTTCTTCTTCGTGGTCGGGCTCGAGATCAAGCGGGAGCTGGCCGAGGGCGAGCTGCGTGACCCGCGCCGGGCGCTCCTGCCCGTGTGCGCGGCGCTCGGGGGCATGCTGGCCCCCGCCCTGATCTATGTGGCGTTCAACGCCGGTGGCGCGGGGCTCGATGGCTGGGGCATCCCCATGGCGACCGACATCGCCATGGCGGTCGGCGTCCTCAGCCTGCTGGGCAGCCGGGTCTCCCCGTCGCTCAAGCTGTTCGTGCTGGCCCTGGCGATCGTCGACGACATTGGCGCCATCGTGGTGATCGCCGTCTTCTATACGGACGAGATCCACGTCGACGCCCTGCTGGCGTCGGCCGGCCTGCTGTTGGCCGTGGCGGCCATGCGCCGCTGGGGCGTCCGGTCGATCGGGGCGTACGCCGTCGTGGGCGTGGCCCTGTGGCTCACCCTCCACAACTCCGGGATCCACGCCACGCTCGTCGGAGTCGCGCTCGGGCTGATGACCCCGACGCAGCCGGCCCGCCAGGCCGACCTCGTCGACGCCGCCGAGTTGGCGGATGTGTCCTCGTACCAGGCGGCGCGGGAGACGGCCACCGCGGCGCGGGAGTCCGTCTCGCTGGTGGAGTGGCTCGAGCACGGGCTCCACCCGTGGACCAGCTTCCTCGTCGTCCCGCTCTTCGTGCTCGCAAATGCCGGCGTCCAGCTCAGCCGGGACAGCGTCGGCGATGCGTTCACGTCGTCGGTGACCGGCGGCATCGTGGTGGGGCTGGTGGTCGGCAAGTTCGTGGGCGTCGCCGGGTTCACGTGGCTGGCCGCCCGCCTGCGCCTGGCCCGGCTCCCCGACGACGCCACCTGGTCGGGGATTCTCGGAGTCAGCGCGCTCGCCGGGATCGGCCTCACGGTCTCGATCTTCATCACCGATCTGGCCTTTGGCGGCACGTCGCTGGACGACGAGGCCAAGATCGCGATCCTGGCCGCATCGGTCCTGGCGGCCGCGCTCGGATCGGCGCTGATCGTGACCACGTCCCAACCCCGGGCTCGCGCCCGCGGCCGCCTCAGCCGGCGCTGAGGGCGGCGTCGACCGCCGCCGGGGCGAGGATCTCCTCGAGCACCATGACCGCGGCACCGATCACGCCGGCGCCGTCGTCGAGCTGGCTGCGGACGATGCGCAGCCGCCCGGTCGCCAGCGGCAACGAGCGCCGGTACACGACCTCGCGGATCCCGGCCATGAGTGGCTCGTCGGCGCGGGCGACGTCGCCGCCGATCACGATCACCGCCGGGTTGAGCATGTTCACGCACGTGGCCAGCACGCCGCCGACGGTGCGCCCGGCCTCGCGGATCAGCTGCACCGCCTCGGGGCGGCCCGCCCGCACCTGGTCGACCACGTCGCGGCTGGTTCGGGTGGGCAGGCCCTGCTCGCGCAGCCGCACGGCCATGGCACCACCCCCGGCGAACGCCTCGAGGCAGCCGCGGTTGCCACAGCGGCAGACGATGTCGTCGTGACCGGGCACGTGGATGTGCCCGATGTCGCCGGCGGCCCCGTCGGCACCGCGGTGCACGTGGCCACCGGCCACGATCCCGGACCCGATGCCCGTGCCGATCTTGACGAACAGCAGGAACGCCTCGTCCCGCCAGTTCGACCAGTGCTCGCCCACCGCCATGATGTTCACGTCGTTGTCGACCAGGGCGGGCACGCCGTAGCGCTCGGCCAGCCGACTGCCCACGGGATAGCGGTCCCAGCCGGGCATGATCGGTGGGTTCACGGGCTGCCCGGTCGCGAACTCGACCGGGCCCGGCAGGCCCACCCCGACGCCCCGCACCGCGTCGGCGCTGCGGCCGACCTCGTCGAGCAGGCGGTCGAACGCCGACTCGAGCCAGGACAGCACGGCCTCGGGGCCCTCGGCGATGGCGATGTCCCGCCGGGTCTGGGCCAGGACCGTGCCGCCGAGGTCGGTCACGGCGACCCGGGAGTGGGTGGCACCGAGGTCGCCCGCGAGCACGACGCCGGCCTCGTGGTTGAACGCGAGCATCGTGGGCGGGCGCCCACCGGTGGACTGGCTGTCGCCCCGGGCCACCAGGAGCTGCATGGCCAGGAGGGCGTCCACGCGCTGGGCGACGGTCGACCGTGCCAGCCCGGTCAGCGCCGCCAGGTCCGCCCGCGTGGCGGCCCGCCCGCTGCGGACGAGCTGGAGGATCGCCCCCGCCCCCGCAGCCGGAACCGCCGGCTGGGGGGGACGCGTCGGGACCGCGGACACGGCGGTCAGTGAACCAGCGGGACTTCAGGGTGTCAAAGCATCGCAAGCCAGCGATGTTCGGTTTGTCAGCCGGAAGCTTTTGTTTGACAGTCGACATAAGTGTGTGGCAAACATCACAACCATGGAGGGGGCGACCGAGGAGTTGGCGAGCGGTCCGAGCACGTCCAGCGGCCCCGGCCCTACGGGTGGCGCGGTCCCCGGGCGCCGTCCGGCCCTGCGGATCGCGGTGGCGGGGACGGGCTTCATCGGGGCGGTCCACGCCCACGCCGCCCGCCGCGCCGGTGCCCACCTGATCGGGGTCGCCGCCTCGTCGGCGCCGAGCGCCCGGGAGGCAGCCCAGGCGCTCGGCGCCGAACGGGGCTTCGACGACGCCGAGTCGCTGGTCACCGCGCCCGACGTCGACGTCGTCCACATCTGCACCCCGAACGATCTGCACGTCCCCCTCGCGCTCGCGGCCTTGGACGCCGGCAAGCACGTGATCTGCGAGAAGCCGCTGGCGGTGGACGCCGCCGCCGCGGCAGAGCTGGTCCGGGCCGCCGACACCGCCGGAGTCGTGGCGACCGTCCCGTTCGTCTACCGCTTCTACCCGCTGGTGCGCGAGGCCCGGGCCCGAGTCGGCTCGGGTGCCATCGGTTCGCTCCGCCTCATCCACGGCTGCTACCTCCAGGACTGGCTCGCCACCGAGGACGACGACAACTGGCGGGTCGACCCCGAGCGGGGCGGCCCGTCGCGGGCGTTCGCGGACATCGGTTCACACTGGTGCGACCTCGTCGAGTTCGTCACCGGCGACCGGCTGGCCGCTGTCTGCGCCGAGTCGGTGACCGCAATCCCCGAGCGCGTGAGCGCCGGAGGCGGCCACGCGTTCGAGACCCACGGGCGGGCGGGCTCAGACGGCGTGCGCCGTGCCGTGACGACCGAGGACATCGTGGTCGTGCTGTTCAGGACCCGTGACGGCGTGACGGGGTCGGTGGTGGTGAGCCAGGTGTCGCCCGGGCGCAAGAACCGGCTGCAGTTCGAGATCGCCGGGGCCGACGCCACGCTGAGCTTCGACCAGGAGCGGCCGGAAACGCTGTGGGTCGGGGGCCGGGAGGCGTCGGAGGTGGTGGCGCGAGACCCCGCGCACCTGGCCGACGAGGCCGCGCGGTACTCCCTGCTGCCGCCGGGCCATCCCCAGGGCTACCAGGACTGCTTCGACGCGTTCGTCGCCGACACCTACCGGGCCATCCGGGCCGGTGGTGGCGCGGCCGCCGTCGACGGCCTGCCCTCGTTCGCCGACGGCGCCCGGGCGGCCGACATCACCGCCGCTGTGCTGCGCTCGACCCGCACCGGCCGCTGGGAGGACGTGTCATGAAGCTCGGGTTCATCACCGCGTGCCTGCCCAGGCGCACGCTGGCGCAGCTCTGCGAGTGGGCCGCCGCCGAGGGCTACGAGGCCCTGGAGGTCGCCGCCTGGCCCGATCTCGGTGACCGGCCCTTCACCGCCACCCACCTCGCGGTCGAGCGGTTCGGCGACGCCGAGGCCGACGCCACGCGCGAGCTGTTCGCCAAGCACCGGCTCGAGCTCTCGTCCCTCGCCTTCTACGACAACAACCTCCATCCGGACAGGTCCGAGCGGGCCGCGATCAACCGGCACGTCCTCCGCTGCATCGAGGCTGCGGCCCTGCTCGGCTGTCCCACCGTCGGGACCTTCGTGGGCCGGGATCCCATGCAGCCGGTGGCGGACAACCTGCGAGAGGCGGAGACCGTCTTCCGTCCACTGGTCGATCGCGCCGGCGAACTGGGCGTGAAGCTCATCGTCGAGAACTGTGTCATGGAGGGCTGGCACCCGGACGGCTATCCCGGCAACCTCGCCTACTCGCCCGAGCTGTGGGAGTGGATGTTCGACCTGGGGCTGTACCTGAACTACGACCCGTCGCACCTGGTGTGGATGGGCATCGACCCGGTCGAGGCGCTGCGGCCCTACATCGACCGCATCCCCCACGCCCAGGCCAAGGACATCCAGGTCGACGCCGCCGCCCGCAACCGCTACGGATGGCCGGGCCGGGCCGTGGTCCGCGAGGACCCGTGGGACGTGGGGTGGTGGCGCTACCGGGTGCCCGGGCTCGGTCAGGTCGACTGGGTGCGGCTGGTCGACGCGCTGTACGAGGGGGGATTCGACGGCGTGCTGTCCGTCGAGCACGAGGACCCGGTGTGGGGCGGGACCGAGGAGCGGGTCGAGATCGGACTGCGCATCGCACACCGGACGCTGCGCCCGCTCCTGGTGGCCTGAGGATGGAGGTGGCGAGCCCCGTCCTCGAGGTCCGAGGCCTGGTGAAGGAATACCCCGGCGTTCTCGCCCTCGGCGGCGTCGACTTCGAGGTCAGGCCGGGGGAGGTGCACTGCCTCGTCGGTCCCAACGGCGCCGGCAAGTCGACGCTGATCAAGTGCGTCTCGGGGGCGGTCGAGCCCACCGACGGGGAGATCCTTCTGGACGGCCAACCGGTGCCGACCGGCGACCCGTCGCGGGCGCTCGAGCGAGGCGTCGCCACCATCTATCAGGAGCGCGACCTCGTCGAGGACCTCACGGTGGCCCAGAGCATCTTCCTCGGTCACGAACTGCGGCGCTGGGGGATCCTCGACCGGGGGCGGATGCGGCGCGAGACCGTCGAGATCCTCCGCCGCCTCCATCACGAGGCAATCTCGCCCCGCACGTACGTCCGCGACTTGCGCCCGGCCGGTCAACAGGTGGTGTCGATCGCGCGCGCCCTGTCGCGGCACGTCCGCCTCCTGATCATGGACGAGCCCTCGGCGATCCTCGACGACAGCGAGATCGAGACCATGTTCGGCATCGTGCGCAGGCTCACCGCCGAGGGCGTCGGCGTGATCTACATCTCGCATCGCCTCGAC
>Ga0081455_10001961_pt1 | contig 24695 bp, 25 predicted proteins | sample TabmetS3T2R1_FD_70207 | JGI IMG/M metagenome (GOLD analysis project Ga0081455, IMG submission 70207) | Tabebuia heterophylla rhizosphere microbial communities from the University of Puerto Rico - S3T2R1 | ecosystem: Host-associated > Plants > Roots > Rhizosphere ...
GGCGGAATCGAACCACCGACACTGCGATTTTCAGTCGCATGCTCTACCAACTGAGCTACCTGGGCATGCCGCGGAGAGGGCCTTGCGGCCGGATGCGGGCGGGCGGTTTATAGTGGGGTCGGACCGCGCTGTCCACCCGGCTTCGCCTGCGGCTTCAGCGGGCACAGCCCGGCCCGGATGTTTCCCCAAGTATTTGGGAAATGGGGGTTTTTGGCTCCCGGGATTGGCCTTGCGCGTGATCGCGCGGAGCGGGCGGCGCGCGAAACGCTCCCTCCGCGCGGTGGTGTCGGTCGATCCGCCCGGCGTGAAGGGCACGACGATACGCACGTTTTTGGTGGGCCGGTCGACCCCGGGCGCCGCGCTGACCGACGCAGGAGCGCGCCGGCAACTGGTCTTGGTAGACTCTGAAGTGCTCCGATAACGCTCGTCAGTTATCCAGAAGACCGCTCTGGCTGCCATCGATAAGTTTTTTGAGACCGTCGACGAGTGAATCGGGCGCTGCATAGCTCGGGTGGCCACGAAGCACGGCGACCGCACGTTCGATGCCGTCGACCTCATCGACGTGCGCCTGCTTCATCACCCTTTGTACCGGGTGCGTGGTCCAAAGGAGCCGCTCGGGATCGATATACCCGCGCTGGAGGGCGCAGGCGGCTTGCTTGCTGCAGCGACAGGGACGCCGTGGGTCGACCAACCCGCACGTACTCTGCGTGAACTCCGACATTCGGGTTCGCGCGCGAGAGAGCCGCTTGCGGAAGGCGTCCGCCCCGATCTCGAGCACCGCGGCTCCTTCCTTGCTTGGCAGCTCCAGGATCTCCCCGAGGATGAAAGCGAGCCGGTGGTCGCGGTCGAGGCAGAGCAGCATTCTGGAGGTGCAGATCAGCTTGGCCTCGTTGACCACCAAGGGATCTTCGAGTGGCGGCCGGTCGGAGGCCAAGTTCGTTTCAAGATAGGTCGCCAGCGCCTCGAAGCTCTCGGTCCGCTGTTCCGCCTGACGCTTGCGTGTCGTGAGCAGCTGATTGGAGGCGACGCGATACACCCACGTGCGAAACGAGCTCTTGCCCTGGAACGTGTCGAGGCCTGTCATCAGTCGGATGAGGATCTCCTGCGACGCATCCTCTGCGTCGGCCGGGTTGCCCAGCATCCGGATCGCCAGATTGTAGACGAGGTTCTTCATCGCCCCCAGCAGCTCGCCGAGCGCGGCACGATCTCCTCCGCGGGCTCGGGAAATCAACTCTTCCTCGCGGGTCACAGACATCCCTCCTGTCCAGCCTCAGGTAATTAGACTCGCCGGATGCGGCCACTGTGACCGGTCACAAACTTGATGTGGCCGGTCACAAGCCCGATGCCACACGAGTCTAACTCCTCAGTACCCCAACCAGGGGACCAACTGCAGGAGATTGACGATGATCACGATCATGGGCGCCAGCGGAAACACGGGCAAGATAATTGCCGAGTCGCTGCTCAAGAATGGCGAAAAGGTGCGGGTTCTGGGACGCTCCGCCGAGAGGCTGAAGGAGCTCGAACGTCAGGGGGCCGAAGTCATGATCGGCGACGCGACGGACGCCGCCCACCTCTCGGACGCGTTTCGCGGCGCCGAGGCGGTGTACACGCTGATCCCACCTCATCCGGGGTCGACAGACTTCCGGGCCCATCAGCACCGGATCAGCCAGGCGATCATCGAGGCTATCCGGACGAGTGGCGTGCGGTACGTGGTGTCCCTCGGCACCATCGTGGAATCGACGACATGCCCTGCCGCGGGCGTTGGCGCGCACGAAGGCCGGCTGAGGTCACTCGACGGGGTAAACACGCTCGCCTTGCATGCCGGTTTCTTCTTCGAGAACCACTTCCTGGGCCTCGCCGGGATCAAGCAGAAGGGGGTCAACGGCAGCCCGATCGGTCCGGACGTCGCCATTGCAATGATCGCGACTCGCGACATCGCTGCGGTCGCCGCACAAGCGTTGCGCCAGCGTGACTTCAAAGGCTTCGTGGTGCGCGAGCTTCTGGGCGAGCGCGATCTCACGATGAAGCAGGTCACGCAGATCCTGGGCGAGCGCATCGGCAAGCCGAATCTGCCGTACGTGCAACTCTCCCCAGCCGACTTCATCGCGGGTCTCCTGCAGATGGGGCTGTCGCAGAATTTTGCCGGCGAAGTGGAGCAAGCGTTCAGCGGAATCAACGAGGGCCATAGCCGATCGAAAGAAGGCCGCCGCTCGGAAAATACGACACCGACACGCTTCGAGGAGTTTGCGGACGTGCTGGCCCAAGCCTACCGCACGATGTGAGACAGCGCCCCGGCCAGTATAGCCGGAGCGCTACCATCTCGGGCCGAAGGACCCGCCTGTTGCCATGTCCATCATTTTTTTCTACGGCTCCGGTTCACCGTTCGCCTGGAAGGTCTGGCTCGCTCTCGAGCACAAGGAGCTGCCTTACGAGAAGAAGGTGCTGTCGTTCCAGGCCGGCGACATGAAGACGCCCGAATACCTGGCCGTGAACCCGCGCGCCAAGGTGCCGGCGCTCGTCGATGGCGGTCTCAAGCTGTTCGAGTCGAGCGCGATCGTTGAGTACCTCGACGACAGGTATCCCCGGCGGCCGGTGATCGGTCGCGATCCCATGGAGCGAGCGATCGGTCGCCGGATCGCCGCCGAGGTCGATGTCTATCTCTTCCCGGCCAGCCGCAGGCTGTTCGCGCAGACGCTCTTCATCGCACCAGGTACAGGCGACCCAAAGGAGATCGCGGCGGCGCAGCACGAGCTGCACAAGGAGTTGGCGCGTTTCGAGACCTACGCGACCGGGAATTACCTCGTCGGAGATGCGCCGACGGTCGCTGACTACACGCTCTACCCAATGCTCGCGCTCATCCGTCGTGTCGAAGTGAAGCATCCGGGCCAAGGCGTTACGCTACCGCCCAAGCTCGAGACCTTCGGCAAGAAAATCGAAGCGTTGCCCCATTTCGCCAGGACGATCCCGCCTCATTGGAGGAGCTGAGCGCAGCTTCGCCGCTTCGTTGGCCTTCAGGCGGCCCGGACGACAGGTGGCGGGTCCCACGCGGCGTAAACGCTAAGGCGAAGCTGCGGGGGTTGCGGATGCCTCGGTGGTTCGAGACGCGCGGCGTTGCCGCGCTCCCCACCATGAGGGTCTGACAGCCATTTGCCCGGGTAGAAAATCCTCATCCTCTGAGGAGTGGCCACTTGGCCGCGTCTCGAAGGATGAAGGCCCGGATCGAAGGATTAAGGATGGAGGCCCGGAACAGCCCTATTCCGGCTCATCCTCTTCGCCCTCGCGGGCGGGAATGGCGTAGGAACCGGAGAGCCAGCGGTTCAGGTCGACATCGCGGCAGCGCTCCGAGCAGAACGGTTTTGACGCCGTGATCGCGGGCTTGCCGCAGATCGGGCATGGCTTTGCTGCGCCGGTTTTTTTGGGATCATCCGCCATCGCGGCAGTCTACACGAAGTTCGGAGGGGCTATGCGCCTGTGGCCGCCGCATTGAGCCAGCCAAAGCGGATTGGAAAGCCCTCGCCGCCAAGCAGCGTGGTCGATTCATAGAGCGGCAGCCCCACGACATTGGAGTAGGAGCCGACCATCTTGACCACGAAGGATCCGGCGATGCCCTGCACCGCATAGCCGCCGGCCTTGCCGCGCCATTCGCCGGAGCCGATGTAGGCCTGGATGTCGTCATCGGAGAGGCGCTTGAAGCGCACGCGCGTCTCGATCAGGCGCTGGCGGAAGGCTTCCTTCGGCGTCACCACGCAGATCGCGGTGTAGACGCGGTGGTTGCGGCCCGACAACAGCCGCAAGCATTGCGCGGCCTCGTCCACCAGATTGGCTTTCGGCAGGATGCGGCGGCCCACCGCCACCACGGTGTCGGCGGCGAGGATGAAGGCGCCGCGCAACTCGTCGTCGAGCTGCACGGATTTCAGCGCCGCGTCCGCCTTGGCGCGTGCAAGCCGGTTGGCGCAGGCGCGCGGCAGCTCGCCCCGCTTCGGCGTCTCGTCGACGTCTGCGGGGCGCAGCGCATCGGGCTCGATGCCGGCCTGGTTGAGCAGCGACAGGCGGCGCGGAGAGCCGGAAGCAAGTACGAATTTGGGACGGCCGAGCATGCGGGATGATTTGGGTCGCGGGAATCGAAGGATGAATGCGCGCGGAACCTATCGGATGGGCCCTGCTTTCACAACCGGGGAACTCACCGTCGCCCCTGCGAAAGCAGGGGCCCATACGCCGCGATCGCGCGATTTTGGGCGGTCTAGTGGCAATATTGCGCTTCGATGACAAGCACTGATGGTTATAGGTCCCTGCGTTCGCAGGGACGACAGCAAAATCGCCTCACCCGCTCGCCGCGCCGACCTTGGAGAAGCGGCGGCGGATGCGCATCAAGAGGCCGTCGAGCACCTCGCGATAGGCGGCGAGCTTCTGCTCGCGGCTACCTTCCGTGCCGGAGGGATCGGGAGTCGGCCAATATTCGACATCGGCCGCCATCGTGCGGGTCAGATCCAGTGCCTTGTGGTGCGCCTCGGGCGACAGCGTGATGATGAGGTCGAAATTCAGCCCCTCCCAGTCGTCGAGCTCCTCGAATGTCATCGGCCGGTGGCTGGAAATGTCCTGGCCGAGCTCGGCCATGACGGCCACCGCAAAGGGATCGAGCTCGCCCTTCTTGACGCCAGCGGATTTCACGTAGAGCCCCTGCGGGAACATCTGCTGCAGCAGGCTTTCTGCCATCGGCGAGCGCACGGCGTTCTGGCCGCAGGCAAACAGCACCGCCTGGGGGTTGCGCGCGCGGGGCGGCCCCACCACCGGAAACTACCCTTTCCAGTGCAGTACGCAGATCAGCGTGAAGAGCCGGCGCGCGGTTTCGAAATCGACCCGCACCTTGCCCTTCAGCCGTTCCTGCAGCGTGCGCGAACCTTCGTCATGGATGCCGCGGCGGCCCATGTCGATGGCCTCGATCTTGTCCGGCGTCGCGGTGCGGATCGCCTGGTAGTAGCTGTCGCAGATCATGAAGTAGTCCTTCACGATCCGCCGGAACGGCGTCAGCGACAGCAGATGCGCCACCACAGGCGTGCCGTCCTCGCGGCGGATGTCGAACATCAGCCGGTTGCCTGTTATCGCGATGTGCAGCGTGAACGGCCCCTCGGGCGTGCCTTCGGGCGCGAATAAATTCTGCTCGATCAGATCGTAGATCGCGATCGCGCGCTCATGCTCGATGTCGGGTCCGGAACGGCCGATCGATTCCTCGTCGAGCGTCACCGCGACGATGCGGTTGTTGCCATCCTCGTCGGTGGGCTTGCTGGTCATGACAAATTGAGCCGCAGTCCGACGGAACGGGAATGCGCATCCAGGCCCTCGGCCTTGCCGAGCGTCATCGCCGCAGGTCCGAGCGCGCGGAGCTGGTCAGGGCCGCATTTCAGAATCGAGGTGCGCTTCATGAAATCGAGCACGCCGAGGCCGGAAGAAAATCGCGCCGAGCGCGCGGTCGGCAGCACATGGTTGGAGCCGCCGACATAGTCGCCGATGGCCTCCGGCGTGTGCGCCCCGAGGAAGATCGCGCCGGCATTGCGGATCTTCTTGGACAGCGCCTCGGCATCATCAGTCATGATCTCGAGATGCTCGGCGGCAATCGCATTGGCAAGCTCGGCCGCCTGGTCGAGATTCTCGACCATGATGACGGCGCCAAAATCATTCCACGAGGCGCGCGCGATCTCCGCCCGCGGCAGCGTCTTCAGCTGACCTTCCACCGCGCGCTCGACGTCAGAGGCGAGCTGCGCACTGTTGGTGATAAGGATCGACTGCGCGCTCGCATCATGCTCGGCCTGCGCAAGAAGATCGGCGGCGATCCAGTCGGCGTTGCCGGTATTGTCAGCGACCACCAGCACCTCGGAGGGGCCGGCGATCATGTCGATGCCGACCTTGCCGAACACGAGACGTTTTGCGGCGGCGACATAGGCATTGCCGGGGCCGACGATTTTCGCCACCGGCGCAATGGTCGCGGTGCCATAGGCGAGCGCAGCGATCGCCTGCGCGCCGCCGACGCGATAGATCTCGGCGATGCCGCCGAGATGGGCGGCGGCCAGCACCAGCGGATTGAGCTTGCCGTCGGGCGCCGGCACCACCATCACCACGCGCGGCACGCCGGCGACCCTGGCTGGCACCGCGTTCATCAGCACGGAAGACGGATAGGCCGCGGTGCCGCCGGGCACATAGAGGCCGACGGCGTCGACCGCGCTCCAGCGCCAGCCTAGCTCGACGCCGAGCGGATCAGCAAAGCGCTCGTCCTTCGGCATCTGCCTTCGGTGGAACGTCTCGATGCGATCGCGCGCCAACGCCAAGGCCTCGACGGTTTTGGGATCGCAAGCCCTGACGGCGGCGTCGATCTCGGCCGCGGTGACGCGCAGGCCCGCGGCATCGATCTCGAGCCGGTCGAACTTCTTCGTTGCCTCAAGCAGCGCCGCATCGCCGCGCGCGGCGACGTCGTCCACAATGGCGCGCGTCACCTTCTCGACGTCGGCCGAGACCTCGCGCTTCGCCGCCAGGAACTGGGCGAATCGCTGGGCAAAGTCGGCGCTGTTGCGGTCGAGGCGGACGGGCATGGCGGCTTTCTGGGGAGACTTTGGGCCTACTGCTCAATGGCGCGGCGAGGGTGGTGCCGTCAACCCTTGGAGGTTAGCAAAATCCGGCGTCGCCCCGGCGCAGGCCGGGGCCCATAACCACAGGTCTTGGTTAAGCAAGAAAGGTCCGCCACCGCCTCAACCGCAAGATCGCGCGGTATGGGTCCCGGCCCCCGTGCGCAATTGCGCACTAGGCCGGGACGACAACTTAATGCGTCCCTGTGCCCGTGCCAAAATCGTCCGGGCCGAGGTCGGTCAGCTCGCATTCCAGGCACTCGACGTCGAGCCGCAGCGCCCCGCCATGGCTGAACATCAGAAGCGCGCAGCCGCCGGGGGCCTCGCCCGGGCAGAATTCGATGCCGACCAGCTCGAGCGCGGTCTCGGTCGCTGTCGGATCGATGTTGCGACACTTGCAGGCCAGCACGCGGTCGAACCGCAGTGCCGCGATCAGGCGGCGCGGCGAGGCTTCGCCGGCCAGCGTCTGCTCCCAATCCAGCCGGTTCAGCCCGATCACCAGCCGCTTCTCGGCCTGCCGCCAGATGATATCGCAGGTCTGGATGCGGGCTTCCTGCACATGCGCCGAGATCACCGCAAGGTCGTCGGTATCGAGCGCGATGAGTTTGAGCGGAGCGATCATGGTCTCCTTCAGCTAACCACTGCGCGGGCCGGCGCAAGGCCGCCTCGTCGCGCCACCGCGCCAAAAGGAACCCGAGATGGCCCCGGGTCAGGCCGGGTGGAATCGCTTGACCGCGCGGAAGGTCATGTAGGCGAAGAACGCCAGCACGATCAGCTGCACCACGGCGAACACAGGACCTGACGGCGGGGCGCCGGGCGCGATCTCATGCAGCACCGGTATCTTCAGGAACGACTGGATCACCAACACGAAGCTGTTGAGATAAAGCGAGGCCAGCGCGGTCACGACATAGACCCATCGCCACATGCCGGAAGCCTTCTGGCCATACAGCCCGAAGCAGGCGATCGCGAGCAGGACCAGCGAGAGGATGCCGATCGCGTGCGATGGCAGGAACTTGTCCTGCAGGAACGGCGGGATGAAGAAGCCGGTGACGTTGGTGAGGATCGTGAGCAGCAGGAACACCGCGGTCAGCCCCGGCACGCGCTCGGAGCCGAGCATTTTGAACATCACGACGAGACCTGCGACGATGGCGATCAGGCTGATCACGACATGCACAAGAACCAGCGTACTCATGTGGCTTCCTCCCCGTTGAGATCCACGCCTGGAGGCTACGACGGGCGAAAACAAATTTCCACATGCGCGGGCGATGGCTTTTGCGCAAACCAGCCATGTGCGCGATTTTGCGAGGATGTGTAGCGGCGCTGTCACAATCCGCGTGACTGCGACCTCTTCAATAGTAGCGCGGGATCGGCCCCCGCTGCGGCGTCTTGCGTTTCGACAGGTCGAACAGCACCTTGTCGACATAGCACCAGCCCCAACCTTCCGGCGGATCGTAGCCCTCGATCACGGGATGGCCAGTGGCATGGAAATGCGCCGTCGCATGCTTGTTGGGAGAATCGTCGCAGCAGCCGACATGGCCGCAGGTGCGGCAGATGCGCAGATGCAGCCAGCGGCTGCCGGTCTTCAGGCACTCTTCACACCCGAGCGCGCTCGGCGTGACGTCGTTGATGCCGGCAATGTGGCTGCACCCTTTCGCGGTCACTGCATCGAACCTCGCGCGCCTCTTTGTTTGAGCATGATCTTATCCGAAAACCGGTTCCCACTTTTCGGGATCATGCTCTAAAGCGCCGGCTTCGCCGTATCGCCGAGATATCCGTGCAGCGCCGCCACCACCTGTGCGCCCTCTCCGATCGCGCCGCCGACGCGCTTGACCGAGCCGGAGCGCACGTCGCCGACCGCGAACACGCCCGGCACCGTGGTCTCCAGCGGCGCCGCCTGGCGGTTGCCATTACCGTCCGACGGCACGCCGGTCAGCACAAAGCCCGCGCGATCGACCTTGACGCCGCAGCCCTCGAGCCAGCCGGTGGCGGGATCGGCGCCGACGAACAGAAAGAGGTTGCGCGCCTCCAGCGTGTCCACCTCGGGCGCAAGGCGGCTGCGCCAGCGCACCCTCTCGAGCGAACCTTCGGCATTGCCTTCGAGCCCGATCACCTCGGCGTTGAAGATCAGCTCGATGTTCGGCGTAGCTTCAATGCGCTCGATCAGATAGCGCGACATGCTGGCGCCCAGGCCGCCGCCGCGGATGATCATGTAGACCTTTCGCGCGTGACTTGAGAGGAACACGGCCGCCTGCCCTGCCGAATTGCCGCCGCCGACCAGCACGACATCCTGGCCCGAGCAGAGCTTGGCCTCGATTGGGGAAGCCCAGTACCAGACGCCCTTGCCCTCGAAGGCAGCGAGGTTTTCGATCTCGGGCCGGCGATAGCGCGCGCCGCTTGCGACGACGATGGAGCGTGCGCGCAGCAATTGTCCGCATTCGGTGGCGAGCGCGAACAGGCCGTTGCCATAGGCGCAGTCGAGCGATTTGGCGGCGACCGGAATCCAGATCTCCGCGCCGAACTTCTGTGCCTGGGTGAAGGCACGTCCCGCCAGCGCCTGGCCGGAAATCCCGGTGGGAAATCCCAGATAGTTTTCGATACGCATGCTGGCGCCGGCCTGCCCGCCATAGGCGCGGGAATCCAGCACCGCGACCGACAGCCCTTCGGATGCCGCATACACGGCGGTCGCAAGCCCCGCCGGGCCGCCGCCAACCACGGCGACGTCGTAGAGCTTGTCATGGGCATGGATGCCGATCATGCCGAGCGCGAGCGCAAGCCGTGTCTCCGACGGATTCTTCAGCACGCTGCCATCGGGACAGACCACCAGCGGCAGGTCGGCCGGCGAAGTCACATACCGCGCCACGAGATCGGCGGCGTCCTCGGTGGAGGGATCGAGCAGATGGTGCGGCTGGCCGTTGCGCGCCAGAAAGCTCTGCAGCCGGGCCATGTCGCCGAGCGACTCCGTGCCGATCAGCACGGGGCCGCCGACGCCGCCCTGGATCAGGCTGACGCGGCGCAGGATCAGCGCGCGCATGATGCGCTCGCCGAGATCGGCTTCGGCGACCAGGAGCGCGCGCAGCCGTTCCGGCGGGATCAGCAGCGTCTCGACCTCGCCCCCGGCATGGCCGTCGACCAGCGCGACGCGGCCGGAGAGCTGGCCGACCTCGGCCATGAACTGACCCGGGCCGTGATCGACGATGGGCGTGACATGGCCGAGCCCGTCACGATGGGTGACGCTGACAGTGCCCGACAGCACCACGAACATGCCGGGGCCTACCTTGCCGGTCTCGAACAGTATCTCGCCATGCCTGTAGCGGCGCACTTCGCCGAACCGGCGCATGCGGTCGATTTCGTGCGCCGTCAGCGTCGGAAAGGTCTGCTCGTACCGTGCAAAGGAAACGCCGCCGCGCGGCGGCGGGTTCACACTACTGACATCTGCCATATCGCCACCCGCATGCTTCAGTCCGCGTCTTCTTGTTTGGCGTCATCTAGGGAGGCTTTGTGGCCGGCGGAAGATGCGGGCGAGGCGTCGCGACCTCGCGCCTGCGATTTGCGCCGCTTGAGATTTTCGCGCAGCGCCAGTTTCAGCCGGTCCTGCCGGCCCTTGTCCTTGTCGTCCTGCGTCATCGATCTGTTCGCTGGATCAGCTAGTTGCATCACGCGCAATATGGAGCGTTGCGCGCGCGAGGCAATCGCCGATCGCGGGGCGCGACATGGAACCCGGTCGGGCAGCCTCCAGGCGGACCCAACCGGCTCACCGGCGCAAGAGGTGATTTTGGTGCATTTTCGCGGCCCCTCCCCGCGCCCGCGTGCTTGCGCGTGGGGGGTCCTTGTGGCAAGAACCGGCCGCCCGGAAGCGCCCGAGCGGCCGATTCTGCATTTTCCCGGGCACATGTTGCTGCCGTAGCTCAGTGGTAGAGCACTCCCTTGGTAAGGGAGAGGTCGACAGTTCAATCCTGTCCGGCAGCACCAGCCCCTCGCATCAATGCCCCCGCGGCGGCGCGCCCAGGTCGATCGGCCGGATGATCAGCGCGAGCGGAAACATCACCACGCCTACGATCGCCAGCAGCCAGAACACGTCGATATAGGCCAGCAAATCGGCTTGGCGTTGCACGGTCTGCCCAATCCAGGCGGTCGCCTGCGCTGCGGCGTCCTGCGCATTGGAGCCTTGCGCCTGGAAGAAGCGCGTCACCGCGTCGAGGGTCTGCTGGAAGCCGACGTCGGACGGCGCGGCATGTTCGATCAGGCGGCTTTGATGGAATTGCTGGCGCTGCGCCAGCATGGTCTGCGCCAGTGCGATCCCCATCGATCCGCCGACGTTGCGGGCGACGTTGATCAGCGCCGACGCCTGATTGGTCTTTTCCGGCGGCAGTCCGGCATAGGATGCCGTCATGACCGGCAGGAACAGAAACGGCAGTGCGGCGGCAAGGTAGATGCGCGCCTGCACCGCGTAGCCGTAAGTGATATCGCCGGTCAGGCCGGTGAGGTGCCACATCGAAAACGCAACGAGGCAGGCGGCCGTGGCGATCAGGTATTTCGGCTGCACCCGGCTCACGAGATTTCCCGCCACCGGCATCAGACACAGCGTGACGATGCCGCCCGGCGACAACGCGAGGCCGGCAAGCATCGCGGTGTAGTTAAGCTCGGTCTGTAGCAATTGCGGCAGCAGCTGCGTGGTCGAGATCAGGACCGCGCCGGTGCCGAGCATGACCAGGAAACAGGCGCCGAACTGCCGTCGCCCCAGCAGACGGACGTCGACCATCGGATCCTTGCGCGTCAGCTCCCAGGGAATCAACGCGATCAGGCAGAAAGCTGACGCCAGCGCAAAGCCGAGGATCATGTTCGAGCCAAACCAGTCCTTGCGCTGTCCCTGGTCCAGCACGAATTCCAGCGAGCCGAGCCCGATCGCCACCAGCGCGAAGCCGACATAATCGACGCGAAAGCCGCTACTGAGCAGCCGTTGGCGCTCCTCCTCCGCGCCGGAGGGTTCGCTGACCAGCGTTCCCACCAGGAACAGCGAAAGCATGCCCATCGGCACGTTGATCAGAAACACCCAGTGCCAGGTGTAGGTATCGGTGATCCAGCCGCCGAGCGTCGGACCAACCACCGGCGCCACCACGACGGCGACGCCGTAGATCGCAAAAGCCTGGCCGCGTTTGGCCGGCGGAAAAGAGTCGGCGAGGATCGCCTGCTCGCTGGTCGCCATCCCTCCTCCGCCCAGCCCCTGGATGATGCGGAACAGAACCAGCGATTCCAGGCTCCACGCGAAGCCGCACAACAGCGAGGCAAGCGCGAACGTCGCCACGCAGATCATGTAGAAACGCTTGCGCCCGATGACGGTGGACAGCCAGCCGGAAATCGACAGCACGATGGCGTTGGCGACGAGATAGCTGGTGACAACGTAGGTGCTTTCGTCAATACCGACAGCAAGACCACCGGCGATATGGCGTAGCGCCACGTTGGCGATCGTGGTGTCCAGCACCTCCATGAAGGTCGCGATCGAGACCACGAAGGCGATCAGATAGGGACTGTGCCCGCCGGCGGCTGAACGCTCCGGCGACCAGGACGCGCCGCCACCCCGGGCGACATCCGTCATCGCACCTTGGTCCAGGGCACGACCGACATTCCCGGCCCGACCGGAACGTCGGACGGCCAGTTGTCGACGACGATCTTGACGGGAACGCGCTGCACGACCTTGACGAAATTGCCGGTGGCGTTCTCCGCCGGCAGCAGGCTGAAGGCGGTGCCCGATCCCGGCTGAACCGACGCTACGTGCCCGGTCAATTTGCGCTCTGGATAGGCGTCGATACGGATATCGACCGGCTGACCCGGACGCATCAAGGTGAGCTGGGTCTCCTTGTAATTCGCGGTGATCCAGACTTCATCCGGGACAAACATCATCAGGCTCTGGCCGGACGAGACGAAGGTACCGACGGCCGCGCTGAGCTTGACGATGCGGCCGGCCTGCGCGGCGGCGATATTGGTGTATTGCAGGTTGAGATTGGCCTGGTCGAGCTGGGCCTGGGCCTGCTGCAGCGAGGCGCGCGCGCTCGCAAGCTGCGCCTGCAATGTCTTGATGCCGAGTTCAGCTGATGTCACGGCGGTTTTTGCGCGAGTGGTGTTGGCCTGCTGCGCCTCGAAATCCGAGCGGGTCTGCTGTTGCTTCTGCACGGTGCCCGCGCCTTTCTCGACCAGATCCTGGGCCCGCTTGGCTTCCTGCTGCGCGAACTGAAATTGCGCCTCGGCCTGCTGCTCCTGCGCTTTCGCCTGCGCGATCTGTTCGCGCTGGCTGTCGATCTGCGCTTCGACATTGGCCTTGTTGGCCTCGGCCACGTCTACCTGCGCCTTCGCCTGTTCGACCGCGATGCGGTAGTCGCGATCGTCGATCCGGGCAATTACATCGCCGGCCTCGACGTGCTGATTGTCGGTGACGGGAATGGCAACGACATAGCCGCCAACCTTGGGCGCGACCGAAAAGCTGCGCGCCGCGACAAAGGCGTCGTCGGTCGATTCGTAATCGCGAACCTGCAGCCAATAGGCGATGCCCCCGGCCAACGCGATCAGGACGACGGATGCAGCCGCAGCCGCAACCCGCCAATGCTCGCGCACACGCTCTCGCAACGACTGGCCTTTGGGAGGGCTTTGCGCGTCGTGCCGCGCGTCCTGCGCGCGGCCAGGCGGTGACTGCCGCTCTTCATGCTCTGCGGGCGGGGCTTTCTCCGTGGAAGGCCCGCGCGCTTTCGTCTGGGCATCCAAATCAGCACCTCGATCGTTGCGTGGGCGGACAACGGCCGCAATGGCGCCTGCTCAGTCCGTCGAAGGGCAAGCTGGCCGTCGGCTTCCGGAATCCGACCTGGCTTGTCTCCACCTGCAAGCGGAAACAGAAACGATAAGGCCCCGCCAGCTCTACAGTTGACTGGCGAGGCCTGTGGAGCTTTCTCTTGCCTTGAGGGATTTCTCCGTTGCAAAGCTTGCTTGCGCCAGCTGTCAACGAAGCAACGAACGCGTCGTTCCCTGTCTCCTCTCGGAGATCGCAAGCCGAGGGATCGGCGAGGGCCGGGAACCAGGATATGAATCCTTGGGTTCCCGAGGTCGCCGCCGATCGGTTCAACCGCCGAGCTCCCGCTCAGTAGATCTTCTCCACCGGCAATCCCAACGCCATGGCGCCGGTATATTGGGCCTGGGGGCCAGGCTGCAGCGGGTGATAGCGCGCGGCCTGAATGTCGCGGAAGCGGCGCTCGAGGCCGGCGCTGCGATAGAAGCCAACGCCACCGGCAAGCTCCATCGCCAATTCGACCGACGCGATCGCGTGCCGCGCGACAAGGTGGCGGCCGATCACCACCTGGTTCACCGTCTCCGCCGATGGCGCATTGAGGCGCGCCGCCGCCAGCATCGATTGGCGCGCCATGCGCGCGGCGGCAAGCTCAGTGTCCATGCGGCCGGCGAGTTGCCTGGCGTTGTGATCCGGCTGCTTGCGCCTGGCGAGCGCAATGGCGATGTCCCTCGCGCTCTCGGCAACCCCGACATACACCGAGTAGATCAGCGGCAATGCGATGGTAGCTATCGTCTGAAACAACGGATCCCACTCGCCCGCTCTGCGGCGTGCCGACACGGCGCTCTCGGGTAAAAAGTGGCCGTCGATCATGACATCGTTCGAACCCGTCGAACGCATGCCGAGCACGCGCCAGGTGTCGAGGACCTTCACCTGTGGCGAATTCATCGGCACACCGAAATGCAGCACCATCGGCGGCTCGCCCTCCTGCTGCAGCACTGCGCCAGTCATCATGAGATTGCCGGCCGGCGAGCCCGACGAAAAAATCTTTCGCGCGGTGATCTTGTAGCCGCCGTCCACTTTCTCGGCATTGCCGGAGCCGCCGACCCAGTCCGAACCGCCGCTCGAGACCAGGATAATGCGCTCCTGCGCGATGCGCCTCAGCAGTGGCTCGACCGCCACTGCCTGCTGATGCCGCCAGCGCCACGCGGGGATCGCGACCTGATGGGTGTGCATGGCGAAGGCGAGCGCTGTGGAAGCGCAATGATGCGCGAGCGTGCGCAGCATCTCCGCGAGCTCGTCGATATCAGCCCCGCCGCCCCCGAGCTCGGCGGGAACTCCGGCCGCGACCAGGCCGGACGATCTCAAATCGGCATAGTTCTCGGCGACGAAACGGTCTTCGTCGGCCGTCTGCTCGGCGCGCTTGGCGAAGACGGGGCCGAGCTCGCGTGCAACGTCGATCGGACGGCGCACGCTGGTCGCTTCAATGGAATAAGCTTGGTTGAGGCTCATAATGCTCCTCCTCCTCACGGGTCCAATTTGGATGAGCCTAGTCCCGGCGGCACCTTCGCTCTAGTACGGAAACTGTATCGGGGAAGCCCCAGGGCGACCGGATGCCGCAATCACTGGTTCGCCTTCACGGCAAGCGATGATTTTGGCCATGGCCTGCGCTATAGTTTTGCGCGTTGCACCGGTCGCCGCGCTTCCTTGGATTGAAAGGGAATCCCGTGCCCGAGATGGACGAACACGGAAGTTATGGGCAGTTCTGTCCCGTCGCGATGGCCTCCGAAATCCTGTGCACCCGCTGGACCGCGCTGATCGTTCGCGAGCTGCTCGCGGGCAGCACGCGTTTCAACGATCTGCGGCGCGGCGTGCCGCGGATGTCGCCCTCGCTGCTGTCGAAGCGGCTGAAGGAACTGGAAGAGGCCGGCGTGATCGTTGCCGAACCGACACGGCACCCCGGCGTCGTGGATTACAGGCTCACTGCGGCAGGCGAGGACCTGCGCACGGTGATCGACGCAGTCGGCTTCTGGGGCCAGCGCTGGATCGAATCCTCGTTGACGCTGGAGAATCTGGATCCTGGGCTTCTGATGTGGGACATCCGCCGCAACCTGCGGCCCGACCCGCTTCCGCCGCGACGCTGCACGATCAAGTTCATCTATCCCGAGTTGGTGCCGGACCAGCGGTCGTGGTGGCTCGTGGTCGAATCCAGCAGCGTCGATCTGTGCCTGAGCGATCCCGGCTACGAGGTCGATCTGTATGTGCGCACGCCACTGCGCACGATGACGTCGATCTGGATGGGCCTCTCGAACCTCACCAGCGAGATCGAGGCCGGTCACGTCGAGATCGACGGCGACAAGGCGATCGCGCGTTCGATACAGACGTGGCTGGGCTTGAGCGTGTTCGCCAAGGGCGAGCGCCGGGTGGGCTGATGCCGCCTTGCACCGGTGAGGCCGATGACGTCAGCCTGACGGCGGGCTCATCCAGTACCGAACCTCGCGGTCACTCGCTGCCTAAAACCCGGGCATCTTCCTGGTAGTGCACGACATGCTGCAGGCTGCGCAGCACCCTGGGGTCGCCGGTTGCGGGCGCTGACGAGCCGGTCGCCACAGTGGCGCCGGTTTTTTGCACGAGATTCGCGCGGGTTTGATGATTCACATAGACGGTGACCGCCGCAGCCATCATCGCGACGTAGAAGGCGAACATGCCGCCGATCCACGTCCAGGAGATCGGGCGTTCGCCGGGGGTCAGGCTTTCGATCAATCGGCGCATGGGGGCCTCCTGATGGAACGAATTTGCGGGCGATATAGCCCGTAGTTGCCCGGGGAACATGTGATCCACTTCACACTTTAAGCCTTTTGGGGGACACGCAATCGTGACCGGACCGGAATTCAGGCAACTACGCATCGATCTGGGGGAAGCAATCGGCAGACCACTCTCGGCAGCCGACATGGCAAAGCTCTGCGGCCTGCCCCGGGCCGGCGGCGGCGACACCATCCGGCGCTGGGAAGTCAGGGGACCGATCGGGCCGGTGGCCGAGCGGCTGCGGATCCTCGCCATGGCGAGCGATCGCTATCCGATCCTGGAAAAATTCAACGTGTTCGACCGCCACGACATTGACGAGAAGCAGCGGCCGGCGCTGCGCGCGGAATTCCGCAACAAGATGCGCGAGGAAGTGCTCGAGCGGCTGGACTGAGGGGCGCGCTCGTACGCGCGCCGTCAACAGAGTCCGACCAGGATGTCTGGTTTGTCCTCCCCGAAATCGGACATTGACGCCGGACGAAGGCACGTCCGCCAAGGGCCGCATCCGGACTCATGCACCGATGCAAATAGAAGGATTACTCGATCGCCTGGTCGGCGCGCCCGAGGAGCGACAGCGGAAAAGTGATGCCGAGGTTTTTGGCGGCCTTGAGATTGATAAACAGCTCGACTTTCGTAACCAGCTGGACCGGCAGATCAGCAGGCTTCTCTCCCTTGAGTATGCGTCCGGTGTAGACGCCGGTCTGTCGATGGGATTCCACAAAGCTACCCCCGTAGCTCATCAGGCCGCCGGCGATCGTGAAGTCGCGAGACTGGTGGATTGCAGGCACCGCGTGGCGCATGGTCAGCGAAGCCATTTGTCCGCCGTGCGTCGCGAAGAAAGTATCGGACGCAACGACCAGTCCGCTTGTCCGCAATTGGGACAGGCTTGCGAACACGGCGTCAAAGTCTCGCTCCGTACTGGCGTGCAGAATATGGAGCTGCACCCCGAGCGTGCGGGCCGCGGCGTGCAGGTTCTTCAATTGCGAGTCGGCCGTGGGACTGGTGGGATTGATGAGAACGGCGAAAGAGGAAGCTGTGGGAACCAGCTCGTGCAGAACTTCGAGCCGCTTCGGAGTTACTTCCACGTTCAAACTGGATACGCCGGTCAGGTTACCGTCCGGCCGACTCAGGCTCCCTACCAGTCCCATTGCGATTGGGTCGGCCCCCATCTCGAAGACAATCGGGATGGTCGTGGTGGCTGATTTGGCCGCCAGTGCCGCGGGAGCACCTCCGGGCGCGACAATGACGGCCACCTGAAGGCGGACAAGCTCTGCCGCCAGCGCAGCCAATCTATCGTGTTTGCCTTCCGCCCAGCGAAATTCAATCGCTACGTTTCGACCCTCTACGTATCCGGCTTCGCCAAGACCGTCGCGGAAGGCCTTTACACGGCTGGCAAACGCGGCCGGCGATTGGGCGCCAAGATACCCGATCACGGGCATGGCCGCCTGCTGCGCGCGCGCCGAAAGCGGCCACGCGGCCGCCGCTCCACCGAGTAGGATGATGACAGCGCGCCGTTTCATCGGGCCAACCCCAACGCATCGTATCGCCAGGACTATAGCACTCGGGAAGCGGCGGAGTTCCTACCTGCGCATGTTGCTGGGCGCGGCCGGATGTCTCAGCCGACATCAGCCAAGAGCTCGTGGTACGTCCGCCAAGGCCACAAGCTGCCGTTTGCTGATCACTCCGTAACGACGAGCCGGTATCCCGCGTCATATTCTTCAAGGGTGAGCAATCGGGCGTAGCGGCGCTGCCACGCGCCGGTTTCAATATCCCGCTTCAGATCACGCAATCCTGCCTCGGTGTTGCCGATGGCCCAGAAGGACGAACTGCCGGATCGGATGTATGGATCAAGATAGGCCGCTGGCCGTCGCCAGTAAGCATAGAGGAATCCATCGCTGCAATCGTGCGGTACCAGAACCGGTGTGATCTGCACACGTCCCAACCAGCGTTCGTAGTCGGACATCGTTGGCATCTGTGCTTCGTCCAGCGCCGCCAGTTCGGGAAGATAGTCCGTCAGCCATGGCCGACATGAAGGATCGAAGGTAAGTAGGACAATCCGACCGCGCGTGACGCGGCGCATCTCGCGCAAGCCCGCCTCCTTGTCGGGCCAATGATGGATGGTCAGGATCGCCATCGAGGCATCGAAACTCCTGTCGTCGAACGGCAGATCGTCAGCGCTGGCCTGAATTGCCCTGGCGGCCGTTGACTTGCGCTTTCGGATCATCTCGCGCGAGGGCTCGACGGCGATCAGGGATCGACCCGTCGGCTCGTAGGAACCGGTGCCTGCGCCGACATTCAAGACAGTTTGCGCCGACCCGAGCGCGTTCTCGATGATCGCGGCGATCCGCCGATCCGGCTTTCGCAGCTCGGCATAGTTGATTCCGATGCTGTCATATTTGGCAGTCATCAGGCCTCGCTCCCATGGTTCAAAGGGGCTCGACTTCGAGTCGTTTAACGCTTCTTTAAGCACAACAAATGGTTTGCGCGCCAATTCGCGGGCAGTCACCGCATTTTAGTCAAAGGCAATCTATCTCTGATGGCATGGATGTGCGCGCCTGGACCGCGCCTGGAATGACCTGCCCGGGGATTTTGCGATGAAAAAGATCCTGTTTGCCGCCGTGGCTGCCGCTGCTCTCGCCACCGCCGTGCCCGCCCCCGCGGCCGATTTCGGCGCGCGCTACGGGACGCCGGCCTATGCGCCGCAGCAGCAGGTCTACGGCTGGACCGGCTTCTATCTCGGCGCGCATCTCGGCGGCGCCTTCAGCAGCAACAACGATTTCAATGGACAGGCGCTCGGCAACAGCAGTGCGCACTTCCTCGGCGGCGTGCAGGCCGGCGCCGACTGGCAGTTCTCCGGCAACTGGGTGGTCGGCGCGGAAGGACAGTACAGCTGGCTCGGCAGCAGCAACAACAGCGTGGTGTTTCCCGGCGGCTATGTCTATGGCAATGACCTGCGCGGCCTCGGCTCCATCACCGCCCGCTTCGGCTATTCCTTCGGGCCGGCGCTGGTTTATGCGAAGGGCGGCTATGCCTATGCCGACAACCGCGAGAGCCTGACGCTTGCCGGCGCCCCCGTCCCCTTCCTGATCAGCAACGAACACGCCCACGGCTGGACGGTCGGCGCCGGCGTCGAATACATGTTCACGCCGAGCTGGTCGGCGAAGGCCGAGTACCAGTACTACAATTTCGGCGACAGCAGCTTCCTCACGCCCGTGGCGCTGGTGCCGTTCGGCAGCTTCCACAACGAGGAACACGCGCTGAAGATCGGCGTGAACTACCGCTTCAATTTACCAAGCCCGGCTTGGCGTTAGGTTCCACTGGGCTGTTGCTTGAAAACAGCGGGTTCCTTCCCACATAAGCTGCAAGCCGAGCGTTTTGGCAGGGCTCGCCAGCCGACTGCTTGCCTCCTCGTTCAGACATCACGCCCGACTTTCTGCGCGATAGCCCTCGAGGCTCGAAGCGCCCTTGCCGCCACGCGCGACCCCATCCATTCGCGCGAGCGGATGACTGCATGGCCACCATACGGCCTTGGGCCGACGCTGAATCCTGACGGAACATTCGAGGCAGCGGCGGCATTGCCACCACCGAAGATCAAACCCGCAGCCAACTCCATGTCGAGAAAAGCACAGAACCGACGAAGCAAGGCTTCCGAACGCCGCCTTCCGGAAGCAAGACCCGCGCAGAACGCACAACGGAACTACGAGCGCTACCTGGCGCTCGCCCGTGCCGAGGCGCTGGCCGGCGACCGTGTCGCGGAGGAGAACTACCTTCAGCACGCCGAGCACTACCTGCGGTCGATGCGGGAGCAGCACGCCGCCGCCCACGAGGCGCGCAACTGACGATGCCCGCCCGCCGATGACGAGGCGGACACCCGGATCGCGATCAGGCGCTAGTTGACGGGGATCGCGACAAATCGCGTTGCTTCGTTCGACTTGATGCGTGCGAGAGCGACCCGCTTGCCGCGGGTTTGGACACCGCTCAGCGCCCGGTAAAAGTCCTCGGGTGTTTTCACGCCATTGCGGTCCACATCGAGAATGATGTCTCCGATCGAGAGTTCGCTCTGCGCAGCGACACCCGAGGGATCAAGACCGGCGACGACCACGCCTTGTGCGCCAAGTCCAATCTTGTCAGCGGGCATCAAAACCACTCCGATCTTCGACTTGTCGCCGACCGGCGCGCGTTCGCTGCTTTCGGAGCGCGATTGGGTTTCGCGAGCGCCGGGGAGTTCGCCAAGCGTCACCGTGGTCGACTTCTCCTGGTTCTGACGGACCAGGCGCAGCTCAATCGACTGGCCGGGGGACATGTCGCTTACTTTTCGTATCAGTTCACGTTCATCGACGGCCGGTTGACCAGCGATGGATGCAATGATGTCGCCCGGCTCGATACCGGCCTTCATCGCTGGACTCCCCGGCTGTATTTCAGTGACCAATACGCCTTTCATCGGTTTGTCGAGACCGAGTCCCTCGGCGATTTCCGGGTTCAGCGATTGCACCTCGAGACCGATCCAGCCGCGGGAGATGCCGCCCTTTTCCCTGAGCCTGCCCGCGATGGTCGTCACGGTCTTGGCCGGAATGGCAAAACCGACGCCGACCGAGCCTCCGGTCGGCGAGAAGATGGCACTGTTGATGCCGATCACCTTGCCGGTGACATCGAAGGTCGGTCCGCCCGAATTGCCCTGATTGATCGGGGCGTCGATCTGAATGAACTCGTTATAGGGACTGAGAATGTCTCGCGCGCCGGCGGAAACGATTCCGGCCGTGACCGTGCCGCCGAGTCCGAACGGATTGCCGATGGCAAGGACCCACTCGCCGATGCGAGGCGCCTTGTCCGCCATCTGCACGACGGGAAATTCCTTGTCGCCGTCCACCTTGAGCAAGGCCAGATCGGTCTTCGGATCCGCGCCAACCAGCTTCGCCTGATAAGTCCTGCCATTGTCGGTGACGACTTCGATCTTCCTGTTGTTGGCGACGACATGATAGGTAGTCATCGCAAATCCGTCAGACGATATGAAGAAGCCCGACCCCTGGCTGGTGGTGGTGCGGCGCTGCGGAAGACTGGAGTTGTCCGGCGAGATCCCGCGCCCGACGCGGCCTTTCTTTCCTTCGTCCTCCTGCTCCACCTTCGCCCGCACACCGACGACGGCCGGCTTGACGTGATCCACCAGGTCTTCGAAGCCGACCGGCAGGGCCGCCGTGCGAAAGCCGACCGCCGGGTTGTACCAGGTGTAAAGGTCTCGCCAGGTCAAGCCCGGCAAGGTCGGCAGCCACGCAGCTATTCCGGTTCCGAGAACGACCGTCGCAAGCATCGCTGCCGCGAGAATGCCGCGGCGGATCCTGCTGGTGTTTGGCTTGTCGCTCATGAAGCCGCTCCAGACGCGCTCGTTTGCCTCGCTATCTTGCATTCCGTGCGTCAGGCCGGGTCGCTTCGACCGCAAGCGCGGATTCGGAACCATGAAGCCAATCCCCGCGAGGGGGAAAGGTTTCTAAGCGCATGCGAGGAACCGACGCGGCAGCAGCGCGTCTTGCGGGCCTGCAGCGCTCACGGCGCGTTCAAGACTTATTGAAGGGCCGGCGCCATGTCGGCCCATTTCCGCGAAATCGGCGTGAAAACTGCTGCGAAGCGCGCGGGAAATGCGGCGTCTTGCCGACACGTTTGCGGCTGCATTGAGCGGGCGAAGCTGTGACCGATGGGTGACAGCTTTTCGTTCCGAACGCCGCTAATCAGCGCGCCCTCGGATGGGCGCCTGCAACAGGGCGTCTCTCAATTGTTCTGTTGGAGACCAAGACGAATGAAGAAACTTCTTCTCACCACTGTGGCGCTCGTTGCTCTCGGCGCGCCAGCACTTGCAGCCGACATGGCGGCGCGCCCGCGCTACGCCAAGGAGCCGCCGCCGATCGCAGCGCCGATCTACAACTGGACCGGCTTCTACATCGGCGGTCATGTCGGCGCCGCCTTCGGCAACGACAACACCTTCAACGGCCTCGTCGCCAACGGCAACAATGACGCGCGCTTCCTCGGCGGCGTGCAGGGCGGCTTCGACTATCAGATCGCGCCGACCTGGGTGATCGGCATCGAAGCCCAGTACTCCTGGCTCAGCGGCAACGCCATCAACGCCGCATTCCCGAACGGCTACATCTATGCCAATGACCGGCGTGGCATTGGCTCGGTGACCGGCCGCGTCGGCTACACCTGGGGTCCGGCGCTGCTCTACGTGAAGGGCGGTTACGCCTTCGCTGACAACGACGAGACGCTGATCCTCGGCGGCGTGCCACAGGTCTTCGCCTTCGACGACGGCCACAAGGATGGCTGGACGGTCGGCGCCGGTCTCGAATACCTGTTCGCCCAGAACTGGTCGGGCAAGGTCGAGTACCAGTACTACAATTTCGGCGACAGCCGCTTCGTGACCCCGGCCGCGCTGGCGCCGTTCGGCAACTTCCGCAACGACGAGCACACCGTGAAGGTCGGTATCAACTACCGCTTCAACCTCGGTGGCCCGGGCCCGGTGGTTGCGAAGTACTAACCAAAGATTGCGGGTTTCGCTTCTCGCGGAAAAGGCCGGCGCCCAGCCGGCCTTTTTGTCTTGTTCCGCCACAAAAGTTCGCAAGCGCGCCTCAGGCCTTCCCGATCTGTTAACCCCCTACCGCGATACTGCCGCGGGTTCACCTTCAGGTAGCGGCGCGGGGCTAGCGGCAATGGCGTTTCGGTTCGGGATCGGCAAGACAGGATTTCATAAATTCCGCCTGCCGAAATTCGGTATCAGGGGCAATCTCTTCACCGCCTTCGCCGTCATCGCCGGCATGGCGATCGCGATCTCCGCCGGCGCGGGCCTGGTGCTCGGCCATCTCGGCGGCGTGATGGTCGACCTCAGCGGCAAGGACATTCCGCGGCTGGCCGCGAGCCTGCAATTGTCGGCGCAGAGCGCGGCGCTCGCAAGCCAGGGCCCGTCGGTGCTTGCATCGCGCAACGAGGAGTCGCTGAACGAGCGCGTCAAGAAGATCAACGAGACCCAGGCGGCCGCGCTGGCGACGCTCAACGAGATCATCCGGCTCGGCGCCGACAAATCGGTCGCAAGCGCGCTCACCGAGACCGTCAAGAACATCGACGACATGACCAAGAGCCTGGGGTCCGCGGCGCGCGAGCGGCTCGAGGCGGCCGCGTTGCACGACAAGAAGTACGAGGCACTGCGCAAGGCGCAGGCGGAATTCGTCGCCGCCTCGATTCCGGAAATGGTGGACGCGCAGAGCCGGCTCAACGCCGTTCTTTCCGCCGTCGATCCGGCGATCGACGACGCCACCGCGGCGGCGCGCATCGTCGAGCAGCTCGGCAACGTGATCGCCAGCGGCAATCTGATGGCCTCCAACCTGGCTGCTGCGCTATCCGCCATCAACAGCGACACGCTGGACGCGATCGAAACGGATTTCAAGGAGACCATCGAGCGCGTCAAATCCAACCTCGAAATGCTGCCGAAAGGCGCGGGCGGCAAGACGATGGGCGAGGCGGTGGCGAAGCTGCAGGCGCTCGGCGAAGGCAAGGAGCGCATCTTCAAGGTCCGCCAGAAGGAGCTCGACGCCGCCGACTACGGCGAGACTATCCTGGAGGAAACCCGCAAGCTCAATGTCGGCTTGGGCATCAGCGTGCAGCAGCTGGTCGACGGCGTGCGCAAGGAGACCGATGCGGCGACCGCGCAGGCGCGCAAGGAAATTTCGCTGGCGACCATGGTGATGCTGGCGCTGGGCGTCGGCACGCTGGTCGGCTCGGTGCTGTTCGTCTGGCTCTATGTCGGCCGCAGCATCCTGCGCCGCATCCGCGCGCTGCAGAGCTCGATGAAGGTGCTGTCGAGCGGCGACCTCGAATCGGAGATCTACCGTTCCGGCCAGAGCGACGAGATCGCCGAGATGTCGGAATCGCTGCAGGTGTTCCGCGAGAGCATGATTGCCGCGCGCGCCATGTCCGCCGATCAGGACAAGGATCGCATTGCCAAGGCCGAGCGCGCTTCGCGCATGGAAGCACGTATCGTCGAGTTCGAGGCTACCGTGCGCAGCGCGCTGGAGAGCCTGCAGACGGCCGCGAGCTCAATGCAGTCCACCGCGCAGAGCATGTCGACCTCCGCCGACCAGTCGAGCGCGCTGGTGAGCGCAGTGGCCTCTGCCGCCGAGGAAACCTCGGTGAATGTGCAGACCGTGTCTTCCGGCACCGAGGAATTGTCCTCCTCGATTGCCGAGATCGGCCGTCAGGTCGTCTCCTCGGCCGAGATCGCCCGCAAGGCGGTGGAGGAAGCAGGCAGCACCGACGCCACCATGCAGGGCCTTGCCGACAACGCGGCGCGCATCAGCGTCGTGGTCGACCTGATCCAGACCATCGCCTCCCAGACCAATCTGCTCGCGCTCAACGCCACCATCGAGGCGGCGCGCGCCGGCGAAGCGGGCCGCGGCTTTGCGGTGGTCGCGTCCGAAGTGAAGAACCTCGCCAGCCAGACCGCGAAGGCGACCGACGAGATCCGCCAGCAGATC
>Ga0081455_10001962_pt1 | contig 24683 bp, 26 predicted proteins | sample TabmetS3T2R1_FD_70207 | JGI IMG/M metagenome (GOLD analysis project Ga0081455, IMG submission 70207) | Tabebuia heterophylla rhizosphere microbial communities from the University of Puerto Rico - S3T2R1 | ecosystem: Host-associated > Plants > Roots > Rhizosphere ...
TGGGCGAGGAACTGCGCGGCGGGGAGCCACAGGGCGCGAAGCTCCGTTCGGTCGTTCACGCGGCGGCGCCGCCAGCCACGTGCCGATCCGTCCCGCCGTTCGTCACCCGATTTGGGCGCAGCCGACCTCCGGGACGAAGGGGCCTGAAGCAGGGGGGGCCGCGTGGGATCGATTCGCAAACTCATAACCATGTTTGATGCAGGCGCCATGCCGTCCCGATTTGGCACCGCCAACGGCCCCGCTCAGGATCCTAATCAATTGCTGCTTTTGGCGATTTTTAACGTCCCGTCCCTAGATTGCGACAGGATGCGGGTCCCAGCATGGCGCGGGACCCCGAATAGGCGACGAAAGACGAACACCGATCGTGTTGGGCTCCCGGAAAACAGACAACGCCAGCCAAAGCGGCGAGACGGCCGACAGCGTGCGTTTGCGGCTTGCCCTCAGCGCGAGCGAATCCGCCGTTTACGAATGGGTCGCGGCGGGCGACGCGATGAGCTGGTCGGGTGATCTCGGCTCGGTGTTCGGTCCGGATCCCGTCGGGCCTTGGGCGACAGGCAAAGCCTATTCCGCCGCAATGACGCCGGAGATCGTGAAACTGCGGGACGCTGCGCTCAACGACGCGAACCGGCCCGATCCGTTCGTGATCGAGTATCCCGTGGAAAGCATTGGCCGCCGCGTGTTGTGGGTCGAGGAGCGCGGCTGGCGCACACGTGACGCGAAGGGTCACCTCACGCGTGTCGTCGGCGTCATTCGCAACGTCACCGACAGCAAGCGTACCGAAGCGCGTCTGCGTTATCTCGCGAGCTTTGACGAGCTCACCGGCCTTCACAATCGGATGCGGCTGCGCGAAGCGGTCGCGGGAACCATCGAATCGCTGCAGGACGAGGCGACGCAAGTGCCCGGCGCCTATATGATCGTCGGCATCGATCATCTCGGCCTCATCAATCAAGCCTACGGCTATGAGACCGCCGATCAGGTGATCGTCTCGATCGGCCAGCGGATCACGGCTCTTCTGCGCGACGGTGACGTGCTCGGCCGTTCTGCCGGCAACAAGTTCGGCATTCTCCTGCCCCAGCGGACGGTCGGAGAACTCAACGAGTTCGCCCGGCACGTGCGCGAAGCCGTGCGGACCACCATCATCGATACGCCGCGTGGCGCGGTGTGCGCCACCGTGTCGGCCGGGGCCGTGATGCTGCCGGACGGCGCGCGCTCTAGCGAAGAAGCGATGGCGCGGGCCGAGGAAGCGCTCGATAATGCCAAGCGCTCGGGCCGCGACTCCTATCGGCTCTATGAAACGTCCGCCCAACGAGACTCTTTGCGCCGCCGGCTGGTCTCGACCGCCGATCAGGTCGTGGCCGCGCTCAACGACCGCCGCATCGTGCTCGCCTATCAACCGATCCTGTCATCGGGCAATCTCGAATATCTCCTGAGCGAATGCCTGATGCGCATGATTCAGCCGGACGGCCAGATCGTGACCGCGGGCGAATTCGTTCCTTTGTGCGAACGGATCGGTCTCATCAGCTTGATCGATCAGCGCGCGCTTGAGCTCGCGATTGACACCCTGAAGAAGCATCCGACCCAAAAGCTGTCGCTCAACGTCTCGGGCATGACGGCGAGCGATTCAGGCTGGCTTGAGGGGTTCCTTGCGCATCTCCGCGCCAATCAGGAAGTTGCGAACCGCCTCACCATCGAGCTGACCGAAACCGCCGCGCTGCAGGACCTCGAGACATCGGCCCAGTTCATGTCGAACCTGCGGCGCCTGGGCTGCAAGGTCGCGATCGACGATTTCGGCGCGGGCTATACCTCGTTCCGCAATCTGCAGGTGTTCGAGATCGATGCAGTGAAGATCGACGGCTCGTTCGTGCAAGGGTTGGCGACGAGCCCGGACAATCAGCTTTTCGTGCGCACGCTGGTGAGCCTCGCCAAGAATTTCGGCGTCATGGTTGTCGCCGAATGCGTGGGCAACGAGGAGGAAGCCGAGATCCTGCGCCGAATGGGTGTCGATGGCTTCCAGGGCTTCCATTTCGGCCGCCCCGAGATCGAGCCCGACTGGATCGTCCCGAACGTCGCCACCGTGGCGCGCCAGATCGCTTAGGACGACCTATCAAACTCCAACTTCCCTCCCGCAGGGAGCCTTCTGCCAAAGTGCGGAGGCCCATGCTTCGAGACGCCCGCGTTGTGCGGGCTCCTCAGCATGAGGTTCTCGTTTTTTGAAAGCCCTCAGACCTCATCCTGAGGAGCGGCCGAAGGCCGCGTCTCGAAGGATGGGCCAGAGTCTCCGCTTTGCCTCAGCTTTTCTTCGTCAGCTGATCGAGCTGGCGCTGCATGGCGTCGAGCTTTTCCTTGAGATCGTCGATCTCATCGCTCGACTGGGCCGGGCGCTGGGCCTTGGCTGACGCCGCCTCGGCGTCGGTCTCGCTCGGGCGCAGCATGGCCGCGCCGAACGGGGTGAACATGCGCATCGTCCGTTCGAAGATCGCCATGTTGGAGCGCACTTGCTCCTCGATCTCCTTCAGCGCCGACGTGCCGCCGCCGAAGGCGTTCGCGAAGTGCTTCCGGAAGCCTTCCTGATGGCGGGTGAACTGCTCGATGCTCATTTCGAGGTAGCCGGGCACAAGGGACTGCATGCTGTCGCCATAGAGGCGGATCAGCTGGCGCAGGAAGCGGATGGGCATCAGGTTCTGCCCCTTGCTCTCCAGCTCGAAGATGATCTGAGCCAGAACGGAGCGGGTGATGTCCTCGCCGGTCTTCGCGTCATAGACCACGAAATCCTGGCCCGTGCGCACCATGTCGGCCAGATGCTCGAGGGTCACGTAGCTCGACGTGGACGTATTGTAGAGACGGCGGTTCGCGTATTTCTTGATGGTGATCGGGCCATCGGTTGGGGCGGCCTGTGCGCCCGGATCAACGGCTTCCTTGATGTCCCGCACGTCATGCTCCCGATATTTTGAGACGGTTGACCCGCCCGGATTGACGAAAATACGCCGCACACCCGTGCATTGTTGCACCCGCGTTCGCTGCGACGCAAGGCCGCAATGCTGCGCAGCATGAGCGTCACAAAAAAGCCGTCGAGCAAGGTAGGGGCGCTGTCTCGAAAAAGGGTTAAGGGCGGCGCGGATGGAAGCCGGGCGGCGCGAGCTTGAAGGCCGAGAAGACGAAGCCGGGAGCCACGGTGCAGCCGACCAGCGTCCAGGCTCCCCGGCTTTCCGCACTTTGCCAGGCATGGGGCGGGACGACGGCCTGAGGGCGTTCGCCATCGGCGAGCGCGGCGCCCAGCATGTGCGTGACCACGTCGTCGCCATCCGCGACGCTCAGCGCGAGCGGAGCCCCGGCATACCAATGCCAGATTTCGGCGGCATCGACCGAGTGCCAATGGGAGCGCTCGCCCGCGCGCAGCAGGTAATAGATCGCCGTCGAGGCGGCGCGGCCGTCGGGCGCATGGGAATCCCGAAACGTCTCGCGGAAATGCCCGCCTTCCGGGTGCGGCGCGAGATCCAGAAGCGCGATGACGTCCTCGGCGGTCATTGAGCCTTTGTGTGGGCCATGATCTTGTCCGAAAACCGGTTCCCACTTTTCGGGATCATGCCCTAGAAATTGTCCTTGCGCTTGCGCGTCTCGGCGAAGACCTCGACGAGGTCGTGGCCCTTGAGACCGATCGTCGCTTGCAGATCGCCGCTCATCGGGCGCAGGAACGGGTTGGTCGCCTTTTCCAGGCCGATGGTGCTGGGCACCGTGGGCTCGCCGCGCGCGCGCTTGGCGTCGATCTCCTTGGCACGCGCCATGAGCGCCTCGTTGTGCGGCTCGACGGTCACCGCGAAGCGCGCATTCGATTGCGTATACTCATGAGCGCAATAGACGCGCGTGTCATCGGGCAGAGCGCGAAGCTTCTGCAGCGACGTCCACATCTGGGCCGGCGTGCCCTCGAACAGGCGCCCGCAACCGAGTGCGAAAAGCGTATCGCCGACAAAGGCCGCGGCGTCGTCCTTGAACCAATAGGCGATGTGGCCCGCGGTATGGCCCGGCACGTCGAACACGCGCGCCACACGTCCGCCAAGCGTCACGGTGTCGCCGTCGCCCACGGCGATCTCGAGGCCGGGGATGCTCTTGGCCTCGGCGCGCGGCCCGATGATGGTGCAGCCGGTCTCTTCCTTCAGCGCCAGATTGCCGCCGGCATGGTCGGGATGGTGGTGAGTATTGAGAATATGGGTGAGCTTCCAGCCCTTGGACTTCAGGGCCTTCATGATCGCTTCGGCGTCGGGCGTGTCGATCGTCGCGGTCTCGGCGCCGGCATGAATCAGATATCCGTAGTTGTCGGACAGGCAGGGAAACTGAAAGATCTCCAGCCGATCCTTCTCCGAGTTGATCGCGGCCATAACGCACTCTCCAAGGTCGTGAGCTGATGTGTTGGACCTTAGGCTACCATCCGCCTGCAATGTGAGCCAACCGGCATGGACGTGATCGAGCTGCGCAACTTCTATTTCTCGTCTCTGGGCCAGATGGCCCGGCGCATGATCCGGCGTCAGCTGCGCCTGCTCTGGGGCAATGTGACGGGGCTCGATGTCGTGGCGATGGGCTATGCCACACCCTTTGTGCGGCCGTTTCGCGACGAGGCGCGGCGCACCATCGCGCTGATGCCGGCGGCGCAAGGCGTGGTCCATTGGCCGGAGGAAGGCGCATCGCTCGCGGCTCTGGTATCGGAGACCGAGCTGCCGCTGCCGGACGCCAGCATCGACCGCCTCCTGCTGGTTCATGGCCTCGAACATGCCGATACCGCGCGGGCGCTGTTGCGGGAGATCTGGCGCGTGCTGGCGCCGGAGGGCCGGCTGCTCGTCGTGGTGCCACATCGGCGGAGTCCCTGGGCCGCGCGCGAGAACACGCCCTTCGGCTACGGTCATGCCTATTCGGCAAGCCAGCTTTCGGCGCTTCTGACGGACTGCCTGTTCGCCCCCGGCCGGCCGCAAGGCGCGCTGTTCTTTCCACCCTTCGGGCTCAACTTCTTTATCCGCACGGCGGGCTGGTGGGAGCGCGTCGGTCGCATCCTGTGGCCGGGGCTGGGCGGCGTGCTGCTTCTCGAAGCGACCAAGCGCATCTATGCCGCTGTGCCCCCGCGCGCCGGCAAGCGCGTGCTGGTGCCGGCCACGGCGGCGGTTCAGCTGGCGCCAGCGGCCAAGGTCACGTCAGCCCTTCGCTAAGCCTGTAAAGACTTAAGCTAAAGCGTTGCCGCAACGCCTCTTTCCGTCGTGCGTTTGGCTCCGGTGGGGTCAAAACCTCTGAGCACAAGATGGAGAGATGTCATGCGGAAGTCCCTGATGACGGTAGCGCTTGCGGCTGGAGTCCTCGCGGCGGCGCCGGCCTTTGCGCAGTTGGGCGGCAATGTCACCGGCGGCGTGGGCGGAGCGGTCGGCGGCACGGCCGGAAGTGCCGGAAGCCTCGGCGCGGGCGCCGCAGGCAGGGCGGGCACGGATGTCGGCGCCGGCGTGAACTCCACGGTGAACTCCGGCGTGAACGCAGGCGCGAGCACCGGCGTCGGCGTCTCGGGCGGCGGCACGAGCAAGTCAAAGCATCATCATAAGAAGGATAACGATGCGGCCGTGGGCGCGGGGGTGAGCGGCTCGACCTCCGGCTCGGCGGGTGTGGGCGACAGCACCGTCGGCGTCGGAGGTTCGACCTCGACCGGAGTCGGTGCGGGCGTACACTAATTCCGCGACAGCAGGAACACGCCTTCCACGCCGAAAAGATTGGCGAACAGCGCGCGGTCACCCACGTCATGGGGGTGGCCGCGCCGGTCGACCGCGATGGCGCGTTCCATGCTGGCGCCCAGCGTCTGCGCGAGATCGAGGAAGTCCCGGATCGTGCAGAGATGGATATTGGGGGTGGTGTACCACGGGTCGGCCAGCGCGCGGGTCATCGGCATGCGCCCATGCACGAGCAGTTTCAAGCGGACCTGCCAGTGGCCGAAATTGGGGATCGACACGATCACCCGGCGGCCGATGCGCAGCATGTTGGAGAGCACTTGCTCGGGCGCACGTGTCGCCTGGATCGTTTGACTCAGGATGACGAAATCAAAAGCGTCCGAGGGGTAGTCGCCGAGATCAAGATCGGCGTCGCCCTGGATGACCGCGAGCCCGCGCCGCACACAGGCGTTGACCCCGGTCTGGCTGAGCTCGATGCCGCGACCATCGACATTGTTGGTCGCGACGAGATAGGCGAGCAGGTCGCCGTCGCCGCAGCCGACATCGAGCACGCGGGCGCCGTCCGTCACCATCCGTGCCACGAGCCGCAGATCCGCGCGCAGGGCGGGCGCTTGAGCTATCACGGTCATTTGGGAGCGAGCCCCCGTTCGCGCGCGGCGCTGCCGAGGAAGCCCGACAAGGTGGCGAACATCTCGGGCTCGTCGAGCAGAAAGGCATCGTGACCGCGATCGGTGACGATCTCGAGGAAGCTCACTTTCGCGGCGACCGCGTTCAACGCGTGCACCACCGTGCGGCTTTCCGACGTCGGGTAGAGCCAATCGCTCGTGAAGCTCACGACGCAGAACCGCGTCTTGATGCCTGGGAAGGCTTTCGCGAGCGAGCCGCCGTGGTCGGCCGCGAGATCGAAATAGTCCATCGCGCGGGTGATGTAGAGATAGGAGTTGGCGTCGAAGCGATCGACGAACGTGATGCCCTGATGGCGCAGATAGCTTTCGATCTGAAAATCCGCATCGAAACCGTAAGCGACCGTCTCGCGATCCTGCAGCTTGCGGCCGAACTTCCTATGCAGGGCCGCTTCCGAAAGATAGGTGATGTGCGCGGCCATGCGCGCCACGGCGAGGCCTTTTTTCGGCGTCGTGCCGTGCTTCAGATAATCGCCGCCGCGCCAGTCGAGATCGGCGCGGATCGCCTGGCGGCCGACTTCGTGAAAGGCGATGTTCTGCGCGGAGTGACGCGCGGCCGCAGCGATCGGGATCGCGGCGAACACGCGCTCGGGGTAGGCGGCGGCCCATTGCAGCACCTGCATGCCGCCCATCGAGCCGCCGAGGACGCAGAAGAGATCGCCGATGCCGAGCGCATCGAGGAAAGCCGCTTGGGCGCGCACCATGTCGGCGATGGTGATGACGGGAAAGCTCAAGCCATAAGGCGCGCCGGTCGCAGGATCGATCGACACCGGACCCGTGGTGCCCATGCAGCCGCCGATGACGTTGGCGCAGATGACGAAGTACTGGTCGGTGTCGACCGGTCGGCCGGGGCCGATCAGGAGATGCCACCAGCCCGGCTTGCCGTTGAGGGGATTGGTGCCGGCGCAATACTGATCCGACGTGAGCGCGTGGCAGACGAGGATCGCGTTCGAGCGCTCGGCGTTGAGCGTGCCATAGGTCTCATAGGCAATCGTCACCTCGGGCAGCGAGACGCCGCAATCAAGCGCCAGCGGGCCGGGCAGGGTAAGGCGCTTGCCGGCCGCTGCGATCTTTTCAGGGCTCGCGCCGAGGCCGGCCTCGGCCACGAAGTCGTCCAGGGATCGGTTCATGGCGAGGGGGTATAGAGCATTTTCCGGTCCGGCGGGAGCGGGAGGGCCGTTCATGCGGCTAAACGGTGCTGCGGGGGAGCCCGGCCCCCTCACCCTAACCCTCTCCCCAAGGGGAGAGGGAACACGAGAAGCGCGCCCGATGGATTCCCTCTCCCCTTGGGGAGAGGGTTAGGGTGAGGGGAAAGCCATCCCGCCTTGGATTTCCGCCTTCCGCCCCCTATAAGCACGCCACCATGACCAATTCGACCCCTCCGGCCCGCCTGGGTCCAACACCTCGCCCCGGCGTGCTCGGCATCGAGCGCTATGTCGGCGGCCGGGCCAAGGCCCCCGGTGGGATTCGCACCGTCAAGCTGTCCGCGAACGAGACGCCACTCGGCGCGAGCCCCGAGGCCATGGAGGCCTGCCGGGGCGCCGTCGGCCGAAGCCATCTCTACCCGGACGGCGGCGCGGTCGCCTTGAGGGAAGCGATCGCCGCAAAGCACGGGCTCGATCCCCAGCGGATTCTGGTCGGCAACGGGTCGGACGAGATCTTCCACTTGCTTGCCCAGGCCTACCTCGGCCCGGGTGACGAGATCCTGCACAGCGCCCACGGCTTCCTCGTCTATCCGATCGCCGCGCGGGCGGCGGGGGCGGATGTCGTGGTTGTGCCGGAGAAAAACCTTACGATCGATGTCGACGCACTCGTCGCCCGCGCGAGCCCGCGCACGCGCATGGTCTCGATCGCCAACCCCAACAATCCGACCGGCACCTATCTGCCAGCGTCTGAGATCGTGCGTCTGCGCCAGGGACTGCGTGCCGATATCCTGCTCGTGCTCGATGCGGCGTATGCGGAATACGCCAATGTTCGGGGCTACACGGCAGGCCTCGAGTTTGTGCACGACGCCGACAATGTCGTCATGACGCGCACCTTCTCGAAGGTGTTCGGGCTCGCGGCGCTGAGATTGGGCTGGGCCTATTGCCCGCTCGCGGTGGCCGATGCGGTCGACCGCATCCGGAGCCCGTTCAACGTGTCCTCGCTTGCGCAGGCTGCCGGCATCGCGGCGCTAGGCGACGACAAGCATCTCGCGCGCGCCATTGCGCACAACACCGAATGGCGCGCCTGGCTTACCGATGAGATCGGCAAGATCGGCAACCGCGCGATCGAAGTCGTGCCGAGCGCGGGAAATTTCCTGCTGCTGCGCTTTCCGAACACGCAAGGACTCACGGCCGCCGAGGCGGACGTGCATCTCACGACGAAGGGTTTGTTGCTGCGCCGCCTGGACGCCTACGGGCTGCCCGATTGCCTTCGTCTCTCGGTGGGGCTGGGCGAGGACAACCGCGCCGTCGTCGAGGCCCTGAAGGAATTCGTGCATGTCTAAGGGGTCGCCGATGTTTAGCCGTATCGCGCTGATTGGCGTGGGTCTGATCGGCTCGTCGATCGCGCATGCCGCGCGTCAACGCGGCCTCGTCGGTCACATCGCGGGCGCGACCCATCGCGCCGAGACGCTGGAGAAAGCGCGCAAGGTCGGTTTCTGCGACTCCCTCTCGCTCGACCCAATGGAGGTCGTCAAAGGCGCCGATCTCGTCGTGCTCGGCACGCCGGTCGGAACCTTCGGCGACATCGCGCGCGCGATCGCGCCAGCCTTGAAGCCCGGCGCCATCGTCACCGATGTAGGCTCGGTCAAAGTCGCGGTCGTGCGCGACGTCGGCCCGCACATTCCACAAGGCGTGCATTTTATTCCAGGCCATCCCATCGCGGGCACGGAGCATTCCGGCCCCGAGTCGGGCTTTGCGGAATTGTTCACCGGGCGCTGGACCATTCTCACGCCGGACGCAGGCACCGATACCGCTGCGGTCGCAAAGCTTAAGGCCTTCTGGGAAGCGCTCGGCGCAAGGGTCGAGGTGATGGATGCGGGTCATCACGACATCGTGCTCGCGATCACGAGCCATCTGCCGCATCTCATCGCCTACAACATTGTGGGCACCGCCGCGGATCTGGAAGAGACGACGCGCAGCGAGGTGATCAAGTTCTCGGCGAGCGGCTTTCGCGATTTCACGCGCATCGCCGCCTCCGATCCCACCATGTGGCGCGACATTTTCCTGAACAATCGCGATGCGGTGCTCGAAGTGCTCGGCCGCTTCACCGAGGATCTCGCGGTCCTGCAGCGCGCGGTGCGCTGGGGCCGCGGCGACGAGTTGTTCGACTTCTTCACGCGCACGCGCGCCATCCGCCGCCAGATCATCGAGCAGGGCCAGGACACCGCAGCCCCCGACTTCGGCCGCCACGGTCCGGACCCGGAGCATCGGAAGTAGTCCAATCAAATTCTGAGTGTGCGTCGCCCCCTCACCCCGGCCCTCTCCCCGCTGGGGAGAGGGAGAAGAGGCGCGACTGTTCCCTCTCCCCAGCGGGGAGAGGGTAGGGTGAGGGGGTCTCCACGCGACGAGGGATGAGTTCGTTTACGGCGCCAGAAACAGCGCGCGCTCTTTTTTGCGGCGGTCGGCGAGGTGCGAGAGGTGTGTTTTCGCGCCCTTCACCGTGCCCTTGGTCCAGACGAGGAACTGGTTCGCCGCACCTTTGCGGTCGCCGGCGTTGAGACGATCCACCAGCGTCGACTGGGCGAACGCCGCGGTGCCGACGGTGTAGCAGAGCGAGGCCATCGCGCTGAACTCGTTGGATGTGACGGGCACCCTTACGCAGCGCGAGATCGCGGCTTCGCAATCGGCGAGATCCTCGCGCAGATAGCTCTCGGCTTGGGCTTGCGAGATCGCGGCGGGTGGGCGGGCGGCGAGCAGATGGCCATAGCCGACGAGCCAGTGATTGTTTTCGCGATAGGGCTTGAGGCGCAGGCCTTCCGCTTCCTTGATCAGCGCGATGCCCTGGGCATTCGTGCGTTGCGTGGCCGCGGGGCGGCCTGTGATCGGCGGCTTGTGGGCGCAGGCGGAGAGACACACCGCGAGCGCCAGAACGGTGACGATCGGCAAGCAACGCATTGCGATCCTTTGGCGACACCCTGTGACGACACGAAACTGTTACAGCGAGTTGATTAAGGAGTGAGAAACAGCGCCTTTTCCTTCTGGCGCCGGGCTTCGAGGCGGGGCAGGGTCACCTTCTCGCCGTTCTCAACGCCTTTCGTCCACATGAGGAACCCCTCGGCCGCGCCGGGGCGGTCGGACGCGTTCAACTTCTTGACAACGGTCGAGTCCGCGAAGCGCTGCCAGCCGATGCTGTAGCAGAGCGAGGCCATGGCGCCGAACTCGTTCGACGTCACCGGCACTTTGACCGTGGTGCGGATCGCGTTCTCGCAGACACCGAGATCATCCTTGAGGAGCTGCTCGGCCTCTGCGTCCGTGATGCGCGTGCCGGGCTTGGGCGAGATCGAATGGCCGTAGCCGATGAACCATTGCCCCCCGTCTTGATAGGCATCGAGGTTGTGCCCCTCGGACTCTTTGATCAACGTGATCCCGGCGGCGTTGGTTGTCGTTGCCGACGGTGCGGGTGGGGGAGGCGGTGGAGGCGGCGGCGGTGCGGCGACCGGCGCGACCGCAGCGGTTTTCTCGGCACACGCGGTAACGGCCAACGCGAGGATGGTGGCGACAACGCGCAGGAGGGCAAATTCTCGCATGTAACCCCCGTTTGGCGGCGCTTTTCGGAGTGCGCCTTTGCTCCAGCATAGCGCAAGCGCGCTCACGGACAAAAATCACCGAGAAGAGGACCGGTTCCAGGCGCGCCCGGACCTATATCCCGGGCGCTGGGTGCGGTGCAACAAGCGCGTGCGTTTTATGAAAACTCGGATTGCCCGATGGGACAGCGGAGAAATCCAGCCTATGGATGGCATCCGGCGCGCGGCTCGACTAGCATCGGGGTTCCCTGCAATTCTCGGAAAAGAGGTGGCCGATGTCGAGCTCGCTTGTTCTTACCCCCTATGACGAGTTCCCGGTCCACACGACGCCTTATCCCGTGAGCTATATTCCGTCCACGGACTACAACTGGGACGAGGGCTATTATTACGGCGTTCTCAATCCTGACGAGAAGATCTTTTTTTGCACGGGCTTCCGCATCAATCCGAACACCGACATGATCGGCGGCTATGCCCTGTTCAATCTGAACGGCAAGCAACGTACTTTCCGCTTCAGCCGTTGCTGGCGGCAGGACTACAATTTGCGCGTCGGCCCATTCCGCGTCGAGGTGATCGAGCCATTGCGCAAGCTTCGTCTCGTGCTCGAAAAGAACGACAGCGGCGTCGAGTTCGACATTCTGTGGGAAGGCACGTCGCCGGCGGTTCTCGAGGAGCATCATTCCGCCGAAGTGCGCGGCCGGCGCATGACGGATCAGAGCCGGTATTCGCAGCCGGGCCTGTCCAAAGGCAGTCTCGCGGGATGGGGCAAGACCTGGGACGTCGGCAAACCCGGCTGGGTCGCCGTGCGCGACCACAGCTGGGGCCTCTATGTCGAGCGGCCGCCGTTCAAGCCCGATCCGCGTTGGCTGCCGCCGCGTCCGGAAAACAAAGACGCGCGCGCCTTGCGCTTCTGGGTGGTGTTTCAGGGCTATGACGACTGGAGCGGGTTCTATCACTTGCATGAGGACGCGGAAGGCGTGCAGCGCAAGCTGGACGATGTGTTCGGCACGCCGTTCGGGGGCCGCTTGACGCGCGGTTGGTCCGACGAGATCGTCGAGCTGAAAGCGGGCAGCCACAAGCTCGAATTCGAGCCGGGCACGCGCATTCTGAAGCGTGCCGTGATTACGTTGGCCGACACGCAGGGTCGTGAATGGCGCCAGGAGCTCGAGGTTGCCTCTCCGCCTTGGGTGCCGCAGACCATGGGCTACACGCCCGGCAGCTGGAAGGATGGCGGGTCGTTCCACTCCTATCACGGCTCCGAGACGCTCGCGACCGAGTGGGACGAATTCGATTTCTCCAAGCAGCCCTTCGACTACACGCCTTATGGCGAACTGGGCAGCACCGCACCTGACACCATGCAGATGGGGCTGAGCTACAAGGTGCCGATCCACGGCGTCGAATATCTCGTGCGCACCACGACGCACGGACCGAATGGTGTCGTAACCAAGGGCGCGGGCCAGATCGAGATGTTCATCAACGGGCCCTTCAAGCCCTATGGGTTCAAGTAGAGGCGCGTATGGACTTCAGCCCTGCCCATCTCACGCGCTATCTGACGCACAAGCTCGGCGCCCCCGTGGAGGTCTTGGAGGTCGAGCGCTTTTCGCGCGGCACCTCGCGTCAGACCTGGTTCGTCAGTATCCGCAAGGCGACCGGCGCGGAGCAGACGCTTCTGTTCCGCACCGATCTCGCCGCCGGCAGCATCGAGCCCACGTCGCTGGCGCAAGAGCATTTCATGTATGAGCGCCTGGGTCACACCAAGGTTCCGGTCGCCAAGGTCCTGTGGTGGGAAGAGGATCCGGCGTGGACCGAGACGCCGTTCTATGTGCGCGAGAAGATCGAGGGCACCTGGAACATTCCGCACTTCCTCGACAAGGATCCGAAATACGACGAGCTGCGCATCGAGATCTCCAAGGAGCATATGCGCAAGCTTGCACTCGTTCACGCCGTCGATTGGCGCGCGCTGAAATTCGACGAGCGTCTGCCCGCGCCACCGGACGAGGCGTCATGCGGGCGCATCTATGTCGACAAGACGATGGCGGAGTTCGAGGAGATCCGCGGCGAGGGGGTACCCGCTATGCTGGAAGTCGCGGAGTGGCTGAAGGACAAGGCACCGCCCGCGCCGCGCATCTGTCTTTGCAAGGGCACGAACGGCTTCGGCGAGGAAGTCTGGCGCGGCCGTGAGATCGTCGCGATGAGCGATTGGGAGGAGGCCTCGATCGGTGATCCCGCTGCGGATTTTGCCTTCATGCAATATCTGGCGCCGGAGCTCGAACGCGACGGCAAGAAGATCTGGGGCATGCAGCACGCACTCGACTATTACAAGAGCGTCGGCGGCGCGGCGGTGACGATGGAGGCCATCGGCTATTACGGCGTCGTGCGTGCCATGCGGCTCATCGTGATGGGCGAAAAAGCCGGTATGGCTGTCCATGACCAGCCGAAGCTTGCGGAGATCCGGCAGGCCTGGACGGCGACGGAAGTGGCCCATGTCTGCAAGCGCGGGCTGCTCGCCGCAATGGGATTGTCGGCACCGCCCACCGCGTCCCAGCTAGCCGAGTTTCATGAGACGGTGGAGGCGCCGCTGTGATCAATCCGACCGCGACCGATATTCTCCGCCTGGTCGACGCGACGCTGAAAGACAAGGTCGAGCCATCGCTGTCAGATCTCACCGGCCGGAGCGCGCTTGCCACTGTGCGGCATCTCCTTCGTCATGTGCTGGTGCGCGTCGAGGTGGAAGGCCAGCTGCTCACCGAGGACATCGCCGCACTGCGCCCGCTGCTTGCGCAGGTGAGCCGCTATCTCGCGTCGAAAGGCGTGGCGTTGGCCAACGACATCGATGCGGCTCTCGCGAAGGCTCACCGCGCGCCCGGCGCCTATCCAACACTCGACAGCCTCGGTCTCGAAGCAGGCGCGTTGCGCGAATGTGTCTATCAGGCTCTGAAGCAGCTGCAGAGCCTGCGCGACGCGCATGGCACGGAACCCGACTATATCGCGGCGCGCGCGGCGATCCGGTCCTATCTCGTCCGGCAGATCGAGGAAGAAGAGAAGACCATCGGACCGGCGTTTTACGGCCAGGGCCCGCGGCGGTAACGCCGCACCCAACTCCGTGTCATTGCCGGGCTTGACCCGGCAATCCAGACGAATTCAGAGCTTGCGCCGATGCCTCCTGGATGCCCGGGTCAAGCCCGGGCATGACACTAAGTGTGATGTCCTAATACCCCTTCGCCCGGGCGGATGCCTCCAGCGTTGATTTCGGCGTCACGCGCTCGTCGACCGTGAACATCTGGATCGTGCTGCGATCGAACAGTTTCGCCTCGTCCTCGGCAAACATCTGGCCGATCTTCGGGTCGGCCATGGCCGCGCCCATCGCTTCAAAGTCCGCTTTGGTGCGGAACCACATCTCGGTCATCACATCGATCTCTGGCGGAGGCGGGACGTTGGCGATGTGACCGGCGTCGAAGGTGCTGCCGGGAATCATGTAGCTGCGCCGATAGCCCGCCACCATCCGTAGATGCTTCGCCGCCAGCCGCGCGTGATTGTTCTCGTAATAATCGATGAAGTCCGCGCGCGACATGCCCGGCCGGCGCTTGATCATGATCACGATCTTGACCATTGAGCCGTCGTCAGGCGCTCCGACACCGTTACCGAGCTCGTTCGCGGGTGTCGCGTGCTCCTCCATGGCGAAGATGACCATCCTGCTGCGATCGAAGAAATTCTCTTCATCCTTCGCGATGGGATCGCCGACCTTGGGATCCTTCAAGTCCTGGATCAGCTTGTCAAACGTCGCCTGGTCCTTGAACCAGACTTCCGTGATGACGTCGAAGGCCGGCGGCGGCGCGGCATCCTTGATGTGGGCCGGTTGAACCGCTCCGGGTTGAACGAAGTTGCGGCGATAGTCGGCAAAGCGCGGGATCAGGCCCATCAGCAACGGCACATGGCGCGTCTCGTAATAGCTTTTGAACGCGTCCGCCGACATGCCGGGTTTCTTGGAAAACAAATCGACCTGCTTGATCATGAACCGTCTCCCTGTTTTCGCCGGCCGGTTTGCGGCGCGCCTTGGTGCCGTGCCATTCTTGGCCAAGCTTGGATGAGGGTACAATGCGAACAGTGATCTTCAAAGGACCGGGTCAGCCGCTCGCGATTGAGCGCGGCGCGGATCCGGTTCCGGGCGCGGGGCATGTCGTTCTGAAAGTGGGACGTTGCGGCATTTGCCGTAGCGATCTTCACATGAGCTCGGGCGAAGGCCCGATGTTCCCGTTGGGCACCGCACCCGGCCATGAATATGCCGGCGAGATCGTAGCGCTTGGCCGTGATGTCGGTCATTTGAAGATTGGGGATCGTGTCACCGCTCTGCCGATGACGGGGTGCGGCGTGTGCGAAGCGTGTCGTGCCGAGGAGCCTTATTGGTGCACGCAGACGGCGCTGATGATCGGCGGCTTTTCGGAATTTGTCGCGGCGGACGCACGCTATGTCGTAAAGCTGCCGGCGGCGCTCACGCTTTCCGACGGTGCGTTGGTCGAGCCGCTGGCGGCGGCACGTCAAGCCGTCCGGCTTGCGGAGTTGCCTCAAGGCGCAAAGGTGCTTGTGATCGGCGCGGGGCCGATGGGGCTCGCCGCAGTCTACTGGGCCCGGCTTATGGGGGCGGGGTCCATCGCCGTGACCGCGCGCTCGACGCGCAATGCGGCGCTCGCGGAGGCCATGGGCGCCGCCGCGTTCGTTCAGCACGGGGAGGGCCTCGCAGCCCGTGTCGCCGATGCCTTGAAAGGATCGCCTGATATCGTCATCGAATGCGTGGGATCGGTCGGCCTCGTCCCCGAGGCCATTGATTGCGTGCGTCCGCGCGGCACGGTGCTGGTGACAGGATTGTGCTTTCATCCCGAGCCGATCGTGTTCGGGCTCGCGGCGGTCAAGCAGCTCCGCGTGCAGTTCTCGATTGCTTATGCGCTTGAGGATTTCCGCGCCGCCGTCGAAGCGCTCGATCGCGGCGAACTGGCGCCACGCGTCCTGGTGACGGACACGATCGCGCTGGACGCGCTGCCGGCGACGTTCGAAGCGCTTCGGGGGCCGAGCCCTCATTGCAAGGTTCACGTCGATCCCTGGGCGTGATTAAATCTCTCCTGATCAACAATTCGAATGGGAGAGAAACATGCCGAATTCACAAGCTGCGATGGCCTGCGTGCAGAAATTCTGGGACGCGGTCAACACTCGCGATTTCAATGCCTGCGAGGCGACGATGTCGCCCGATATTGTTCGCATCGGGCCGCAGGTCCAGAGCGAGCAGGACGTCGCGCGCGGGCGCAAAGCCTATGGCGATTTCATCCGCAAGGTGATTACGGCGATGCCGTCCTATCACAATGTGACACACGAGCTCGTCGCGACGCCGGACGGCAAACGGGTCTACATCCATTGCACCGAATGGTCCGCGCCGGGCGCGGGCTCGAGCACGGAAGTCGAAGTGCCGCTCGTCATGATCTGCCACATCGACGACAACACGCTGATCTCGAAGATCGACCTCTACTGGAAGACGCCGAAGGTCTCGGTCGGCTGGACCGAAGCCGCTAAGATCGCGGCGTCTTGATCCCTAGATAAACGAATTCGCCGCGGTCAGCCCCATCTCGGGGTTGCCACCGTGAACGATGCTTTCGAACACGCCGAAGCCCTGCAGGTCGCCCTCCGTCACGCGGATGGGACAGTCGCGAAGCTGGCGGATGTCGTGGATGGTCTTGAGATCGCTCGTGTCGGCGATTGCCTCGCCTTCGATGAGAAAGGGGCCGTGCCACGAACCATGCCGGCGCTCGCCGAAGCCGCAATAAAGCGCAGGGCCCAACTGGAATCCGGTTTTTCCCAGCACCTCGATCTCGACCGTGCGGGTGCCCCCCTGCAGCATGTCGAAATGCAGCCGACCGCCGGCAAGCCGTCGCGTCAGATCGTCGAATTTAAGCTCCGGCCGGATGCGGGCGATCTTCTCCTGCGTGCCGTCCGGCAGATTGCGATAGCCGGAGGAATAGAAGACTTTGCCGGCACGCGATTGATAATAGACGTGATAGCCGACGCGCTCGCCGTTGCGGCCCGTCAGCATGAACGGGCTCCAAAACAGATAGAACTCGCCCTCGCCGAACTTGGCGTCGCCATAGTCCGCGGTCGGCCGGATGTCACGCTGATGGAGGCCGACGTCGAGCCTGACGCCCCAGCTATGGTCGCGGAATTCGCGCCATCCTTCGGGCTCGACCTCGACACGCTCGCCCTCGATCTCGATCCAGCCGCGCGGCTCGCCGCATTGGGTGTAACGCACGACATCGGAGCCGATGCGGAAGCCGTCCTTCTCGCGCTGGCGGTGCCGGTCCTCGAAAAAGCAGGGCATATGCGACGTGAACGTGATGTCGAAGGCGATCGGCTGGATTTCGTTGCGCGCGAGCGTGAAGCGAACTTTGTGCAGCGGCTCGATGATCTCGTAGGCTATCGGGCCGACATTCATGATGCTGGGATCGTCCCGCAGCTCTCGGCTCGCGCGCACGGTCCATTGCCGCTTGCCGCGCGCGACGCCCGCGAAGCCATCCATCACGCCGCGGTTATGATAGCGGCCCAATCCGAAATCGAGGCCCAGAGTGCCGTCCGTCTTGATGACGGCGCTCCAGACCTTTTCCGTCCAACTGTGTTCGGACGTCTGCACAGCGGAAAATGTGTCGACGATCTGATGGTTCAGCCCCTCGTCCAGGCTTGTCAATCTCCCGATGTCTTCCATGGCCTGGGCGATCGGACGCATGCTGCATCTCCGTGTGTTGAACCTGCGCGGATTGAGCCTTCGTTGAGCGATGCCGTCAAGGAAGGGTATCCGCGTGCACGACTGCCTAACGGGGCATGCGCGCCCCCGCAATCAATGATAGCCATCGATCCTAATCTCCTTTAGATAATAAAGAGCCGCATCAGGCCGAGGAAGCGATGAACGATAAGGAACGGGCAAACATCAATCGGGGACGGCGCGCGTTCCTGGTTCAATCCGCGGCGGCGACGGCGCTTGCGGCCGCGCCGGGATCGGCGTCGGCGGAGGGCGGCAAGCGCGTCTGGGCCGAGGAGGCGGATGTCGTCGTTGTCGGCTCGGGCGCCGCAGGACTATCGAGCGCTATCGAAGTCCTGCGCCACGGCAAAAGCGTTGTGGTTCTTGAAAAGGGCGCCTCCGTCGGCGGGACTACGATCAAGTCCGATGGCGGCTATTGGATCCCGAACAACCGTTTGATGCGCGAGAAGAAGCTGAAGGACAAGCGCGACGACGCGATTGCCTTCATGCTTGGACATGCCTATCCCGCAAGCTTCAACCGCAAGTTGCCGCGCTTGGGAATGACGCAGAACGACTACGATCTCATCGCTGCGTTCTATGACAATGCCGCGCCGGTCGTCGAGGCGCTCGAGAAAGACGGCGTGCTGAGTTACATGGGCTTCAGCCTGATCGACTATCTCGACACGCCGGACAACAAGGCACCTTATGGGCGGACCCTGTTGCCGCGTCAGGCGGACGGAAGCATGGGGTTGGGGCGCGAGCTCGTTCGCCAGCTGCGGGCGCCGCTCACGGCCAAAGGCGTGTCGATCAAGCTCAAGCACGGGGTCACGACGCTGGAGCGCAATGCGCGCGGCGAGGTGATCGGTGTCGGTGCGCAGGGCCCCTCCGGGGCTATTTTCATTCGTGCGCGCAAAGCCGTCATCTTCGGCAGCGGCGGCTATTCGCAGAACCAGGATCTCGTCACGCGCTTTCAGCCGGGTCCCATCTATGGCGGATGCGCGGTGCCGACGAATCAGGGGGATTTCATTTCGATCGGTGTGCGGGCGGGAACGATGCTGGGCAACATGACGGGTGCCTGGCGGGCTCCGGTGGTGTTGGAGCAGGTGTTGCAGACACGCAGCGTCGCGCGCGACGTCTTCTTTATTCCGGGCGATAGCATGCTCATCGTCAACAAGCATGGCCGCCGCGTGCATGACGAGAAGCGCAACTACGATGACCGCGCGAAGGTGCATTATGATTGGAATGTCGCCGCCGCGGAGCAGAGCAATCGGTTGCTTTTCATGATTTATGATCAGCGAACCAAGGAGAGCTTTGCCGGCAACGAGCCTCTCCCCGAAGAAGGCCAAAGCATTGACTACGAGATCGCCGCGGACACATGGCCCGCTCTTGCCGCGGCCATCAAGAAGCGGCTCGACAAGCTTGCCGACAAGATCGGTCCCTATCCTCTCGGCGAGACCTTTGCCCAAGGACTTGCAGCGCAGGTGCAGCTCTTCAACACGGATGCGAAGTCGGGTGTCGATACCCAATTCGGTCGCGGCGGATCACGTTTCGACCAGGAATGGCACACAGGCTATGCCGCCAAGAAGGAAACACAGGGGCGCTGGCCGGAGAACACAAGCACGAACAAGACAATGTATCCGCTGAGCGACACGGGACCCTATTACGCCATCATCCTGGCGCCCGGTGCGCTCGACACGAATGGCGGTCCGCAAACCAACGCGCAGGGCCAGGTTCTCGACACTTACGGCAACCCCATTCCGGGACTTTTTGGCGCCGGCAATTGCGTGGCCTCGCCCGCGGGGCAGGCCTATTGGGGTGCCGGCACGACGCTCGGGCTTGCGATCACCTTCGGCACGCTCGCCGGACGGGCGGCGGCGGCCGAGCCGGACAAAGCGGAAGCATAATCAGCGCTGCGAAGGAGCGGAGGAAGACATGGCCTATCCCGCGGAAGATCATCTGCAAATCCTGAATGTCCTGGGGCGCTATTGCTTTGCCCTCGATGAGCGGCATCAGGAGCGGCTGGCGGCGTGCTTCCATCCCGACGCCCGGATCAGCTTTTGCGGCAACGTCCTCAGCCCGGCAGAGTTCGCCGGAGGGACCGCGGAAATGCTGCAGGGCATCGCAGGCGTTCACATGGTCGGAAATACGGTGGTGGACATCGATGGCGACCGCGCAACGGCGACGTCCTATGTCTATGCCGTCCACAAGGTGCCGACAACGGTCGGAGCCGATATGGCCGCCGTCGTCTTCGGTACGATCAAAGACCCGACGGATTCGATCATTCTGGGCCGGTATGACGACAAGCTCGAAAAGCGGAACGGCCAGTGGAAGATCGCATCGCGGACGATCACCTTTCTCTGGCAGCAGCATCTTCCCATGATGCCGCCGCTGGCAGACTGGATGCGCGCGTGAGCGCACGGATCCTTCTCTTGTTCACAAGCGCGGTCGCGCTGGTTGCCGGTGCGCCCGTTTCGATCGGAGCCGACAATCCCGGCGGTCAATGCGCTGTCGTTCCGGGGCGTGCGGCGGCCGAGATCAAGTTCGCTTCGGACATCCAACCCGTCTTCGACGACAACTGTGTCGCGTGTCACCAGACGGGAAGCGCCAACCAGGGCTTGGTGCTCGAGAGCGGACAGAGCTACGGCCACATCGTAGGCAAAGGGAGCACTGAGGCAAAAGTCACATTGGTGGCGCCCGGCAACCCGGGGAAGAGCTACCTCTTCAGCAAGATCAGCGGAACGCAGAAGGAAGCGGGGGGAAACGGCGCCCGCATGCCCTTGGGCGGAACGCTCGATGCGCAATCGACGGCGCTGATCTGCAATTGGATCGCCAACGGCGCTCCAAACAATTAACCGCTGTCCTACACCCCAAGCAATCCAAACGCGTCGTGGTCGAGAACGGCCATGCCGGCGCGTGCCGCGTTCGCCGTGTTGATCGCTTCGGGCTGCCAGGTCGAGCTGTTGTTGAACCAGATGAGAAATGGACAGATCGTCGAGCAGCGATAGGCGAACCAGGCTTCCTCGAAGCTCGGCACATCGGCGCCGTGATGGGCGAGCCGGCTCAGGAAATAAGCGAGCAGGGGGCGTTCCCACGCGCGCCGGTCAAGGGTGTCGAGGGCCGCGATCATGAATACGGCGAAGTGCTGGGGCCAGCGCTCGCCGCGCGACAGCATGTCGTAGAAGCCGGGACAGCCGTTGCCCTCGATGAAGTAGTTGCCGAGATGCTCGTCGCCATGGACGATAACGCGGGCATGCGAGCTCAACACCTGCATCAGGCTCGCCCACCCAGCGGCGGCGCGCTCGGGGTCGCGCAGACGCTTGGGAACCGCAGCGCCGCGCGGCGATTGCGCCGACTGCGTCCAATGCTCCGAATGCGGAAGAAGTTCGAAATATTCCTTGTGGATGCGCTGATAGTTCGTCTCGGTCATCGTACCAGGACCCCAGGCCTGGCCTTCGCCGAATAGCGGGCTGTTCCAGGACTGCGCCTGATAGCGCGCGATGGCATCGAGAAAGAGTGCCGCCTGTCCGTAGGTCAGCGAATTGAGCCCATGGCCGAAATACGTGGGTTTCCGCACCACGAGATCTTCCATCAAAAGCACGACCGATTCAGTCGGCTCATGCTCAATGCCGAGGTGATAGATGCGCGGTACGTTCATGTCGATATGCGGGACGATATCGCGATAGGAGACGACCTCGGCCAGGTTCGAGAAATCGATGATGGCGCCGCGCGACTCCGTGCCGTTGAAGGTGCCCTTGATGACAAAGGAGGAGGGCAAGCCGGCCTCCTTGCCGACGGTATTGTAGGTGAGGTCGACGCGGGCCTTGTTGGGTTTGAATCCCATCGTCTTGCCGACCGTGGCGCTCAGCACTTTCACATCCGGGCATGTCGGCGCGAGCGCGGCGCTCAGCCATTCCGGGGTCACCTCGCTGAACGCGCGCGGGACGCGGGGAGTTGTACCCGTCTGAGGCATGGTTGACGTTCCTCTTGTGTCCATCCAATCGCGAATGGCCTTGGCGCATTCCGAAGCAAAACCGGCTTCCGCCGTTCCTGAAAGGGCTTTAGGCTGAGATTAAACGATGACGCTTGCCCCGTCTTGCCTGGTCGCGCACCGGGGTTGGGCGCCGACAGAATGAGGAACACCGAATGGCCGTCTTGACCGAAGAGATCGTGGATGGGGTCGCTGTGCTGACGCTGCGCCGGCCCGACCAGCTCAATGCGCTTACCGAGGAGATGATCGGCCTGATCGAGGGCGCGCTCGACCGCCATGAAACAAGCGACAGCATCGCGCTCGTGTTCACCGGAGAGGGCCGGGCATTTTGCGCCGGTTCGGATCTGAAAGAGCCGCCTAAGGATGTGGAGGCCCGCCTGCGGCGTATGCATAGGCTGGCGCTGCGGCTGATCGAGTACCCGAAGCTGAGCGTCGCGGCCATGAATGGGATGGCCTTGGGCGGTGGTCTCGAGCTTGCGCTCGGCTGCACCTTCCGGATAGCGACGCCGACAGCGCAACTCGGTGTGCCTGAAGTGAAACTGTCAACGATGCCGGGCTATGGCGGCGCGGCGATGCTGCCGCGTGTCGTGGGCGAGGTGCGCGCGCTCGAAATGCTGGTGACGGGCGACCCGGTGAGCGGCGAGGAGGCGCGCCGCATTGGTCTTGTCACAGCGCTCGACGAGGATCCGGTGGGCGCGGCTATCCGCTTTGCACAGCGTTGCACAAGGTATGGCCAGCCCGTGCAGCGCGCGGCGCGTCGCATTTCCAGAGAAAGCCCTCGACTCCCACTCTGGGAAGCGCTGGAACTTGAACGCGAATTGAACACCGTGCTCGCCCGTTCGCCGGAGTGCCAAGCAGCGATCCGGGCGTTCGCGGAACGAAGCAAAGCAAAACGGAGCTAAGAAGGTTCACAGATGAGATTCAAGAACAAGGTTGCCGTGGTGCTCGGCGCCTCGGCCGAGGGCGGAACGGGTTGGTCGATCGCGGAAGCCTTTGCGGCGGAAGGCGCAAAGGTGGTCGTGGGTGCGCGTCGCATCGAGCCTTTGCGCGTGCTCGCGGACAAGATCGGTGGCCTGGCCGTCGCCTGCGACGGCGGCGTGCCGGAGCAGATCGAGGCGATGGCGGCCAAGGCGCGCGAGGCTTACGGCCCGATCGATGTCGCGGTGAACAGCGCGGCGCGTCCCATTCTGGGCACGATCGCAGAGGCTTCGCTCAAGGGAATTCAGAAGTCACTCGACGTGAACTATATCGGCCATATCTTTTTCATCCGCTATATGGCCGCGGTGATGAAGGACGGCGGTGCCATCACCATCATCTCATCATCGTCGTCCACTCAGCCCGTTCTGACTTTCTATCCCTATGCGTGTGCCAAAGCGGCGACGGAAAGTCTGATCCGCTATGCGGCGCTCGAATTCGGACCGCGCGGAATCCGGGTGAACTCGGTCGTGCCGGGACCGATTGACACGCCGCTCGCGGGCGGGATGTTCGACGCGCCCGAGGTCCAGGCCGCCTTTCGCCGGGAGATACCCTTGGGACGTGTGGCGCAGCCATCGGACATTGCCGAGGCGGTCGTGCGGCTGGCCGAGATCGGTTATCTCACGGGTGTCAACGTGCCCGTCAGCGGTGGGCTGCATTTGAACCGTGTACCGCACGAGGAGGACATCCGAAGCGCGCGTGACGCTCAGTCCCGTTGATCCCACGTGTAACACGAATGGCCTGACCCTGACCGGCGGCTACGCCTCGCGCCCTGCGCCCACCGAACGTCGTATCATCGGCGGGTTTCGTACCTGTCCACAAGGAGGGTTCCCCGATGTCGTTTGAGGAAGCACCTGCGATCAATGCGCTCGTCACGCTTTATGGTTTGGCGGTCGACACCCAGCGCTGGGATCTGTTCGACGAAGTGTTCACCGAAGACGTCCATGCCGATTATGGCGCGCCCGCAGTCTGGACCGATCTCAAGACGTTCAAGCGCGACTTTGCCGTCTATCACGATCCGTTCGACGGCACGATGCACACCATGACCAACGTGTCGTTCACAGTGAAAGGTGATGTCGGCAGCGTGATCACCTATGGCCACTGGCTGCTCAAGCGCAACAACGTGGACGGCGGCAACACGTGGCAGGGCCAGGGCTGGTACGACGACGAGATCGTTCGTCAAAGCAATGGCTGGCGCATCAAGCGTCGCGTGTGCCGGATCGTCAATTGGAGCGGTAACTGCCTCGTCAACCAGACGATTCCGGACGTGGATTTCGCGATGTCCACCAGCTCCATGCGCGCCCATGCGGACGCCGGCACGCTGGGCTTGCTCAAGATGAGAGGCAAGCGGTAGGACGATGCTGCTCCCTCTCCCCAAGGGGGAGCAGCTTAGGAATCCAGCGCCTTCTGGCGGATCTCGCGCGGCGAGGAGCCGAACCGCTTGCGGAACGAGCGGCTGAAATGAGCGCTGCTCTTGAAGCCGACGCCATACGCGATTTCGGCGATCGACCGGCGTGAGAGCGATTTGTCGGTCAATTGCGTATAAGCGCGCTCGAGACGCCGTTCCCAGACCGAGTCGTGGAAGCTGCGATTGCCGCTCTTCAGGAGATAATGAACATAGCGCGCCGAGATTCCGCAGCCTTTGGCGACCTTGAAGGCCGTGAGGTCGGGATCCGACGAATGAAGCTCGAGATAGTCGAGAAGCCGTTTCAGCCGCTCTTCGCGCAGTCCTAACGGCTCGACAACGCCGTTCTCGCTCGTTCGCACCGCCTCAGCTACGGCGTCGACTGCAGCCGAGAAGAACGACACCGCAAGATCGCGGCTCAGATAATCGGCTTCCTCGAAA
>Ga0081455_10001963_pt1 | contig 24649 bp, 21 predicted proteins | sample TabmetS3T2R1_FD_70207 | JGI IMG/M metagenome (GOLD analysis project Ga0081455, IMG submission 70207) | Tabebuia heterophylla rhizosphere microbial communities from the University of Puerto Rico - S3T2R1 | ecosystem: Host-associated > Plants > Roots > Rhizosphere ...
CCTATCCTAATAGTGCTGTAGTGCCGATCAAGATAAGCGAAAGGCCCTTACGGTTCGCCTTGGCCAGCTTGACGGGGTCTGGCCCAAGTCTCATCTTCAATTCCAAAGCACGGGCGCTCCGAGTGTCCCGATCACTTTTCGTGGATAGCGCCATTGCGATCCGACTTCGGGTCGGGTCCCGGTAGCACTCGTGACAGGAATTTTGGCTCAAGCTGAAGGATCGCCCAGTGGAAACGAACATTGCCGTCAATCCCGAGAACGAATGGCGTCTGGAAACGCCGGGTGTGAATTGGGACCGCGAGGTCCGGCCGGGGGCACCGAAGAAGAAGTACTACGTCATCTCGTGCGACACGCACCTGATGCCGCCGCCCAAGCTCTTCCATGAGCGGCTGGATGCGAAGTGGATTCCGAAGCTGCCTCGGATGGAAGTCCGCGACGGTCAGAAATGGCTTCTCATCGAGGGCATGCGCCCCGAGCGGCTGGCGGATTTCCCCCTCCAGGGCGAGGACCTCGTCCGGTCGAAGGCCGGTTCCGATCTGCACAAGCTCGAAGAGAGCACAGACATCGCCGGCTTTGCGCGGATCGAGGATCAGCGCCGCGACGGCGTGGACGGCGAAGTGATCTTCCCGAACGGCCTTGCGCTCACCATGTGGGGCTCGGCTGATCCGTTGTTCGTTCAGGCCCAGTGCGAGGTCTGGAACAACTGGGCGTGGGAAGTCTGCTCGCCCTACAAGGATTTCTGCAATCCTGCCGCGGCCCTTCAGACGGCGAACATCGAGCTCGCCATCGAAGAGGTGAAGCGCGTCGCGAAAATGGGCTATCGGATCTTGACCTTGCCTTGCAAGCCCATCTGGGGTCCCGCGGACATTTCGCACATCAACTACAATCTCCCGGTGTTCGACCCGCTCTGGGCCGCGATCCAGGACGCGGATCTGGCGATCACCTACCACGTCTCGACCGGTAAGGATCCGCGCGGGGCGCGGGGCAACGGCGGCGCGATCATCAATTACGTCGTCCACTCCCTCGCACCGACGATCGAGCCGATCGTCAGCATGTGCACAAGCGGCGTGTTCGAGCGTTTCCCCAAGCTGCGCGCCGCCACCATCGAGGCCAATGCGGGCTGGGCGCCGTGGCTGCTGCAGGCCATGGATGAGGCCTACAAGAAGCATCACATGTGGGTGCGGCCGAAGCTCAAGAGCCTGCCCAGCGACTATTACCGCGCCAACTGCTTCGCCTCCTTCGGCGAGGACGAGGCGGCGGTGGAGCTCGCGGAGTCCCATCATCTCGAGAACAACCTGATGTGGGCCAACGATTACCCGCATCATGAAGGCTCCTGGCCGCATTCGGCCGAAGCCATCGAGCGGACCTTCAAGGACCATGTGAGCGAGAAGACCCGTGCGAAGCTGCTGGGCCTGAATGCCGCCCGCGCGTTCCGCTTCGAGATTCCAGCGGAATACAAGGACGTCGCCAAGCAATCCGCCTAAAAAGCGATTGCAACTTCACAAGACGGACGGCACCCGGTGAAAACCGGGTGCCGTTTTGCTATGGGATAGGAAAGCCCCGTAAGCGGAGGAGACACCATGGCGGACCCGACAGGCACCTTGCGCTCCGTGCGCACCACGATGCTCAACATGGCTTATCTCGAAAGCGGTCCGGCAGGCGGCCCGGAGGTCGTTCTTCTCCACGGCTTTCCCTACGACGTCCACACCTATGACGAGGTCGCGCCACGGCTCGCGGCGAAAGGTTGCCGCGTGATCGTGCCTTATCTGCGCGGCTATGGGCCGACGCGGTTCATCGATGCCGCCATTCCCCGTTCCGGCGAGCAGGCCGCGCTTGGCAAGGATCTCATCGACTTGATCGAAGCGCTCGATCTCAAGGCGCCGATCGTCGGCGGCTATGATTGGGGCGGCCGCGCCGCCTGCATCGCCGCCGCGCTCCGGCCCGACCGGGTCAAGGGTCTCGTGACCGGCGGCGGCTACAACATGATGGCGGACTACGATCCCAAGCAGCTTTTGCCGCCACTGATGCATCATCTCTTCTGGTACCAATACTATCTTCACCGGCCCAACGCGCATGAGCATCTCGCGGCTCAGCGCGACGAGTATTGCCGCTACATCTGGAGCTCATGGTCGCCGACCTGGCACTTCGATGACGCAACCTTCGCGCAAACCGCGCGCTCCTTCGCCAATCCGGATTTCGTCGACGTCGTCGTCCATTCCTACCGCCACCGCTGGGCGCTGGCCGATGGAGATCCTGCACTGGCCGAGCTTGCGCGCAAAGCCGCGACGCGGCCGTCGATCTCCGTGCCGACGGTCGCCCTTTATGGCGAGGCCGGCGCATTGGCCACCGCCATGGCCAAGGACAAAAGCCGATTTACCGGCCCCTGGCAGTTCATGAGCCTGCCCGGCATCGGACACAACATTCCGCAAGAAGCCCCCGCCGCCATGGCCGACGCGGTGCTCCGCCTGCTTTGAAACAGCCATTCCGGCGGATGCTGGTGTTTTCTCTCACAGGATGAGAGTTATCATCGCGGAATTGCAGGGTGATTGTATCCTCGACGAGCCGTGTCACATGATCTGGGCAACTGCGTTCGAGGAAACAGATGCGCCAAACGCTCGCCGATCCCGACATTCAAACAGACCCATCCGCAACGCTCGCACAATGGCGGGACGAGAGGCCGGTCTTCTTCGACGAAGGGATCGGAATGTATGTCGTTCCAGATACCAGGATTGCGTCGCCGTCGCGACCAATCCGAACGTCTTCTGCAACGGCCTCGCCTATTACCCGCCCAATCCGCACCAGCACATCGTCACGCGGGTGCTGGATGCGGAAGGGCATGGTGATCTCGTCAAGGTTCTGATCGCAACCGACGGACCGACACACGCCCGCGTGCGCAGCATGCTCAGCATGCCTTTCTCCCCTTCGAGAATCGCACAAATGGAATCGGCGATTGACGGCATCGTCCTTGAACAGCTCGCGCCTCTTGTCTCTCGCGGTCGGGCCGAGGCTGTGTCCGAATTCGCACTGCCGCTGCCTGTCAATGTCATCGCGCATCTGTTCGGCATCGAGCGCGCAAGCCTCGGTCATCTTGCTCGCTGGGCGACCGCCTATGTCGACATCATCTATGGTCGCGCGAAAGATCCGGACGACGCGGAAAGGATCGGCCGGGATTTCGCCGACTATCAGAATTTCCTGACGGATCTGATCGCCGCGCGTCGCGACGCATCGGACAATCTCGTCTCCCAGATCATCAAGGCCCGGACGCCCGGCCATGAGCCGTTCAGCGAGCCTGAGCTTCTGGCGATCTTCGTTCAGCTCATGAATGCGGGAACCGTCACGACGACGGATGCCATCACCTCGATGATGGTTCATCTCGCACGACACCCCGGCGAGCTGTCGACGCTCAGAAGCTCAGCCGAGCCCGATCTCGCCTTGCGCAGATATATCGAGGAGCTGCTTCGCATGTATCCGCCCCAACGCGGCCAACCGCGTGTAGCCACAGAGGACACGATCCTCGCGGGCGTCGCGATCCCCAAAGGGGCCAACGTTTTCCTGTCCTGGCACTCGGCCAATCATGATCAGGCGATGTTCGGGCGTACGGCCGACGACTTCGACGCGCAGCGAAGCAATGCGCAACGCCATCTGGCCTTCGGGCATGGCGTCCACACATGCATCGGCAACGCTTTGGCGCGCGTCGAGCTGAAATGCGTGTTGCGCGCCTTTGCCCAGCACATCCACGCTCTTTGTTTCGAGCATCCCGAGACGCAGCTCGAGATCAGGCCGGATCTGTATCTGCCGCAGATCGCGCGGCTGCCGGTGCGTTTCGACAGCGCCCGGCCTAACGGCGCTGCGCGATGAGAATGACGGGCTCGATCTGGCGGGCTTCGGTGGCCTTCAGATAGTTGGCGAGCTTCTGTTGCGCGCTCTCCCCCATCAGAACATGAAGACCAAGAGGTGGCATACCTTCACCCTGGGTCGATAATTTGGCGGCGACCTCACGAAAGAATTCAATAGCGAAATCACGCAAATTCTCTTCGTTCACGACCTCGAAGCCGGTCTCGTCGAGCAGGGCGCGGGTCTCCCCGGCCGATTTGAGAAAGCTCGTGGCGCTCGTCTCCGCCCAGGGCACGGGATAAATCATGCCGGGCATCGGGCCCTTCATGACATCGAACACGCAAAACGGCGCGCCCGCTTTCACCACGCGGGACATCTCTCGATAAAAGCCGGCACGATCCTCGATGTTCATGGCGACGTGAAACGTCACCGCAGCGTCGAATGAACGATCTGGAAAAGGCGTCGCAAGCACGCTGCCGGTCTCGAACGCGCATTTGTCGGACAATCCCGTCTCTTCTGTGAGGCGACGAGCGACCTCCGTAAATTCCGGCGTCAGATCCAGCCCCGTCACGCGGCAGCCGTAATCCATCGCCAGCCGACGAGCGGTCCCGCCGATTCCGCTGCCGGCATCGAGCACATGCATGCCCTGTTCGAGCGGCATCAGCGCCAGGGCTTTCAACGTCGCGGCGCGACCCGCCGTATGAAACTCGTCCAACGGGGCTAGATCCTCGATTGTGGGCGCGTGGGGATCGACGCCGGCGGCTTTCAGCGCGGCGAATATTCGATCCGCCAAACCGCCGCGACCATAATGCTCGGATACCCTTTCTTCGATGCTCATCGACATAGGCCTCGTTGCTCGGGATGTGCCCATCTTAGGACAATAAGCTTGGCCCCGCCCCTGAAAACCGTCATATGAGCCTGCTAACGATGGCGCGGCCATAAGGAGCGCACCCCATGACCTCGACTCGTCCTTGGCCTACGCGGCGGCAGCTTTTGGCGGGTGTCGGCGGCGTCGCGACGCTGGCGCTCGCGCCGGGGCCTGTCCGTGCGCAGGTGGATTTCCGAGCCGACCCCTTCGGTCTCGGAGTGGCGTCGGGCGATCCCGCCCCTGACGGCTTCGTCCTGTGGACGCGCCTGGCACCCTATCCACTCGAACCCGAGCGGCTTGGCCCCACGACTTATCTCGTGGACTGGGATGTCGCGCGCGACGAAGCGTTCACGAACATCGCCGCGACGGGAACGGCGCGCGCCGTGCCGGCCCTTGCTCATGCGGTGCATGTCGAGGTAGCGGGCCTTGAAGCGAACCGCTGGTATTTCTATCGCTTTCGCCTCGGCAAATCGGTGAGCCGCACCGGCCGCGCCAGGACCCTGCCCGCGCCCGACACGGCGCTCGACAAGCTGCGTCTCTCCTATGCATCCTGCGCGCATTTCGAGCACGGGTTTTTCACCGCCTACAAATTCATGGCGGAAGATCAGCCCGACCTTATCCTTCATCTCGGCGATTACATCTATGAAGGCTCCTGGGGTACGCGCCGCGTGCGGCTCTTCGAGCCCGAGGAGACGGTGACGCTGGCGCAATATCGCCGCCGCTACGCAACCTATCGGACCGATCCCGATTTGCAGCGCGCCCACGCAGCGGCGCCTTGGGTCGTGGTGTTCGACGATCACGAAGTGCAGAACGACTTCGCGGGCGACATCTCGCAGGATGCCGTGTGCGCCGGCGCCGCCTATAACCAGGCGGCTTTTCACGCGCGCAGGATGGCAGCTTATCAGGCCTATTACGAGCATATGCCGCTGCGCAAATCGACGCTGCTCGCGGGCGGCAATGTCCGTCTCAACCGCGGCTTCGCCTATGGCGATCTCGTCAATCTCGTTATGCTCGACGAGCGCTCGTTCCGCTCACCGCAGGCCTGCGCGGCGCCGGCAACGCCGGAGCGCTGCGACGGACCGAAACGGCTGACACCAGGCGGTGCAGGTGGCGGCCAGGTGGCCGACGTCGACGCATCCTGCAAGGCCGAGCTCGACGATCCCAAACGCACCATTCTGGGCGCCGATCAGGAAAGTTGGGCCGCGGGCCAGCTCAAATCAAAAGCGATCTGGACGGCGATAGGCCAAGGCGTTCCCTTCGCGCATCTGAACCAGGGAACGAAGGACGCGCCGCGCATCTGGACCGACGGCTGGTCCGGCTACCCGCCGGCGCGCCAGCGTCTCGTCAACGCCGTGCGCAAGAGCGGCGCTAGAAATCCCGTGTTTCTCACCGGCGACGTGCATGCCTATTGGGTGATCGACGTCACCGCCGACGCGCAGAACGCGAATTCGCCGGTGATCGGCACCGAGTTTGTGGGCACATCGATCTCCGCGGAGAATTCGCCCGACCGTTCCCATCTCATGGGCGACCTAAATCCACGCGCGCTGTTCCACAACGCCAAGACCCATGGCTATGTGCTGATGGACTTCGCGCGCGACAAGCTCGAGACACGCCTCGTCGTTGTGAACGACGTCACGGATCCGCGCACGACCCGCGCCGACCTCGCCCGCTTCGCGATCGAGGCCGGAAGGCCGGGCGCGAAACCGGTCGTATAGACCCCAACAAAAAAGGGCGGGCCTTTCGGCCCGCCCCAACGCCCCCGCCTCTGGCCTTTAGAACTCGGAGTGCAACGTGAACTGGATGGTCCGCGGCGCGCCGACCGAGTACAACGCTACGGACGTCGAGTCGAAGCGCGTCGTCGGGATGCTGCCGAGATAGTTGCGGTCCAGAATATTGATCGCATTGAGCTGCAGATAGGTGTGCTCCCAACCCCAACCGGCCAGCGAGTAGCGGATATCGCCATCGAAGACGACATAGGACGGCGCGTATTGATCGTTCACGTCCGTCGCGAAACGCTTGCCGACATATTTTCCTTGAACGCCAACGGTCAAGTCCCGGAAGATGTACTGAATACGGCTTGCCACCGTCCAGTCCGGCGTCTCGACGAGCTTCTTGCCTTTGGTGGCGACGATCTTAGTCGGGCTGACCTGGAGATCTTGCTGAACCTCACTGTTGTCGTAGGAGGCGGAGCCGTAGATGGTGAAGCCTTTGAATAGCTCGGCACCCACTTGGCCGTCCACGCCCCAGATCACGACATCGCCGAGATTGCGGTCGACGGCGACGTTGGTGACGGGATCGTTCGCGCTGACGATGCGGTTCTTGAAGCTTGTGCGCCACAAGGACACGGCACCCAGCAAAGCATCTTTCTGATAGCGATAACCGAGGTCGAAGGTCCGCGCGCGCTCGGGCACGACGTCCAAGATCTCGCGGCTATAGAGATTGTCCGTGCGCGGCATTGCAAGGCCTTCGGTGTAACTCAGATACATCGTATGCGTCTGACCGAAGGGCCTGAAGGCAACGCCGACGTTGGGGAGGATCCGATTGACCTTGACCTTTCCCGTATAGGGCGGGAAGAAATCTGTCGTGCCGCTGCCGACGAGCCGGACCGTGCCGTTCGGATTGACGCTCGCGATCGGCTGTGTGGAGCAGTACTGCCCGAAATTATTTGTCGTAACGCCCGATGTCGCGGTGCTCGTGTAGCAATACTGGTTCAGGCGGCGCTCGAAGAAGGGTGCTCGTACACCGGCGCTAATGGTCACGACGTCGTCGAAGAACTTGCCGCTGTAATTGAACGCCACCTGATTGAGCTGAGCGATCGATTTGCGGTCGCGGGTACGCAGATCCGCGCCAGATCCGTCACCGATCAGGATATCGCCCGACTTCAGTCCACCGAAAGGACTGGCGGGATTGCCCTCGGCATCGAGGAATGCGGCCTGACCTGTCTGCCGGTGAATGGCATAGTCGAACGTATAGGCCAACATGAAGATCTGGTTGGGCGTGGCGCTATAGATCAAGGATGAGTTCACGCCCCAGCGCCGCGTGTTCGTATTGTTCGGCGAATAGAGACTGATGCGGTCGCGCGCATCCCCGTCGCCATTGAGATCGGTGCCCGTGCCCGCGGTACCGGCCCTGAGACCGCGCAACCGTCCGTCGGTCTCGTCGAACACGGTGATTCCGCCGCCGTTTGCGAGCACATATTGGAAGCTCGGGTCGAACGTGAAACGCAGCTTGTCCGTAATGCCGAAGCTCGACTGCGCACGCAGATTTCCCGTGTTCGAGGGATTGATGCGGACGCCGTAATAATTGGTGCAGGTGGATGTCGTGCTGGTCGTGCTGCCGCCCGACGCCTCGTTTTGAACGCCCGCGGCGCCCGCAGCGGAACTCGGCGTTGGACGGGTGCAGGTGATATCGTTGTCGAAGCCGTAGCCGTTTGCCGCGATATCCGCGAGAGAGAGATTGCGATAGAAGGCATTCCTGTTCTGATTGTAGTGGAACGACACGCTGACAAAATCGCCGCCGCCCAGGTCGTCATAGACGCGGGCATTGTACTGCTTCTTGCGCAGGTCGCCCGGTCCCTTGAACTTGTCGTATTTGGTGTAAGAGTAGGAGGCGAAAGCACTCAGGCCCGTCTTCCCGATTCGCCCTGTCTCGCCCATGATGAAGACACGTTTGTAGTCGAATGAACCGACCGAAAGATCAGAGAGCAGCCCCGCCTCATCGTTCGGCTTCTTCGTAGTGATATTGATCGTGCCGCCTGTTCCCGCGGCGGTCGGCGAGTCGACATCCGTCGACCCCAGATTCACGTCGGTCTTCGCGATCAATTCCGAATCGATCATTTGATTGAAGAAGGACGCGTAGTTGCCCGAATCATTGAGTGGCACGCCGTCCAGAATCAGCGCGACACGGGCGCCGTCGAAGCTGCGCAAACGGATGTTGCCGCCGCTGTTGCCGTAGGGGTCGCTGTTGGTGAAGTTCACGCCGGGCACAAGGTTGAGAGACTGAGCAATGGACTGACCGGGCTGCTGGCTCTCGATATAGGCGTCGGTGATTGTAGACCGCGCCTTCGGAACATCTTGCGGCACGATGATGCCCGAGATGGCCTCACGTTTCCTTGCCATCACGATCATCTCTTCCAATTCCTGGGTGGCCGTGGACTGGGCGAGCGCAAGCTCGGGAGCAAGGGCCGAAAGCGCCAGCACTGACGCCAGCGCCGTGTCGCGCACCAGCTTGGTGCGCGCGGCAAAGGGAAGAGTTCGGATGGTTCGCATCATCTCGTCGGTCTCCGTGATCGGGCATGCGCGAGCGCATGCGTGTTCGGCGCGTCACTGATGTGAAGCCTGGTTCTGTTCACGCGAGGGATGTTCTTTGCGGCGCCCGGCGCGGCCGCGCCCGAGCGATCGGTGATGTGATGTCGACGAGTTGCGCACGAAAGTTTTGCGCGCGCCTCTTTGAGAAGAAGCGCGTGTGAGCAACCCGTCCTTGCCCCTGCTGCAATTGCTAACAGAGCGCCGTGACAGTTCGACTTCTGAAATGTTTTATTTTGTTAACGCGTTGCGAGGAGCCCTATCGGGTGGCTGTTTTGACTCCCGGCAAAGGCTGTGATCCCGTCAATGCTTCAAAAGCTCAGGTCGGGAGGCCGGGAAACACATGACCACGTTCATCTTGATTCATGGCGGGCTTCACGGCGGCTGGTGCTGGGAGCATGTCGTGCCGCGACTCGAAGCCGCCGGGCACAAGGCGCTTGCGCCGAACCTGCCGGGCATGGGCGGAGATCCGACACCGCTCGAGCAGACCTCGCTTGCGGGCAACGCGGACTTCGTCGCGGATCTGGTGCGCCGGCAAAGCGAGCCGCCGGTCCTCGTCGCCCATAGCATGGGCGGCATCACCATCAGCGAGACCGCCGAACGCGTGCCGGAGCGGCTGCGCGGCCTCGTCTATGTCGTGGCGGATCTCGTGCCCGGCGGCATGAGCATGGGCGAAAGCGGCTCCCCCGAACTCATGTCCGCCATAGGCCATGCGATCACCACGCCGGACGGCTCAGTTACCCTGGGGTTCGAGACCGAATATGCGATCGATCTGTTCTACAATCGCACCGATCGCGCCATTGCCCTGCGCGCGATCGCACGTCTGACGCCGCAGCTCTTGGCCCCGATGGCTCAACGTCTCGCCGTGACGCCCGAGCGGTTCGGGCGGGTGCCGCGCGCCTATGTCGAGTGCCTCGACGATCATGCGGTTCCGCTGTCGATGCAGCGGCGCGAGCAGAAAGCGCTCCCGTGCCACCCCGTCGTCACCATGGACAGCGACCACTCGCCGTTTCTGTGCGCGCCCGAAGAGCTGACCCGCCATCTCATCGCCATCGCGGAAGCCTTTCCAACCGTGCCGGCTTATCGATAGTGCCTGCACAAGGTGGCAAGCCGCGCGGAGAGATGGCACTATGACGGCTCCGCGACACCGTCATGAGAGATCGCCGCAATGAGAATGCACCTGCTGTCGGGCGGCCGGCTCAATATCTATCGCAACTTCTACTTCGCCGACGCACCGCGCGAGGAGCGCATGGAGCTGCCGGTCTCCTGCACGCTTCTGAAGCACCCTCAGGGCAATGTCCTGTTCGATACCGGCTGCCACCCCGACGCGGCCGTGAATGGCGAAGCCCGCTGGGGCGAGCTTGCGAGGATCGCGATTCCCATCTTCAAGACTCAGGAGGCGGTGATCGGCCAATTGCCGCTGGCCGGGCTGACCGCGGCGGACATCGATGTCGTCGTCTGCTCGCATCTTCATATGGATCACTGCGGCTGCAACGGGTTTTTCAAGCGCGCCACCGTCATCTGTCATGCAAAGGAGCTGCAAGCTGCGCGGGCGGCGCCGGGCATAGGCTATTTCCCCGAGGACTGGGATGTCGACGTACCGACGAAAACCATCGATAGCCAACACGACGTGTTCGGTGACGGACGCTTGACGCTGCTGCCGATGCCCGGCCATACGCCGGGAATGACCATTGCCCATGTCGTGCTCGATCGCGACGGGGCGTTCGTTCTGGCCTCCGACGCGGCACCGCTGCAGGCCTGCCTCGACACGCGCATGACCCCTGTCAATGACTGGGACGGCGCGCTCACGGTGAAGTCGCTCGACGACATCGCCCGCCTGCAAAAGGACGGCGCCACGGTGCTGTTCGGCCATGACGATGCGCAATGGCGCCGTCTCAAGACCGGTGCCGCCTATTACGAATAGTTGGATCGCATCATGTCCCGTCGCGCCGTCGTTCTCCGCCATGTCGCCTTCGAAGATCTGGGTCTGCTCGCCCCGATCCTGGACAGCGAGGGTTGGCAGGTTTCCTACCGGGAAGCCTCGTTTCAGGATCTTACGGAGCCCGCCATCGCGAGCGCCGATCTGCTGGTCGTTCTGGGCGGACCGATCGGTGTCTACGAAGAAGCCTCCTATCCCTTCCTCGTTCGCGAGATCGCGCTTTTCGAGCGCCGCCTGAAGGCCGGCTTGCCGACGCTCGGCATCTGCCTCGGCGCCCAACTGATGGCGAAGGCGCTCGGTGCGCGCGTCTATCCGGGCGGCACGAAGGAAATCGGCTGGGGCCACGTCACGCCGACCGAGGCCGGACGCTCGTCTTGCCTCGCACCGCTCGGCGAGCCCGACGCCGTCGTGCTTCACTGGCACGGCGATACGTTCGATCTCCCGCACGGCGCCACCCGACTGGTGTCGAACGAGAACTACGAAAACCAGGCCTTCTCGCACGGAGCCGCGGCGCTGGCTTTGCAGTTTCACCTTGAAGCCGATCCCGCGCGCCTCGAGGAATGGTATGTGGGCCACACGGGCGAGCTTGCGCAGACGCGGATCTCCGTGCCCGACCTCAGAGCCGCGACGGCATCCGTTGCCGGAAATGTGCGTCCGCAGGCCGAGCGTATTTTTCGGACATGGCTGCGGACAGTAGATCCCTCGGCCCGCGCTGCGGAGTGAGCGATGAAGCTGTCCATCTCCGATTGGATCAGGAAATATAACGACGGGACGCTCGGGCCCGAGGACACACCGCCGGTCACGTTTCCGCCGACAATCGGGCGGCTCCTGGGCTTCCATCTCGTCGAGCTGGGCGAGAAAACGGCGACCATCGAGCTCAAGACCGACATGACGAAGCACGCCAACCCCATGGGGACGCTTCATGGCGGCGTGATCGGTGATATCGCGGACGCCGCCATCGGCACGGCGCATTTCACGACACTCGGCGACGGCGAGACCTTCACGACCGTCGATCTGAAGATCAATTTCTTCCGCCCGGTCTGGTCGGACACGTTGCGCGCGAAGGCACATCCCGTGCAGAACGGTCGGACGGTAAGCTACTACACCTGCGACGTCACGCGCGCGGACGGAAAGCTGGTCGCCGTCGCGACCAGCACCGTCATGACCTTGCGCGGCAAGGACGCGGTCGGGCGCTAGGACAAGGTATTTTCAAATCGCCACATACACGATGTCATCCCCGAGCTTGACCCGGGGATCCAGGGGCCACAGGCTTAGAGTTCGAGGCCCTGGATTGCCGGGTCGAGCCGGGCAATGACACAGAAAGAAGGCCTCTGACCATCCTAGCTCAACGTCGCGTCGAGCGTGATCTCGGCATTGAACAGGCGCGACACCGGGCAATTCGCCTTCGCTTCGGCGACGAAGGTCTGGAACTGAGCCTGGTCGAGATTGGGCACCTGCGCGACCAGCTTCAAAGCCGAGCGGCTGATCTTGAAGCCCGGGCCATCGGGATCGAGCGAAATCGCACAATCGGTCTTCAGGCTCGTCGCGGCGAAGCCCGCGGCCTGCAGACGAAACGCGACGGCCATGGTGAAACAGCCGGCATGGGCTGCCGCCAAAAGCTCTTCCGGATTGGTGCCGGGCTTGTCTTCGAAGCGGGTCTTATAGGAGTAGGGCGTTTCCCTGAGCACGCCGGAGGCGGTCGTCAAAGCGCCCGTCCCGTCACGCCCGTTTCCTGTCCAATGGGCTTCTGCCTTTCGGATCATCGCGGTCACTCCTCAAGGGGGTTCACTCGCGGAACGCGCTGTCCCGCCGGTGCGATCTTCCCACGCCGAGACACCGTCGGACGAGTCAATCTTTATGGGTTGGCTTTACGGAGCTGGCGCGCCAGTGTCGCGACCGCGATGGGATAGAACGGGCCGCCGCACACAGTCAGATTTTCCGGAACGGTCAAAATGCGGCCCTGTCCGAATTGGCGCGCAAGAACCGGATGCGTCAGCAATTCGAGCCCCTGATCCCGGACATCCGTGAGACCCGTGGTGAAGATCAGGTAATCCGGATCAGCGACGACGATGCGTTCGAGCGACACATGGGCGAGGCTTTTGTCGCCGATACGGCCGGCGAGATTTTCGAGACCGGCACGGGTCATCATCTCATTCAGCAGCGTTTCGGTGCCGGTCACGAAGCCGCGGCGCTGATAATGGACCGCCACCGGGTGCCGGCCCGGCGGCGGAGGCGGAATCCGCGCAAGCTCCGCGCGCATCCGGGCGACGAGCGCCTCCCCTCTTTCGGGATGGCCGATCAGCGCGGCGATGCGGCGTGTCTGGGCGACGATCTCCTCGAAGGTCAATGCGGGAGGCACGTCGACCGTCTCAAAGGCGAATTGCTTCAGAAGGGCTGCGACTTCCGCGCGGCCGTAAGGGTTGCCGATGATGAGATCGGGCTTCTTGGCGACGATGGCCTCCGCCGCCCCCGTCGTATAGGGGTAGGCCTTCGCCGCCTCGGACAGGTAGGAGAGCCCTGGATCGCGCGCGAAATTCGTCAAAGCCGCGATTTGCTCTTTATCCGCCAGGACAATCAGATATTGATCCGCACAGAGATTGAGGGAAACAATGCGGCGCGGCGCGGCCTCAGCGGCCGCCAACGGAAGCGCCACCAAGATCGCTGATACGATGACCGCAAGTCTGCTCATTCTCGTCCACGCGCTCCCGAACGCCGCGACCCTAGTGTTCTGAGCCGCCCTGTCAACGCAAGCGATCGATCCGGCAAAGGTCCCCATGGCGCAAGCCCTCGAACGATCGTCGCGCGATCACACTCAGCTCAGATCCCGGCGGGCGCTTATTGGTCTCGCCCTCCTTGCCGTATTGTCCGGGCTTTCCGGCATCGCGATTGGCTCGACGCCAATTCCGCCGGGATCCGTCATTGCTGCCGCGCTCGGTCACGGCGATCCCGTGGCGACCGCCGTCGTCGTGGAGATTCGCCTGCCGCGCGCCCTGCTGGGTCTTGCGATCGGCGCCATGTTCGGCATGTCGGGCGCGGCGCTGCAAGGTTATTTGCGCAACCCCCTCGCGGAGCCGTCGGTGCTCGGCGTGTCGAACGCGGCCGCTCTGGGCGCCGTGATGGCGCTTTATTTCGGCCTGGCGAACAGCTTCGCGCTCGCGCTGCCGTTGACGGCCGTCTTCACGGCCGTCTTGGCCCTGGCGTTGGTGGTGGCTCTGTCCCGCTGGTCCGACAGCGCGCTCACCCTGGTGCTTGCCGGCATCGCGGTCGGCACGCTGGCAGGGGCCGCGATTTCGCTTGCGCTCAACCTGTCGCCCAATCCGTTCGCGGCCATGGAGATCACCAACTGGCTGCTCGGCTCGCTGGAGGATCGAAGCCTCAAGCATGTGGCGCTCGCCGTGCCGTTCATCGCGCTCGGCATGGCGCTGCTCATCTGGGACGGCCATGCACTCGATGCGCTGACCCTCGGCGAGGACACGGCGGCGACGCTCGGGTTCGACTTGAAAGCGATCCGCCTGCGACTGGTGCTGGGTGTCGCGCTCGGCGTCGGCGGCGCCGTCTCCGTGTGCGGATCGATCGGATTCGTCGGGCTCATCGTGCCCCATATCGTGCGGCCGCTGGTCGGCTCCAAGCCGTCGCGGCTGTTGATTCCCTCGGCTCTTGCAGGGGCCAGCCTGCTCACGGTGTCGGACGTCCTTGTGCGGATCATTCCCGCGACCAACGAATTGAAGCTCGGCGTCGTGACCTCCTTTCTCGGCGTCCCCTTCTTTCTTCTCCTTCTCTTCCGGAACCGCCGCGCCTGGTGAGATCTCCATTCGCACTTGCGAAGGAGCTTGGCCTCAACTAAGGTCCCGCGCTGGTGGTCCCTCGAAAGAGGGGGAGAGAGGGAATGCAGTTGTGTCGATCCCGGGCTGGGTTGGCCTTCGGGAGCCGACACGGAATCTGCTGCTGTACCCGCAACTGTAATTGGGGAGTGCCCGTCGCACATGGCCACTGGGATCCGTTGATCCTGGGAAGGCGTGGCGGGTGCTGTGATCCGAGAGCCAGGAGACCTGCCACCGCAGTCGTCCCTCCCGCGGCCGGGATTAGCCGGGGGTAACGGTCATCCGTAGCGGCGACACCGTAGTTGAGCGGGCGGGGCCGTGTGCGGGTGAGCTGGAAAATTCCAGACCACTTTCGACTTTCATCACAGCCGTCGTGTCCCTCCGCTTGGTGGCAATCGGGGCAAAGGCCCCTATGGATGGAGACACATATGAACTTGCGTTCCCATGGAGCGCGGGCGTTGGCCTTGTTGGCCCTGACCGCCTCGACACTCCCGGCAACAACGGCACTCGCGGACGAACTCGGAGAGGACATCGTCGTCACCGCGACCCGCGTTCCCACCGAGCTCTATCGCGTGGGCTCGTCGATCTCGGTCATCACCGCGAAAGACCTCGAAAACCAGCAAGCACGCTTCATCATGGACGCGCTGCCATCGACGCCCAGCCTCTCGATCTCGCAGACCGGCGGGCGCGGCACGAATTCGAGCGTGTACCTGCGTGGTCAGAGCTCCGAAAACACGCTCGTCCTCATCGATGGCATAGAGGTCTCCGATCCTTCGATCACGAAGACGCAGTTCGATTTTTCCCAGCTGCAATCCGGCTCGATCGAGCGCATCGAGATTCTGCGCGGCTCGCAAAGCGTGCTTTACGGCGGCGATGCGGTGGGCGGCGTCATCAACATCCTGTCGAAGCGCGGCGCGGGCCCGCTTTCGGGTCAGGTGTTCGGCGAATATGGCAGCTACAACACATGGCTCTATGGCGGCGGCGTGCAGGGCGGTCTCGCCAATGATCGCGCGGGCTATAACGTCGATGTGCGCTACATCGACACCGATTCCTATTCGTCCGCCGACAAGCGCCAGCCCGGCAACACCGAAAAGGACGGCTACCACAACATTTCGAGCAACGGGCGCTTCGACGCCGGCCTCACCGACAACGTCGATGTGCGCGCCGTCTATCGCGTCACCCAGGGCACGTCGCGATATGACAGCTGCGGCGGCTCCTTCTGCGACGACCCGACGGCATTCGACGATTTCCTTCAATATTCCGGCCGCATCTCGTCGGATTTCCGATTCCTCGACGACAAGCTCAAAGGTCAGATCGGCGCAGCCTATACGCGGAACGAGCGTCACGGCTTCAGCTTCGGACCGCATTTCTTCAACGGCGACCGCCAGAAATATGACTTCCAGGGCTCCTACGCCTTCGACAAAAACAACTCCATCGTCTTCGGCGCCGAGACCAAGGAGGACGGCTTCAAGACCGACTCCAATGTGACGCGGTCGACGGTGCGCAACAACGCATTCTACGGTCTCTACCAGACGGCGCTGTTCGACGCGCTCTATCTGTCCGGCGGCGTGCGTGTCGACGACAATCAGAAATTCGGCAGCTTCACGACCTATCGGGCCACCGCCGCCTATGTGATCAAGGAGACGGGAACGAAGATCCGGGGCAGCTATTCGACCGGCTTCCGCGCGCCGAGCCTGTTCGAGCTGTTCGGCGTCTGTTGCGGCGACCCGCTGATCGGCAACAGCGCGCTCGAGCCCGAAAAGAGCCGGAGCTGGGATGCCGGCATCGAGCAGAAGCTGCTCGGCGATCGGCTTCGCCTCGAGGCCACCTATTTCGAGATCGACACCCGAAACATGATCGAGTTCGGTGGCGCCTTTGGGGGTGCGGACCCGAATTACTTCAATGTGCCGGGGACCACGCGTTCGAGAGGCGTCGAGACCAAGCTGGCTTGGGCTCCCACGGCGAACTTCAGTCTCGACATCGCCTACACCTACAATCAGATCAAGGACGCGACCGGAACCCGGCTCGTGAGACGGCCGAAGAACGCGCTCAGCGGCAACATGAACTACAGTTTCTGGAACGACCGGGCCGATATCAATTTGAATGCCCGTTATTGGAGCGATACGCTCGACACGGACTTCAGCACCTTTCCTTCGCAGAACGTAAAGCTTGGGGAGCCGATCATCGTGACCTTGGCGGCGCGCGTGAAGATCCTGACCAACACGGAACTGAACGGCCGGATCGAGAATCTCTTCAACCAGAAATACGAAACCGTCTTCGGCTACGGAACCGCCGGACAGAGCTATTTTGTCGGGCTGAAACAGAGGTTCTAGAAGCGTGTCTTTGGGTGAGATGAAACGGCGAGCTTCGACTTCGCTCAAACCCTCTCCCCATCGGGGAGAGGGTTGGGGTGAGGGGGGCACCACGCTCGGAGTCCAGCCCACCCCCTCACCTTATCCCTTTCCCCATCTTTCGCAGCTTGTCCGCAAAGGCGGACAAGTGGGGGAGAGGGGACGATCATCGTGACACAGCTGTCGATCGAGCATGTCTCCGTCACCTTCGGCGCGAAGCCCATTCTGCGCGATATCACCGCTTCGCTCGGCGGCGGCGGCTTGATCGGGCTCATTGGTCCGAACGGCGCCGGAAAATCGACGCTCATCCGCACGATCGTGCGGCTCGTCGACGCGGAAGGGGGACGGATCGCGATCGACGGCACCGACATTTCCGCCATGGCGCGCCGCGACCTCGCACGCAAGGTCGCCTATCTCCCGCAAAGTCACGATGTTCATTGGCCGCTCGATAGCTTCCAGCTCGTGGCGCTCGGCCGACTACCGCATCTCACGCGGTTTTCCGAGCTTTCGCCCGGCGATGACGAAGCGGTCCGCGCTGCGCTACGGACGACCGATGCTACAGCCTTCGCGGATCGCCTGGTGCCGACGCTGTCGGGCGGCGAACGCGCGCGCGTCCTGCTTGCGCGCGCGCTCGCGATCGGCGCCCCTATTCTGCTCGTCGACGAGCCTGTGACGTCCCTCGATCCGTTCCACCAGCTTCAGATCATGGAGCTCTTGCGCGACATCGCGCATGAAGGGCGCCTTGTCGTGGCCGTGCTGCACGACCTGCCCCTGGCCGCGCGCTTCTGCACGCGGCTTCTTCTGCTCGATGGCGGAAAGCTGATTGCGGACGGCGCGCCCGACACCGTTCTGAGCCAGAACAATCTGCGTGCGTCCTACCGCGTCGACGGTGTCTATGGCAGCGAAGCCGGCGAGCCCTACGTTCTGCCTTGGCACCGCCTATCATGACGCGCGCGCTCATGATCCAAGGCACGGGCTCGGATGTCGGGAAGTCGGTCCTGACCGCGGGCCTCTGTCGCGCGTTTCATCGCCGCGGCCTCAGAGTGGCGCCTTTCAAGCCGCAGAACATGTCGAACAATGCCGCGGTGACCGTGGAGGGCGGAGAAATCGGTCGCGCGCAGGCGCTTCAGGCACGCGCTTGTGGGCTTGCACCCAGCGTGCATATGAACCCCGTGCTTCTGAAGCCGGAGACGGATCGCACCTCTCAAGCGATCGTGCAGGGCCGCGTCTCGGGTGAGCTCAATGCGATGAGCTGGCGCGCGCGCAAGGAGCGCTATCTGCCCGCGATCCTGGAAAGCTTCCGCGCAATCGCGCGCGGGCGCGATCTGGTTCTCGTCGAAGGCGCCGGCAGCCCCGCCGAGACCAACCTCCGCGCCGGCGATGTTGCCAATATGGGCTTTGCGGAGGCGGCCGGCGTTCCAGTCATTCTTGTCGGCGATATCAATCGCGGCGGCGTTATCGCGAGCCTCGTCGGCACGCATACCGTCTTGAGCGAACGCGATCGCGGGCGCATCCGGGGCTTCATCGTCAACAAGTTTCGCGGTGATCCCGCGTTGTTCGCGGATGGCTTTGCCATGATCTCGGAATCGACCGGCTGGCGCGCGCTGGGCATCGTTCCGTGGCTCGCCTCGGTGGCCCGCTTGCCCGCGGAAGATGCGGTTCCGCTCGAAGAGGCCGTGACGCAAACGGATCGCGACGCTCGCGTGCGCATTGTCGTGCCCATGCTGTCGCGCATCGCGAATTTCGACGATCTCGATCCCTTGCGCGCGGAGCCGAAGGTCTCGCTCGTCTTCGTGCCGCCCGGCCGACCACTGCCGCTCGACGCCGACGCCGTGATCCTGCCGGGCACGAAATCCACGCTTGGCGATCTCGACATGCTGCGCGCTCAGGGCTGGGACATCGATATCCTCGCCACGGCCCGCGCCGGCAAGCGCGTGCTGGGCCTGTGCGGCGGCTATCAGATGCTCGGCAAGATCGTGCGCGATCCCGGCGGGGCCGACGGCGGTGCGGGCAAGCGCTTGGGGCTCGGCCTGCTCGATGTTGAGACGGATATGGCCGTGCACAAGGTGCTGACGACACGGACAGGCGTTGCGCGCGACTATAAGGCTGCGGTGAGAGGCTACGAAATTCACATAGGCCAAACGCGGGGCGCGGATTGTGCGCGGCCGCTGCTGGATCTGGAGGGCGAGCCCGATGGCGCACGCTCGCCGAACGGCCGCATCGAAGGCACCTATCTGCATGGCCTGTTCGACTCCGACGAATTCCGTCGCGCTTGGCTCGACACCCTCAGACCCGGAACATCGTCACCCCTAGCGTTTCAGGACGGCGTCGAACATGCGCTTGACGCGCTCGCGGAAGAGCTCGGGCGCGCACTCGATCTCGACGGTATTCTCGAGCTTGCGGAAGCCCCGGGATGGAGCCCACATGCTTTTTGAGACGAAAGAAGATCTGAGCCGTCTTTTGGTCGCGCTCCCCGCGGCGGCGACGGAGGCGCGCGCCGCGGCGGCGCATCGTCAGACGCAGCTTACAAAGCCCGCCGGGTCGCTCGGGCGCCTCGAAGACATCGCGGTGTTCCTGGCGGGCTGGCAGCGCGACGGCGTTCCGGCCGCGGAGCGGATTCAAGTCTTGGTCTTCGCCGGTAACCACGGCGTGACGCGGCAAGCCGTCTCGCCGTTTCCGTCGGAGGTGACGGTGCAGATGGTGGCGAATTTCCGCAGCGGCGGCGCGGCCATCAACGCGCTGGCTCATGCGTTCGGGCTCGATCTCGCCGTGCACGCGCTGGATCTCGAGCACCCCACGCGAGATATCAGCACGGAGCCCGCGATGACCGAAGCGGAGACGCTCGAAGCGCTCAATGCCGGCGCCGCCGCTATCGACTCGCGCGCCGACATCGTCATCTTCGGCGAGATGGGGATCGGCAACACCACCATCGCGGCGGCGCTGTGTGCGGCGTGTCTCGGCGGCTCGGGGGCTGCTTGGGCCGGCCCGGGCACCGGCCTCGACGCTCCCGGCGTCGCGCACAAAGCTTTGGTCATCGATCGGGCGCTGACGCGTCATGGAAACACAGAGATGTCCGCGTTCGACTGTCTTCGGAGCCTCGGCGGGCGCGAGCTTTGCGCCATCGCAGGCGGCGTCGCCGCGGCGCGGCTTCAGCGCATCCCCGTCGTGCTCGACGGCTTCGTGGTCAGCGCTGCCTTGGCGCCGCTGTTCAAGGAAGCGCCCGACATCCTGGCGCATTGCCTCGCCGGTCACTGCTCCGCGGAGCCCGCGCACCGGCACCTGCTCGAAAGGTTCGGCCTCGCGCCGCTGCTGACGCTCAGCATGCGGCTCGGCGAAGGAACCGGCGCCGCGCTGGCCTCGCAGGTCATCCGTGGCGCCGTCGCCACCCACACGCGCATGGCGACCTTCGCGGAAGCAGGCTTGTCGGACCGCGGCGCATGAAACCATTTCTGCGCGCGCGTTGGGAGGATATCGGCATCGTGCTCGCGCTGCTGACGCGCGTGCCCACAGGATCGTTGCCGTCGAGCGGCGAGGCGGGTGCGCTCGGCCGCGCTGTCTGGGCTTATCCTCTTGTCGGAGCGCTGGTCGGCGGTGTCGGCGGCGCGGTGATCGTCGCAGCCCACGCGATCGGCATCCCGCATCTGGTCGCCGCACTGCTCGGTCTCGCCGCAACCATTCTGATGACGGGCGCCTTTCACGAGGACGGATTGGCCGATTTTTGCGACGGGATCGGCGGCGGCACGACGCCGGAGCGGCGTCTCGAGATCATGCGCGACAGCCGGATCGGGACCTATGGCGCGCTGGCGCTCGTTCTCTCTATAGGCTTGCGCTTGGCCGCGCTGTCTTCGCTCACGTCCGAATGGCCCCTCATACTCGTCTGGATGTCAGCGGGCGCGCTTGCGCGCGCGAGTCTTGTCGTGCCGCTTGGTCTGCTGATACCTGCGCGTCCCGACGGCATGGGCGCCGGTGCGGCAAGACCGCCGCTCGCCAGTTGTGTGGGCGCCTATGCCATCGCGGGCGGGCTCAGCCTTGCCGCGTTGTCAGGGGAGGGGCTTGTTCTGATCGGCGTGTCGCTCGCCGCGGGCTTGGTCGTTGCATTGATTGCACGGCGCATGTTGAACGGCTACACCGGCGATGTGCTGGGCGCGACAGTACAGGTCTCGGAGATCGCCTGCCTGATCGCAGCCTGCACGCGCTGGAGCCTCTCATGAAGACGTCCTATCTCATTCTGGGCGGCGCACGGTCGGGCAAGTCACGCCGTGCGCTGACCCTCGCCGCGCCATTCCGCGAAAAGATGTTCGTGGCGACGGCCGAGCCGCGCGACGCCGAGATGCGCGCCCGCATCCTGCGTCATCAGGCCGAGCGCGGGCCAAGCTGGCGGACGATCGAAGAGCCGGTCGACCTCATCGGCGCGCTCAAAGGTGCCGACGCGCCGGAACGCGTGATCGTCGTCGACTGCCTGACCTTGTGGCTCTCGAACCTCATGGAACGCGGCACATCCGTGAAGATGGAGCTCGAGCGTCTGACAAAATTCATTCCCTCCGCCAAGGCGACGCTCATCTTCGTCTCGAACGAGCTCGGCCTCGGTCTCGTGCCGGAGACGGAACTGGGCCGCGTCTTTCGCGATACCCAGGGACGCGTCAATCAATCTCTCGCGGCGAGAGTCGAGCGTGTCGAGCTGATCGTCGCGGGACTGCCGCTCCAACTCAAAGCCTGATCGCGGGTCCAACCGCCCCCCAGCGCCTGATAAAGGCTGACGGTCGCCGCGAGCCGGTCCGCGCGCGACTGAACCAAGGCGAGCTCAGCCGAAAGGAGACCGCGCTGCGCATCGAGCTGGTCGAGATACGTGGCATAGCCCGCGCGATACCGTTTCCTGGCCAACGCGAGCGTGCGCGACAGAACATCGCGCTGGGCGACGAGAGCGCGCTCCTGATCGGCGGTGAGCCGCACCGTCGCCAGCGCGTCCTCGACCTCGCGAAACGCATTGAGCGCTGTTTTTCTATACGCAAAGGCCGCCTGATCTCGGCGTGACGTCGCGACCGCGGCAGCCGCGCGCAAACGCCCGCCTTCGAAGATCGGCTGGAGCACGCTGCCGCCAAGCGAGAACAGCGCGACGGGATCGCCGATCAAGGTCGAGGCCACGATACTGCCCGATGCCGACAGCTCGATCGTCGGCATGAACGCGGCGCGCGCCGCATCGAGCGTGCGATCCGCCGCGGTGATCTGCAGCTCCGCCTGCGCGATGTCGGGGCGCCGGCGCAAGATGGCGGACGGAACAGTGAGGGGAACGTCCGCCGTCTTCAAGCTGTCGAGCACGACGCCGCGCGGAAGCGCCTGCGGCGGCTCGCCGAGGAGAACACTCAGCGCATTCTCTTGCCGCCGCAGAGCAAGCTCCGCGGCCGGAATCTGCTGCTCGGTCGCGTGATATTCGGCTTCCGCCTGTTCCAGCTCGAGCCGTGAGGCATAGCCGGCATGCTCGCGGCGGCGCTGGACTTGCAGCGAGCCCGCACGCGCTTCGAGCGTCTGGCGCAACACGAGGAGGCGCGCATCGAGCGCGCGCAAGCCGATATAGCCGCTGGCCGCAGACGAGACCACGGCGAGCCGCACCGTATCCTGCGCGGCCGCACTCGCGAGCAGCGCCGCGCGCGCTGCTTTCGTCTGATTGCTGAGCCGTCCGAACAGATCGAGATCGTAGGAGGCCTCTATCTCCGCCTTACCGGCGGTCTGATAGGTGCCGATGCCGAATGCGTTGAGAAAGCGCTCGCGGTCGCCACCGACGCCGACGCCGATTCCCGGAAGCTCCGCACCTTTCGCGAGACGAAACTGCGCCCGCGCCTCTTCGACTCGCGCCGCGGCCAGCGCCACATCGACATTGTTCGCAAGCGCCTGCGCGACGACATCCGCGAGAACAGGATCACCGAAGCTCTTCCACCACGCGATCTCGAGCGCCGCGTCGGAGATCGACGGTGTGGGAGCGCGCCAGCTTTCCGGCGGAGCCACGGCGCTCGCAGTTGGCGGCGCAGCGCGCGGTCCCGCGCAGGCGCCAAGCACGAACACACACACGAGAGCGAGCGTCCTCACTTGTTGCCCCCGTGAGTCTCCACACGCGCCTCCACAGACATTCCCGGGCGCAACCCGTCGGCGAGGGGCTGGCCCGCATCGATGGCGATGCGCACGCCGATGCGCTGCGGCACCTTCACGAAATTCCCCGTGGCGTTGTCGGGCTTCAGCACCGCGAACTCTGAGCCCGCCGCGGGCGCCATCCGTTCGACATGGCCCGTGAAGCGTGCTCCGCCCAGAGCGTCGACGGTGAAGCTCGCTTTCTGGCCGGGGGCCATCTTTGCCGTCTGCGCTTCCTTGTAGTTCGCGATCACCCAGCGGTCCGGCGGGACGAGCAGCAGAAGCTGGGTGCCGTTGGTGACATATTGACCGAGCCGCACACCGATCTCGCTGACCTGCCCGTCCTCGGTCGCGCGGATCACACAGTGCTCGAGATCGATGTTCGCGAGATCGAGCTGGGCGCGGCCCGCTTCGACCTGCGCCTCGGCACTGCCCTTTCCGCCGTCCGCCTGACGCGCCTGCGCCTCTGCCTGGCGCAAAGCCGCGAGCGTCTGATCGCGCTCCCGAATGGAGACCGAGCCGTCGCGCACCAATTCGTCGACACGCGCCATATCGGCCTGCGCCCGCAAGAGCTGCGCTTGGGCATTGGCGAGTGCTGCGATTTGCGCTTCGAGATTGGCTTCGGCGCTGGCCACGCGCGCGCTGTAGATGCGATCATCGATGAGCGTCAGGATCTGGCCCGCCTTGACGAACTGATAATCCTGCACCGCGACCTTGACGACATAGCCGCTGACTTGCGGCGCCACGACGGTCGTCCGGCCGCGCACATAGGCATTCTCCGTCGCCTCGACACCGCCGCCGAAGGGCGGCAAATCCCACGCCGCCAGAATAGCGAGCATAGCGATGACTGCGAGGACTACGACCAGCACGATCATGTGGCGACGGCGGCGTGGCGGCGTCCACATGGAGGGCGCCACGGCCGGCGGCGCTGGAGTGACGGTCGCGCCACGGACCTCTTCGTTCATGGGTGCGCTTCCATCTTTTTCCGGCGCTCGCGCCAGCGGTTGAGCAGAATGAGATAGAAGAGATAGAGCGCCGTCGCCAAGGCGATGATCGCCACGAATTTGAACGTGTCGTTGAAGGCGAGGATCGTGGCTTCGCGCGTGAGCGCCTGGCTGAGCAGGCCCGCGCCTTGCGCGGCCCGTTGCGCTGGATCGGTGACAGCGGCGGCGAGCGCACCCGTGCCGGATTGAATTCGCACGGCAACCTGGGGATCCGCCGCAATCAGGTGCTCGGACAGCGCGACCGCATGTGCGCGCGTCGCCGCCACCTGATACGTGCCGAGCAAGGCGGAGCCCGCGAGACCGCCGACATTTTGCGTGATGCTGAAGGTGACGATGAAGCTCACAAAGGCTTCGGTCCCGCGCTCCAGCATACGGAGGAAGCCGTAGACGAGGCTCGGCCCGATGAAC
>Ga0081455_10001964_pt1 | contig 24626 bp, 23 predicted proteins | sample TabmetS3T2R1_FD_70207 | JGI IMG/M metagenome (GOLD analysis project Ga0081455, IMG submission 70207) | Tabebuia heterophylla rhizosphere microbial communities from the University of Puerto Rico - S3T2R1 | ecosystem: Host-associated > Plants > Roots > Rhizosphere ...
GGGGAGCCGGTCCCGATTGAGTGACGTGCCATGTCCGTGACCGACACCTCGATTCACCGAAATGCGCTGGCACCCGCCCGCGCCGACGGCCTCGTCGCGAGCCTGGCAGAGTTCTGGCACGAACTCACGCAGATGATGTTCGATCCCTATCGTCCCGAGCGGCATTACATGCGCGGTCCCGGCCCAGCCTGCGCCCGCAAGCAGCGCCGGTTCGATTGAGCCCGAATATGTCGACCGGCCCATCGTCACGGGTCGATATCGAAGTGGTGCACGTCCTCCTTCACCCCAAGCGACCGATATAAGGCGATCGCCGCCTCGTCACCAAGATCGGCCTGGACATAGATGACATAGGCGCCACGGCTCCGGGCCACCTGCTTCAAGCGACCGATCAGGCCGCGCCCCACGCCCTTGCGCCGGTATGCATCGAGAACGGCAAGGTCGTAGATGTAGATCTCGCTGCGCGCGCGCTCGAATTTCTGCAGCTCATAGGCGACGAGCCCGCCAATGACCCTGTCATCCGCCAGCGCCACCACGACGATATGCTGCGGCTGGCGGAGGAAATCCGTCAGATAGGCCTCGCTTGGCACCGCGCCCTGATAGGTCGGATGGTCGACGAAGGCTGAGGCGAAGACAGCGAGCAACTCGCGCAGGCGTTCGCTGTCCGAAGCCGTCAGTTCGCTGAACGAGGTGGTCATCGCGGCACAATACCAAAATCAGTGCCCGCGTTCGAACTTCGTGATACGCCCATCGGTGACCGCGGGGTGGACGCGGAGCAACTGATGGACTTAACCATGGCCCTGAGCTGCGCGATCCTGGACGACTATCAACACGTCGCTCTTACCATGGCGGATTGGTCGCCGCTCGCCGGCAAGATCGAGATCACCACCTTCGACCGGCATCTCGGCGAGGCGGCCAATGTCGTGAGGGCGCTCGCCGATTTCGACATCATCTGCGCAATGCGCGAACGCACGCCGTTTCCGCGCGCGGTTCTGGAGCAACTACCGAAGCTCAAGCTGCTGCTCACCTCGAGCATCCATAACGCCTCGATCGACACCGTGGCTGCGAAGGACCGCGGCATCGTGGTGTGCGGCACCCGCAGCTCCGGCGGTTCCACCGCGGCGCTCGCCATCGGCCTGATGCTCGAACTGACGCGCAAGATCGGCTTCGAGAACGCGCGGCTCAAGGCCGGCGAGCCCTGGCAAGTCACGGTCGGTCTCGACACCGAGGGATTGACGCTCGGCATCGTCGGCCTTGGTCGACTCGGCAGTCAGGTCGCCCGCATCGCCAAGACGCTTGGGATGACCGTCAATGCCTGGAGCCAGAACCTGACACCGGAGCGCTGCGCCGAGCAGGGCGTCGGCTATCGCAGCAAAGAGGAGCTGTTCGCAACCTCGGACGTCATCAGCGTGCACCTCACGCTCAGCGACCGCACACGCGGCATCATCGGCCGCGATGAGATCGCGCGGATGAAGCCTTCAGCCTATCTGATCAATACGGCGCGCGGCCCGCTGGTCGACGAGGCGGCGCTGCTGGAGGCATTGCAACAGAAGCGCATCGCCGGTGCCGCGCTCGACACCTATTCGGTCGAGCCTTTGCCGGTGGACCATCCGTTCCGCAAGCTGGAGAACGCCGTTCTCACGCCGCATCTCGGCTATGTCACCGAGCAGGCATACCGGCGGTTCTATGGCGACATGGTCGAGGACATCACCGCCTGGCTCGCGGGCACGCCGGTGCGCGTAATCACGTAAACCGGACCACGTCATGAAACGAAACGCCCGGCCAAGGAGCCGGGCGTGACGACATCGGGGACAGGCAGACTCTACCGGATCGTGGTCGGCGGCGGCAGCGGCTGCACCGCGGTCGCATCGGTGCGGGAGTCGCCGCGGTAGCCCTGAGGCGCGCCGGCGGGCTGACCCGGGCCGGCCTGCGGCGGCAGCGACTGCTGAGCACCTTGCGGGGCCTGGCCCGGCGGCGGCGCGGCCGAGGCCACGGCCGGCGGCGGATTGCCCGGCATCACCACGACGCGGGTGCCGACCTTGACGCGCTCGAACAGGTCCATGACGTCTTCGTTCAGCATGCCGACGCAGCCGGAGGAGACGAACTTGCCGATGGTCGAGGGCTGGTTGGTGCCATGGATGCGATAGACGGTCGCGCCGAGATACATCGCGCGCGCGCCGAGCGGATTGCCGTCACCGCCCGCCATGAAGCGCGGCAGATAAGGCTGGCGTTCGATCATCTCCGGCGGCGGATGCCAATCCGGCCACTCGGCCTTGCGGGTGATCTTCTGCACGCCGGTCCAGGTGAACCCTTCGCGGCCGACACGCACGCCGTAGCGCATCGCGCGGCCATTGCCGAGCACATAGTAGAGGTAGGTGTTCGGGGTATCGACGACGATGGTCCCGGCCGGCTCCTTGGTCGCGAAGGCGACCTCCTGCCGACGCAGATTCGGCGCCAGCTTGAACGGACCGGTTTCGGGCCGGTCTTCTGGCGGCAAAATCGACATCGCCGCATTGTCGCGGGCATCGGTGGTTCCGGTGGTCGGCGGCGCATTCGGATCGGTCGCGGCCTGCTGGCCGATGCCCTGCGGCGGACGCATCCCGTTGCCGTCGGCGGGCGCGCCTTGCGGCACGCGGTCGGAATAGACCACCGGCGGTGACATCGGCTGGCCGTAACGCGGATCGTTCGGCGACAACACCGGACCACGCGCCTGTCCCGGGGCCATCTGGCCCTGCGGCACCCGTCCGGCATAACGCGGATCATCGGGCGACAGGATCGGTCCCTGCGGCAGCGCGTTGGCCTGCGGCGGCAGCGGCGCCGCATCGTCGTCGTCCTCGGCCGCCTGCGGCGCGCCGTAAGACGATTGCGGATAGGGCGGATAGCCTGGCGGTGCGAGACGCGGATCGGCGGGGTAAGCGGAGGGCGGACCGGGCGGATAGCTTTGCGCCAGCGCCACAGATCCCCATGCCGCCGCTGCGACGAGCGCAGCCACTCCAACAAGCCTTCTGACCATCATCGTCCCTTCGGTGAAGTCACAGATATAGGGCCGCCCCGGCAACCAGATCGTTAATGTCGCAATCGCCCATGATCACGGCGCATTCAAGACTTTTTCGCTGCCTGCCGCGCAGCAGGGGCGAAATCGCACCTGGCATGCAGCGTTTTGCGCGGATTTGTTGCGCAAAGGTCGCAGGTCGGTGTCGGCGATAGCATAAGTCCTTGCGGCATTAAACTTTTCGCCGAGCGCGCGGCAGCTCTGGGTTATCCTTGGCGAGGCCTGATTCGCGCCGGATCCCGGGCATCCCGCCCATCCAAGCCCGCGCGTCACGGCTGTTCATCCGCGTATGCGTTGCGTTCGACGCTCGGGTTCCCGTGGCGGCAACCGCCAGCCTGGTTCCACTCGCGCGCGTAGTTTCGAAGCAGACTTGGCAGGCGAGCGGCGCGCTCAACGGCGGTGCAGACCGCGGGACGGCAGGGTCAAGGCAAGTTGGATCAAGACAAGTCAGGTCGAGAGAAATCAGGTCAATCGTATGCTTCCCGGTTTTCGCATTCTGCTCATGATGGTGGTCCTGTGCGCTGGGTTCCTGGTGTTCGGGCTCGGTGCGGTCTCCCTGCTGCGAACCGCGCATTTGCGAACAGCCCCCGAGAGTCTGGCGAACTGGCGCGCGCAGGCTGACGTCGCGCTGGCGCCGAGCGACCGCGCCGCGACCCTCGCATTGTTGCGGGTTGATCCACCGACGCCGCTGTTGCGCGAGCCGCCGGCGGCGGCAGCGCCCACGCCGAACGATCAGCCGGCAATACCCGATGCGCCCGAGCCGCTCACAGCCGCAGCGGCAGGCGAGACCAGCCAGACTTTCGCGCTGACATCGACGGGCACCTTATCCGACGCACCCGCCGGGGCGTCCGATGCCGACAAGAGCGCCGCAGCGTCGCAAGCTGAAACGCCGGCGCCGCCAATGACGGACGTGGCGGCGGTTAACGCCCCGCAGCGCGTTCCGCCGGCCGAGGAGAAGCAATCATCCGGCGAGCAGGCGCTCCCGAAGCAACCCTCCGAGGCGCCGGTTGCGCAAGACAGTGTAATCCCGCCATCGACCGAGCCGGCGGCGGGGTCACCGGCGCAGGCGGCCGCCGCCGACTCCACCGACGCGCCCGCGCCATCCGCGCCGCAGGCTGCGACCATTGCCGCAGTCCCGCCGGCATTGGACCGGCCGCTGCGCCTCGCCGCATTGCCCGATGCCGCGGCAACGACGCCAGCCGTGACGGTTGACCCCGTCAAAGCCGCCGCCGAAGCCAAGGCCAGGCATGCAAGAGAGCTGCGGGCGCAACGGCGTGCCCGCGCCCGGCTGCGCGCCAGACGGCTTGCGATGGCCCGCGCCCGCGCGGCGCGTCTGGCGCAAACCAATCAGACCACCGCGACGGAGACGCCCGGCTTCAACACCAGCGCATTCCCGATGCCCGGCGCTGCAACCACCGCGGCGGCGAACAGCACGACCCCGACGGCACGGCCACCGCGTTAGATCGAGCCTTATCGACGCGCCGGACCGGTCGCGATCTCGGGGCCGTCGGGCAGCCCCCACTCGGCCCAGGAGCCGTCATACAGCGCCGGGTTTTCGACGCCGAGGCGATAGAGCGCGATGCTCAACACGGCTGCTGAAACTCCGGAGCCGCAGCTCGTCAACATCGGTCTGTCGAAATCGACGCCGGCGCGGGAGAACGCCGCCCGCAGCTCCGCAAGCGGTTTCATGGTGCCGTCGGCCTGCAGCAGCTCGCCATAGGGAACATTGAGGCTTGCCGGGATGTGACCGGAGCGGCGTCCCGGCCAGGGCTCGGCGGCTGCGCCTGTGAAGCGCTCGGCCGCGCGGGCATCGATCACCTGCTCGCCACAGCTCGCGAGATTGGCCAGCACCTGCTGCTTCGTGCGCACGCGCGTGGCATCGAGGCTCGCCCGATAGGTCGCGCGCGCGGGCGTCGCGGCGCCGGCTGCGGTCGGCCGGCCTTCGGCCAGCCATTTTTTCAAGCCGCCATCGAGCACGCGGACGTCGCGATGGCCGAACGCAACGAACATCCACCAGGCCCGCGGCGCCGCGACCCAGCTGCCGGAATCATAGAGCACAACGGTATCGTCGTTGCCGACGCCGAGCGCGCCGACGTCGCGACCGAATTGGTCGGCGTCGGGAAACATGTGCGGCAGCGAGCTTGCGTGATCGGACACCGTATCGACATCGAAGAACGCCGCGCCCGGCAGATGGGCTTTCAGATAGTCATCTTTCGCCAGCGGCGTGACGCCCGGCATTTTGAACGAGGCGTCGAGAATCTTCACCTTCGGATCACGCAGATGCGCGGCAAGCCATTCGGTTGTTACGAGCGGGTCTGGTGTCATCACTGTCTTTCCGTCTATTCGCCCTTGTCGCCTTTTGCCTTGCGCGGCTCGATTTGTTCGACCGCGCCGCCGGCCTCGCGCCAGGCCGTAAAGCCGCCGCCGAGATGCGCGACGGGCGCGAGCCCCATGTCCTGCGCTGTCTTCGCGGCAAGCGCCGACCGCCAGCCGCTCGCGCAATGAAACACGAACTTCTTGTCCTGCTGGAAAATCGGCTTGGCGTAAGGTGACTCCGGGTCGATCCAGAACTCCAGCATCCCGCGCGGACAGTGGAACGCGCCGGGAATGCGCCCTTCTCGCTCGATCTCGCGCGGATCGCGCAGATCGACGATCACGACCTCGTCGAGCCCGCCACCGCCATCGGGAAACATCCTGACCGCCTCGGCCGCATTGATGGTCTCGATCGCCGCCGTGGCCTCATCGAGCATCGTCCGGTAACCGCGCGTGATGGTTTGGGGCATGTTCGGTTCTTTCGACCCTGGTGTCTGAATTTTCTTGTCATTGCGAGCGAAGCAATCCAGAAAATTGCGGAAAAGGTGGATCGCTTCGTCGCCACGCTCTTCGCGATGACGAAGGATGTCGTCAGCCCGGCGCTAATTCAACGCACCAGTTCGCGCATGGCGGCGTCGAGTCCCTCGAGTGTGATGGGAAACATCCGGTTGCTCATCGCCGTCTTGATGACCTTCACCGACTCCGAATAGCCCCAGTGCTTTTCCGGCACCGGGTTCAGCCACACCGTGTGCGGATAGGTGCGCGTGATCCGCTCCAGCCAGACCAGGCCCGGCTCCTCATTGACGTGCTCCACCGAGCCGCCCGGCATCATGATCTCGTAAGGCGACATCGAGGCGTCGCCGACGAACACGACTTTGTAGTCGTGCGGATATTTGTGCATCACGTTCCAGGTCGGCGTGCGGTCGGTGAAACGCCGGCGATTGTCCTTCCACACGCTCTCATACAGGCAATTGTGGAAGTAGAAATATTCCATGTGCTTGAACTCGGTCTTCGCGGCCGAGAACAACTCCTCGACGGTCTTGATGTGGGCGTCCATCGAGCCGCCGATGTCGAAGAAGATCAGCACTTTGACCGCGTTGCGACGCTCGGGCCGCATCTGCAGATCGAGATAACCCTGATTGGCGGTCTTCCTGATGGTGGTGTCGAGATCGAGTTCGTCGGGCGCGCCGGTGCGGGCAAACTTCCGCAGACGCCGCAGCGCCACCTTGATGTTGCGGATGCCGAGTTCGATGTTGCCGTCGAGGTCCTTGAATTCGCGCCGGTCCCACACCTTGGCCGCGCGAAAATTGCGGTTGCCCTTCTGGCCGATGCGGACGCCTTGCGGGTTATAGCCACCGGCGCCGAACGGCGAGGTCCCGGCGGTGCCGATCCATTTGTTGCCGCCCTCATGGCGGCCCTTCTGCTCTTCGAGGCGCTTGCGCAGCGTCTCGATCAGTCTGTCCCAGCCGAGCGCCTCGATCTGCTTTTTTTCCTCATCGGTCAGGTATTTGTCGGCGAGCTGCTTCAGCCATTCCTCAGGGATATCCGCCTTGTCGAGCGCGTCGAGCAGGCTCTCCAGGCCCTTGAAGGTGACGCCGAACACGCGATCGAACTTGTCGAGATTGCGCTCGTCCTTCACCAGGGCGGTGCGCGCCAAGTAGTAGAAATTCTCCACTGACTGATCGGCGAGACCGCTGTCGACGGCCTCCATCAGCGTCAGATACTCGCGCAAGGTCACCGGGATCTGCGCCTCGCGTAGATTGGAAAAGAATTCCAGAAACATGGCGGGACAGTCGCTCCCACCGCCGCCGCCGTCAAGGGAAGCGACTGATCCACAGCCGTTACACGGACTGCCCCGGCGCAGCGTGGAACACGGAACCGCTTTCCGCTACAGTGCCCTGGCTGGGGGCTGACGGCGGGGCACCTCATGATCTGCATCACGCCAGGGAGGCTGCGCCAGACCGGCCGCAGCGCCGAGACCGCCAAAGGGGGAGCGTCTCATGGTTGAATCGTTGATTGCCTGGCTGCTGGTCGGCGCGATCGCCGGCTGGATCGCCGGGAAAGTGGTGCGCGGCGGCGGCTTCGGCCTGATCGGCAACATCGTGGTCGGCATCGTCGGCGCCGTTGTCGCCGGCTACCTGCTGCCGCAACTCGGCATCAATCTCGGCGTCGGCATCGTCCGCGCCATCATCAATGCCGCGATCGGCGGCATCGTCGTCCTCGTCATCCTGTCGCTGATCAGACGGGCTTAGACGCGGTCAGCTTTTAGCTTCCACGACGGATCCGCGCGCAACGCCGAACGGACAGATTTGCGCGCGGGTTTCGGCCATTTCCGCCCCGGGACCGAACCTTGTCCCGGGCGGACGGGGTCGCTAGGGTAGATCGGCCATCGTCGCGTCCAGCGCAGCGACAGCCCTTCAACCAAGGCCCTCAGATGAAGTTTACGGGTACCAAGCAATATGTCGCGACCGACGATCTGAAGGTCGCGGTCAACGCCTCGATCACGCTGGAACGGCCGCTCCTGATCAAGGGCGAGCCCGGCACCGGCAAGACCGTGCTGGCCGAAGAAGTCGCCAAGGCGCTCAATGCCCCGCTGATCACCTGGCACATCAAATCGACCACCAAGGCGCAGCAGGGCCTCTACGAATATGACGCGGTGTCGCGCCTGCGCGACAGCCAGCTCGGCGATCCCCGCGTCTCCGACATCGGCAACTACATCAAGCGCGGCAAATTGTGGGAGGCGTTCACTAGCGAGAAGCGGCCGGTGCTGCTGATCGACGAGGTCGACAAGGCCGACATCGAATTCCCCAACGACCTGCTGCTCGAACTCGATCGCATGGAGTTCTTCGTCTACGAGACCGGCGAGAACATCAAGGCGGCGAAACGGCCGATCGTGATGATCACCTCCAACAACGAGAAGGAGCTGCCGGATGCCTTCCTGCGCCGCTGCTTCTTCCATTACATCAAGTTTCCGGATCAGGAGACGATGAGCCGGATCGTCGACGTGCATTTTCCGGGCATCAAGAAGCGCCTGGTGGAAGAAGCGCTGCGGATCTTCTTCGAGGTGCGCGAGGTGCCGGGCCTGAAGAAGAAGCCGTCGACCTCGGAACTGCTCGACTGGCTGAAGCTGCTGCTGAACGAAGACATCACGCCGGAGATGCTGCGCGAGCGCGACCCGCGCAAGCTGATCCCGCCGCTGCACGGCGCGCTGTTGAAGAACGAACAGGACGTGCACCTGTTCGAGCGACTGGCGTTCCTGAGCCGGCGCGAGGTGTGAGGGGCGCTACTCCGTCCTCCGTCATTCCGGGCGCACGGCCTCATACTTCGAGACGCAAGCTGCGCTTGCTCCTCACCATGAGGAGTTCATTTCTCATCCTGATAAGCTGCTTCAACCCTCATCCTGAGGAGCATCGCGCGAGCGATGCGTCTCGAAGGATGAGGCCGAGGCGACTGGCATCTGAAATGATCGTCGCGGGCCACAATTTCGAGATTCCGGGTCTGCGCCTTCGGCGCATCCCGGAATGACGACGCAGGTTAGCCACCTCAACCCAGCCGAAACTGGAGATGCGCCTTCACGGTCGGCCATTCGCCGGCGATGATGGAGAACACGACCGTGTCGCGCAGCGTGCCGTTCGGCGCAATCTGATGGTTGCGCAGAATGCCGTCCTGCTTGGCGCCGAGCCGGGCGATCGCGGTGCGGCTCGCATGGTTGAAGGCATGGGTGCGAAACTCGACGGCAATGCAGTTGAGCGTCTCGAAGGCATGGCGCAACAACAGCAGCTTGCACTGGGTGTTGAGCGCGGTGCGCTGCGCGCTTGCGCGGTACCAGGTCGAGCCGATTTCCAGCCGCCGGTGCGCCGCCTCCACGTTCATATAGGTCGTCATGCCGGCGATGGCGCCGTCCGCCGTCTTCACGGTGAACGGCAGCATCGACCCCTGCGCCTGCAAGTCCAGCCGGCGATCTATCTCGGCTGCGATTTTATCCTGGCTCGGCACGCTGGTGTACCAGAGCTTCCAGAGCTCGCCGTCCTGGACCGCCGCGATCAACCCATCGCGATGCTCACGTGACAGCGGCTCAAGCGTCCCATGCGGGCCGGTGAGCGTCACAGGTTCCAGCCAGGGCACGTGGCGTCCTCTCCGACTCTTGGTTCTCCGCGCGAGGACGTAGCACGAAGTTCGGAGCGCGTGTACTCGGGCGGTAGCCAGCTCCCCCGACCGGGGCGGACCGATCACTTCAGGCGAAAAACAACGTTCCTACAACCAAATCTGGCATTTTTTCGCTTTCGCGAATCAACAAATTGATTCAGCGTCTGCCAAATCAGCATTATGGAGGCAACGGCCGTGAACGTCATCGTCTTTGCGTCGCGTAAAGGAGGCTCCGGCAAGAGCACGCTCGCTGCACATCTCGCAGCGCACGCGCACAAAGCAGCGAAGCCGTGTTTGCTGGTCGACTGCGACCCGCAGGGGTCCTTGAGTCTCTGGCAAAGCCTGCGCGGCAATGGCGAACCGCCGCTGAAAACCGCGGTCCGCGCGGTCGGCGAAATCATCGCCTCGGCCGAGCGTCACGGCTTCGAATGGGTCTTCATCGATACGCCGCCCACCATCAGCGCCGTCGTGGAGGACGCAATCCGCCACGCCACTTTGGTGGTGATCCCGGCGCGCCCCGGCGTGTTCGACGTCGCCGCCGTCGAGGAAACCATCGGCACCTGCCGCTCGCTGCGCAAGCCCTACGCCGTCGTGATGAACGGCGCACCGGCCAAGCGCGATGATATCGAGAGTCCGCTGGTCACCATCGCGCGCGAGGGTCTTGCCAAGCTGCGCGCGCCGGTCTGGGGCGGGCAGATCACCAACCGGGCCAATTACGTGCTGGCGCTCGGCAATGGCGAAGCGGTGCGCGAATTTGACGCCGAAAGCCGCGCCGCCAGCGAAATCGCAAGGCTCTGGGGTGCGATCGAGAAATCGATCCGGGCAATCCGCGGCGCGGGCTCGACCCAGGGCGTCATGCACAGGCGGGCGGCCTGAGGCCCGCCGGATCCGTTCGGGGTAGATCGTTTAGTCTTGGGTGCTTGAGGCGCTGATCGGACGCGGGGAACGTCCGGTCAGCGTTTTGCTGTCAGCCAACCGATCAATAAAGCTGGCCGCGGTCCTGCAGCATCTTGACACAAACTGGACGCAATTTGTCGCGATTGGCCTTCAGGCAGGCGAGAACCGCCTGATCGCCGCTGTTCAGCACGGCCTTGCAATGACGGCTCGCGTCGCGGCCGCAGGCATCTTCCTGCTGCTGGCGATTTTGGGCTGTGGCCGTGCCCGCGGACAGGCATAGCAGCAGGGCGCTCAGTGACAGAAAACGGCTCATTTTGCGACGTTCCTCATATGGCTATTCGCGGCGGGGCGCGGTATTGGGGCCGGTGCCCGGTTTGGCATTAAACTTCGGCATTCCGCCTGCAAAGTCAACGTTTTCGCGCCCGTCTCGCCAGTGACGGCTTGATCCGAAAGCCCTTGATCCGAAAGCTCTGCCCTCTTGATGAAATCCGCCAACGAACTGCGGTCCGGCAAAGGCCACAAGGATGAGAATTTCCCCGTGGCTTCGCGCGTCATCGCCGCGCGTCACCGGCCGCTGATCCTTGCCTTCTACGAGTTCGTGCGGGTCGCCGACGACATCGCCGACCACGCCACGCTCCCCGCAGACGAGAAGCTGCGCCGGCTCGATCGGCTGGAGCAGAACCTGCTTGGCCAGGGTGGCGACGAGAGCGAAGCCGTGCGGCTGCGCGCAGCACTGAACGCGCGCGCCATGTCGCCGCGCCATCCCTGCGACGTCCTGAAAGCGTTCCGCATGGACGTCACCAAGCTGCGCTATGCCAATTGGGCCGAACTGATCCACTATTGCAGCTTCTCGGCCATGCCGGTCGGACGCTTCGTGCTCGACGTCCATGGCGAGAGCACGACCACATGGGCCGCCTCCGACGCGCTGTGCGCGGCGTTGCAGATCAACAATCATCTGCAGGATTGCGGCAAGGATTATCGGGACCTCAACCGGGTCTATATCACCGAAGAGGTGTTCGCCAACCGCGGCGCCCGCATCGAGGATCTCGGGGCGCCAAGGGCGTCCGCGGCGGTGCGGCTCTGCATCCAGGACATGATCCCCGGCACCGCGCGGCTGTTGCGCGATGGCGAGCCTTTGGCCGGCGAGGTCCGCGACCTCAGGCTCGCCATGGAAATCCGGGTAATCCATATCTATGCCGTCCGCATCCTGGCGCTGCTCAAAACCCGCGATCCGCTGTGTGAGCGCGTGCACTTAAGGCCTTGGGAGATGCTGCTATATGCAGTAATGGGAATGGCCTCGGGCCTGGCCCGGCATGCGACACGAAAAACCGCCGAACTCCCGGCAAATCTCTAACATCCTGTCCCGGTATCCCCGGGGCGTTAGCCTGAGCACCAATGACGCCTGCTGACTCCGCCAATCAGAAATCGGCTGCACCGAGTTCGTTCTACTCGGCGATGCGGATTCTGCCGCGCGAGCAGCGCGAGGCGATGTTCCTGATCTACAGCTTCTGCCGCCAGGTCGACGACATCGCCGATTCCGACGGCCCGCGTCCGGAGCGGCGCACGGCGCTGGAAGACTGGCGCGGCGATATCAAGGCGCTCTACAACGGCGCGCCGTCGCCGAAATTGCGTGACTACCTGCCGACCATCCGCCGGTTCGGCCTGCGCCGCGACGATTTCCTCGCCGTCATCGACGGCATGGAAATGGACGCGAAGGAAGACATCCGCGCGCCCGATCTCGCCACGCTCGACCTCTATTGCGACCGGGTCGCGAGCGCGGTCGGCCGGCTTTCGGTGAAGGTCTTCGGCTTGAACGAGCGGGACGGACTTGCGCTCGCCCATCATCTCGGCCGCGCGCTGCAACTCACCAATATCCTGCGCGACATCGATGAGGACGCGGCGATCGGGCGGCTCTATCTTCCGAAGGAGGCGCTCGCCACCGCGGGGATCACCTCGACCGATCCGCAGACCGTCGTCAACCATCCGGCGATCCCGCGCGCCTGCCAGCCGCTGCTCGATCGCGCCCGCTCGCACTACGCCCAGGCCGAGGAGATCATGCGGCGCAATCCACGCCGCATCGTCAAAGCGCCACGGATCATGGGCAAGGTCTATGGCAGCATCCTCGATCTGCTGGCCGATCGCGGCTTCTCGCCACCGCGCGCGCCGGTGCGCCTGTCGACGCCGGCACGCATTGCGATCCTCCTACGTTACGCGTTTATCTGATGCAGCGAACCGTCCATGTCATCGGCGCCGGCGTGTCCGGCCTTGCAGCTTCCGTCCGGCTCGCCAATGCCGGTCATCGCATTCATCTGCATGAGGCGACACCGCAGGCCGGCGGCCGCTGCCGCTCTTATTACGATCAGGCCACCGATCTTGTGATCGACAACGGCAACCATCTGCTGCTGTCGGGCAACCGGCACGCCCTCGCCTATGCGCGCGCCATCGGCACCGAGGCCGGCCTGCAGGGTCCGAGCAAGGCCGAATTTGCCTTCGTCGACCTTGCCACCCAGAAGCGCTGGACGCTGCGGATCAACCGCGGCCCGATTCCGTTCTGGATCTTTCGCGGCAGCCAGCGGGTGCCGGATACGCGCCCGTCCGATTATCTCAAGCTGATGCCGCTGTTGCGCGCCAAGCGCGGCGAACGTGTCGACCAGTATATCGCCTGCAAGGGACCGCTGTATCAGCGGCTGGTGCAGCCCCTGATGCTGGCCGCCTTGAACATCGATCCGCCGATCGGTTCGGCCGGCCTTGCCGGTGCGATCGTGCGCGAGACGCTGCTCGCCGGCGGCGGCGCCTGCCGGCCGCTGATCGCGCGCGACGGTTTGAGCGCGGTGCTGGTCGAACCCGCCATCGACCTGTTGAAACGCAAGGGCGCGACCGTCAGCTTCGACCATGAATTGCACAAGATCACGGTCGCGGGCGGGCGCGTCTCCACCCTGACTTTCGGCAGCGACACGATTTCGCTCGGTGGCGACGACATCGTCATCATGGCGGTGCCGGCCAGGCAGGCGGCCACGCTGGTGCCGGAGCTGAAGACGCCGACGCAATTCGTCTCGATCCTGAACGCGCATTTCCGCGTCGAGACGTCGCTGGCCATTCCGCCGATTCTCGGTGTCGTGGGCGGCCTGGTGGAATGGATCTTCCCGTTCCCGCATCGCCTCTCCGTCACGATCAGTGCCGCCGATCGGCTGATGAACGCGCCCCGCGACGACCTCGCCCGCAAGATCTGGCAGGAGATCTGCGCCGCCACCGGCGTGCAAGGCGAGCTGCCGCCCTGGCAAATCGTGCGCGAGCGCCGCGCCACCTTCGCCGCGACGCCGGAACAGGACGCGCTCCGTCCGGGCACCGAAACGTCGGTGAAAAATCTGCTGCTCGCCGGCGACTGGACCGACACCGGCCTGCCCTCGACGATTGAAGGTTCGATCCGCTCGGGTGACAAGGCGGCCGACCACGTGCTGAAATTGGGCTAGCGTCCAGATTCCGAAGTTCGCAATACTTTGCAGCACACTCCTATGCGAACTTCGGACTCAAAAGGACACTAGCAATTTATGATACCAGTGTGGTTTGGGTTCAGAAGTTCTCTTGGAGGAATCGCGGATAGAATGAAGAGAACTTCTGAACAACCACACTGGATGCGAACCGATATGCTCGACCGCGAGACCATCGACGACAGCGCGCTGCAGGGATCAATCGCCAGCGCGACGCGCAAGGTGCTGTCCTATCAGCAGAGCGATGGCCATTGGGTTTTCGAACTCGAGGCCGACGCGACGATCCCGTCGGAATATGTGCTGTTCCGCCACTATCTCGGCGAGCCCGTCGACAGCGCGCTCGAGGCCAAGATCGGCAATTATCTGCGCCGCATTCAGGGCGCGGATGGCGGCTGGCCGCTGTTCCATGAAGGCGCCTTCGACATGAGCGCAAGCGTGAAGGCCTATTTCGCGCTGAAGATGATCGGCGACTCCATCGACGCACCGCATATGGTGCGCGCCCGCGAGGCGATCCTGGTCCGCGGCGGCGGCGCCGGTTGCAACGTGTTTACCCGCTTCCTGCTGGCATTTTTCGACGTCGTGTCGTGGCGCGCGGTGCCGGTGCTGCCGGTCGAGATCATGCTGCTGCCGCGCTGGTCGCCCTTCCACATCTACCGGGTGTCGTATTGGGCGCGGACCACCATGGTGCCCTTGATGGTGCTCGCCGCCTTGAAGCCGAAAGCGCGCAACGCCAAGGGCGTGCGCATCGACGAACTGTTCCTGCAGCCGCCAAAAACCATCGGTCTCGCCAAACGTGCCCCGCACCAGAAGCGCGGCTGGTTCATGCTGTTTCGTTCGCTCGACGCCATCCTGCGCGTGATCGAACCGTATTTCCCGACAAAGCTGCGGCAACGCGCCATCGACGCGGCGCTCACCTTCACCGGGGAACGGCTGAACGGCGAGGACGGCATGGGCGCAATCATCCCGCCGATGATCAATGCGGTGATGATGTATGACGCGCTGGGCCATGGCCCAGACTACGAGCCCCGCGCGGCGACGCGGCGCGCGATCGAAAGGCTGCTCGTGTTCCACGGCGATCAAGCCTACTGCCAGCCCTGTGTCTCCCCGGTGTGGGATACGGCCCTCACCTGTCATGCGCTGCTCGAGGCCGGCGATCCAACATCGGTCAAGGAAGCGGAGCGCGGCCTGCAGTGGCTGTTGCCGAAGCAGGTGCTCGACCTCAAAGGCGACTGGGCGGAGAAGCGGCCTGACGTGCGCCCGGGCGGCTGGGCGTTTCAGTACGCCAATGCGCATTACCCCGATCTCGATGACACCGCGGTCGTCGTCATGGCGATGGATCGCATGCGCCGGCTCGACGGCGGCAAGGACGATGGCAAGCGATATGACGCAGCGATCGATCGTGGCACCGAATGGATCGAGGGCATGCAAAGCCGCGATGGCGGATTTGCCGCCTTCGATGCCGACAATCTCGAGCACTACCTGAACAACATCCCGTTTTCCGACCATGCCGCCCTGCTCGATCCGCCGACCGAGGACGTCACCGCGCGCTGCATTTCGATGCTGGCGCAGCTCGGCCACACCGTCGATACAAGCCCGGCAATGCGAAACGGGGTCGAGTATCTGAGGCGGACCCAGCTGGCGGAAGGCTCCTGGTATGGCCGCTGGGGGATGAACTACATCTACGGAACCTGGTCGGTGCTCTGCGCATTGAATGCGGCGGGCGTCGACAAGACGTCGCCCGTCATGCGCCGCGCGGCCAACTGGCTGATCGCCATCCAGAACAGCGATGGCGGCTGGGGCGAAGACGGCGCGAGCTACAAGCTGGACTATCAGAAATACGAATCGGCCCCCAGCACGGCCTCACAAACGGCATGGTCTTTGCTTGGATTAATGGCGGCCGGCGAGGTCGATCATCCGTCGGTTCGCAAGGGTGTTGCTTATCTGATGCAGTCCCAGAACAAAGAAGGTGTGTGGGACGAGGAGCGATACACTGCTACTGGCTTTCCGAGGGTGTTTTATCTACGCTATCATGGTTATCCGAAGTTCTTTCCGCTGTGGGCGTTGGCGCGGTATCGGAACCTGAGGACGACAAACAGCAAGGCTGTAGGGGTTGGGATGTGATTATTGGTGCGGGCGGGGGCGCCACCAACGGCGGATTACCTATTCTGATCGTTACGGGACTGGCACGGGAAGCGCGGATCGCGGCGGGCCCGGGCATGACCGTGATCTGCAGCGCCAGTGATCCGCGCCAATTGCGCGGGCTGTTGCGCGATTTCGACCCGGCCGGGGTCTGCGGGATCGTCAGTTTCGGCGTCGCCGGCGGGCTCGATCCGTCGCTCGAATCGGGCGACGTTGTGGTCGCGACCGAAGTCGTGGCCAATGGACGCCGGTGGCAGGCCGCCTCCTCGCTCAAAAACAACCTGACCTCGACCCCGGGCCTCGACCGGACGCGCCTCGTTGAGGGCATCCTTGCGGGTTCGGAGCACATCGTCGGCAAAGCCGAGAAGGCGCCGTTACGCCACGCCACCGGTGCGGCCGCCGTCGACATGGAAAGCCACATCGCCGCCGGCTATGCCCTGGAGAATGGCTTGCCTTTCGCGGCGCTGCGGGTGGTCGCGGATCCGGCCTGGACCGCACCGCCGGAGCTTGCGCTCAATGCGTTGAAGCCGAACGGCAATGTCGATGTCTGGAAGGTTCTGCGCGGGATCGCGCGGCAACCCCACGCGATCCCGGCACTGATGCGGACGGCGCGCGATTTCAATCGCGCGATCGCCGGTCTACGCGGCTGTCGTAGCCTTCTTCTTGCGGGCGGGAGCCGCAGCCTCGTCGCGGCGAATCTCTGACAGCTTCTTCTGCACCTGTTCGGCGAACACGTACTGCGCCGGACGCTGCTTGCTGAGATCGATCTCCGGCGCCATCGGTCCGGTGGTGCGGACGCCCTTCAGGGCAATCCACATCGCCTTCAACGGGCTCTTGACGGCATCGAGCGCCGCCGTCGGCTCATAGCCGCAATGGGCCATGCAGTTGGCGCACTTTTCGTACTTGCCGGTGCCGTAGGACTCCCAATCGGTGGTGTCCATCAACTCGCTGAAGGTCTTGGCGTAGCCCTCGCCCAGGAGATAGCAGGGCTTCTGCCAGCCAAAGATGTTACGCGCGGGCATGCCCCAGGGCGTGCACTCGTAGTCCTGATTGCCGGCCAGGAAATCCAGGAACAGGCCGGAGTGCAGGAAATTCCACTTCTTGCCTTTGCCCAGCGCGAACACGTCCCGGAACAACCGCTTGGTCTTCTGCCGGCTGAGGAAGTGTTCCTGGTCGGGCGCGCGCTCATAGGCATAGCCAGGCGACATCGACACGCCGACACCGAGTTCGGTGCAGAAATCCAGGAACTTGGCGATCTCCTCGGCGGCGTGGCCGTCGAAGATGGTCGCGTTGACATTGACGGTGAAGCCCTTGTCCTTGGCGGCCTTGATCGCGGACACGGCGCGATCGAACACGCCGACCTGCGACACCGACTTGTCGTGATGATCCCGCAAGCCGTCGAGATGGATCGAGAAGAACAAATAGGGCGACGGCTCGAACAGATCGAGCTTCTTTTCCAGCAGCAGCGCGTTGGTGCACAGCGACACGAACTTCTTGCGCGCGACGAGGCCGCGCACGATCTCGCCGATCTCCTTGTGGATCAGCGGCTCGCCGCCGGGAATTGCGACCATCGGCGCGCCGCACTCGTCGGCGGCATCCCAGCATTCCTGCGCCGACATCCGGCGGTTCAGGATCGCGTCCGGATAATCGATCTTGCCGCAGCCGATGCAGGCCAGATTGCAACGGAACAGCGGTTCAAGCATCAGCACGAGCGGGTAGCGCTTGCGGCCCATGAGCCGCTGCTTGATCATATAGCCGCCGATCCGCAGCTCCTTGTGAAACGGAATTGCCATTAAACTTGTCTTCCTGGTGCAACGACCTGCCCTGCCGGCTCGACTGGAGCGACAGGCGGCACTTGATGTTACGGTGTTGTTGTCCCGCCAATCGGCAGGTGTTCGGTAGTTCTAGCCTTCAACGCCCCATGATCTTCAGACGCCACCCTCAAAACGCCCGGATGCGGCGAGCCTTTGATAAACCATCCTGTCTCCGGCACCGCGAATACCGGGGGTAGGCCGCCAAACCGCAATGCGTTCCCCCGGCGCAAGACCATTTGACCCGGAACTTGTCGCAATGCCAACCCCTGCGCGGGCGTTCGCGCGTCGGTGGGTTCCAAATGCGATCCCGGAATTGCCTCTCCAATACCAGATTTGCTGCCAGAACGGCCTTTTAAAATCTTTAACCAGCCATGCCCAACGAAGCTGGCCCCTCGTCGGCTGGTTTTTAATTATGTATACCTTTCAATCATTTAATAGAATATACGCTGCAGGCGAGCGGATCAGAATGTTCCAATGAAACCGCAAGCTGGCCGGCGTGCGAAGGCTCTCAGGGCGTCCCGCGGACGCCGTGTCGCCCGCCGATCACGCGTTCAAAATATTTTGCAATGCGACATGAAAGGGTAGCCCGCCCCTCCGATTCGTCTAGAACGGGGCCACGCCAGCGCGCCTCCGGCGAAATTCAGCTAAACCGGCGCGACCAAAATCCCACCACTCCACATAAGCCCCGACAGACAAGCTCAAGGCAGGACGCAGAGTGCTCAAAAATCTAGTGGTTCGGGTCGTTGCGACCTGCGTCCGGTTTCCGAAGACGGTCGTGTTGTTGGGTCTCGTGTTGGCGGGATTGTCGGCCGTCTATTCCGCGCGGCACTTTGCGATCAATACCGATATCGGCGGCCTGATCTCCGAGAACATCGAGTGGCGTCAGCGTGAAATCACCTTCAGCAAGGCTTTCCCGGGCAATTGGGAAACCATCATCGCGGTGGTCGAGGCGCCAACGGCCGAGTTCACCTCGCTGGCGGCGACCGCTCTGCAACAGCGACTCGGCGAGGACAAGACCCGTTTCCCCACGATCCAAAATCTGATCGGTTCACCGTTCTTCGAACGGAACGGCTTGCTGTTCCTGTCGACCGAGCAAGTCGAGAAGACCGCCCAACAACTCGCCAAGGCGGAGCCCCTGATCGGCAGCCTGGCGACCGATCCGAGCCTGCGCGGCCTGACCGACGCGCTCGCCAGCGTCATGGCCGGCGTCAAGCGTGACGAGATCAAGATCGACAGCGTCACGGCGCCGTTGACTTATATTGCCGACACTGTGGAACATGTCAGCGCCACCGGCGAAGGTTATTTCTCCTGGCGCCAGCTCGTGAACGGCGCGCCTTTGCCGCCCAATGAGCGGCGCATCTTCCTCCTCATCAAACCGGCGCTCGACTACAACGCGCTGCAGCCGGGCGAGGCCGCGACCGACGCCATCCGCAAGGCGGCGCGCGACCTCGATCTCGCCGGCAAATATCAGGCCCGAGTCCGCCTGACCGGACCGGTTCCGATGGCCAATGAGGAATTCGGCACCGTCAAAGAAGGGGCCGCGCTCAACGCGATCGTGACGGTCGCAATCGTGCTGTTGATCCTCTGGTTTGCGCTGCATTCGGCCAAGATCATTGTGTCGGTGTTCGTGACGCTGGCCATCGGGCTGTGTGTGACCACCGCCGTGGGGCTCGCGCTCGCCGGCGCCTTCAACCTGATCTCGGTTGCGTTTGCGGTGCTGTTCGTCGGGCTCGGGGTCGATTTCGGCATCCAATACAGTGTGCGCTACCGGGCCGAACGCTATGAGAGCAATGACCTGAAGACCGCGCTGCTGAAGGCCGCCGAATACTCCGCAGTGCCGCTGTCGCTGGCAGCGGTGGCAACCGCCTGCGGTTTCCTGTCGTTCCTACCCACGCATTATGAAGGCGTGTCCGAACTCGGCAAGATTGCCGGCGTCGGCATGCTGATCGCCTTCGCCGGCAGCATCACGGTGCTGCCGGCCATGCTGCAGCTCGTCAACCCGCCGGGCGAGAAGGCCGAGCTCGGCTATGCGATCCTCGCTCCGATCGACAGCTTCATGGAGCGCCGCCGCATCCCGATCGTGGTCGGCACGCTCGGCCTTGCCTTGCTCGGCGCGCCCCTGCTCGCCTTCCTGCAGTTCGACTTCAACCCGATCAACCTGCGCAATCCCAAGGTCGAATCGATCTCGACCTATCTCGATCTGCGCAGCGACCCGAACACCGACGCCAACACCGTTGATCTTCTGGTGCCCTCTTTTGATGCGGCCAAACAGGCGGCGGCGAAGCTCGCGGCCGTTCCGGAGGTGGCACGGGTGCGCTGGATCGAAAGCTTCGTGCCTGGCGACCAGCCGGCCAAGCTCAAGGCGATCGAGGCCGCCGCGAAGGTGCTCGACCCAACTCTCGGTGAGGCGAAAATCGATCCGCCCTCGGACAAGGACAATGTCGAGGCGCTGCAGACCACGGCTGCGCTGATGACGCAGACCGCCGCTGACAAAAACGGCGCGGGCGCCGCCGCGATCAACCGCCTCGCACGCTTGATGAGCGAGCTTGCGAAGGCCGATGAGGCCAAACGCAACAAGGTGCAAGAGGTCTTCATCGTGCCGCTCAATCTCGCGCTCGGCCAGATCGCCAACACCTTGCGCGCGGAGCCGATCTCGCGCGAGAACCTGCCCGCGGATTTGGCCCGCGATTGGGTGACACCCGACGGCCGCTATCGCCTGCAGGCCGCACCGAAGGGCGATCCGAACGACAATGACACCCTGCGCAAATTCGCGGCCGCCGTGCAGACGGCGGAGCCAGCGGCCATCGACGGACCGATTTCGATTCTTGAAGCCGGGCGCACCATCTCATTCGCCTTCGTCGAAGCGGGCTGCTGGGCGCTCGGATCGATCGCCATCCTGCTCTGGATCGTGCTGCGGCGCTTGAGCGACGTGTTGATGACTCTTGTGCCGCTTATTCTGGCCGGCGTGGTGACGCTGGAGATCTGCGTCTTGATCGGGCTGCCGATGAACTTCGCCAATATCGTCGCGCTGCCGCTGCTGCTCGGCGTCGGCGTCGCTTTCAAGATCTACTATGTGACGGCGTGGCGCGCGGGCCAGACCAACCTGCTGCAGTCCAGCCTGACGCGCGCGGTGTTCTTCAGCGCGATGACCACCGCCACCGCGTTCGGCAGCCTCTGCCTGTCCAGCCATCCGGGAACCGCCAGCATGGGCAAGCTGCTCGCGCTGTCGCTCGTGACCACGCTTGCCGCCGCCGTGCTGTTTCAGCCTCTGCTGATGGGCCGCCCGCGCACCACTGCAACGCACTGACGCGCCACGCGGAGATCAGCCTCCTTCAAGAGCACCTTCGCGTGCTCGCGGAGAACGGACCGCTCCAGCCTTATTATATTGGATCGTTCACTACGGATGATTCAATCGCTCGCGGCATGGTGATGCGAAGCGGCCGCCGCCGAACCATCAAAGCTTGGCGGCAGGACCGTTGAGCGCACTGCAAACCACCGGATCCGGATCCTTGGCATAATCGACCGGCTTCGGCGGTGTGGAGGCGGAGGTCTTCTTCGGGGCGATTTTCGGTGCTGCGGGAGCCGGCGGCACCTCGGCGACCTTGGTCCAGGCCACGGTCTTGCACAGCGGATAAATCAGGCAGCCCTGCAGGTTCAGCGTGCTGTCGTCCGCGAGGCTGATCGTGGCGTCGTATTGCTTGCCGTCCTGCGGATTGTAGACCTTGCCGGACCAGGCCGTGCCCGCCGCATTCGGCTTCATCGACCGCAGCAGAGCGGTGCCGAGCAGCGGGTTGTTCCGCATCGCCGGATCCGGGTTGTTTGAATCGGTGCCTGGAACCTTTTCCCAGGAAAACACCCCCCACAGAACCGAGCCGCAGTCGACGATCCGGACCTGGGCGGTCTTCTCCTCGACGAGCCAGATTCCGAGCGGACCAGCGGCAAACGCCGGGCCGAGCGTGGCAAGGAGAAGGAAACCTGAAAAGCAAATTTTTCGCATGCTGGGGGATGCCCTATTTACTAACGACGAATTCTCGTCAATCGTTCTCGACCTTGGCGAAATCGTCGCATTTCGTGTGGCGCTCGAAGGTGATACACCGGCTGGCGACCGGCGGATGATACAACGAATGCCGCGACAACAAAGCAAAAGTATGTGCTTATGACGGGTGTGAAACCAGATATTGCGGCGCTGTTCGCCGAGCGCGAATCAGAACGCGACAGCCTTCATACACGTCATTTGAATGAACAACTGGTTCGCGTCCTCCGGACCATTGGTTTCGACGTCGGATTCTCGCGCGGCCAGGGCCAATATCTCTACGACCGCAATGATCGGCAGTATCTCGATCTGCTCAGCGGGTTCGGCGTGTTTGCGATCGGACGCAATCATCCGACGCTGCGGGACGCGCTCAAGAGCGTGCTGGACAGCGATCTGCCAAACCTCGTGCAGATGGATGTTTCAACGCTGGCCGGCGTCCTCGCGGAGCGCCTGCTGCGTTACGTGCCGTATCTCGACAAGGCGTTCTTTGCCAATTCCGGCACCGAGTGTGTCGAAGCGGCGATCAAGTTTGCCCGTGGCGCCACCGGCCGACCCGGCATCCTGTGCGCCAGCCATTCCTATCACGGACTGACCTACGGCTCGCTGTCCATCACCGACGACCAGAACTTCCGCGGCGGCTTCGAGCCGCTGCTGCCGGGCTGCAAGGCGGTGCCGTTCAACAACCTGGCCGCGCTCGAGCGGGAGCTGTCGACCCGCCAGATCGCCGCGTTCATCATCGAACCGATCCAGGGCAAGGGCGTGAACATGCCCTCCGACGACTATCTGCCGGAAGCTGCGACGTTATGTCGCCGATATGGGACTCTCCTGGTCGCGGATGAGGTCCAAACCGGCATGGGCCGGACCGGGCGCTTCCTCGCCGTCGAGCACTGGAACGTCGAACCGGACATGGTGTTGCTGTCGAAAACGCTCTCCGGCGGCCATGTGCCGGTGGGCGCGCTGCTGACCCGCAAATGGGTGTTCGACAAGATTTTCGACCGGATGGACCGCGCCGTGGTCCACGGCTCGACCTTCGGCAAGAACGACCTGGCGATGGCTGCCGGCATCGCGACGCTGGACGTGATCGAAACCGAGCGGCTGGTTGAACGCGCCGATCAGCTCGGCCGTCGGCTGATGACGAATATCTCGGCGATGATCCCGCGCTATGAGCTGTTGAAGGAAGTCCGCGGCAAGGGCTTGATGATCGGGCTCGAGTTCGGCGCGCCGAAATCGCTCGCGCTCAAGGCCTCCTGGAACGTGCTGGAAACCGCGAATGCCGGATTGTTCTGCCAGCTGATCACGATCCCGCTGTTCAAGGATCATCGCATCCTGACCCAGGTGTCCGGTCACGGCAGCCACACCATCAAGATCCTGCCGCCGCTGATGATCACGGATGCAGACTGCGGCTGGATCGAACAGGCCTTCGACTCCGTCATTGCAGGCTCGCATCGTGTGCCCGGCGCGGTGTGGTCGCTCGGCAAGACGCTGATCGACAATGCCGTGCGCACGCGCGCGCCCGCGCGCAAGAAGGCGTCGGCCTCGGTCTGAACCTGGCTCAATTTCTGAACCTGGCTCAATTGAAGCCGCTTCCCGCTTTTTCGGGTCACGCCCTGCCGGCGGACTCCTTCCGCGCCTGCGCCACCGCGTTGCGGGCGAAGGTGGCCAACATCCCGCTGTCATTCATGATCGTGACCAGGCCGAAGCCCATTGCGATCGCCCGCGTCGCATAGGCGACGCTGTTGGTGTGGATGCCGGCGCAGATGTTGCGCTTGCCGCAGGCAGCGATGATCCGGTCGTAGATTTGCAGGATCTGCGGTTCCTCGCGATCGAGCTTTGGCGCCAGACCGTAGGAAAAGGCGAGATCGGACGGACCGACATAGACGCCCGCAATGCCATCGACATCCAGGATTTCGTCCATATGGTCGATGGCGCTGCGGGTCTCGAGCATCGGAAAGCACAGCGTGTCCTCATTCGCCGTCGCCTGGTATCCGGACGAACCACCGTAGATGCCGGCGCGAATGGGACCATTGGAGCGGGCGCCGCGCGGCGGATATTTGCAGGCCGAAACCAGCTGCTCGGCTTCTTCGGCCGAGTTGATCATCGGACAGATCACACCATAGGCGCCGGCATCCAGCACCTTGCCGATGATGCCCGGCTCGTTCCAGGGCACCCGCACCATCGGCGTCACCGGATGCGCCTGCATCGCCTGAAAGCAATGCACCATCGAATGATAATCCTGCAGGCCATGCTGCAGATCGACGGTGATGCTGTCGAAGCCGCATTGCGCCATCACTTCGGCGGAGAAACCGGAGGGGATCGCGAGCCATCCATTGATCACCGTCTTCCCGGATGACCAGATCTGTTTCAGCTTGTTTGCCAATCCCGGTTCCCTCGCGGCCTTTCCGACAGGCCGCACTGTAGCAAGAATATGACCGGCACGACCACGATATTTGCCGGAAATCGGCTGGCGTTGCGGCCGCCCGACAGGGATGCGAAAATTGGCCGCCGAGACACAAGAGGCGAGACACAAGACACGAGATCTGGACATGACTTTCGCCTTGAGCAAAAGCGTCGCCGTTATCACCGGCGCGGCCAGCGGCATCGGCGCGGCGCTGGCGCGCAGCCTCGCGGCCAAATCCTGCCATCTGGCGCTGGTCGATCGCAACGCGGCGGGCCTGGAAAAATCGGCGGCGAGCGCACGCGAGCTTGGCGTCACGGTCTCCGAGCACGTTCTCGACCTCACGGACGCG